>Ga0209427_10000146_pt1 | contig 66298 bp, 85 predicted proteins | sample DeeMarSWOR136_30_FD_187465 | JGI IMG/M metagenome (GOLD analysis project Ga0209427, IMG submission 187465) | Marine sediment microbial communities from White Oak River estuary, North Carolina - WOR-1-36_30 (SPAdes) (version 2) | ecosystem: Environmental > Aquatic > Marine > Intertidal zone >... | reverse complement strand
CAGCTATTATGAATTCAAGAACCCGATGGATGATAGATTAACTGATGAGGCCTGGCGAGAGATGTTAAACAGTAAACACCCCGCCGAGCCAGAGTGGACTAAAAGTTTTTCAGAATAATAATATTTTTAAATCGGACTTTTATTTGAGAGCTATGAAGATTTGCTAATCAGACGGCCCGTCCCGTAGGGGAAAGATAATTTTCTCCTTCGGGGTTTTTGGTAAAATAATAATATGGCCATCTTTATTTTCCCATTTTTATTAGGCGTGTTATTAATAATATTTACTTTGAGAAAAAAAGCCAAAGGCCTGCTTAAGCAATTTTTACTATTAACAGGATCTTCTCTCGTGGGATTTTTTGTTTTTGTTTTGCTACATAATCTTATTTACGGCCTCTTTATTTATCTTTTTGGCCAAGATTTCTGGGAGAGAACGGGAATCGGCGATGAACCATTTTTCTTTATTTTGGCTGTTATTGTTTGCCCAATAAGTCTATTAGTTGGCTTGATAGGCACTCTAGTTTTACTTATTAAGAAAAAAAGAGAAGAAAAAAACCTACGAAAGAAGCCTCTCTAGGTTCCTAAAATTAACCAGCCGCGTATTAGCCGCTTATTTACTTGACTGACTTTGTGGTGAAATAGTGGTAGAATAGAATATAGTGCAAAAGGTCGTATCAATTTAAATTAAGATTTTTAAATTATGGCAGAGAAACAATTTTCAGAAAGAGCCCGCTGGTTTTTACAAAATCTCCAGAGGCTGCAGGATGATTTTGCAGAAAGCGTCGGTGGGCAGATTGTAACCACAGATAAAGAAGGCAATTTGGTTACTAAAATGAGCGGAGCCCAAAGAGTCTGTAAATTGATTATGGGGACAGAAAAGGGCAAGACGAAGTGTGGTGAGGCCTATAAAACTGCTCTTTCTTTGGTTAAAACAATGAAAGAGCCCGCTTTTATGGATTGTTATGCAGGCTACGCTTCTCTTTGGGTGCCGATTAAAATTAATGGCAAGATTGTCGGGTCTATTACCGGTTGCGGAGGGAGATATGACAGAGGCGAGAGTAGAGAAGCGTTGAGAGAGAAATTTTCTAAGCTAGCAGACGAATTAGGAATTTCAGATAAAGAAGATTTTTTAAAGGCAGCAGTAGACGAGATTAAACCGGTTACCGAAGAAGAAATGAAAGACAGGGCAACGAAGTTGGCGAAACTGGTTGTCACCCTAGCTGAAGAAGAGGTTCTCAAGGAGGTTTTCGGCGAATAAGATAATATAAGCGATATTTTTATAAACGAAGAATCAAGAAGTCCCAAAAACTTCTCTTTTGTACAAGTCCAATTCTTGACTCTAATGTTATTTAGTCGGAGAGTCGGCTTCCCGTTTATTTTTTACCAGCTGGCGGCTGGCAGACGACCTGCCCCGTAGGAAAAACATAATTTTCTCCTTCGGGTTTTTTGCTAAAATAGATTAATATGGGGAAAAAAAGAATTATAATTATTGGCATAATTATATTGTCTTTTTTCGTCAGTGCTTATTTTTATCCCCAAATGCCTGATAGAGTGGCTTCACATTGGAATACCCAGGGTGAAGTGGATGGCTATATGTCAAAAGGTTGGGGTTTATTTTTTATGCCGTTAATGTTGCTAGGTCTGTTTTTACTTTTTTTGTTAATTCCCAAAATTGATCCTCTGAAAGAGAATATCAATAAATTCAGAAAGTATTTTGACGGATTTATAATACTACTGATGTTGTTTTTATTTTATATTTATCTTCTAACGATTCTTTGGAATATCGGGTTCAGGTTTGATATGGGGCAGCTGATGATACCGGCTCTGGGAATACTATTTTATTATTGTGGAATCTTGATAGAAAATGCTAAAAGAAATTGGTTTATCGGCATCAGGACGCCTTGGACCATGAGTAGTGAAACGGTCTGGGACAAAACCCACAAAATTGGCGGAAGATTATTTAAGGTTGCTGGAGTAATTGCCTTTTTTGGAATCTTCTTTCCGAAACTGTCAATTTTATTTGTGATGACTCCTGTATTACTAGTTACGCTCTATACCTTAATTTACTCTTATTTTGAATACCAGAAGGAAATGAATACATCAAGTAAATTATAGTTTTAACCAGATTACTTAAAGTGGTATAATAAAAAAAATGGAACAAGAAAAAGAGAAATCATTAATTTATGTCTCTTTGTTCGAAAAAAAAGAGGCAGTTGAGAAGCTAATAGAAGAGAGCGCTACGACTAAGGAATTTTATCTTCTTTTATTGTCCTCAGCCAGCATTATCACCCTGGGGTTAATTCTTGATAATTCGAGTATAGTAATTGGCGGAATGTTATTGACCCCTCTTTTTTCTCCTCTCTTGACGATCGGCCTAGGAATTGTTCTTTCAAGCAGTAATATTATTATTAGGAGTTTTATAAATTTTTTAAAACTCACGGCGGGTATTATTATAATTTCTTTAATTATTTCTTTCATTGTTAATGTAAAAGAGCCGACTATAGAAGTTTTACTGAGGACCATTCCTAGATTTGAATACTTTTTAGTTGCCCTTATTGCCGGCTTTATCGGAACTTATTTCTGGGTTAAACCTCACTTGCAGAATCTTATTTCGGGAGTAATCGTCGCTGTAGCCTTGGTCCCGCCTGTCGCTTGCCTAGGAATAGGATTAGGTTTGTTCAATAAAGATGTTATTTCGGGCTCTTTAATGTTTTTTATTTTGAATTTCACAGGCATACTTTTTGGCAGTGTTTTAATGTTTAGTCTTTTCGGTTTTGGTAGGAAAAACGGACAATTTGAAAAAGCAATGGAGCAAAAAGCAGACGAAGCTTGCAAAAAAGAATAGATTTTCAAATTTTATATAAGACTTAAGTAAGCTGAGGAATTGAGGAAATCCACCTTTTAATCGGGGTGGGTTTTTGGTAGTATGGGAAAAGAAAGAGACATGAAAAAGACATGAAAAACATAATTATAATTTTCTTTTTATGGCTTTTAATAATTAATATCTTTGCTCTTTTCTCTCTTAACCGTTTTAACTTAGAAGTAGATACTGCCTATAACTGGATTGACTCTGAACTTCGCCAGGAACAGCATTGGAATTTAACACCCCTTCATGCCCGATGGGATTCATTTTGGTATTTAGACATCGCTCGAGGCGGATACTCTCTTGAATATAATCCCTGGGGTTTATATAATATCGTATTTTTTCCGTTATATCCCTTTCTTATTAAAATTGTATCTTTTCTGACAATTGGTAATTTCGTTCTAAGCGGTTGGTTATTGAGTATTGTATTTCTTTTTTTAGCGCTTGTTTATCTTTTTAAGTTAACAAAGGAATTTCATCCAGAAGTTGACCCCTGTTTACCAATAGTTTTCTTACTTATCTTTCCAACTGCCTTTTTCTTAAATGCTATATATACAGAGTCGTTATTTCTTTTTCTTTCCTTGGCGACTTTTTATTATGGACTGAAAAAAAATTTTATATATAGTGGAATTTTCGGATTATTCGCTTCGTTAACCAGGGTTACCGGTATTTTGCTTTTTATTCCAATTACTTGGGAATATTTAAAAACCAACAATTTCAAAATAAAATCAGTATTTAATGTAAAATTTCTACCGACCCTCCTTATTCCTTTAGGTACTTTTTGCTTTTTCCTATATCATTATTTTAAATTTGGAAATCTTCTCTTATTTTTTGAAGTTCAAAAAAGCTGGGGCAGAGCATTTACTATTGAAAGGGGACATTTTGATTTTTTTAGCAACCCAGCAATTGTTAACTTTTGCTTAGATGGTTTCTTTGTAATTTTTGCCTTAGCGATGGCTTACTTTGTTTTCAAAAAATTGCGAATATCCTATGGCCTTTATATGCTAATAACCATTATTATTGCTCTTAGCACAGGAACACTCATGAGTATCGGAAGATATATTTTAGATTTATTCCCCATGTATATTTTGTTGGCCTCAATAAAGAATCAATACTTAAAACAGGCCTGGGTTTTTGCTTCTATTCTTTTTTTAGCAATGTACGTTATTTTGTTTGTAAATAACTATTGGGCCGGATAATGACTTTCCTGAGTTAGACCGTCGTTAACCGACTTTAAACATCGTTTAACCGGGATAAGCTAGGCATTCTGTCTATTTCTACGAGTAGACCTTTCGTAGTATGAGACAAGAAAGGCTTGACAAGCAATAGTTATGAATATATACTCATAATAGAGGGGCGAGAGCAAAGGTCGGTTCCTCGAATGATAAAATTAACTATTATAAAACTATGCCGAGATTTGACGGAACAGGTCCTGGAGGTTTGGGTCCAGGCACTGGCTGGGGATTGGGTCCCTGCGGTGCCGGAATGGGCTGGCGCAGAGGTGGTGGACGCGGCTGGGGTCGCGGATACGGAAGAGGATTAGGTTGGAGAGGATTTCGAGCTTATGGTCCGTGGGGTTATCCTTATCAGCCGATGATAACCAAAAAAGAAGAAAAAGAGATATTGGAAGATGAGGTAACAAATTTAGAAGAAGAGCTGAAGACTATAAAGGCCCGAATTTCCGAACTTAAAGGACAAAATAAAAAATAAAATGAAAGTAGCCATAAGTTCAACAGGCGAAAAAGTTACGGACAATGTTAGCGAAGTATTCGCAAGGTGTCCTTATTTTGTTGTTGCCGAGATTGAGAACGAAAAAATTCAAACAACAGAAATTATAGAAAATAAAATCGCAAATCAGTTAGGTCAAGCAGGTATTTCAGCTGCCCAATTAATGGCAGAAAAAGATGTTAAGGCCGTGATTACAAAAAATGTCGGGCCGAGAGCCCTTGACGTATTAAATCAATTTCAGATAGGCGTTTATACTGGAGAAGGTGGTGTGGAGAAGGTTTTGCAAGAATTTATTGACGGGAAACTTAAAAGAATAAATTAATATGAAAATAGCGGTTCCGACGGATGAAAAAGGTTCTTTAGATGATAAAGTTGCCTTGCATTTCGGCAGGGCAAATAACTTCTTGATTTATAATACAGAAACGAAAGGTTTCGAAATTTTTCCTAACCCCGAAGTTACAGGGGGAAAAGAATTTCCGCCAGATTTTTTGCATAGTCAAGGAGTAAAAGCAATTATTGTTTTTGCTTTAGGGACATTGGCTCATCAGAAATTCAAAAACTATGCTATTAAAATGTATAAGGCAATCCAGGGCACCATTGCTGATAATCTACAAAAATTTGGAGATGGTAAATTACAGGAGCTGAAAGAAGAAGATGTAGACGTATTTTAATTTTTATGAATCAAAGGTGGATTAAAGAAATTCAATCAAGGGTTGAAAAAGTACCAATTAGTAGCGGCCGGTCTGATAAAGCCAGCAAGGTTAGTTTTGACGATTTAGTTTTTGTTCCTGCCCAACTGGCTAAGAGACCGGTTGATTATTTCAGGGATGGGATTTCAGCAAAAACAATTATAGGGAAAAATAGTAAGAAGCCCATTGAACTTCAAACTCCGATAATCATTGGGGCGATGAGTTTCGGCGCCCTTTCCAGAGAGGCGAAAATTGCCTTAGCTAAGGCCTCTGCTTTAGCTGGAACGATAGAAAACACTGGGGAAGGGGGAGTTTTGCCGGAAGAAAGAGAATTTTCAGATAAGCTGATTATTCAATATTCCACCGGTAGATTTGGTATTACCGAAGAAATCTTGAAAAAAGCAGATGCCATTGAAATAAAAATCGGCCAGGGAGCTAAGCCGGGACAAGGAGGTCTTCTTCTTGGAGAAAAAGTAACCAAGGAGATTGCCGAGGTCAGAAACGTTCCCTTGGGCAAAAATATCGCTTCTCCAGCTTATCATTTGGACATTAAAAATATTGATGATTTAAGGAAAAAAGTTGATTGGCTTAGAGGGCTTGCCGGCGGAGTACCTATTATTTTAAAATTAGGGGCAGGGGATATAGAAGCAGATGTAAAACTCGCCGTCAGGGCTAACCCGGACGTAATTGCCATTGATGGCTTGGAAGGCGGAACTGGTGCTGCACCAGAAGTAATGCTAGTAGAAGTTGGTATTCCCGCTTTAGCTGCCTTGACGAAAGCCAGGCAAGTTTTAGGTAAATTAGGTGCTAAGCAGGAATTATGGATAGGAGGAGGATTGAATAAAGGTGGAGATTTTGCCAAAGCTTTAGCCTTAGGAGCAGATGCGGTATTTTGCGCCTTCCCCTTGTTAATTGCTATGGGGTGTACTTACTGCCAGCAATGTTATTCGGGTAAGTGTCCCAAAGGAATTACTAGTCAAGATCCAGAATTAAGAAAAAATTTAAATACTGAAGAAGCTTCCCAAAATGTTGCTAATTTTATTGAAAATTGTACTGAAGAGATAAAAGTGGTAGCCGGAGCCTGCGGAGAAGATAATGTTCATAATTTAAACAAAAATCATTTGAGAGCTTTAAATTCAGAGATTGCTAAAATAGCCGAGGTAAAATTGTGCTCAGACTAAACAAACAAGAATATTTAGTTAAATATATATGATAGAAATAAATCTCACGGATCAAAATTTCGAGCAATTTATTCAAAATTCAGAGAAGCCTGTATTGGTTGATTTTTGGGCCGAGTGGTGCATGCCTTGCTTTGCCTTAGGTCCAATTTTAGAAAAAGTAGCCCAAGAATATACTGAGAAAATTACCCTTGCCAAGGTTAATTTGGATGTCGCTCCTCAGATTTCCCAGAAATACAAAATTGAACGAATTCCAACCGTTATCCTGTTTAAGGGCGGGAAACCGATTATTGGATTCATCGGGGTAAGACCCGAGTCCTTAGTAAAAGAATTTTTGGACGAAGCACTGAAAAAAGTCTCAGAAGCAGAAATTCCAGAAAATATAGAAGAGATAATAAAGAATTATCAAACATATGCCGAAGAGAACGGGTTTAAGTTAAATCCGGACAGAGAGACAGTAGAGAGATTACTGAAGGGGTTATTGGCTAATGAAAAAAAGTATGGAGCCAGATATTGTCCCTGTCGTAGAGTGAGCGGTAATCGAGAAGAAGATAAGCCAAAAATCTGCCCCTGCCAGTGGCATAAAGAAGAGATTGAAAGAGACGGGCATTGCTTCTGCGGATTATTTGTGAAGAATTCTTATTAAAAAAAATAAAAAGGTGAAAATTACTATTGTTTACGATAACACAGCTTTTAGAAAAGACCTGCAGGCTGATTCGGGCTTTTCTGCTTTAATTGAGGCAAAAAACACCCCTAAGATTTTGTTTGATACCGGAGCCAACGGAAAGACTTTACTAAACAATATGGAAAAATTAGGAATTGACCCTTTGTTGATTGAGGAAATTTTTATTTCCCATCCTCATCTCGACCATACTGGAGGATTGGCTGATTTTTTGGAAGTAAATTCTCAGATCAAAAAAATCTATGTTCCTTCTACTTTAGGATTAGCGGATGAAATTATTTTACAAGAACCTCAGAAAATTCACGAAAATATATTTTCCACGGGCGAATTAGAAGATATAGAACAAAGCATAGGAGTAATAGCCGAAAAGGGAACAGTTTTAATCGTCGGTTGTTCTCATCCATATATGGGAAGTATTTTAAATATCGCTAAGCAGTTCGGTAAACCCCGTGCAGTTATTGGGGGAATGCATGGGTTTTCCGCGTTTGAACTATTTAAAGATTTAGAATTAATTTGCCCGACCCACTGCACGCAACACAAAAGCGAACTCAAAGAGCTGTATCCCCAAAAATATATTGAAGGCGGAGCCGGCAGAATAATTACCCTATGATTACGGAGAAAACAAAGGAAGAGCTCAAAAAGATTAAAAACGATGTTTTAAATTGTCAAAAATGTCCTCTATATATAGAAAGAGCTAAAAGTAAATTTTACCCGGTGATTGGAGAAGGAAGTTATCAGGCGAGTATAATGTTTGTCGGAGAAGCTCCGGGACTGAACGAGGCCAAGACGGGCAGGCCTTTTTGCGGGGCAGCCGGTAAGGTATTAGACGAGCTTTTAGAATCTGCTGGCATAAAAAGAGAAGATGTTTATATTACCAATATTCTGAAAGATAGGCCCCCTGAAAATCGAGACCCGCAGCCAGAAGAAATTAAGGCCTGCACTCCTTATTTGGAGAGACAGATTGAGGCAATAAAACCTAAAGTTATTTGTCCTTTGGGCAGATATTCAATGAAATTTTTGATGGAGAAATTTGGATTAGGAAACCAATTAGAAGGTATTAGTAAAATTCATGGTAAATTATTTGAGAGCAATAATCTTTTTCAGAAGATTACCATAATACCCTTCTATCATCCAGCTGTAGCTACTTATAATCCAAACATGAAGAGGATTCTTAAAGAAGATTTCAAAATCTTGAAAACAATATAAAAAATATGGCTATCATCCTACCAAAACAGGTGTGGACCGGAGAAGGAGAGTTGCTTTTCCAAAGGTCAGAGAAAGTGACGGATTTTGAGCAGGCGAGAAAAATAGTAAATTCGTTAAAGAAAACCTTAGAGCGCTACGGTGGAGTAGGATTGGCCGCTCCTCAAATAGGCATTTCTCAAAGAGTGTTTATTGTGAATATTTCTCCGGATAATAACTACCGTCCGGATCTACCTAAAATTGGTTTCCGCGCTTTCTTGAATCCGGAAATTTTAGCAGTATCTTCGGAAACTAATTATGATATTGAAGGATGTTTGAGTATCTTTTACGGTACCCTTTATGGACCAGTAGCCAGAGGAAGTTATGTTAAGCTGAAATATTTGGATGTTAACGGAGAAGAACGGATAGAAGAAATTAATCAACCTTTTTATGCCAGAGTGGCCTTACACGAGAATGATCACTTAGATGGCAAGATATTTTTACAGCGGATGAGTCTAGAGAATTTCTCAAAATTATCCTGGAATGAAGATTTAGACATAAGAAACAAAGGTTTAAAATAACTTTATGGCAGAACCTATTTTAAAAGTGAGAAATTTAAATGTAGATTTAGGGAAAGAAAAAGTAATTGAAGATTTGGACTTTGACTTAAACGAGAAAGAAGTATTAATCATTTTAGGGCCGAATGGAGCCGGGAAAAGCGTTTTATTGCGCACTCTGCTGGGATTACACCAATTCCAGGGCCAAATCCAGTGGAAGAAAAATACCCACATTGGTTATGTACCGGAAAGTTTTGATGTTTCGCCGGACCTCCCCTTAAGTGTAAAAGAATTTTTTCAGTTTAAGAAAGCTAGCTTACAAGAGATGTTACAAGCTCTTCGGTGGATAGGCGTAGAAAATTTTTCTAAATTTTTAGAAAAAAGAGTAGGCGCCCTTTCTACTGGACAATTGCGTCGAGCTATTATTGCCTGGGCCTTAGTTGATAAGCCCGACGTTTTGCTATTAGACGAGCCGATGCTGGGGGTTGATATCCATGGCCGAGAGACTATTTATGACACCTTGGTAAAGCTTTGGCAGGAGCAAAACCAGGCAATTATTTTGGTTTCCCACGAGATAGGAGAAGTTGTTAAAAAAGCTGATAAAATTCTGGCTATAAACAGAAGAAAACTGTTTTTAGGTCCGCCGGAAAAAGTTATTACTTCTCAAAACCTAGCTAAAATTTATGGAGGAGCAATTTCTCTTTAGTTTAATAACAGGAATTTCTATTGGTGGGGTAGCTGGATATTTGGGATCTTTAATGATTACCAAAAGAATGGCTTTGGTGGGTGATGCCTTAGGCCATGTTGCCTTGCCGGGCGTGGCCTTAGCTTTGATTTATGGTTTTAGCGTTTCTTTAGGGGCTTTTCCGATTTTGCTTCTAGGTATTATTTTAATTTGGCTGTTTGAAATGAGAACGAAATTACCGATGGAAGCCTTGACTGGCGTTGTTTTTACAGCTTCCGTGGCTATTGCCTTTTTGCTTTTACCGGAGAGCCAGGTTTCTACTGCTTTAATTGGCGATATTTCTCAGGTAGGGTTTTGGGACACTCTAGTTTCGCTAATATTCTGTATTGTTACCTGGCTGATTCTGTGGAAGATTTTTTCTAAGATCATTTTAGCCAATCTCTCTGAGAATTTAGCCAAAGTAGAGCATGTGAAAGTCGAAAGATATAATTTTGTTTATTTAATCTGTATTGCTATTGTTGTCGCTTTGGGTATTAAAGTAACTGGCTCTCTGTTAATGGGAGCTATGGTTGTTACTCCAGCAGCGGCGGCTCGCAATTTTGCTCGTAATTTATCTCAATACTCTTACGGAGCTTTGATAATTGGTGGCCTGAGTTGCGCTTTGGGGATTTTAGCTTTTAAATTTTTCGCCTTGCCAGCCGGTCCTTTGATTATTCTTGTTGCCACCCTTCTTTTTTTAATTTCTTTAATTTTTAAAAAATTAACTTAAACATATGAAGATTGCCATAACCGGAGGAAAAGGCGGAGTGGGGAAATCAATAGTAGCGACTTCACTGGCCGTGGAATTTGCCAGTAAAAATAGAACAATATTGATAGATGCGGATGCAGAATGTCCGAACGATCACCTCTTACTCTCCGTAAAAAGAAAAAAGTATGCCACTATTTATCAGTCAATCCCAAAATTTGATTATAGTAAGTGTAAAAAATGCGGCAGGTGCGCTCTTGCCTGTAAAAAAGAAGCTATTGTTTGGGTTAAAGGAAAATTTCCGGCTTTTGTAAAAGATGCCTGTATTGGTTGTTTGGCTTGTCAAGCTGCCTGTCCTTATGGCGCCATAAGAGAGACGAAAAAAGAAATCGGGAAGATTTATACCGGAAAAAACTATAACGTTAATTTAGTTTCCAGCGAACTTAAATTGGGAGAATTGGCTTCTGGAGAGGTGGTTGCCGAGGTAAGAAAACGCTCAGACGAAATCAATAAAAAAGTAAAGGCTAATATAATGATTATAGATTCTTCGCCAGGAATTGGCTGTCCAGTCATTGCTTCTTTGGTTGGTACAGATTATATAGTGGCCGTAACCGAGCCGACACCTTCCGCCCTGTTTGACCTGAAAAGGGTTTTGTATCTCGCCAATCACTTCAGGATTAAGCACGGAATTGTTGTGAATAAATTCGATCTCACCAAAAAGTTTTATAGAGAAATTGAAAAATTTGCTAAAGAGAAAAAAATCCCAATCCTCAGCAGAATACCTTACAGAAAAGATTTCGTTACCTCCGTCATAAAAATGAAGCCCGTAGTTAAGATCAACCCGAAATATAAAAAAATGTTTAAAGAGATTATTGATAAAATTAATATAAAATAAGATGAAAGAAAAAATAGCTTTAATTTCGGTACTAGCAAATTTTGTTTTAGCCGGAGGAAAAATTGCCGTCGGTTTCTTTTCTCATTCTGCCGCTATCTTGGCAGAAGGACTTCATTCATTTATGGATATTTTCTCCTCAGCGGTCGGCTATATTGGAATCAAAATTTCCAAAAAACCTGAAGACGAAAAACATCCCTATGGTCATTATAAATTTGAGGTTTTAGCCGGAGTAATTATTACCTTGATTCTTTTAGCAACTGGTCTGGGGATAATGTGGGAAGCCTATAAGAATTTTTTAGCTCCGGAAAAAATTGAAATTGGCTATTGGGCCCTTGGGGTAATGCTCTTTTCAGCAGCCTTAAACGAAGTGATGGCTCGCTTGAAAATGCATTTCGGTAAAAAAGAAAACTCCATTGCTCTTTTGTCTGACGGCCTTCATTCGAGGGTTGATGTTTTTGCTTCTCTGACAGTTTTTGTGGGTTTGATTCTAGCGAGATACTGGATATTTATCGATTCGGCCCTGGCTTTTTTAATTGGCCTTTATATCATCAAAGAATCTTTCTCTTTGGGCAAAGAAGCAATTGATTCCTTACTTGACGTTTCAGCCGGTGAGGAAATAGAGAAACAGATAAAAACAATTACTGAGACAGAAGGCGTTGAAATGGCTTATTTAAAAACCCAGAAAAAAGGTTCGGCCGTTACCGCCAACTTGGAAATAAGGTTACCGAACAATTTAAATGTAGAGGAAGCAACCAAAATTTCCAATAGTTTGCGAGAAAAACTTATAAGAGAGATTGAGAGTCTTCAGTATGTTGTCATTCAAATTACCAGCCACCAAGTAGAAACCGGTTTTTACAAACCTGCTTTTGGTAGGGCTTTTGGCTGGCAAAGGAGAGGTAGGTTTAGAGGGGCATTTGCCACAGCAACGGGAGGAGGACCGGGCGGTTACTGTATCTGTCCCAAATGCGGTTATAAAATTATCCATCAACGCGGCATTCCCTGCTCAAGCCTTACCTGTCCGAAATGTCAAACAAACTTAGTTAGAAAATAATTCGATAAACTTACCATATGGTCAGACCATTAAAACCAAGGAGGGTATTATTCGATCCAAGCGTAGTTTATTTCAAGCCCCGAGCTGTACCTCTATCACTGTTAGAAGAAGTTGATTTGAGTATAGACGAGCTTGAAGCTTTGCGGCTTTGCGACTTGAAAAACTTGGCACAGGTAGAAGCAGCCAAAAAAATGGATATTTCCCAAAGCACTTTCCAGAGGATTCTGACTTCGGCCCGGCAAAAGGTTGCCCAGGCCCTTACTGAAGGAAGGGCCATAAAAATTAGAAAGAGATAGTCGCTGGCTAGTATCAAATAAAATTTCCTACTTGACAGAGATAATCCTTATAGCTTTAATGGAGCAATATGACCTGTAAGGTTGATAAAGAAAAATGTATTGGTTGCGGTCTTTGTTCCAATCTCTGTTCGGAGGTTTTTGAATTAACAGGAGATGGCAAGGCAACAGTGAAAGAAGGAGCAGATTTAGAGAAGAACAAAGAATGCGTTAAAGAAGCCAAAGAAAGCTGCCCGGTCGGCGCGATCGAGGCGTAATAGCTCTATGTTTTTCCAGGATTAACCAGAAAGAACCACCAATACTTTTTGGGAATTATTTGTTGGATAATAAAATCGCCAGATTGGCGGTTTTATGTTAAGATAAAAAACATGAAAAAGGTCTTATTAAAGATAGAAAGCCTTTGGTCAAAAGGGGATAGTGGAGAGATCTTGAGAGGAATTAACCTCAAACTAGGACCTGGTGAGACTCAGGCGCTTTTGGGTCCGAATGCTTCTGGTAAAAGCACTCTCGCCCAGGTAATCTTGGGGAATCCAAAGTATAAAATAATTAGAGGGAAAATCTACTTCTTAGGGAAAGATATCACCCGGTTTTCACCGGAAAGAAGAGCAAAACTTGGGATGGCTTTGGTTTGGCAAATGCCGCCCACAATAAAAGGCGTGAAATTATCTGCTCTTTTAGAGAAGATTTCAAAAGAAAAGATAGAAACTACTGAAGGAGAAGAACTTTTAGAAAGAGAGATAAACGTTGATTTTTCAGGCGGGGAGCGAAAAATCTCAGAAATATTACAAACTATTGCCCTAAAACCAAGGTTGGTTATTTTTGATGAAGTAGATTCAGGGTTAGATATTAAAAAAATAGAAACTGTCGCAAAGATAATAAAAAGGGAGCTAATTTCGAGAAAAATAGCTATTCTAATAATTACCCATTCTGGGCAAATTTTGAAATTTTTAAAGCCCGCCTTTACCAATGTTTTAGTTAAAGGCAGGATTATTTGTAAAGAAAAAAATTATAAAAAAATTTTAAAGGTCATTGCAAAATATGGCTATGAAAAATGTAAAAAATGTCCATTTTTGGCAGGTAGACAATAAGATAAAAAACATTATTCAGGTTCCAGGGAATGTCATTTTGCCCAGTGCTCAAGCTTGGCGAAAATTTAACTGGGTAAAGAAATATTTTGATAAAGAGCCGAAAGAAGGTTATTTCATTTGGATTAAAAAACAAGTCGATTCTCCACTAGCTACTTGCATTAACATTGCTTCTCCAAAAGCTTCCCAGAATTTAACAAATTTAATGGTGGTTGAAAAAGGAATAAAGGTTAAATCAAATGTTATCTGTTCGGCGATTGGAAATAATTTATGTGGCAGTCACAGGGCGAGGGGCAAATTGATTCTTAAAAGCGGAAGTTCTTTAGAATATAATCATTTCCATCAGTGGGGCCAAAATGATTTTGTCTCACCTGACTACGAATTTATTTTAGAAAAAAATTCCCGATTAATTTATAATTACAAAAATTCCTTTCCACCCAAAAACCTTCTTTTAAAAACAATTATTCAGAGCGGTGAGGGTTCTTCTTCGAACCTAAACCTAGTTATTAATAGTTTGAATTCTAAAGTGGGAATTTTAGAAAATGTCAACCTTTCTGGTTTAAATTCTCAGGCAGTAATGAAATTGAGATTAGTTGGAAGAGAGAATAGCCAGACTGAAGCTGTTAGCGTAATTTCAGCCAAATCTCCTTCTCGGGGTCACTTGGATTGCCAGGGCTTGGTAGTTAGCCCGAAGGCCAAAATGTCTTTAACTCCGAGATTGATTTGTCAAAATAAAGATGCCCAGTTAACCCACGAGGCTTCGATTGGAAAAATTTCGGAAGAAGAATTGACCTATTTAAGAATGAGGGGATTAACGGAAAAAGAGGCAATTAACCTGATTGTTGCAGGGTTTTTGAAAACATGAATAAAAAAGTAGCCTGCTTAATGTCGGGTGGTCTGGATTCTTCGGTGGCGGCAGCCCTCTTAAAGAGGGCTGGCTTTAATCTGGTTGGAGTTTTTCTGAGGCTCGCCGATTTGCCAAACTTTAAAGAGGGCGAAAAAAGAGCTAAAAAAGTTGCTAAAATTCTGAAGATCCCTTTTTTGTTTTTGGATTTGAAGAAGGAATTCAAGAAAAGAATTATTAATTATTTTTTAGAAGGATATAAAAGAGGAGTTACGCCTAATCCCTGCGTGGTTTGTAATAAAGAAATAAAATTTGGGCTTTTCTTGAAAAGGGCCTTTAAATTGGACGCCGACTATCTGGCAACCGGGCATTATGTCCGCCTGCGGCAGAGAAAATTATTAAAAGCAAAAGATAAAGAAAAAGATCAGTCGTATTTTTTGTGGATGTTAACTCAAAAAGAATTAAAAAGAATTTTATTTCCGATAGGAAATTATACCAGAGAGGAAGTTAGAAATTTAGCTAAAGAACTTGGGTTGCCCTCCCTTTTAACTACCTCAAAATCAGTGGAAATCTGTTTTATTCCCAAGACCATCGAAGGTTTCTTAAGGGATCATCTAAAAACAAAAATTGGCCAGATTCTTGATGTCAAAGGAAAGATTCTGGCTGAGCATCAGGGGCTGCCTTTTTACACCATCGGCCAGAGAAAGAGGATTGGCTTATCCGGCGGGCCTTATTGGGTTTTAGGCAAGGACTTTAAGAAAAATATTTTGATTGTCAGTAAAAACGAAAAAGATTTGTATAAAAAAGAATTAATTATTAAGAATATCAACTGGATTTCGGGCAAAGAGCCAAGGTTACCCCTGAAGGCAATGATCAAAATTCGTTATCGCCACCACCTCGCCTTAGCTGTAATAAGAAAAAATTTAAAACCCGCAACTTACAACCTAAGATTTAGTCGTCCGCAGCGAGCGATAACGCCTGGACAATCGGCAGTTTTTTATAAGGGTAGCGAGCTTTTAGGCGGCGGGATAATTTGCTAAATTTTTATTACGTGGTATAACTGAAAAGAAAGGTCAAGTTCAATAAAAGCAGAATAAAATATGTCTAAAAAAACAATCGTTATTTTATTATTAGTACTTTTTGTTGGAATTATTGTTTATTTGTTTTTTGGAAGGGGTAAGCCACCAGAAAAAGAATTTTTTGTCGTTGAAAAACAAGACCTAGTTCGAGAAATTAGCGTTGTCGGTAAAGTAAAACCGGCGGAAAGTCTCGATTTAGCGCTCGAAAGGACTGGAGTTTTAACTGGTGTTTTTGTAGAAACTGGAGATAAAATTGAAAGAGGAACTCTTTTAGCGCGGCTTGATATTAGCGATGCTGAAAAAACAATTAAAGACGCCGAGGTAGGGTTAGAAAATGCAAAATTAGCCCTGGATAAAATAAATTTACAGCAAGAACAGCTATTAAGAGGTGATACCTTAAACAAAAATTATGAGGACGGACTGACTATTTTATCTAGTTTTTACGATGAAACAACTGCTATCTTAAATTCTTTAGACGATATTCTTTTCGAGGCCACGTTAGAAGAGGAAAAACAGAATATTGAGTATTATGCGGAATACGATGAGCAATTTAGCAATGAACCTAAGCGTCTTTGGCGACTCTATCAAGAAGCGGAGAATTTAAACAAGGATGGCCTCATTGATTATCAGGTAGCCAAAAGAGGAGAGGGAGATGCTACCAGGAAAGCAATTAATTCAGGACAAAGTCTGACAGTAAAACTTGCTGAAATTATAAAATCAACAAGAGATATTATCCGTTATCTTCAAGATTATTTCGTAGAAGAGGATTTAGTCCATGAGAAACAGTCAATTATTAGCAGTCACGCCAACACACTTAGTCAATATGATTTAGTTATCGATGATTATCTGAAGAACCTCACGACTATAGTTAATGCTATTAATGATTATTATGACAGAATAGAATCATTACCTCTTGATGTAAGAACCCAAGAATTGCTTGTAAAACAAAGAGAAAATGAGTTGGCTGACGCCAAAAACAATCTGGCAAAATATTTTTTATATTCACCGATTAATGGTGTAGTGGCTAGCTTGGATTTGAAAAGGGGAGAGATTGTGACGGCTAACGTCCCTGTTATTGAGCTTATTTCTAGCTCGCAGTTTGAAATAGTGGCCGATATTTACGAAGAAGATATTGTGAAGATAGAAATTGGTGCTCCCGTAGAAATCAGCCTGCCGGCTTTTCCCAAAGAAACATTTAAGGGAAGAGTAATTTTTATTGGTACGGCAGAAAAAATTATTGATCGCGTGGTTTACTATGAAGCTAGAATAGTTTTTGATGAAGATTTACCAAAGGGAATAAAGCCTACCATGACAGCGGATGTTGTTATTCAGTCAGAGAGAAGAAAAAACGTTTTAGTTATTCCTGAAGAAGCCGTAAAGAAGACCGACGAGAAAACAACGGTTGAGGTTTTCCAAGACGGGGAAGTTAAAGAAAAAGAAATAGAAGTTGGCCTTGAAGGAGACGATGATATGGTTGAGGTTGTTTCGGGCTTAGAAGAAGGAGAGGAAGTAATTTTAGAGTAGGTAATGCCATCAACGTTCTCGCTGGAAGCGAAGTTCTTATAATGACATCAGAGCCTGTTATAAAACTGGAAAATGTCTGGAAGATTTATCAATTAGGAAAAGTAGAACTCGCCGCTTTAAGGGGTGTAAGCCTCGATATTAATCGAGGTGATTTTGTGACCATTATGGGTCCTTCCGGTTCTGGGAAATCCACCCTTTTGAATATGATAGGGAGTTTGGATTTCCCAAGTAAAGGGAAAGTCTTTTTAAAAGGAAAAGACATTTCTTTGATGTCAGAAAATCAATTATCTCAGCTTCGGGGGAAGACTATTGGTTTTGTTTTTCAGGAGTTTAATTTATTGCCAAATTTAGATGTTTTAGAAAATATCACCTTACCCATGGTTTTTCAGGGACTCAGTTTAGAAAAAAGAAAAGCCAGAGCCGAGGAGTTAGCTTTATCTCTGGGTTTAAAAGAAAGAATTTTACATCAACCAGCTGAGCTTTCTGGCGGGGAGCGTCAAAGGGTAGCTATTGCTCGGGCTTTTGCCAATAATCCAGAAGTAGTTATTGCCGATGAACCCACTGGTAATTTAGACTCTATTACTGGAAAGAAAGTAATGGAAATTTTAACTGATTTTCACAAAAAAGAAGGGAAGACAGTAGTTGTTGTTACTCACGACCCCAATATCGCAGGTTATAGTGAAAAAATAGTCAATATTAAAGATGGCCAGATTACCGTTAATCATCAGCAAGCAGCTGAAGTGTTATGGAGGCATTAAAAGAATATTTTCATATAGCAGTTAGAAACATTAAGACCAGGTCTTTAAGGAGTTGGTTGACTATTTTCGGAATTGTTATTGGTGTTTTTTTGATTATCAGCTTACTTTCTCTGAGTGAAGGATTAAAGGCGACTATTAACGAACAATTGCAGGCCTTGGGAGGGGAAATGGTTATGGTTATGCCTGGAGGAGATGAAGATATTTTTTCCAGCATGATGTTCGGAGGCGCCCAACTGGAAAGAGAAGACATAGAGGCAATTGAAAAAGTAAGCGGAGTAGATACAGTTCTTGGATACTCTTTTACCGGAACCACTGGAAGGTATGAAGATGAAGCAAAGCAGATTGCTATAGCCGGCATGGATCCTTGGAAGGAAAGTCTGGAGATATTGGGTATTTTCCAGGGCTGGGATGTGGCTGAAGGAAGATGGCCGGTCAAAGATAATGAGGTTGTAATCGGTCAGGTGGTGGCCTATGATGTTTTTTCTAGAGAAATAAAACCCGGTTCCGAAATAATCATAAAAGGAAGAAAATTTATAATAACAGGAATACTGAAGTCGTTGGGAAGCCGACAGGACGACAGCATAGTTTATATGGCAATGGAATCTTACCAGGATGTAACTGGTGAGAAACGGGGGACAGCAGCTTACGCCATGGTTAAGCTTGAAGAAGGAGCAGATGAAAATATTGTAGCCGAGGACATAGAGGATACTTTGAGTAAAACAAGAAAGAGACGGTTTGGCAGTGATGAAGAGGATTTTTCCGTCATTACATCCGAAAAAATGGGAGATATAGCTGGCAATATTCTGGGAATAATTCAGTTAGTAATATTTTTGTTTGCCAGCGTAGCTATTGTTGTAGGCGGTATCGGGATTACAAACAGTATGTTTACTTCGGTAAGGGAAAGAACAAGAGAGATTGGGGTAATGAAGGCTATTGGTGCCAAAAATTCAGCGGTTCTAATCATTTTTCTTTTCGAAGCAGGTATTATTGGATTTATCGGAGGAATTGGTGGAACATTACTGGGAGCTATTTTAGCTAAAGGAATTGAATTATACGGGCAGGCGCACCCCGTATTTTATTTCACAGCCTCAATTACCCCCGGCTTGATTATATTCGGTTTGGTTTTTTCTTTTTTTGTTGGCTGTTTATCAGGGTTTATTCCAGCCAGATCAGCAGCTAAGCTTAAACCCGTTGAGGCCCTGCGCAGATTTGAATAGAAAAAATGATTAGACTAGCTTCAATAATTACGATATTAATATTTCTGATACTTCCTTCTTTATCGCTGGCGGAAGAAGCTCCCGACCTTTATTTTTTTTGGGCAGAAGGTTGTCCTTTTTGTGAACAACAAAAAGATTTTCTAAAGGAAATAGAAGAACAATATCCGAGAATAAATATTCGTCAGTATTCAACAGAAGAGCCCGGGAGTATAAATATTCTGATAAGGCTTGTAGAAGAGCACCCGGGGTCAGAAAGGTATTTAGGGGCAACCCCTATGACTTTTATCGGAGAAGATTTTTTTGTCGGTTTTAGTTCAGAAATAGGAAACGAAATAGAGAATTCAATAGAAAAATATTATCAAGAGACTGAGATAGAGAATGAAGAAAAAGATACATTTTATTTGCCGATTCTGGGAAACATAAATCCCGAGAAATGGCCCTTGGGAGGACTGGCTTTAGTGATAGGGTTAATCGACGGGCTCAATATTTGTTCTCTTGGAGCTTTAATCATAATTCTGATTTTAGTTTTTGCCCTACATTCCCGAAAATTAACTATTTTTTTCGGCGGATTTTTTATTTTTATTACTGCTTTAGTCTACGGTTTTTTGATTTTCATTTGGAATCAGTTATTTTCAGTCTTCCTTCCCTATATGTCTGCGATGGAAATGATAATTGGTTTAGCTGCTTTCCTTGGCGGGTTCTATTTTTTGAAGCAATTCTTTGATTTCAGAAAACAGGGGCCGGTTTGCCGGATCGAAGAGAATAAAATAATTAGTTCCCTTACTAAAAAGCTTGAAAATTCTTTTAAGGAGAAAAAGAGCAATTGGGCTTTATTAGGGGGAGTTATTTTTTTTGCTGCTATGGTTACCATAATTGAATTTCCCTGCTCAGCCGTGTTCCCGATTGTCTTTACTGGAATTTTAGCTCAGGCGAACCTTTCTATCGTTGCCTCTCTCTTTTATATTTTTATTTACCTGCTTTTTTACATGTTAGACGAAATAGCTGTTTTTTTAATCGCTGTTTTTACCAGAAAAATTTGGATTAATTCTGGGCCCTTTATGACTTGGATAAGCTTTATAGGCGCCCTGGTCTTATTTTTTATTTCCTATTATTATATTTTTGTTTTATAATAAGAAGGTGACTTTAAAGGTCGAGTAAAATTAGAAATTAATATTAAAGCGTATGGAAGATTTAAAAGGAAAAGTAGCTATTGTTACCGGGGCTAGAAGGGGAATGGGAAAATCACACGCTCTGAAATTGGCAAAAGCGGGGACTAAAGTAACGGTTTCCGACATATCACAGGAAGAGTGCCAAGTGGTTGTTGACGAGATTCAAAAAGCTGGCGGCGAAGCTTTGGCAATAAAATGTGATGTCAGCAATAAAAAAGAGGTAGACCAAATGGTCCAAAAGACGGTTGAAAAATTCGGCAGAGTGGATATTTTAGTGAACAACGCCGGCATTTGTCAGTTCAAATCTTTCTTGGAAATGACAGAAGAAGAATGGGATAGGACTCTTAACATTAATCTCAGAGGATATTTCTTGTGCGCTCAGGCAGTGGCCAAAGAAATGGTAAAACAGAAGTCCGGCGCCATAGTTAACATTGCCTCCGTAGTTATGGGACAGATGGGCAAAGGCATGGCCGGCCTTGCTCATTATTCAGCTTCTAAAGGAGGCGTTGCTGCCTTGACTAAGACTTTAGCCTTAGAGCTAGCTCCTTATAACATCAGAGTTAATGCCATAGCTCCTGGGGCCATTGATACGCCGATGGCAGCTTCTACCAAAACGGACCCGAAGATACTGGAACAGACCCTAGCCATAATCCCTCTTCATAGAATGGGAGAAGCAAGGGAAGTCACTAACACCGTTCTATTTCTAGTGTCTAATGCCTCGTCTTATATTACAGGCTCTGTTATTGTCGTTGATGGCGGCTGGCTGGCCGGATAATTTACCCTGTTAAACAGTCACTAAGCAAATTTAACAAGGTTTATGTCAAAAATTACCGAAGACACAAGTTTAGCTGATGTTTTAGAGCATCCTGAAGCAGGAAAAATCCTGGAAAAATATAATTTGCCTTGTTTACAGTGCCCTTTTGCCAAAATCGAGGCAGAAAAATTGAAAATTGGTCAGGTTTGCCAGCAGTACGGGATTGAAACGAAAAAACTGTTGGAAGAATTAAACAAGATAGGATAAAATAAGAGGGCTTGACTATTATTCTTGCTTAAAATAAGCTAATATAAGTTGTGGATAACAACCCGGTAGTGAAATTTTGACTCCCCTTGGCTATATTAATGCGTTGCGAAGCAAAACACTAGTCAAAATTCTACTACCGGGAAAAGGTCGAGTTTGAAAATTTAATTTTAATATATTTTGGACTATGGCAACAACAGCATATTGCGTAAAATGTAAAGCAAAAAGAGAAATGGAGAATGCAAGGGAGGTTACCATGAAGGGTAAAGGTGGAGTAAAAAGAAGAGCGATGACCGGAACTTGTCCCAAGTGCGGAACGAAGATGTTCCGAATTTTAGGGAAGGCCTAAATATACAAAGAACAACGGGCACTGTCGCCCCAAAAATTTTGCAAGAAGAAATATAATAAAACCGAGTTTAGGATTTACCTTGACCCGGTTTTGTTTTCGAGTATTCTTGCTTATCAAGAGGTCTTGGACACTTTAGAGAAATATGATATAACTGTTTTGAGAACCGATAGAGAGACGGAGATATTAAAATTATAAGCGATGGTAAAAATTTAAAAATTATATTATGAAATTTCCAATTTTCAAAACCAAAACAAAAGGAGTAACAAAGAAATTCAATTTAGCCGACCCGAAAGAGAGAGCGGCTTATTTTCAATCAAAGGCCGGGCTGGAAATTGCTAAATTGAGGAAATATTTAAGAAGAAATACTTTCATTGCTTATTTTCTAGGAAAGAAAAATTCCGGCAAGGGAACTTATACAAAAATGCTTGCCGAGATACTTGCTCCGGAGAAGATATCGCACTTTTCAATTGGCGATATGATCAGAGAAGTGGATGAAGAACTTAGGAATAAAAAAAGAAAAAGAGAATTATATTCCTTTTTGGAAAGAAATTATCGGGGCTGGCTCCCCTTTAAAAGAGTATTTTCTGCCTTAGAAAAGAGAAGCACGAAAACTCTTTTGCCGAGCGAGTTAATTTTAGCTCTGGTAAAAAGGGAAATATTTAGAAGAAAAAAGAAAACTCTTTTTATTGACGGTTTTCCTAGAGACCTAGATCAGGTTTCTTATTCTTTATTCTTTCGGGATTTGATTGGCTATCGAGAAGACCTAGACATTTTTGTTTTAATTGACGTTCCCGAAAGTGTCATTGATGAAAGAATTAAATGGCGAAGAGTCTGTCCTAGATGTCAGACCTCAAGAAATTTTAAATTACTTCCCACTTCAAAGATAGATTACGATAGGAGAAAAAAAGAGTTTTATTTAGTTTGCGATAATCCAAGTTGTCCGGCCTACCTGTCGGGTAGACAGGGAGTAAGAATGATTGCCAAAGAAGGAGACGAATTAGGAATAGCACCGATAAAAGAAAGATTAAAATTAGATGAGAAATTAATAAGACAGGCCTTTTCTCTGTACGGAATTCCCAAAATATTTTTAAGAAATTCTTTACCCGTAAAGATTGCTAAAAAATTCGTTGATGATTACGAAATTACTCCCGAATATAACTATCAATGGGACAAAGAAGAAAACGAAGTAAGGATCATTGAAAAACCATGGATTATTCGGGACGATGAAGGAGTCCCATCCTATAGTTTATTAGCGGCGCCGGTAACAGTTTCCTTAATAAAACAAATGGCAGATGTTTTAGAGCTTTGACTTGACTAATAGTTTGACTGAGAGGTAGAATAAAATTAGCCTTGTGTCTTCTAGCTAGATTCTGGTCAAACGTTCTTTTCGGGAGTCGGATATGTTCTCCTTCTATCGGAAGAAGACTTGGACGCCCACTTAATAATTTTCCGGATTACGAACCTTCTAGAAGAAACACAGGGCATCAAAAAACGTCCCTGGTCAGGGCGTTTTTTGAATGATTGAAAAGTAAGTTCTTATATTTTAAAGATAGACAGTTAATAGAAGGTAATTTTTAGAGAGAAATTTTCGGGCCAGGGCGAATCGAACGCCCGCTTTACCCACCCCAAGGGCATGGACTACCATTATCCTATGGCCCGTAACCGAAGATTATTTTTTCTTGGCTAGTGTTTTAATACATTTGGCGCAGGCCAAGATTCGTTTTCCAGCGAATTTTTTATAGGCCGGCTTTTTAACATCCGAAGGAATCTTTACCCATTGTAAGTTGGGATATTTTCTTTTTTTGATGGTTGGGTTATATTTTCCTCGGAGTTTTTTCAATCTCCAGACCATCGTGCCCCTCTTTTTGCAAATTTGACATTCTTTTGCCATATAATCTAATGTTAAAATTTTTTTAAAAAATTTACAATATATGTTATACTGATAACGTCCTGTGTTGGAAAAGATGAGGGTAGTGACTGATTTTATATTATTGTTATGGAATATATTTTTTTAATTGCCATTTTAATTTTTTCTGTAGTTATTCACGAAGTTTCTCATGGAGCAGTAGCCAACTATTTAGGCGATCCGACTGCCAAATACGCCGGCCGCCTGACTTTAAATCCAATCAAACACTTAGATCCGATTGGTTCTGTTTTGGTGCCACTATTTTTAGTTTTGATGAAAAGTCCATTCTTGATTGGTTGGGCAAAGCCGGTGCCGGTGAATCCTTATAATTTTAATGATCAAAAATACGGTTCAGCCAAAGTAGCCTTGGCTGGTCCAGGAGCAAATCTGGCAGTCGCTTTATTTTTTGGCTTAACTTTAAGGTTTTTCCCAGGGATTGCTGTTACGCCTAGCCTTGTTTTAATCTTCAGCTACATTGTCTTCATAAATATTCTTTTAGCCATATTTAATTTACTACCAGTTCCTCCCCTGGACGGTTCCCATATTCTCTTTACCTTTTTGCCCCCACGTTTTGAAAGGTTCAAAATATTTTTGGGGCAATTCGGCATCTTTGTTTTACTTTTTCTTATTTTCTTTTTATTCCGTTACTTATTTTTGATTATCAACCTGATTTTTTATCTCATTGTCGGATACCCTTTCCCTGCTTTTTAAGTGTTGACTATTAAACTTAATCCTGTTAAAGTTCAATTTATTATGCCGACTATTAGACAACTAATAAGAAAAAGAAGGAAGAGGATAAAAAAACGCGGCAAGACGCCGGCCTTAGGAGCTGGCTTTAATGTTTTGAAAAATCAGCCCAGAAAGTATCCTTCTCCATTTAAAAGAGGGGTTTGTCTTAAAGTTTTTACTGTTACTCCAAAAAAACCAAACTCAGCCATGAGAAAAGTGGCCAGAGTGAGATTGTCCAGCGGCCAAGAAGTGACCGCATATATTCCCGGGGAAGGTCATAATTTACAGGAGCATTCAATTGTTTTAATTCGCGGAGGAAGAGTCAAAGATTTGCCAGGGGTAAGATACCATATTGTCAGAGGAATATTAGATACTGGCGGAGTGGAAGGAAGAAAACAGGAAAGAAGTAAATACGGAACGAAGCGTGAGAAATAATATGAGAAGCACAAAGAAAACCAAAAGAGAAATAACTCCTGACCCTGTTTATAGCAGCGTTACCGTTGCCAAATTTATTAATCAGGTGATGCGCCGAGGGAAGAAAAGTATTGCCCAAAAAATTGTTTACGGGAGTTTTGATATTATAAAAGAAAAGACAAAAAAAGAACCCTTGGAGATTTTTAATTCAGCCCTCAGCAATGTTAGACCTTTATTAGAAGTAAAACCGAAAAGAATTGGCGGAGCGACTTATCAAGTACCGAGACAGGTACCTGATGAAAGAGGAGAGACACTGTCTATCCGTTGGATAATTCGAGCAGCGACATTTAAAAAAGGAAAATCAATGAAAGAAAAATTAGCTGGAGAATTAATCGAAGCGGCAAATAATACAGGAGTCGCTGTCAAGAAGAAAGAAGATACTCATCGAATGGCCGAAGCCAACAGAGCTTTTGCTCATTTCGCCTGGTAAACCCTGTTGAATTTAGTTTAACGACTATTTAACAGGGTAAATTTTATGCCCAGACAATATCCAATTGAAAAATATCGCGACATAGGCATTATTGCCCATATTGACGCCGGTAAAACTACTGCTACCGAGCGAATTTTGTTTTATGCCGGAATTTCCCATCGCATTGGCGAGATTGATTTGGGAAACACTATTATGGACTGGATGGCCCAGGAAAGAGAAAGAGGGATTACTATTACTTCAGCTGCCACCACTTGTTTTTGGACACCACTGGAAGCTAAAAGCCGTGAGCGGGGCAATCCATCCGAAATACGCATTAACATTATTGACACTCCCGGTCACATTGATTTTACGGCTGAAGTACAAAGATCATTAAGGGTTTTGGATGGAGCGGTGGTAATTTTTGATGGTGTGGCCGGAGTAGAACCTCAGTCAGAAACAGTTTGGCGGCAGGCGGATAAATTTAATGTTCCGAGAATTTGTTTTATTAATAAAATGGATAGAATGGGAGCCGATTTTTATAAAAGCCTAGAGTCTATCTGGCAGAAATTATCACCCAATGCAGTAGCTATGCAGATTCCCATTGGCGCAGAAAGTGCCTTTGAGGGTGTAGTTGACTTATTAAAGATGAAAACCCTTAAGTTTAAAGGAGATCATGGTGAAGAAGTAATAGAAGAAGATATTCCAGAAGATTTACTAGAGAAAGCCAAAGAATGGAGAGAAAAATTAGTTGAGAAAATTGTCGCTGAAGACGAAAAGACCCTAGAAAGATATTTAGCTCAGGAAGAAATTTCTATTGAGGAACTAAGAAATAGTTTAAGAAAGGCAACCATTAATTACCGGTTGATCCCCGTTTTTACTGGATCGGCTTTAAAGAACAAAGGAATTCAGCCAGTCTTAGACGCTATTTGTTATTATTTACCAAACCCTACAGAACTTCCGTCAGTTAAAGGAATTGACCCCAAAACCGGAAAAGAGGCCGAGAGAAAACCAGCGGACGTAGAGCCCTTTTCGGCTTTGGCTTTTAAGGTTGCCACTGATCCTTACGTTGGAACATTAACTTATTTCCGGGTTTATTCTGGAAATTTGAAACGGGGCGTCTACCTATTAAATACTACCAGTCAAGAAAAAGAAAGAATTGGTCGAATTTTGAGGATGCATGCCAATTCTAGAGAGGAGGTGGAAGAAATTTTTGCTGGAGACATCGTCGCTACTGTAGGATTAAAAGCTACTTCCACCGGCCACACCCTTTGCGACCCGATGCACCCCATTGTTTTAGAAAAAATTATTTTTCCCGAGCCGGTCATCGGTATTCGCATCGAGCCGAAAACCAAGGCTGACCAGGAAAAGATGAGTTTAGCATTAAAGAGGCTAGCCGAAGAAGATCCGACTTTTCAAATCAAAGGAGACCCGGAAACTGGTGAAACTATTATCTCTGGTATGGGCGAGCTGCATTTAGAAATTATTGTTGATCGAATGAAAAGAGAATTTAATGTAGAAGGGAACGTCGGTCGGCCTCAGGTGGCCTATAAAGAAACGATTAAAGAAATGGCGGAAGCGGAAGGGAAATATGTTAGACAGACTGGCGGCCGCGGTCAATATGGCCACGTTTGGCTAAGAGTAGAACCAAAACAGAGAGGAGAAGGTTTTGATTTTATTGATGAAATCAAAGGCGGGATTATTCCTCAGGAATTTATTCCGGCTGTGGAGAAAGGAATTAAAGAAGCTCTGGACAAAGGAATCTTAGCTGGCTATCCTCTGGTAGATCTTAGCTGCGCCTTATATGACGGCTCCTTCCATGAGGTTGATTCCTCGGAATTGGCTTTTAAAATTGCTGGCAGTATGGCTCTTCAAGCAGCTGCTAAAAGAGCCAAGCCGGTTTTATTAGAACCGATAATGAGGTTAGAAGTTATTTCGCCCCAAGATTTTTTTGGCGATGTTATCGGGGATTTATCTGCTCGACGGGGGAGAATTGAAGAAACGAAAGACAGATTAAACCTAAAAGTGATTGATGCTAAGGTTCCTCTAGCTGAGATGTTTGGCTACGCTACTTCTTTAAGATCGTTGACAGAAGGAAGAGGAACTTTTACAATGGAATTTGATCGGTATGAAGTGGTTCCTAATAATATAATGCAAGAAATTATTGACGGCAAAAGACGATAATTATTCACAATTTAACTATTGACCAAGCACTTAATCTTTGTTATAAATTACCTAAGTCTACTTACCGACCAGAAATAAAATTAGATTAAGTGTTCAGTTGACTATTTTAAAAAGGTTAATAAAATAATAATATAATTAACGTAATTAAGTAACTAGTGATCGGTAACCAGTAATAAACAAATGTTAATAATTACTGGTTATGGTTTATCCGTTACTTGTTAATAAATTTATGGCAGAGAAAGAAAAATTTGTTAGAGGAAAGCCTCACGTTAATATTGGTACCATTGGCCATGTCGCTCATGGAAAAACCACCTTAACTGCGGCTATTACTCATATTTTAAAATTAAAAGGATTGGCTGCCAAAGAATGGACAGTCGATGAAATCAATGCCGCTCCCGAAGAGAAAGCCAGAGGGTTAACTATTACTATTACTCACGTGGAATATGAGACTGATAAACGCCACTACGCCCATATTGATTGCCCCGGCCACGCCGATTATGTCAAAAATATGATTACGGGAGCTGCTCAAATGGATGGGGGTGTTTTAGTTGTTTCAGCTTCCGACGGTCCGATGCCGCAAACAAGAGAACATATTCTTTTAGCCAGACAAGTTGGCTTACCTGCTTTAGTAATATTTTTGAATAAATGCGATGCGGTAGATGATCCGGAAATGATTAATCTGGTAGAGTCAGAATTGAGAGAACTTCTGAAAAAATATAATTTTCCCGGGGATGAGATTCCAATTATTCGGGGTTCAGCCCTGAAAGCCTTGGAGACAAAATCAGTTGACGAAGAGGCGGCCAAGCCAATTTTGGATTTAATAAAAGCAATTGATGATTATATTCCAGAACCTAAGAGAGAAATAGATAAGCCGTTTTTAATGGCGATTGAAGACGTTTTCTCAATTGCCGGCCGAGGAACAGTGGCCACAGGAAGAATTGAGAGAGGAGTAATTCATCAAAATGAAGAAGTGGAAATAGTAGGAATTAGACCAACAGCTAAAAGTGTGGCTGTTTCAGTTGAGATGTTCAGAAAAGTATTAGATGAAGGAAGGGCTGGAGATAATGTAGGGATTCTCTTACGAGGGTTAGAGAAAGAAGATGTTGAGAGGGGCCAGGTTTTGGCAAAACCGGGTAGCATTACGCCCCACACTGAATTTGAAGGAGAGGTTTATGTTTTGACCAAAGAAGAAGGTGGAAGGCACACTCCTTTCTTTGCCGGCTACAAACCCCAATTTTATTTCAGAACTACCGATATTACTGGAGATGTTACTCTGCCAGAAGGGACGGAAATGGTTATGCCGGGCGACACCATTAATTTAATAATTAAATTAATTGCGCCGATCGCCCTTGAAGAAAAACAAAGATTTGCTATTCGAGAGGGTGGGAAAACCGTAGGGGCAGGAGTGGTTACTAAAATAATTAAATAGCTCTCACAAATAGGAAACGGATTCAGAAGCGAACAAAAAGATAATTGATTAGTTTATTATCCGCTAAATATCCACTTATAATTAGTGAAAGTTCTTTTGAAGAAGATGGCCAAAAAGAAGGCAACAGTAATCAAAGAGGAAATTAAACCCAAGATCCGGATTAAATTACGGGCCTATGACAATAAGGTGATTGATAATTCGGCTAAACAAATTATTGAGGTAGCCGGTCGTTATGGAGTCGAGGTTTCTGGTCCGGTTCCTTTGCCTACCGAGATTCATAAATACACCGTCAATCGTTCTTCTTTCGTACACAAAGATAGCCGGGAGCAATTTGAAACGAGAGTTCACAAAAGGCTAATTGATATCATTAGCCCAACTCCAAAAGTAATTGATGCTTTAATGAGCCTGACTCTGCCAGCCGGAGTGGATATTGAAATCAAAATGTGATTTGTCAAGACCAATAAACACGGATAATAACGCAGAAAGACACACGAGATTTACAAAAATAAATTTTCGCTGTATAATTTAAATGGTTAAAGTTAATGAATTTAAAATTTAATTTTTAATAAAAAAATAACCATGGTAGATTGCCGGGTTATTACCCGGTTTTCTGTTATTCGTGTTGCTAGTTCTTATAAATATGAAGTTTATTCTTGGTCTGAAATCAGGCATGTCTCAAATTTTTGATGAAGAGGGGAATGTTATCCCGGTGACTTTGGTTGAGGCCGGCCCCTGTATTATTACCCAGATTAAAACCGAAGAGCCCCGAAGTATCGCCAAAGGTAAATTGCCAGATAAGAAAGATAGCTATGAAGCAATTCAAATTGGATTTCAGAATTTAAAGAAGAAAAAAACAAAAAAAACACAAAAAGATAAGCCATTCAGGCATCTAAGGGAATTTAGGGGCGATATAGACATTTCAAAATACAAAGAAGGAGATAAGATTGATGTTTCAATTTTTCAAGAAGGAGATATGGTTAAGGTTACTGGACTCTCCAAGGGCAAAGGTTTTGCCGGAGTGGTAAAAAGATGGCACTTTACCGGTCGACCAGCCACCCACGGAACAAAACATGAATTGAGAACCCCGGGTTCGGTTGGCTCTTCTTTTCCCGAAAGAGTAATTAAGGGTAAAAAAATGGCCGGTAGAATGGGTCATGAAAGAAGAACAATTAAAAACTTAAAAATAATAAAAGTTGACCCAGAGAAAAATCTAATCGCTGTTCAGGGTGCAGTGCCCGGAGTAAAAGGCGCTCTTCTTGAGATTCGAGGTTAACCATAAAATTTTGAAAATTGTGAAAACGATACTTTATAATCAGAGAGGCGAGGAGGTGGGAACAACTTTATTACCAAGAGAGATTTTTGATGTAGAAATAAATCCTGATTTAATACATCAGGTGATAGTTTCGCAGATGGCAAACCGGAGAAAAGTTGTTGCCCATACCAAGAATAGAGGAGAAGTTAGGGGTGGGGGAAGAAAGCCTTGGCGGCAGAAAGGAACAGGTAGAGCCAGACACGGTTCAATTCGTTCGCCTCTCTGGCGAGGAGGAGGAGTAACCTTCGGCCCAAGAAAAGAAAGAGTTTTCAAGAAAAAAATTCCGAAGAAAATGAAAAGAAAAGCCCTCTTTATGGTTTTATCGAGTAAATTTAAGAATAAGCTGCTGATCGTTTTAGATGAATTGAAATTAGAAAAAGCCAAGACTAAGTTTTTAGTTAAATTATTCGAAAACTTGAAAACAAAAATTAAAAACTTTAAGGGAGATAATGCCTTGGTTGCCTTACCGGGTTATGATAAAAATATAATTTTGGCGGCCAGAAACTTTTCTAAAATCGATACACTCTGGGCCCGAGATCTTAATGCTCTAGATGTTCTTTCTTCTAAATATTTAATTCTCCCTAAAGATTCAATAAAAGTAATAAAAGATACTTTTACCAAAAGATAATAAATTTAACAATAAGTTCATACTTATATGGGCATTAGAGATATTTTTAAAAGAAAAAAAATAAAACCGCTTGAGGTTAAAAAAAAGGAGGCTAATGAGATTAAAACTCAACAAATAAAACCTGAACGAGAAGTAGACAAGGAGAAGGTCAAGGATAAGGGCCGGCCGTCGACGACAACAAAAACTCGGGAGGCAAAAATTACCAAAGCTTACCGTATTTTGAAAATTCCTCAGGTTACTGAAAAGGCAACTGATTTGACAAAGGAAAACCAATATATTTTTAGAGTCTTTCCAAGAACTAATAAAACAGAGATTAAAAAAGCGATTAATGATTTGTACGGAGTAGATGTTTCAGATGTCAAAATTATAAAAGTGCCAGCCAAAAGAAGAAAGATAGGCAGAATTAGTGGCTGGCGAAAGGGATATAAAAAAGCAATTGTTAGATTAAAGGAAGGACAGAAGATTGAGGTTTTACCTAGATGAAGATTAGAAAATCGAAATTTTAAATTTGAAGCAAATTAAAATGACCAAAACCCAAAACTCAAAAAAGATATTAACAAAGAAAAAACCGGAAAAAAAATTACTTCTATCTTTAAAGAAAAAAGCTGGTCGCGGAAGATCAGGCAGAATCACTGTTCGTCATCGGGGTGGCGGAGCAAAACGGCTTTATCGCTTGATTGATTTTGGACAAGAAAAACTAGAGATTCCGGGAAAGGTCATTGCCTTAGAGTATGATCCCAACCGAACAGCTTATATCGCTTTAATTGAATACGAGGACAGTGAGAAAAAATATATTTTAGCACCTAAAGACTTACAAACCGGAGATAAAATTATTTGCCAGGAAGCGGCGGAGATAAAGATTGGCAATAGAATAAGATTAATGAATATTCCGGTGGGAGCTCAAGTTTACAATGTTGAATTAGAGCCGGGCAGGGGCGGAAAAATAGTTAAGGCAGCTGGAACTTCGGCCAAAGTAATTGCCCAGGAACCGCCCTATACTCATTTGGAGCTTCCCTCAAAAGAAATTAGAAAGATACCTCAGCAATGCTTCGCCTCGATTGGCCAGGTCTCTCATCCCGAGAAAAGATTTGAGAAGATTGGTAAGGCAGGCAGAAAGAGATTGAAAGGCTGGCGACCGACTGTCAGGGGGACGGCAATGATTCCGCCTGATCATCCTCATGGCGGCGGCGAAGGAAGATCTCCCATTGGTTTAAAACATCCAAAAACGCCGTGGGGGAAACCTGCTAAGGGAGTAAAAACTAGAAGAAAAAAATGGACCGAGAGACTAATTATAAAACAGAGAAAACACCGATAGTAGAACGATTGGCGTTCGCTACGGGACAAGAAAAACTATGACGCGTTCACTTAAAAAAGGCCCATACATTTACCAAAAATTATTAGAGAAAGTCAAGAAAACTAAACCCGGGGAAATTATCAAGACCTGGTCTCGGGACAGTGTTATTACGCCGGAAATGATTGGTTTTACTTTCGGAGTTCATAATGGCCGAGAGTTTATTCCAGTTAAAGTGACTGAAGAGATGGTTGGTCATAAACTTGGCGAGTTTTCGCCGACCACCAAATTCTCCAGGCATGGCGGAAGAATGCAGAGAGAATTAGAGGCAAAAGTGACTGAAAAAGAAGCCGCCCAAATAAAACAGACACCAGAAGAAAAATCAGAATAATATGTCGGTGACAGCCAAGCTCCCATATTTAAGAATCGCGCCCCGCAAGGTAAGAATAGTTGCCGATTTAGTGAGAAGAAAATCAGTTGAGGAAGCTCAGGCAATTTTGAATTTTACAACGAAAAAAGCAGCACCGATTTTACTTAAACTTTTGAAACAAGCTGTTTCCAGCGCCAAAACAAACTTACAATTAGAAGAAAAAAATCTTTATATTTCTAAAATTTTAATTGACGAGGGCCCAAAATACAAAAGATGGAGGCCGCGAGCCAGGGGAATGGCTACCCCAATTCAGAAAAGAACTTCTCATGTAACCATCGTATTAGATGAGGTCGTGAAAAAACCAAAAAAAGCTAAGAAGCTTAAAAAGGCCAAAGAAATTCGTCCCGAGCCCGCTAAAGAGAGAGAGTTTAAGAAAATACCGAGGATAGAAAAACCAAAACTAAAACCAGAAAAAGAAGAGAGAAAGCCAGTAATTGAAAGAGGTATAAGGAGAATTTTCCGACGTAAAGCCTTTTAGTAAAACGTCCACTATGGCTAAAAAAGTTCATCCAAAAGCATTTAGGATAAAACAAATAACTGATTGGGAGTCTCGAGGATTTTATAAAAAAGACTCTGGGAAGTTGCTGAAAGAGGATTTTGAAATTAGGCAATTTTTGAAAAAGAAGATTGGGAAATTAGGGGTGGAGAAAATCCAAATTGAGAGAGCTACAGGGAAAATAAATATTATAATTTTTTCCGCCCGACCCGGTCTGATTATTGGTCGAGGAGGAGAGGGCGTAGAAGCCTTAAAAAAAGAATTAGAGGAGAAGATTTTGAAAAAAGGAAAAGCAGCCCTCGCTAAAAATAAGGTAACTAAAGAAATAAAGCTGGAAATTAGAGAAATCAGAGATCCTTGGGCGTCAGCTGCTTTGGCTGCTCAATATATTTCACAGCAAATTGAAAAAAGAGTTCCTTATCGGCGAGTTTTAAAACAAGCCCTGGATAAGATTACGACAGTCAAGGGAGTTGAAGGGGCTCGGGTTCAAGTGGCTGGCCGATTAGATGGGATAGAGATTGCCAGAACTGAGTGGTTAAAAAAAGGTCGTCTTCCGAGGCAGACCTTAAGGGCCGATATTGATTTTGCTCAGGATACGGCTTATTGTACCTACGGAACAGTCGGAGTAAGAGTCTGGATTTATAAGGGTGAACGCTTTAGTTAGATTAAGAGTTTAAATAATAAGATTTAAATTGCGAAGTGTTATTTCAGAAAAATCGTAGAAATCTTTAATACCAAATTATAAACCCAATATGTTGATGCCTCGTAAAGTTAAACATCGGAAGTGGCGGAAAGGTGTTTGCAAAGGGATCGAGACTCGGGCAACCGAACTAGTCTTTGGCTCCTTTGGCCTAAAAAGTTTAGGGACAAGACGAATTTCCGCTCGCCAGATTGAAGCTGCCAGACGAGCAATCTTGCGTTATCTGAAAAAAGGGGGGAAAGTATGGATTAGAATTTTCCCGGCAAAACCAGTTACTAAAAAAGGAATTGAGGTACCAATGGGTGGTGGAAAAGGGGCAGTTGATCATTACGTTTTTCCAGTTAAGCCAGGTCGAATTATTTTTGAATTAGAAGGAATAAAGGAAGAGACTGCCCGAGAATCCTTAAGAACAGCTGCTGATAAATTGCCAGTTAAAACTAAATTTATAAAAAAATGAGCCCCGTTAGAAACCTCATGGGATATTTATCGGGGACACTATTTACGAACAAGGATTTGCTTAAAGTTAACATCAGTTATATAAAAGCAGATTTTTAACGAGAGTGGAACTAGCTGAGTTACGACAAAGATCAAAAAATGAATTGCAAAAAATGCTTCAAAGTTCGCAAGAGAGATTGCGACAACTACGGTTTGATTTAGCTGCTGGCAAGATAAAGAATGTTAGGGAAGTCCGAAAAATAAAAAAGGAGATTGCCAGAATATTAACCTTGTTAAAACAATAAACTTATGCCGAAAAGACAACTAACAGGCACAATTATATCAAATAAAATGGCAAAGACGGTAGTGGTTAAGGTTGAAAAACTGAAGGAGTACCCGAGGTATAAAAAGAGATATAAATTTTCCAAAAAATATAAAGCCCATACCGACCAAAAACATCAAGTCGGCGATAAGGTCATAATTGAAGAGTGTAGACCAATTAGCAAAGAGAAAAGATGGAGGGTTATTAGAAAAATTTGAACTATATTTAGACTATCACTATGATTCAGCCACGCAGTATGTTAAAAGTTGCTGACAATACAGGAGCAAAGATTCTCCAATGCTTTCATGTCCTCGGTGGCTCAAAAAGAAAATATGCCCAATTAGGAGATGTTATTGTCGGAACAATAAAAAAAGCCGAACCAAGAAGATTAGTAAAAAAGCACGATGTAGTTAGGGCAGTAATTATTAGGCAGAAAAAATTCTTGCGTCGGCCGACAGGTATCTATATTCGATTTGATGATAATGCCTGCGTTATTCTGGAAGGAAAGACAAAAGCTCCTAAAGGAGGAAGAATTTTAGGGCCAGTAGCAAGAGAAGTAAAAGAAAAAGGATTCGAGAAAATAGCGGCATTGGCGGAAGAACTGATATAATGATAGATACAAGATTAAAGCGAGGTTCACATAAGATTATTTAGCATTTATATGAAGATAAAAAAAGGCGATACAGTTTTAATAATTTCAGGAAAAGATAGGGGCAAGAAGGGTAAAGTTTTAGAAGCTCTTTCAAAAGAAGGAAAAATTTCGATTGAAGGTATAAACTTGATGAAAAAACATCAGAAACCAAAAAAAAGCGGAGAAAAAGGCCAGATTGTTCAGTTACCAAAACCAATTGATATCTCAAATGTAAAGTTAATTTGCCCAAAATGCGGAAAGGCTACTAGGATCGGGTACAAATTATTCAAAGAGCATCGCTCTTCTCATGCCTCAGCTGAAGCCTTGGCGGCAGAAGATAAGAAAAAATACAGAATATGCAAGAAGTGCGGACAAGAAATTTAAAAATGGATCAATTATATGCTTAAACTAAAAGATAAATATAATAGTGAAGCAATTCCCGGAATGATGGAGAGGTTTAATTATAAGAATGCCATGGCGGTTCCTAAACTTGAAAAAACAGTGATTAATGTTGGTTTCGGAAGATTGATTGCTGGTAAAAATTCCGACGAGCAGAAAAAGATTCAAAATGTCATTCTAGGGGATCTGAGCTTAATTTCTGGTCAGAAACCAGTTCTTAAGAAAGCCAAAAAATCAATTTCTGCCTTTAAAACAAGAAAAGGCCAAGTTATCGGAGCTACCGTTATTTTAAGAGGAAGAAAGATGTCTGATTTTTTAGAAAGATTAATTCATATTGCTCTCCCCAGATTACGGGATTTTCAAGGAATAGAAACTTCTTCTTTTGATAAAAAGGGAAATTTAACTATCGGAATCAGCGAGCATATTGCTTTCCCAGAAATTTTACCAGAAAAGGCCAAAAACATTTTTGGTTTAGAGATAACAGTAGTTAGCACAGCGAGAACCCGTGAAGAAGGTATAGAATTATTAAGATTACTTGGTTTTCCAATAAAACAATGACGACTAAAGCGCAAATAGCAAAATCGCAAAAGAAACCAAAATATAAAAGTCGAGTTGTCAGACGCTGTTTTCGTTGTGGGAGAAAAAGAGGATATATGAGAAAATTTGGGTTGTGCAGAATTTGCTTTAGAGAATTGGCTAATCAAGGATTGATACCAGGAGTAAAAAAATCATCATGGTAAACCGTTGATACAACCATGGATCCTATTTCCGATATGTTAACTTCTATAAGAAATGCTCTGGCCGTGAAACATTCAACGGTTATTATTCCTTTTTCCAATTTAAAATATGAGATTGCCAAAATTTTTGAAAAAGAAGGCCTTGTTGAGAGAATTGAAAAAAAAGGGAAAAAATCAAAAAGGCTTATTGAGATTACCTTGAAATATAGTGATAATGAACCGGCAATTTCGGGATTAAAGAGGATATCGAAACCTGGTCAAAGAATTTACTCTAATTGGAAGAAGATAAAAAGAGTTAAAGGAGGTTACGGAATGGCGATTATTTCTACTTCAAAAGGTCTAATGACCAACAAAGAGGCCAGAAAAAATAAAGTAGGAGGAGAGATGATTTGTGAGGTATGGTAACTATTCTATAGGCGTAGGGTTACCACAAGTAAAATCAAAAGATAAAAATTATGTCAAGAATAGGCAGAAAACCTATTTTAATACCGGGAGACGCGGAAGTAAAGATTGAGGGCAATGTTATTATCGCCAAAGGTCCTAAGGGTGAGCTTTCTAAAGAATTTAGACCTGAAATTACAATTGAGATAAAAGAAAGCAGAATTTTTGTTTCACCCCGGATTGAAAACAAGCAAACCAGGGCGTTATGGGGTTTAACCAGAGCCTTAATATCCAATATGGTAAAAGGAGTGACCGAGGGTTTTGAAAAAAAATTGGAGATAGAGGGTCTAGGCTTCAAAGCCCAAGTAACAGGAAATGACCTAGAATTGTTTATCGGATTTAGCCATTCTGTTAAAGTAAGAGCACCAGAAAATGTAAAGTTTACAGTTGAAAAAAATATTATTACTGTCTCTGGCCCCGACTTGGAAAAGGTTTCTCAGATTGCCGCCAAAATAAGAAAGACAAAACCAGCTGAACCCTATAAAGGCAAGGGAATTAAATATCTCGGTGAGGTAATTAGAAGAAAAGTGGGAAAGAAAGTGGTGACAACGGCCGTATAAAGTTATGTTTGCTGAATTTACAATTCGTCTCACGTTGAGCGAAGCGAAACTAAAGATTAAGTTTTGCTTCAACGATCATCTCAATAAAAAAATTTACTTCGATGCTGAAAAAACAAGAAAAAAGATATAGGCGTCGTAAAAAAGTTAGAGCCAAAATATTCGGAACCGCAAAACTACCGCGTCTATCTGTTTTTAAATCTAATCAGTATATCTATGTTCAATTGATCGATGACGATAAGGGTAGAACGATTGTTTCAGCTAAGGGTAAATTGAACATCAAGCAGGCAAAAAAAACAGGAGAATTAATTGCCAAAAAAGCCCGGGAAAAAAAGATTGAGAAAGTAGTTTTCGATCGAGGAGGATACGGATACCATGGAAGAGTGAAAGCGATAGCCGAAGGAGCTAGAGAAGGAGGACTTAAGTTTTAATTTTGAATTCCAAATTTTAAAATTTAAATCATGATTATTCAAAAAAATAAGTTTCTAGGAGATAAATTTAGGAAAAAGGACGAATTTGAGTCCAAGCTTTTAGATTTGGCCAGAGTAGCCCATACTAGGGCCGGGGGAAAAAAATTAAGATTTAGGGCAATAATCGTTACCGGAGATAAAGCTGGGAAAGTGGGCGTAGGTGTAGCTTCTGGGTTAGATGTCGCCCAGGCCGTAGAAAAAGCTACTTTTCAGGCAAAGAGAAATTTAATTAAAATCCCAATTGTTGAAAATACTATTCCTCACGAAGTAGAGGCCAAATTTGGGCCAGCCCAAATTTTGCTTAGACCTCAAAGAAAAGGCCGGGGTTTGGTAGCCGGCGGAACAGTAAGAATTATCTGTCAGTTAGCTGGGATAAAAAATATTTCATCTAAGGTTTTAAGTAGAACCGGAAATAAATTAAATAACGCTAGAGCAACCATAAAAGCGCTCAAAAAAATCAAATATGCAACTTCACGAAATTAAGCCAATCCATAAATTAAAAAAGTCAAAACGCATTGGCCGCGGCGGTAAAAGAGGTACTTATTCTGGTCGGGGAATAAAAGGCCAGAAATCTAGGGCCGGCCGGAGGTTTAAGCCGGTTATCAGGGAATTAATTAAGAAATATCCGAAGCTAAGAGGTTATAGGCAAAAATCGAAAGTTAAAAACGCAAAATTGAAAATTGCGATTGTAAATTTAGAAGCTTTAGAAAAGAGATTTAATCCAGAGGACAAAATTACCCCCGAAACCTTGCTAGAAAAAAAATTAATTCATAGAATAGAAGGTAAGATACCTAAGGTCAAGATTTTAGGCAAGGGAAGTCTTACTAAACCATTGACTATCGAAGGCTGTTTAGTTTCTAAAAAAGGTAAAGAAATCATTGCAAAAGTCCATGGGGTGGTTAAATAAAATCTTACAAATTTTTAAAATTAGAGACTTACGAAATAAAATTCTGTTTGTTTTGGGAGTCCTTGTAGTCTTTCGATTAATGGCCAATGTGCCTATCCCCGGAATTGACCCCGAAAATTTGCAGAAATTCTTTGGGCAATTTCAAATGTTTGGTCTTTTGAATATATTTACCGGCGGCGCCTTGGAAAATCTTTCTATTGCCATGTTGGGCTTGGGTCCTTATATTACTGCTACCATCGTCATGCAGTTGTTAACCATGATCTTCCCAGCTTTGGAAAAAATGTATAAAGAAGAAGGTGAGCAAGGCAGAGCAAAATTTAATCAATATGCCAGAATTCTTACGGTTCCTTTTGCCATGCTTCAAAGTTATGCTATGCTTGCTTTATTTCAACGCCAGCAGGTGATTGATCCTCTTTCTCCGATTACACTTTTTACTTCAATTTTAACCGTTACGGCTGGTTGCGTTTTTTTAATGTGGCTGGGTGAGTTGATTTCAGAAAAAGGCATTGGTAACGGAATTTCTATCTTAATTTTTGCCGGAATTGTAGCCAGTCTACCAATGGATATCTATCAAACATTGGTTACGTGGGAAACAGGTAAACTTCCAGCCTATCTACTCTTTTTTCTGATAGCCTTGGTAATTGTTGCCGGCGTAGTTTTGATTAACGAAGGCAGAAGAAATATCCCAGTTTCTTACGCTAAAAGAGTCAGGGGAATGAAAATGTACGGCGGTGTTTCAACTTATTTGCCCTTGAATATCAATCCGGCCGGAGTGATCCCGATAATTTTTGCTTTATCAATTATACTTTTCCCGGGCATGATTGCTAATTTTTTATCCGGAGTTGGCGGAACGGTAGGTCAAATTGCTCAAACCGTTGGGATTTGGTTTGAAAACCCTTGGGTTTACGGATTTTTACTGTTTATTTTAGTGGTCCTCTTTACTTATTTCTATACTGCCGTTACTTTTGACCCGAAGGCCATTGCTACTAATCTTCAAAAAATGGGCGGTTTTGTCCCGGGAATTAGGCCTGGAGAAAGTACAGCCAACTTCATGTATTACATTTTAAATCGGGTTTTGTTGATTGGTGCCCTCTTTTTAGGAACAATTGCTATACTGCCCTCTATTGTTCAAGCAGTAACCTCAATAGAAGGTTTCCGGTTTTTGATTGGCGGGACAGCTTTGTTAATTGTCGTTTCCGTAGTTTTAGAAACAATGCGCCAAATTAAAGCACAATTAGAAATGAGAGAGTATGAAACCTTCTAAAAATAAAAAAGTTATTATCGTTTTAGGGCCTCCGGGTTCGGGCAAGGGAACCCAGGCTGAGCTTTTGTCAGAGAAGTTAGATATTTACCATTTTGAAACAAGTGAGATAATTGAGAAAAATTTCGCCACTGCCGAGAAGGATGATTTTGTTAAAATTGGTAATAGAAAATACCTTCTTTCTGAAGAAAAAAAACTTAGGCAGTTGGGAAAATGGATGAGTCCGCCCTTAATTGCTTTTTGGGTAAAAAATAAAATCAAAATGTTAGCAAAAGAAGGAAAAGGGATAGTAATGTCAGGTTCTCCCAAGACCCTTTATGAAGGGAAACAAATAATACCCTTGTTAAAGAAATTATATGGAAAATCGAATATTAAAATCATCCTTATTAAACAGAGACCAGAGGTTTCAATTTGGAGAAATAGTAGGAGGAGGATTTGTCAATTAATGCGCCACCCAATTTTGTATACGAAAGAAACTGCTAAGTTAAAAAAATGTCCCTTTGACGGATCAAAATTAGTTTTTCGTGAAGATAGTAAACCAGAAGTAATTAAGGCAAAAATAAAAGAATTTAAAGAAAGAACACTCCCTTTGTGCGATTATTTTAAAAAACAAGGTTTAAAAATAAAAGAAATAAACGGCGAGAAATCTGTTGCCGATGTGTTTGAAGATATTTCGGAAACTATAAAAAGGAACTAAACCCTTTTTAAATGATTCAAATCAAAACTCCAGAAGAAATTGAAATAATGGCTGAGAGTGGAAAAATTCTGGCAAAAATTATGAAAGAATTAGAAAAACAGGTTAAGCCAGGAATTACCACTAAAGAACTAGACAGGGTCGCCGAGGCCCTGATTTTAAAATCCGGCGGCAAACCTTCTTTTAAGGGATATGAGGGATATCCTACTGCTTTATGTACTTCTATTAACGAAGAAATCGTTCATGCTATTCCCTCTAATAGAGAATTGAAGGAAGGAGATATACTGTCGCTTGATTTGGGTGTTCAATGGAGGGGCTTTCACGCCGATATGGCAATCACTGTGCCAGTTGGGAAAATTGATCCGGAAACTCAACGCTTAATTAGGGTAACAAAAAAAGCCTTAAAAAGAGGATTTAAAAAAATAAAACCAGGTAATACTTTTGGTGATATTGGAAATACCATTCAAAGATATGTGGAAAGTCAGGGATTTAATGTAGTGAGAGAGCTTTGCGGCCACGGGATTGGCAAGGAGTTACACGAAGAGCCGCAAATCCTAAACTACGGGAAAAGAAAGACCGGTCCCGAGATTACAGAGGGTATGGTTTTTTGTTTAGAACCGATGGTGACCGTAGGTGATTGGAAAATTAAAAAAGCAAAAGACGGCTATGGCCTTGAAACCCAAGACGGTTCTCTTTCTTGTCACTTTGAACATACAGCAGCTCTAACAAGAAATGGCGCTAAAGTTTTGACTCTCTTACCCCGTTAGAAATTAGTAAATTTTCTAATAGGATGATATAGTATCTTAATATTTACTCCGTTAGAAATTAGAAGATTAACGGAGGTTAATAAAAATAATTATTAATTATTATTATGCGTAAAACAAACAGAATTTCTAACGGAGTGAAACTTTCGATTGTTGTTCCGGCTTATAACGAAGAGAAACGGCTTCCCAAGACCCTGGAAGAGATTAGTAAATATTTATCAAGACAGTCATACGATTATGAAATTTTGGTTGTGAATGATGGTTCAACTGATGAGACCGCTCAAATAACTGAAAATTCGAAGTCGAAAATTAAAAATTTACGACTGATCAATAATAAAAAAAATAACGGCAAAGGTTTTGTCGTCAGACAAGGGATGTTAAGCGCAAAAGGGGAGTATCGATTATTTACTGATGCTGATAATTCAACCTCAATTGGGCAGATAGAGAAAATGTGGCCAGAATTTGAAAAAGGAGTAGGTGTGGTTATCGGCTCGAGAGACATAAAAGGAGCTATTTTAGACCCTCCTCAACCATGGTTAAGACAGATAATTTTAGGAGAAGGCTTCAAATTATTCAGAAAATTAGTTATTGGTCTTTGGAAAGTAGAAGATACTCAGTGTGGGTTTAAATGTTTTACTAAGAAAGCGGCTGAAGATATTTTTCCTAAATGTAGAATTGATAGATTTGCCTTTGACCCTGAAATATTGATCATCGCTAAAAAGCTCGGTTGCCAAATTAAAGAAATACCGGTTTACTGGAAAAATGACCCTGAAAGTAAGGTAAAATTCAAAAGCATTCTTAAAATAGCTTTGGATTTGTTCAGGATAAGGTGGAATTTAATCACTGGCAAGTACGTTCGTTAAAAAGGTTCAAGTCCCATCCCCGGAGCTGAAATTTCCGCCTATATATTTGGGCGGCTTTTTGGTAGAATAAGAATATGAAGAAATATTTTCAAGGAAAATTAGAAAATATAAACTCCTCATTAACTGCTCGGCTGAAAAAAACAGAAAAAGGTATAGAAGTAGAGTTTGTTGATAAAGGAATAAGCAAAACTCCTAGATGGGAACTAGCAGGCTATAAAGTGTATTTTGCTAAGTTAAAACCAGAAGCGAAAATGGCGTTAGACAAGACCGCTATAAATTATGTTAAGGTCTTAAGAGGTGGTTTAATTAGTCCGGAGCGAAGCGTCTTAAGTCCAGAGCTAAAAAGGAGTCTTGTAGTCAAAGAGGACTATATTCAGGTAGGAAAACAAGGAGCAACAGTAGCTATCTTTACTAACAGAGGAGAACCTCCTCTTAGAGTCGATAAATTAAGCGACGCACCCCTTAATGGTCTAAAGAGTATGCAATTAGAATGGAAGCATATATCAGAGATGATACCGAATAATCCTGAATTTGCGGACAAGGATATGTATTATAGTCGGCCACAAATATTAGTAGATGGCTACAGGCTTAATCTCTGGTATGCCGGCCCCAATGTCCATTGTGGAATACATAATCATGCTGAAGAACCAATTCCTTTTAAAGAAATTCATGTGAACCTGATAGGTACCAAAGGCGGGATGGTTAATTATTCCGGTCAAACCAAAGATACAGAAACAGGGCGACTCATCCTTATCCCAGGCGAAGAACACGCTGCGTTTTGGGAAACGAAAGAGGGTAAGCCTGTTTATGGCTATCATGCCTGGGAAGCAGGAGAGGATGGTAATGTCTGGGCGGTATTTGAGGATACAAGGATTTAGATTTGTACGTTCTTTGATGAAAAAAATCGAAAACGCCCAATAAAGGAGAAGATAAGTGACTGTTATGGCTCTAATCTGGGGTTACAAATAGCCTCAACCGGCGGAAATCTCTCCCAAAAACCAAGTTCTAATATTGTTCCATCCCCGGAGCTACGGTTTGTCACCTCGTAATAGAGGTGGTTTTTTGGTAGAATAAATCAACATGAAAAAGATAATTATCCCAATTGTAATCATAATTATCATTGGAGCCTTTAGTTACTGGCTTTATCAGTCAATTTCAGGACCTCAGGAAATAAGTGAAACAGAAGCCAAGAATTGTGAAGCTGATTCTGACTGCATTGTCTTTGGAGAAGACGGAGACTGCAATTGCGGATGCTTTAATAAAGACTACCAATGGGAAAAGGAAGGCGACTGTTTCTGTGTGGCTCCAAATTCATGTAAATGCGTGAATGGAAAATGCCAGGGAGTTTTTGAAGAAGAAGAAACTGTAGAAGAAAAAGGGGTTCCAGAAGAACAAGGGGAGGAAGAGATAGCTTTGGGAGGGGAGGAAGGAAAGAAAGAAGAAGAAATTATTCCGAAGGAAGAAGGTCCCGAAGAGGTTTCTAACGCTACAAGAGTTGGCAAGATAGAAAGAGATGAAATTTGGAGTGGTCAAATAGATATTATAGGAGACATTCTTGTAGAAGAGGGGGTAACATTAACAATTCTTCCGGGAACGCAGGTTGTTATCTTGGCAAATAAAGACACGCAGAATTTATTTGGACATTGGGAGTGCGATGGAATTGAGAACTACGATTTACTCATTGGAATAAAGGAAGAGGATAATTACAATTGTGGAGTTCATGAAGGCGAACCATTCCGAGACGAGAACAATCACATTTCCATACAGATCAATGGCACTTTACATGCAGTGGGAACACCCGAGCAGATGATTACTATTACCTCGGACAGCCCAACGCCTGGTATCTACGATTGGAACCACTTTCAGTTTAGCCATGGCATTTTCTCCTATTGCATAATGGAATATTACCGTTGTTTTGATCCTGGCAATGGTACGGTGGTTAACCATAACATCCTGAGACATGTGGGCGAGTGTGCAGTGTGTGCTAATAGTTCTGTGGTGGTTGAGAATAATACGATTTACGATGCCGGCCATGAGTTAGTTGATATGCATAACGCTTTTCCTACGATTCGGAATAACACCATTGGTCCAAATAATAATCGTTGCTGTATTGTTATTGATGGCGGTTCACCCCTTATCACCGGCAATACTATTAAAGATTGTGGAAGCGGTCTTTTGCTTCTTGTTTCACCGGAAGACCCAAATCTCAAAGATAATATCCTCAAAAATAATACGTTCTTAAACAATGGAGAAGATATTTCGTACGGATACTAAACCAGACGGACTCTCCCAAAACCAAGTTCTATTCGGGGGAGCAACGATTTCCCGCTGTCTCGCAAAGTAGACAGTTTTTGTTTTATTGCGGTATAAAAGAAAAAGAGTTATAATTGAATAATTAATATGGTGAGAAAATATAAAAAAATAAAATTTCCCTCGGAATTACGCTTTGACCTAACTAGTAAGGACTGGGTGGTTATCGCTACTGGTAGAGCAAAGAAGCCAAAGATATTTAAAAAAGAAAGGAGAGTTGAGATAAAAATTCCAAAAAGCAAATGTCCTTTTTGCAATATTAAAACGCAGGAAAAGCCGCTTTTGGTCTATTATCAAGGTAAAAAAATTCCTTTGCAGCAAGGAATTCCAAAAAATTGGACGACCATCGTTGTCCCTAATAAATTTCCGGCCTTCCTGCCTTATCCAAAATGGGAGAAAAAGATTGAAGGTAACCTATATCAAACAATGAACGCCGTTGGTTTTTGCGAATTAGTTATTACCAGAGATCATGAAAAATCGCTGGCCTTATTGCCGATTGAGAACATAAAAGAAGTCATTGACAGCTATAAAGAGAGATATCTAACACTAATGAAAAAACCTTTTGTTAATTATGTTTCAATTTTTCACAATCATGGCGCCGAAGCCGCTGCCTCCCAGCCTCATCCGCATTCTCAAATTATCACTACTCCTTTGTTCGACATTGATCTACGAAAAGCTCTTAAGAATTCACAGAAGCATTTTCAAAGAAACAAAAAATGCGTTAATTGCCAGATGAATAATTGGGAGAGGAAGGTTAAGAAAAGGATTGTTTTTGAAAATAGAAATTTTTTGGCCATTTGTCCTTTTGCTTCCAAGGCAGCCTTTGAAGTTATTATTTCACCTAAAAAACATCTTTCTAATTTTGAGAAGATAACCGAAGAAGAAGAGGAGCAATTAGCCGAGGTCTTTAAAGTTGTTCTTGGCAAACTCTATAAAGCGCTCAATAACCCTCCTTATAACTTTTATTTGAAGACCGCTCCTTGCGACGGAGGGAATTATCCATTTTATCACTGGCATTTTACGGTTTTACCCAAAACCGGAATTTGGGCCGGTTTTGAATTAGGAGCGCGAATGGAGATTTCTACCATTACACCGGAAAAAGCCGCCGCCTACCTCAAAAAACAATGAAACCACTTATAGTCGCTAATTGGAAATGCAATCCGACAAATCTTAAAGAAGCTAAGCTGCTTTTTGATTCAGTAAAGAAGAGGGTTAAAAGCATAAGAAATGTCGAAGTTGTCATCTGTCCGCCTTTTGTTTATCTGTCAGTTTTAATCTCGCAGAACCTATCCTCCGCTATAAGCTTCGGAGGTCAAAGTTGTTTTTGGGAAGAAAAAGGGGCTTTTACCGGCGAAGTTTCACCATTAATGTTAAAGAATTTAGGCGTCCAGTATGTTATTATTGGCCATTCAGAAAGAAGAAAATACCAGAGAGAAACCGACGAGATGATAAATAAAAAGATAAAAGCGGCGATAACTGAAAGATTAAAGCCAATTTTATGTATTGATAAACTATCTCAAATAGAAAAAGATTTAAAAGGAGTTCCTCTGAAAGAATTTAAAAATTTATTTATCGCTTACGAGCCTCTTTTTGCTGTTGGTAGTGGGCGGCCTTGTCCCCAAGAGAAAGCAGAAAGAATGAGGATTTTAATTCAGAAGAAACTAAAGAGAAGAGTCAAGATAATATATGGGGGTAGTGTTAATTCACAAAATGCCCAGATTTATATTGAAAAGGCTGGATTTCAAGGGCTTTTACCCGGCGGTGCCTCTTTAAAGGTCAAAGAATTCATTAAAATAATTAGAAGCGTTAGCCAGTCTTGATTTCCGCCCTTTTTTTGTTAAGCTAAAATAATTAAATTATGACTGATTTTTCTGAAGTCCATACAAATTTTGATGAACAGAACTTGATCGGGCAAGGAAATTTTTATAATCCCAGTCAGGGAAATTTGAAGACAAATCAAGTAATTGATGAGATTTTATCTTATCTAAACGAAAAACCAGAGAGATCTTATGATATTATTGTCGGCTGCGACTCTTCTTCCGGAGAAGAACCTCATTTTCCAGTGGCGGTAGTTGTTTTAAGAGTCGGGGAAGGAGGAAGATTTTTTCTTAAAAAGATTGGCTACAAAAAAAGAAAATTTTATAATTGGAAAACCAGAATTTTGGAAGAAGTTTTTTTATCTTGCCAATTGGCTTTGCATTTAAGAGAAAATTTTGAAAAAAGAATCAAAGAATTATTAAATTCCTCTAATTACCAATTCCGTTATATTCATGCCGACATCGGAGAGAACGGCAAAACCAAAGATATGATTAAGGAAGTGACTGGTCTAATTAGGGGAAACGGTTTTGAACCCAAGATAAAACCTGAATCTTTTGTAGCCTCAACTGTGGCAGATAGGTTCTCATAAGAAATCCAATGGATTCTAAAGACCTAAGGAAAGATTTTTTGTTTTTTTTCGAAAAGAAAGGGCACAAAATAGTGCCCTCTTCTTCGCTTATTCCGACCGACCCCAGTGTCTTATTTACTACGGCTGGCATGCAGCAGTTTAAACCCTATTACTTAGGAGAAAAATCTCCCTATGGAGAGAGGGTTGCTTCTTGTCAGAAATGTTTTAGGACTTCAGATATTGACGAAGTAGGAGACAAAGATCATCTTACCTTTCTTGAAATGTTGGGTAATTTTTCCTTCGGAGATTATTTTAAGACTGAGGCAATAAAATTGGCTTATGAATTCCTTTTTAAGAAGCTAAGGATGCCTTTGGGAAGTGCTGTTTTTACAGTTTTTGCCGGGGACAAGGATAAGGATGTACCAGAAGATAAAGAGTCAATTGAAATTTGGAAGAGATTAGGTATTCCCGAAAATAAAATAAAAAAATATGGTAAAGAAGATAATTTCTGGGGTCCGACAGGAGAACAAGGTCCTTGTGGTCCAAACACTGAAATTCATATTCAAGGAACCGAGGTTTGGAACTTGGTTTTTAACGAGTATTACCAAGATAGAGATAAAAAATTAACACCCCTGGAACAAAAAGGCGTTGATACCGGGATGGGTCTGGAAAGATTAGCTATGGTAGTTCAAAATAAACCATCTGTCTTTGAAACAGATTTATTTGAACCGATCTTAAGAGAAATTCCTGACTCTAATGTTAAAACTCAGAGAATTATTGCTGACCATATTAAGGGAGCAGTTTTCTTAATTTCTGAAGGAATTTTACCCTCCAATATTGAAAGAGGGTCTATTCTTAGAAAAATTATAAGAGGTGCTTCAGACGCAGGACGTATCTTGCGTCTCTCAGAAAATTTTTTAATTCCCTTGGCGCAAAAAGTGATGGAAATTTATAAAGAGACTTATCCTGATCTTAAGTCAAAAGAAACAGATATTTTGACTGTTATTCAAAACGAAGAAGAGGATTACAGAAAATCTGAGGTAGCGCGAGAGAGAATAGCGCAGAAATTAATCACAAAGAGCCAAGAAGGCGGCAGTATTACTGGAGCTGTAGCTTACGATATTTTTAGTACTACCCGTATTGGAATAGATAGAATAAAGGAACTAGCAGGAGAGCAAGGAATAAAATTAACAGATCCAGAGAGATTTTTTTCAAGAGAAAGAGAATTTAGGGGAATATCCCGAGCCGGAGCGGAAAAGAAATTTGGCGGGGGAGGAAAGTTTTCACCAGAACTCCATACTGCCACTCACTTGCTCCACGCTGCCTTAAGAAAGATTTTAGGCGAGCATGTTAAACAAATGGGTTCCGATATCACTTCCGAGCGGCTAAGATTTGATTTTTCTCATCCTCAAAAAATGACCGGAGAAGAAATAAAAAAAGTAGAAGATTTAGTTAATCAAAAAATTGAAGAAGACTTAGAGATTAAAAAAGAAAAAATGAGCTATGAAAAAGCGGTAAAAACAGGAGCTCTGGCCTTTTTTAAGGAGAAATATCCTAGAATTGTTACCGTTTATTCCGCTGACGATTTTTCGAAAGAGATTTGCGGCGGGCCACACGTCAAAAGGACTTCTGAGTTGGGAAAGTTTAAAATTATAAAAGAAGAGAGTTGCGGGGCTGGCACGAGAAGGATAAGGGCTATTTTGACTTAAATTTCTAACGAGGTATAATATGTCTAATGGTTAAAAAAGTATTTGATATTTCACCCCCTAAGAAATTGGAGAAAAAGAAAGTCGAAAGGTTTATTCCAGAAAAGAAACCGGAATTTAAAATATCTCCTCCTAGGAGCAGGATGGGAAAGAAGTTAATTCTGATCCCTTTAGTTTTGGTAATCGTTGGCGTTATCGCCTATTTTAGTTTATCCCGGGCAGAGATTGAAATCTGTCCCGAGACAGAAATAAAGATTTTCGAGACAAGATTAACGGTTGATAAAAACATTACAAATATTGATTTCTCAGCTGGCTCAATACCCGGCGTTGTCTTTGAGGAAACAAAAACTTTTCCGCAAGAATTTCCTTCCTCGGGAGAAAAATCAACGGAAAAAAGGGCCGAAGGAGTAATTAGGATTTTTAACGACTACCAAAATGACCAGATTTTAGTGGCCCAAACCCGATTCCAGGCGCCTTTAGAGAAATTTAAACCTTCTTTAGAAGAAGATGAAGAGCCTTGGTTTAAAACAGTCGAAAGGGTCGTTGTTCCGGCCAAAGGTTATATAGACGTGAGGGTAGTGGCCGATGCTCCAGGAGAAAAATATAACATTGAGCCTTCAACTTTTTCTGTTCCCGGCTTAGCCGGTACCCCTCAATATACCCTTGTTTATGGCAAGTCTTCTGAGGCAATGAGCGGGGGATCTGAAAAAGATGTTTTCGAAGTTACCCAAGAAGATTTAGAAGGAGCTGAAAAAGTATTAATAGAAAAGGCGACAGAAGAAACCAAAAATACCTTGAAGGGCAAGGTTCCAGAAGAATTTGTCACTCTTGAAGAAGGTTTTAAAACAGAAATTTTAGAGGCTTTCTCTTTGACTGAAGCCGGAACAGAATTAGAAAAATTCACTTTTCAGGTAAAAGCGAGAACCAAAACATTATTTTTTAAGGAGGAAGATTTAGAGAATTTTTCAAAAGAGTTTATTGCCACTGAAATTGCCACTGACAAGAATTTTGACCAAGAAACCTTAAAGATAGAATATTCCCCCGAAGCTATCGACCTTGAGGGAGGAGAAATTATGCTTTCCCTTAAGTTGAAAGCTAAAATTTATTCAGTCGTTGATGAAACCTCTCTAAGGCAGGCGCTGGCCGGAAAGTCCTTAACTGAAACTCAATTTTTTCTTCAAAATCAGCCCGAAGTCATTCGGGCTGAAGTAAAACTTTGGCCATTTTGGGTGCAACGGGTTCCTGAAAATTTTGATAAAATCAAGATAACAATTGCTGTTGATCCCTCACCGATCTCGGAATAAATATGACATTATTCTAAAAGCAAATTTAATTTTTCTCTCTTTATACTATGATATCACTACTTTCTTTGAAAGGGATTGATGCGGGGGGTTGACTAAAATGGAAAAAATTATTAAAGTTAAGATTATTGTCGATGATTAAAAAAACACCCAGAAAAACTGGGGTCGTTATTGAAGCCTTACCCAGTACTAATTTTCGAGTAAAATTGGATGACGGACAAGAGATACTCTGTCATCTTGCTGGTAAACTGAGAATATATAGGATTAAGATTTTACCTGGTGATAGGGTCGCGGTAGAGATAAGTCCTTATGACGAAAAAAGGGGTAGGATAGTTTATAGAGGCAAGTAAAGGCGAGCCACTACACCGTAACGAGTTTTGCGCTTCGCGCATAAATATTTTATACTTGTTTGATGTGGGGGATAATTAAATAACTACGAGCAAAATTTCTAGAGTTAAGCTATATATTAACTTCAAAATATAAGCTCGTTTGGCGTGGGAGTGAAGGTACGGCCGTCTGTTAAAAAAATTTGTAAACATTGTAAAATCGTCCGAAGGAAAGGACGAATTTATGTGATTTGTAAGAATCCCAAGCATAAACAAAGACAAGGCTGAAACTATGCCACGTATAGCCGGTGTTAATATACCAGAGGATAAACAAATACTTATTGCTTTAACCTATATCTATGGGGTTGGTTTAGCATTAAGCAGGAGAATTTTGGATGAGGCAAGAATAGCCCCTAGTCAAAAAGCTAAAGATCTAACCCCGAATGATGTTTCACGTCTTAGAGAAATTATTGAGAAAAAATATAAGATTGAAGGAGAATTGAGAAGAGAGACAATGATGAATATTAAAAGATTAAAAGATATTGACACTTGGAGAGGGGCGCGTCATCTTAGAAGCCTACCAGTGAGGGGGCAGCGGACAAGAACTAATACCCGGACTGTCAGGGGAAATATTAGAAAAACAGTGGGTTCGGGTAGAAAGCCGCCCGCCACTCCCACATAATACTATGGGAAAGAAACGTATTATTGCTAAAACCGAGGAAGAGTTATTGAAAGAAAGAGAAAAAATAGAGGGCAAAACTCAAAAGGAAATTAGGGTAGCGGCTCCTCAAAGAGTTAAAGAGGGCCGAATTTATATTTCTTCTTCTTACAACAATACCATTATAACCCTGACTGATCTTCGGGGGAATGTTTTATACTGGACAACAGCAGGTAATATCGGTTTTAGAGGAACAAAGAAGGCTACCCCATTTGCTGCTTCAAAAGTAGCTGAGAATATAGTTCAAGCTGCTAGAAAATTGGGGATTGAAAAAGTCACAGTTTTAATTAAGGGAATTGGCTCAGGTCGAGAGTCGGCTCTTCGGTCTCTGGCCGCTCGGGGTTTGGAGATAGTTGCGATTAAAGACATTACGCCAATACCACATAACGGGTGTCGACCACCAAAAGTCCGTAGAGTCTAAAATGTTGGATTCAAAATGTAAAATTTGTCGTCGTTTGGGAACAAAACTTTTTTTGAAAGGTGAAAAGTGTTTATCGCCAAAATGCCCGATGATAAAGCGCCCTTATCCGCCGGGCCAAAAGAAAAAGAGGAGACCTACTCCTCCTTCAGAATATGGGAAGGCATTAAAGGAGAAACAAAAATTAAAAAATTGGTATAATTTAAAGGAAAGACAGTTTAAAAACTATATCAAGAAAATCCTAGAAAAACGAGGTAGGGTGGAGGATGCTTCAAATTTATTGATAAAAACTTTAGAGAGCCGCCTAGATAATATTGTTTTTCGATTAGGACTCGCTACTTCCCGGGCTCAGGCCCGACAATTAGTGTCTTGCGGTCACTTTTTAGTTAACGATAAATCAATTAATACACCTTCTTATTTAGTTAGGAAAGGAGATACTATTTTGATAAAAGAACAAAAGGCCAAGAAAGCTATTTTTCAAAATCTTAAAAATCTGTTAAAAAAACATAAAACCCCTAGCTGGTTGGAATTGGATATTGATAAATTAGGGGGAAAAGTTATAGGAGAGCCGAATCCTGAGGAAATTGCCCCACCAGTGGAAATATCGGCCATATTTGAGTATTATTCGCGATAATAACGTGCCCTATCGGAAGGGTATTGGGGGAAATCTTCGAACTCCCTGTTATAACAGAATATTAAAAACCGAGGGTATTCAGAGAGATAAATCTCTTTTCGCACTTCATTTCATTCAACCTTTAAGGAACGAAGGAACGGATGTTTGGAGAGCGAGTAGCCCTTATATTATCATCATGATACCATTGCCTATTAAGCCAAAAGTTATTAAAGAAGAAAAAAATAAAGCTGTTTTTGAAATAGAAGCCTTATATCCCGGTTATGGAGTGACCGTTGGAAATTCTCTTCGTCGAGTTTTGCTTTCTTCTCTTGCTGGAGCAGCAGTTACTCAGATGAAAATTAAGAATGTTCCTCATGAGTTTTCAACCATTCCTGGGGTTTTAGAAGATGTTATCCAGATTATGTTGAATCTAAAACAGTTAAGATTTAAAATTTATACCGCAGAACCTCAAAAAGCAACCTTAAAGATTAAAGGCGAGAAGAAGATTAAGGGTTCTGATTTTGAAATCCCGTCTCAATTAGAATTGATGAATAAAGATTGCCCCATTGCCACTCTTACTGACAAGAAGACAGAACTGGAAATAGAGATTCAAATTGAAAGGGGAATAGGATATTCCCCTCGGGAAGCTAGAAAAAAGGAAAAATTAGAAATTGGGACTATTCCCCTAGATGCTGTTTTTACCCCTGTAAGGCAAGTAGCTTTTCGGGTTGAAAATATGAGGGTGGGAGAAAGGACCGATTTTGACAGGCTGTTTTTAGAACTTGAGACTGATGGAACTATTCTGCCGGAGGATGCGTTTTATCAGGCCTCGGAAATTTTAGTAAAACACTTTAGTTTGTTTGCCGAAGCCTTTAAGAAAGAAGAAGTAGTTTTACCAAAGAAACTTACGGCAAGAAAACGAAAAAGTCCCGTAAAAAAACATGCGAAAAAGGAAAAAAGGAAGAAAACTAAGTAGAAAAAGGGATCAAAGAAAAGCGCTTTTGAAGTCCCTAGCCAACTCCCTTCTGTTAAAAGAGAAGATTAAAACTACCGAAGCCAAATCTAAAGAAATTTCTCGTTTTGTAGAACGACAGATTAGTCGGGCTAAAATCGGTAATTTGCTTTCGCGTAGACTTCTGTCTAATTTTTTTTCTCCTAGGATAGTTAAAAAATTAGTTGACGAAATTGGCCCGAGATATAAAGAAAAAAAGGGAGGATATACAAGAGTTATTAAGTTAGGACGGAGAAAATCAGATGGCGCGAGGATGGCCATAGTAGAACTAGTAAAATAATCTCTAATTTTTAATTTCAATTTTAAATGATAGCAAGAAAAACTCACTTAATTGATGCTACCGATAGAGTACTTGGAAGATTAGCGTCAGAAGTCGCGGCTTTATTGCATGGCAAGAATAAACCGGACTTCTCGCCCTATAAAGACATAGGCGACTTTGTGATTATTAAAAATGTCAAAAATTTAAAAATTACTGGGAGAAAAATGAAGCAAAAAGAATATTTTCGCCACTCAGGTTTTTTAGGAGGAGTAAGGCTTACTCCTTTTAAAAAACTTTTTAAGGAAAATCCGGCCGAAGTTTTTAAAAAAGCGGTTTATGGAATGCTCCCAAAAAATAAATTACGAAAAAAAATGATCAAAAGATTAAAAATACTCAACGCTCGCTGAAAACTTTATTTTTATTTCGTCCCCCTTTACTTCTTTAAGAAGTTTGGGGAATAGTTATGCCCAAAACAAAAAAAGAAGAAAAAACTGCAAGAAAGAAAACGAAAAAGCCAGCCGTTAAAAGGACGGTTAAAAGACCGACTCCTGTAGCGAAGCTGAAGCTGGAAAAATATTACGAAGCCGAAGGCAGAAGAAAAACGGCTGTGGCTAGGACCCGACTTTTTACTTCAAAAGCGAACACTCAAAAAGACAATCTTGACTCTCCTGCGGGACGAGCATTCTTGATTAACGAGAAGCCTCTGGAGCAATATTTTCCAATTTCTGAGCTCCAACAAATTGCCCGATCTTCTCTTGAAAAAATGAAGTGCCTTGATAAATTTAGGGTTTCAGTTCGGGTTCATGGAGGAGGTTTGAAGGCGCAGGCCGAAGCCGTCAGACATGGAACAGCTAGAGCTTTAGTTTTGTTCAATCCCGATTTCAGAAAAAGATTAAAGGCAACCGGATTTTTGACAAGAGATCCGAGGATGAGAGAAAGAAAAAAGTTCGGCCTAAAAAGAGCCAGAAGGGCCCCGCAGTGGCAAAAACGGTAGACTATGCTAAAAGAGCTTATTGATAAATTTTATATGGATAGGCAAAGGGATAAAGAACAGCATCACTTTTATATTACTGATGCCGGAAAATGTCCGAGGGCAACTTTTTTTAAATTTAAAAACGCTCCTCGAGAAAAAATGGATGCCAGAGTTTTAAGAATGTTTGACCACGGAGATTATATGCAGATGCAGATTCTAAGTACTCTATTAAGTTTAGGGATAGTTAGAGCTTCTGAGATTAATATTCCTCCCCAAGAACTGATTTCTGGCAGAGCAGATGCTATTATTTCCTTGGGTAACGAGCTTTATGTGGTTGATTTCAAAAGTATGAACAGCATGATTTTTAAGAACCTCAGCTCGGCCAAGGAAGAAAACATTAATCAACTTCAGCTTTATTTACATTTTTTTAAAATTCCCAAGGGTATCCTTCTTTATATCAATAAAGATAGCCTAGAATTAAAAGAATTTATAATTAATTATAATCCTACTTTAGCTCGAACCCTTCTAGAAGACTTAAGTGCCCTAAAGAATAAACTTGATAAGAATATCGTTCCCCAGCGAATTCCTGATTATCCCGATAACTGGCAATGTCAGTATTGTCAGTTTAAAGAGATATGCGCTGCGGCCGGCGAGAATGAGATTAATTGGGAGGATTTTAAAAATAAAATAACCCCCACACCATAATGACGATAGGACAACCTCGTAAAGCAAGGCCGTCTTCGTTGTCGAGCTTTTAGTTTGATAGAATCCTCATTTGGTGTGGGGGTTAAAATATTTCTTCCGAGGCAAACAAATTCTCTTCGCTCAAAATATAGAGTTTTTTGCTATCTCCGGTAAAATAGACTCCTCTCTCCACATCAAATCTTTGGGTAGAGGCGATATCCCAAGTTTGGATTCTGTCACGTTCATCAATTTCTACAATTTTTAAATTATCTCCCGAGTTAAGAACTAAATAATCCGAGTTTAGCCAAAAAACATCACCAATTTTTTCTGAAAGCCGGACTAAAAACAATTTTTCGCCAGTTTTTTTTACCCCCTCGTCTTTCAGGAATAAAACCCAGACTTCAGAGTTTGAGAAGAAAACCAATTTTTTTCTGCCTGGAGAAATCTTTAAATTATTTACTCCGTTAAAAAAGATTTCAAATGAGTTGGATTCGGGAGAAAATAAATAGAGGGTTCGGTCCTCAGTGGTCAAAAATATGAAATCTGGAAATATTTCTAAGGTGTATTCGGCTTCTGCTTTTACTGGAAAGGCTATCTCATTTACCCTCAACTCATTTTTAAAAACATAGCCGGTATTATCTAAATAATAGACATCCTGATTATATTTTTTGGACGTAATAATATTTTCTGAAGAGGTAGTAATTTCCTTTTCAGTCAGTCGCACTGGTAATTTATCTAATCTTAGAATGAATGTTTTTCCCTGATCTTCTGGCATGGAATTAGACGAGATTTCAGCGGTCTTAGTATCTAAATAAATCTCTTTTGAGTCTTCAGAAAATTCTAAATTCAACAAATTAGCTCCATTCTGGTTAACATCTCCCTCTGAGATTAAATGGCTTTTGATATTTCTCTCCAGGTCATAAAGTTTCAAGGCCCAAGTTTCTCCGTCTTCTTCTATCTCGAGTAAAATTATTTTTTTATCATCAGGTGAAAACCAAAAATTTTTAACCCCCTTGGTCAAAGTCGTAAAATTGATGTTTTTTGGAAATAAAATAATATTTCTGATCTCGATAACCTCCTTCTCTTTAATTTCTAAATTTTTTTCCCAGGTTAGATACCCCTCCTTTTTTACTTCTATTTTATATTTTCTTGGTAATAAATTTTCAACCAATGCCGACCCGACAAGAAAATCAGTTTTTTTAGCTAATTCTCCATCGATATAAATTTCCACCTGTTTGGGCTTGGCCTTAAAACCAAACCCCCCGGTTTGAGTCAGTTGTCTATTTTCAAAATCAAAGCGGTAGCCCAAAGAATATAAAATGATCGAAGGAGCTGCCACAAAAAACAAAAATAAGCAAGTCAAAAACAAAATTGTTCTAGTTTTCTTTGACATATTTCGTTTATTTTACCCTTTTAGAAATTTAAAGACAAGACCTTACTGCCTGACGAGAAAGGGTTTTTGGAAGTCTTAAATGAGCCATTTGCTTGATACTGCTGGTTGAAGGCATTTTTATTTGCTAGAATAGGTTTGCTAAATTTTGATATTTTATCTATACTTAAAATATCATGAAAATAGGCATTGATCTCGGAACCTGTAATTCAGTTGTCTTTACTCCTCAAAAAGGGGTAGTTTTACAAGAGCCCTCGGTGGTGGCCGTTACTCTAGCAGAAAACAAAATTTTAGCCGTAGGAGAAACCGCCAAAGAAATGTTAGGAAGAACTCCTGATACTATCAGAATTTATCGTCCTCTTAAAGACGGCGTAATTGCTGATTTTCGAGTTACTCAAGCCATGCTTAAATATTTTCTTGATAAGGTTTGCGGCCGCTGGCGAATCTTAAAACCAGAATTAATGATCGGTGTACCGGCCGGTATCACTTCTACTGAGAAAAGAGCGGTTATTGAGGCTGGGATGAATGCGGGAGCTAAAGCCGTCTATTTAGCTAAAGAGCCAATTTTAGCAGCCATCGGTGCCGGCATTCCTATTAATTCTTGCTCGGGTAATATGATTGTTGATGTTGGCGGAGGGACTTCGGAGGTAGCAGTTATATCTTTAGGTGGGATTGTTACCTGTAGTTCGCTGAGAACGGCCGGCGATAAAATAGATCTAGCCATTTCCGATTATATTAAGAAGAAACATAATTTAGCCATCGGCGAACAAACAGCTGAAGAAGTAAAAATAAAAATTGCCACTGCTCTGCCAGAAAAAGAGGAAAAGAAAATTGAGATTCGGGGCCGGGATTTAATTTTAGGCTTGCCAAAAAATATTAAAATTTCGGCCAATGAAATCTGTGGGGCGATTTCTGACACCTTAATCGAAATTATTCAAGTAATTAAATCGGTTTTAAGAGAAACACCGCCCGAATTATCAGCCGACGTTATGGATAAGGGTATGGTTTTGTCTGGCGGAGGCGCTCTTTTGAGAAACTTTCCAGAATTAATTGCTCAGTCAACCGGTGTTCCTTGTACTATGGCCGAGGACCCCTTAACCTGCGTAGCCGAGGGGACTGGAGTAGTTCTTGAGAACCTGGATACTTATAAAAAGAGTGTCATGGTGAAGAAATAATGGTTATTGGGCATCAAAAGCAATGGCAGTTTCTGAAGAAGTCAGCCAACGTAGGCAGATTTTCTCATGCCTATTTATTTTGTGGCCAGGAGAAATTAGGAAAGAAAAAAATAGCTTACGAATTTATAAAATTGTTTTTTGGTAACAATACTATACAATCTCATCCTGATTACATTTTTATTGAGCCGACTGAAAAGGAAATTCAAATCAAGCAGATCAGAGATTTAAACTGGAGATTATCTTTGAAACCATTCTCCGCGGACTTGAAGGTAGCCATTATCGACCAGGCCCATTTGATGAATGCCGAAGCTCAAAATTGTTTTTTAAAAACACTAGAAGAACCTCGTGGCGAAACACTATTGATTTTGATTAGCGAATATCCGGAATTTCTGTTTTCGACTATCCGCTCCCGAACGGAAATTATTAAATTTTATCCGGTACCAAGAAAGGAAATTAAAGATTATCTTAAAAAACAGGGAGTTGACGAAGAAAAAAGCCAATTTATATCGCAAATTTCCCAAGGTAGACCGGGAGTGGCAATTGATTTTTTGAACTATCCCCAAAAACTCAAAGAAAGAGAAGAGCTGATAAGTGAAATAGTTAAATTGACTAAATCTGATTTAAATTTTCGTTTCCAATATGTCAAAAAAATTTCTGAAATGACCGATTTAAAAAAAATTTTAGATCTTTGGTTGTTTTATTTCCGAGAAATTCTGCTTTCCGGGCTAAATAAAAATAACATAGACAAACTCAATATGGATGGCGCCTCTAGAATTTCTAAAATAAAGAATATTCTGGAGAGAATTCAGGGTACTAATTTTTTAATTTCCACTACCAACGTCAATAAAAGATTGGCCTTGGAAGTTTTAATGCTTGAATTGTGAATCAGGAAACTATAGATTACAAAGAGATTATTAATAAAATAAGACCGGAACTGGACAAGGTAATTGACTTTTTAGAGAGAGAATTGGCGAAAATTCGGACTGGTCGGGCTTCGCCTTCTTTAGTCGAGGATGTAATAGTCGACTGTTTTGGTCAGAATTTTCCTTTGAAGCAATTGGCAGCAATATCCATACCTGAGCCAAAAAAAATTTTGATTCAACCGTGGGATAAATCATATATTGCAGGGATCATCTCGGCTTTAGAAAAAACTGGTATAGGTGCTAATCCGATATTAGATAAAGACGTCATCAGAATAGAATTACCTCCCTTGAACGAAGAATATAGAAAGGAATTACTCCGTCTTTTGTCTCAAAGACAGGAAGATGCCAGAAAGACGATCAGAAGATGGCGAGAAGAAGCCTGGGATGAGATTCAGGAAGGGGAGAGGGCAGGAAAAATCAGGGAAGACGATAAATTTCGAGGGAAAGATGAATTACAGAAGCTGGTGGACGAGTATAACGAAAAAATAGAGAACTTGGGAGAGAAGAAGAAACAAGAAATATTAATATGATCTTAACGATTTTAATTATTTTCTTTAGTTTAATAGGTCTGATTGTACTACACGAGCTTGGCCATTTTGTTTTAGCCAAGCTCTTCAGGGTAAAGGTTGAGGAATTCGGTATTTTCTTACCTCCTCGCCTGGTTGGGAAAAGAATTGGCGAAACCATTTATTCGCTAAATCTTTTACCTTTTGGAGCTTTTGTCAAGCTTTACGGCGAGGAAGGTATTGTTAAGGATATAAGAAGTTTTTCTGAAAAACCAATTTGGCAAAGAGCCTTGATTATTGTCGGTGGAGTAGCAACTTTTTGGATAGTTTCAATCATTTTATTGAGTATCGTTATGGGCTTGGGCGTATCCGTAGAAGTTTCTGACGAAGAAAATGGCACCTTAGTAGATCCCAAAGTTCAAGTTCTTGCCGTGACACCTGATTCGCCAGCGGAAATTGCCGGTATAAAAATTGGCGATACCCTTAAGCAGTTCAATAAGGTTAAAGAGGTTCGAGAATTTAGCGAGAAATATGTAGGTCAAGAAGTTACTTTAATTATTGGGAGAGGAAAGGAAGTTTTTGAGGTTAATTTGACTCCTAGGTTAGATGCTCCAGAAGACAAAGGGGCGATAGGAATACTTCCAGTTAGGACGGCAATAAAATCTTATCCCTGGTACCAGGCGCCAATTAAAGGAATTGAAGCCACTATTGCGTCTACGAGAACAATAATAGTAACTTTGGCAGAAGTTTTAGGAGGTTTTTTTGCAGGGAAGGGACTGCCTCCCGGTGTCCAATTAGTGGGTCCGGTTGGTATAGGGTCCTTAATGATTCAATTTGCTGAGCTAGGAATAAATTATTATTTGCATTTCATTGCGGTAATTTCAATTTATCTTGCCATTTTTAATATTTTGCCTATCCCGGCGCTAGACGGAGGAAAGCTTATTTTTTTAGGGATTGAGGCAATAAGGAAAAAGCCAGTTTCTCCAAAAGTAGAACAAAAAGTTACTGCCGTTTTTTTCACCCTATTAATTATCTTAATTACTTGGGTGACAGTAAACGATATTATCAGATTGTTTTTAAAATAATGAGACAGTCACAAATTTTTACTAGAACTTTAAAGGAAACGCCTAAAGACGAAAGAAGTATTAATGCTCAATTATTAATCAGAGCTGGTTTTGTTGATAAATTGATGGCCGGTGTTTATTCTTATTTACCCTTTGGCTTGAGGGTGCTCAAAAAAATTGAAAACATTATTCGGGAAGAAATGAATCAGATCGGCGGGCAAGAGGCTTTATTTCCGGCTCTCCATCCCAAAGAAAACTGGCAGAGAACCGGTCGATGGCAATATCCTGAAATGTTCAAAATGAAAAGTCGGGCAGGAAAAGAGTTTAGCTTGGGCTGGACTCATGAAGAAATTATTACCCCACTGGTGAGAAAATTTGTTAAATCCTACAGAGATTTACCTTTAGCTATCTATCAGATTCAAGACAAATTCCGAGACGAGTTTAGGGCCAAATCAGGGTTACTCAGAGGAGTCGAATTTATAATGAAAGATCTTTATTCTTTTCATAAAGACGAAAAAGACTTAGATAGATATTATGAGAAAGTAAAAAAAAGCTATTTCGAAATTCTAAAAAGATGTGATTTGGAAAAACAAACTTTTTTAACGCTGGCTTCGGGGGGAACCTTTTCAAAATATTCTCACGAATTTCAAACCGTTACCCCTTATGGAGAAGATGAAATTTATATCTGTGCCAAGTGCCGGGTAGCCGTCAATAAGGAAATTATTCGCGAACAACCGCTTTGTCCTCAATGCCGTAGTAAAAAACTGGAGCAACGCCGAGCAATTGAGATAGGTAATATCTTTAAACTTCAAGATAAATACGCCAAAGCCTTCAGTTTTAGTTTAAAAGACAAGCAAGGTAGAGAGAAAAATGTTTTAATGGGTTGCTACGGTATCGGACTGCCAAGATTAATGGGAGCAATCGTTGAGGTTCACCATGATGAAAAAGGAATCTGCTGGCCGAAAGAAGTAGCTCCTTTTCGGGCTCATTTGATTCAAGTGGAAAATACTTCAAAAATTAAGAAGGCGACAGAAAAAATATACCGATATTTACAAAATTCAAGAACCGAAGTATTATATGACGATAGAGAGGATAGAACGCCAGGTGAGAAGTTCGCCGATGCTGACTTAATCGGGATTCCGATAAGAATAGTGATAAGCGAGAAGACTTTGAAACAAGATAGAGTAGAGCTTAAAAAGCGAAGCGATAAAGAAATAAAACTAATAAAAACGAAATTATTAAATTCGCATCTTATTAAGATTTAAGAAGTATGTTAAATGGGATTTTACGTCTATTTTCTGAGGATATTGCTATTGACCTAGGTACGGCTAATTCTGAAGTATATGTTAGGAATAAGGGAATTGTTATTCAAGAACCCTCGGTAGTGGCTGTCAACCAGAAAACTGGCCAGATTTTAGCCATTGGGCTGGAAGCCAAAAAAATGGTTGGTAGGACTCCAGCTCACATTGTCGCCACTAGACCCTTGAGAGCGGGAGTGATTTCTGATTTTGAGGTAACAGAACAGATGCTTAAATATTTTATTGAACGGGTTCAGAGGAAAAGATTTGTTTTAAATTCAAGGCCAAGAATTATTGTGGGAATTCCTAGCGGAGTAACTGGGGTAGAAAAAAAGGCAGTTATTGATGCTGGGAAATCGGCCGGAGCCAGAGAAGTTTTTTTGATTGAGGAACCTATGGCGTCTGCTCTCGGCGCCAGACTCCCAGTCCAAGAACCTGGCGGCAACTTTGTTGTTGATATTGGTGGTGGGACTTGTGAGGTAGCAATAATCTCTCTTGGCGGAATTGTTCTAGCCAAAAGCTTGAGGGTAGCCGGTGATAAACTTAACGAGGATATAATTGAATTTGCTCAAGACGAATATAAGCTTTTAATCGGAGAAAGAACGGCCGAAGCCCTGAAGATTGGAATTGGCTCCGCTTATCCTCTAAAAGAAAAAAGAGAGTCGCCCATGCGGGGAAGAAACTTAGTAACAGGTCTTCCTGAGGAAATCTTGGTTTCTGACGAAGATATCAGAAAAGCAATGGAAAGGTCAATTAAGCAAATTGTTACCGAGATTAAAATGGCGGTTGAGGAGAGTCCGCCAGAGCTATTAGCCGATGTCATGGCTAACGGAATTAATCTTTCTGGGGGAGGTTCACTTTTAAGAGGACTGGATACTCTGGTTGAGAAAGAAACAAAGATTCCAACGAGAATTATTGAAGATCCAATGACAGCTGTCGTCAGGGGAGCGGGTCAGGTTTTAGAAAATCTGGATGAATTAGAAGAGGTATTAGTGGAAACTGAGGAGTTGGAACCTCCAAAATAAACTATTCATTAATATGATTTCAAGACAGGAAGTCCAGCATATTGCCAAATTAGCTAGATTGGGCCTAAAAGAGAAGGAAGTTGAAAAATATCAAAAAGAGCTTTCTTCGATTTTAGATTACTTTGAGAAACTAAAAGAAGTAGATATTTCTAAGATTGAGCCAACCAGTCATTCAATTGCAGCGGAGAACGTGATTAGAGAAGACGAAGTTAAGAGAGAACAGAGGGCAAAGAACAAAAAACTATTGGAGTTGGCGCCAAAGACAAAAAATGGCCATTTAAAAGTAAAATCGATTTTGAAATAATTTTGCATGACAGTAAAAGAAGTCCACCAGGGTTTAATAAGAAAAGAATTTTCTGCTCTCGAACTTTGTAGAGTCTATCTGGCTAGGATAAAAAAAGAAAATAAAAAAATCAACGCATTTTTAGATGTTTCCGAAGCGTTAGCTCTTTCTCAAGCTAAAGAAATTGATACCCTGATTTCTCAAAAAAAGGAAACCCCTTTTTTAGCCGGAGTACCCTGTGCTATTAAGGATAATATTTTGGTTGAGGGAATTTCTTGCACGGCCGGTTCTAAAATCCTGGAAAACTATGTTGCTCCTTATGATGCTACGGTAATAAAGAGACTTAAAGATCAGGGAGTAGTAATTTTAGGGAAAACCAACCTGGATGAATTTGCTATGGGAAGCTCGACCGAAAATTCGGCCTTTGGTCCCAGCCACAATCCCCATGATTTAAGCCGAGTTCCCGGCGGATCTTCCGGGGGATCAGCAGCCGCCGTAGCTTCTGATGAATGTGTTTATGCCCTGGGCTCAGATACCGGCGGTTCTATTCGTTTACCGGCCTCTTTCTGTGGCGTAGTTGGATTAAAACCGACTTATGGGGCAGTATCGAGATATGGGTTGATCGCTTTCGCTTCTTCCTTGGATCAAATTGGACCAATCACTAAGACGGTTGAGGATGCAAAAGTCGTTTTTGATGTAATTTGCGGAAGAGACAGGCTGGATTCAACGAGTATTGAAATAAGCTCAAAAATAGAAAATAAAAAATCAAAAGTACAAATTAAAAACTTAAAAATTGGGGTACCGAAAGAATACTTCGTCAAAGGGATTAATTCCGAGGTAGAAAAAGTAATAAAAAAGGCAATAAAAAAATACGAAGAGATGGGGGCCGAGATTACGGAAGTCAGACTCCCTCACACCGAATATGCGTTACCGGCCTATTATATAATCAATCCGTCAGAAGCCAGTGCCAATTTAGCCAGATACGATGGAGTAAAATATGGCTTTTCAGCTAAAGATGCCGCAGATTTGATGGAGATTTATTTAAAATCAAGAGAACAAGGTTTTGGTGATGAGGTTAGGAGAAGAATTATGCTGGGGACTTATGCTTTGTCGGCTGGCTATTACGAGGCCTATTATTTGAGAGCCCAGAAAGTCAGAACCTTAGTTAAAAATGATTTTGAAAAAGTTTTTCAAAAAGTTGACGTCCTCTTGACTCCGGTTTCACCTTTTCCACCGTTCAAAATAGGAGAAAGGATCGATGATCCTCTTTCCATGTATTTAGTGGATGTTTATACTGTCTCGATTAATTTAATTGGCGTACCGGCTCTGTCTATGCCGGTTGGTAAAGTGGGCAAGCTTCCGGTCGGGCTGCAAATCATAGGGAAACATTTTGAAGAAGAAAAAATTTTAGAAATAGGCAAACTATATGAATCTTATTAAAACAATCCATAATTTTCTTTCTGGGCTGACTTCGGAAAAAATAATTCAATTCCTTATTAATCCTCAGTTTTCGGGTTGGTTGCTGGTTATAAAGATTTTTTTTATAGTCTTATCTTTAATTTTCCTTGGAGTCATTATTTTTGCCCTGGTCAAAACTAAATGGTTAAAAAGAATGATAATTTGGGATCTACAAGAATTTTTCAGTTATCGGCCTTTTATATTAAGAAAAACTGAGAAAGGGTGGCGAAAAATAAAAGCCAGATTAGGAACAGAAATGGAGTCAGAAAGTAAGCTGGCGGTTATCGAAGCTGATAAAATGATAGATGATATTTTAAGTCAAATGGGCTTTAAGGGAAAGGATTTGGGTGAAAAATTAGAGAAACTTACCATTAAGTCTCTACCAAACATCGAAGAAGTTAAAGAAGCTCATAAAATCTACAATAATATTATTCACGACCCTACTTATAAATTATCTCTAGAAGAAGCAAAAAAAGCGCTGCTGACTTACGAAAAAGCTCTTACTGATTTACACGCCTTATAATTTATGATAAGATAACGTCGCGGGGTAGAGCAGCAGTAGCTCGTCTGGCTCATAACCAGGAGGTCGTGTGGTGCAAATCCCACCCCCGCAACATGCTTGCCGGGGTAGTTCAGCTGGTTAGAACGTCGCACTCATAAGGCGAAAGTCGTGAGTTCGAGTCTCACCCCCGGCATAAAACCTCTGGGCGTGTGGTGTAGTCCGGCTTAACACATCCCCCTGTCACGGGGAAGATCGCCAGTTCAAATCTGGTCGCGCCCGCCCAAAAAGAAAAAATAGTATATTAAAAATAAAATATGTAAGGAGGTGATAGAAGGAATGAGCCCGATGACTTGATTCTTTTAAAGAAGTAGCGGTTTTGATCCAGGAGACAAAGATTAAGGAGGCAGAAGCGTGGGAATCATCAGTAAAGTCAGCGATCTTCCAATGTGTTCCGTTTCCGTGAGTCTTCTTCTTCGCAATGGTGAAAAATTGAGAGTTGGAGGAAGAATAGTTAAGAAGAGGGGCGACAAATATCTAATTGCCAGGCAATCGCCAAAGCACTCTTACGGACCGGGCACAAAAGTCCATTGGTATCGGAAGAAAAAGAATGATTAGTTGACAAAGTTCTCAAATCTGATAGGAAAAAAGAGAGAGGGGGGTAACCTCCTCTTTCATTTAAAGGAGGTGAAGCATGTAGCTTTTTTGACAATTGAAATTGAATAGAGGTCGTAAAACAAAAACCGAAAGGAGGAAAAAGGAAAAATGGCAGAACTAACTTTTACCGACAAGATGATCGAGGCGATCAAGGCAAAGAGGAGTATCCTGAATGTGGGGTTGGATCCCCAAATGAAGTTTATGCCACCCCATCTTATAAAGTGGGCTATGAATACCTGGGGGACCACCAAAAAGCGTAACGGGAAAGAGGTCCAGATACTGACCAACGAAGGCGTAGGGCGGTTATACTGGCGATTTAACCAGGAAATAATCCGAGCTATCGAACCCTTTGCTATTTCAGTAAAACCCCAGATAGCCTTCTATGAAGCCTACGGCTATTGGGGTTTCTGGGCATTTGAAGAAACCATCAAATACGCTGAAGGGAAAGGCCTTCTGAGGATTACCGATGCCAAGCGGGGCGATGGTGGCGATACTGCCCAAGCTTACGCTGATGGTCACTTGGGAGAAGTCTCCTTCCCTATTTTGAGAGATGGAACTTTGGAATTTGAATCGACCCCGTCATCAATCAAAGCAGACGCTTTGACTATCCATGCCTGGATCGGTGACTCCTGTGTCAGTCCATTCGTGGCTGCAGCCAAGAAGTATGGGACCGGAATATTCGTTGTTGCCAAAACTTCATTTAACCCCGATTCCAAGGTAGAACAGACCGCAACCTTGACAGGGGGTCCAATGTGGCGAACTCTCGCTGCAATGGTAGAAGAATGGGGTCGCGATACCGAAGGGAAATACGGCTACCGGAATGTGGGTGTAGTAATGGGAGCGACTAAACCAGATGATGCTCCTGAAATGAAAGCTATTCTACCTAAGGCTTGGAAACTAATCCCGGGTTATGGTGCCCAGGGTGGCGGAGCTGACGGCGCAGTGGTTGTTATCAACGACGACGGCTTCGGTGGAGTAGTTAATTCGTCCCGAGCTGTGATCGCAGCCTGGCTAAAAGGCCAGTTCCAATGTGAACCCGAGAAATTTGCCAAAGCAGCTGCCTTAGCAGCTGAGTTTTCTCGGGACGATCTCAATGCTGCTTTGAAGCGAGCCGGAAAGATGAATTGGTAGAATTGGTGATTTGAGGTAGCGTTTTGAAGTGGAAAATAAACGGCAAGAAGGCGCGCTCGCACAGGCGATCGCGCCACAAAAAACCCAAGGAGGTGAAAGATGGAAGAACTAAATGTACTTGAGAGGCGA
>Ga0209427_10000145_pt1 | contig 66656 bp, 64 predicted proteins | sample DeeMarSWOR136_30_FD_187465 | JGI IMG/M metagenome (GOLD analysis project Ga0209427, IMG submission 187465) | Marine sediment microbial communities from White Oak River estuary, North Carolina - WOR-1-36_30 (SPAdes) (version 2) | ecosystem: Environmental > Aquatic > Marine > Intertidal zone >... | reverse complement strand
CCTATGAGCGAACGGGCTATGCCTCTGGTTTTGGATAGCATGGTTTTGTGACGCCACAGTTCGTGCTTGTTTCTTAAGCCGTACTGTCCTATGAGTTTAAGCTCTTCTTGTAGGATGTCTGTTCGCCAGCGAAAACGAGGAGTTTCGAATTTTTTACGTTGTTTCTTAGGGTCCCCCATCATAATCCACCTGTTTAGCTTTTAGGCTTCTGCTGCATCGTCTTCTTTTTGACACCCAAGGATTTTCCTGCTCTTCCAGTGGTTTTTGTTCTCTGACCTCGCACTTTCAAGCCGTAAGCATGTCGGTATCCACGCCAAGACCTGATTGCTTTGGCTTGGTCGATGTCCATTTTTGTCCTTAACATGAGATCGGCGCTTATGAGATGAGTATTTTTTCCTGTTTCCGCATCCTTGCGCCTGTTAAAAAGCCAGTTTGGCAAGTTGTATTTTGTTGGTTCTTTTATTATTTCTTCTATTTTGTTAATTTCTGCTTCTGTGAGGAAGCCCACACGCAAGTCAGGGTTTATTCCTGCCTTTTTGAGTATAGCGTTGGCGAGGCTTAGGCTCACGCCTTTGATTTTTGTTACCGCGTAAATGGTCTTTAGGGTACCCGCTACGTCTGTGCCCATTATACGAAGTATATGACGGTATTCCTGTGACATCCCTATTTTTCATCCGTTTAGGCTTGAAACTAAAAAGGAAGTGAGACGTAATTTATTTAAACCTTCCTTTCCCAACACACAACAAATATGTCAGCGTTTAGGGCTTTATACAAAAAGTGGAAACCCAAAGCGCTGAAGGAGAGGCCAAAGCTTCAGGCCCGAATCCGGGCTTTCTATAAATTGTCGCAGACATGTAACAGCGCTGGTTGTCAAGAAATCTTGACTTAACAAATCCACGCGTTACTCAAAATTTTTTAACAAGCCATTATGTCTGTTGGCAGTTCCATGCAGAAAAGGGAACAGGATTCTATCCATATTGGCGTAAATACAGCCTAAAAACATGCAAAAAACAGCCAAAAACGTTATAGTAATATAAAAAAAAGGGCCATAGTCTGGAGCGAACCTAGGGCAAAACTACAAAAGATAAAAAGAGGAATTGGGGTTTAGTAAGGCATTCCGCCCATACCACCCATACCACCCATACCACCCATACCACCCATACCACCCATACCACCCATACCACCCATACCACCTCCAGGTGGCATTGGTGGCGTTTTTTCGCTGCCTTTGACGCTGATGAGGTCGTCGATTTTCAGGATCATGTTGGCTGCTTCTGTGGCTGATTTGATGACTTGTTGCTTCACGCGCAAGGGTTCGAGAACCAGTAGGTCAAGCATATTCTTGATTTTTCCTGTGGTAACTTCGATGCCCAAGTATTTGCTGTTTGCTTTTTCGTGTTCCGCCCTCAGCGCCACCATGATATCGATCGGATCTAATCCAGCGTTTTCAGCTAGTGTTAACGGTATAGCCTCGACTGCCTCTGCGAAAGCCTCAACAGCTAACTGCTCTCGTCCACCAACTTTTACCGCGTAGCTTCTCAGGTTCTTAGCCAACTCTGCCTCTGGCGCACCCCCGCCAGCAACAATCTTTCCGTCTTCCACCGCGTTCCTAACAACACACAAACCATCATGCAACGAGCGTTCTGCCTCATCAATTACGTGGGATGACGCGCCTCTGATGACTACCGTTACGGCTTTAGGGTTCTTGCATTCGCGCACGTAGATGAGTTTGTCGTCGCCGATTTTGACCTCTTCAACCTTCTTGGCCTTTCCAAGAGCGCTGGCAGTTAAGTCTTTGACGCTGGCTAATATTTCGCCGCCTGTGGCTCTGGCTAACTTTTCCATGTCACTGCTGCTCACGCTTTTCACTGCAAACACACTTGCTTTCGCAAGGAAGTGCAGTGCCATGTCGTCTATGCCTTTCTCGCAGAAAACCACGTTAGCGCCTGCTTTGGTAATCGCGGCAACCATTTCTTTAAGCATGCGCTCCTCTTCATCCAGAAAGCGTTGCATCTGATCTGGGCTTTCAATATTGATTTTCGCGTCAAACTCCGTCTTCTCAATCTCCAGCTTCTCATTTAGCAACGCGATCTTGGCACCTTCGATAAGTTTCGGCATCTGTGAGCTAGCAACCTCCTTATCGATGACCATGCCCTTCACGAGTTCGGTTTCGTCCAAGCTTTTACCGTGCTTCTTAACGATTTTAATCAAGTCAATGTCCGCCTTGTAGTTACCGTCAAGTTTCTCAGCAACTTGCTTAACGGCGTCAACAATAAGTTTAGAGAAGTGGTCCTCAGCCACATTAATACCCTTGCTAGACAAAGAAGTGATAGCAACTTCCCGCAGGGTCTTGTCATCGCTAATGGACACTGGTATGGCGATTTTATCTAGAACTTCTTGAGCTTTGTCGCTGGCTTTTTTGTAACCTTCAATAATAACGGTTGGATGCACACTTTTGTCCAGCAACGCTTCCGCCTTAGCAAGCAGTTCTCCAGCTAAAACCACCGCAGTTGTAGTTCCGTCGCCAACCTCGTTGTCCTGAGCCTTGGCAACTTCCACAAGCATCTTCGCAGCTGGATGCTGCACGTCAAGCTCCTTCATTATAGTTGCGCCATCATTTGTAATTGCGACATCGCCGAAACTGGTAACCAACATCTTGTCCATACCGCACGGACCCAGCGTAGTTTTCACGGATTCAACTACTATTTTCGCGGCCATTATGTTGTTTTTTTGCGCTTCGCGTCCGGTTGTTCTTCCTGTGCCTTCCTTTAACACAATAACTGGAACGTTTCCACCTGTAGACATATTCTCACCAATTTCCTATTTACAATATTTTGAATTCTAGACGGAACAATTAACCCTACGATATAAATTTTTCCCAGCTACTAATCTGTTTTGACTATGGTATAGCCTGATGCTTTCCGCAGCCTGTTCATAACCGCCAAGCCTAAACCCTCAGAAGGCACACCCTCAGAAACTATCACATCCACGCCTTCAGCGTCAAGTTCACGCAGCAAACGGAAAAGGTTTTGGGCAACAACGGCCAAGTTGAAGCGGCTGCCGAGAGACTTCACCATATCAACCTTGTAAGCCGCTAAGGTTTCATCAGTCGCCAAAACACCTACCTTAACGCCTTTCAGCTTATACGAATCCGCTAACTCTTTGACCTTGGCGAGAACAGCAGGAATCGCACCTTCCACAACAATCACCTGAGCGTTTGGAGCGTAATGCTTATGCCGCATCCCAGGCGAACGCGCTTTACTGACAGGTACCTCCTTTTCTGCAGCCACGAACGGGTGAAGCTTCACTTCGCCAAGAACCCTCTTCAAAGCTTCAAAGGATGTCCCACCAGGACGAAGAACCTGCGCAGGGTCAACGCTTATGTCTAGCACGGTGGATTCCACGCCTATACGTGTTGGACCAGCATCCATAATCGCGTCGATTCGACCGTTAAGGTCGTCAAAAACGTGTTGGGCCGATGTTGGGCTGGGTTTACCTGCGAGGTTTGCGCTTGGAGCGGCTATGGGACATTGACTTTCTCTGATTAACGCCAAAGCCACGGCGTGTTGTGGCATCCTAACAGCTATGGTGTCCAAGCCTGCTACGGTTACGTCTGGAACTTTTTTTGAACGTTTGAAAACTAAGGTTAATGGTCCAGGCCAAAATGTTCTCATCAGTTTGTCAGCTTTCGATGTTACTTGCTTGGCTAACCTGTAAATGTCACCTATGTTTTCCACGTGAACGATGGGGGGATTATCTAAAGGACGTTTTTTCGCTTCAAACAGCGCCAAAACTGCTTTGGGGTTCAGTGCTTTTGCGCCTAAACCGTAAACTGTCTCAGTAGGAAACGCAACTAATCCGCCTTGTTGGATGATTTTTGCCGCGGCTTGCACTTTTTCGATTTCTGGTTTTTCCGGGTTTACCTTTAACATGAGGGTTCGTTTCATCGTGAATGCCTTGTTTTAATATGGGGGCATGTTCTTAAATGTGAAACTATATTTTAGCCTTGTTTCCATCGTTTCATGGGTTTGTTAGACTACGTATTTGTCAAGAATTTTTTCATGCTTTTCGGCGTGTTTTGCATAGAGGCGAAGCTTCTTGAAATCTTTATTAGGGCTGGTTGCGCGCTATGTTTGTGAAGCTGAGCAAGCCGATTATGTGATTCTTTTCAGAGACAGGCAACTTTTTTGTCTCTCTTCTTGAACATCACTCTTAAATCATATTCCAAGTTTGTGTCGGGTGAGATGACTTCCAAGGGCGTTGAAATGACTTCGGAGATTCTTTTGGCGGTTTTTGGTTCAACGATTACGCTTTTAGAAAGTCTCTTTCGGTAATTATTCCTATGGCTTTTTCTTTTCTTGCTGTTACTAAGCAGCTTATCTCTTTCAGTTTTTGATTTCAGTGGTTTCTTTAACTGAAGTATTCTCGTCTACGATGATGATTTCTGTAGTTACTACATCCACTACTTTCAGCGTGACGTTGTCGTCGCTTATTTTTCTTCGGTATTGAGTACCCCCCTCAACGCTCTCAAATCAGGTATATAAAATGTAACAGAATGGCCAGTTGCGGCTAGTTTTCCTTTTCAAATCTAAGCACTACTGAGGTTTCAATTTGACGTTTAGGAATGTTCCAGTATTTCCGGAGAAGCTGATCCGTCTCTTTTTTGGTCACTAATTTGAAGCCGTGTTTCTCGTAGAAGCGAATAGCCCAGTATGCTGCTTCCCAAGTTCCCACGAGCACCTCCGAGGTTCGGGTCATATTCAACAAGTGCCTAAGCAATTTCTCGCCAATGCCTCTTCTTTGGTGACTTGGAAGCACATAGGCATGTCTAATCAGAGTAACATCGTTGACGGGCTGGATTCCCATTACCGCCACTAAAATGTCGTTTTCTATATAGCCGTAGAATCTTACGCCACTCGCGATTTCTTCTCTGAGTTCTTCGTTTGACATGTAGGGCTCTTTCCATCTGTCCTCAGGAATTATGCCCTTGTATGCTTCAGCAGCTTCGTTCACAATGTTTAGAATGGGTGTGATTTCAGCGGGTTGCAGCTTATGTATCATTTGTCTCATGCACCTATAAGATCGGAGAAGGCGTGGCGGATTTATGTTGTTGCGACTGTTTTTTCGCTTTTCGCCCGAAGGATCTTTTCTATCAGGTGCATGAAAAACGCTTGAGCCTGCAGTTCACTCAGCCTTTCCAGATAAACAGAAACCATGGCGATTTTTCCTTTTTTGGAAGCTACATATTCGGCGAACATGCGTGCTGAAATCGCGCTTTTGTCGCCTAGGAGCACTGAGGATGAGGCTGGACCCAGTAAATCCTTGGGTTTGGGAACTGCAATAGCCAAGGTTCCAAGTTTATCCTCTTTCTCGCTCAGCATTATAAGGCACGAGTTTTTGGTTTCAACATAAACGGCAAGGAATCTTGTGTCCTGTTCAAAAAGTTCTTCTTTAACGACCTTGGCACGCTCCATTTTCCCCTTTCTCCGTGAGTTTGACTTTTTCGTTTCTCCCAGCGTTAGAAAGCGGGGATAACTGACTGGATTATGCAACAATTGCTTAAAAAGACTTTACAAAACAGAGCACAAATCGTGAAACGGTTACGCCTGGAACAGATTATCACCCTCTAAAAATATAAATTACATGGAACCATGCAAAAGCACCGTGCGTCGTTTTCAACATGCCATTGGGTGCGAAAAACGCCAAAACGGACCTACCGCCTATAGTTTTCTGTAATGAACAACTAATAGGCTCCTAGTTTTTTACATTTTGTGTAGAGATGGTATTTATAGCATGGTTGATTCAGTAGATAGCACTTTCAGGGAGGGCTAAGGTAACATGATAGACAAGCGGCCAGCAACGATCTTGCAGATACTGCGTCAAACCTTTGCGATGCCCGAGTGGAACGAGAGAAAGCGTGACCCCTTTGAAACATTGATTGTGACAATTATTTCACAGAACACTGCGGACATAAACACTGCAAGAGCTTTCGAACGCCTCTCGAACAGGTTCGAAATCAAGCCCGAAGTGCTAGCGAAAATAGAAACCACCCAAATTGAGGAAGTTTTGAAAACTGCTGGTCTTTACAGGAACAAAGCTAAAACAATAAGCACAGTTTCGAGAATTATCCTCAAAAGATTTCACGGCTCTTTACAGCAGATATTGTTGCGGCCTCTTGAGGAAGCAAGAAAAATTCTGATTCAAATGCCCGGGATTGGGCCGAAAACAGCTGATGTTGTGTTGCTTTTTTCCGCGAAGCAATACACGATTCCCGTGGATACTCATGTTAACCGCGTTTCAAAACGGTTGGGTTTTGCGCCTACAGATGGAAACTACGATGCTGTTCGCTTGTCGCTCCAATCGCTTTATGACCCGCCTGACTACTTGGCGGTTCATGTGTTGCTGATTGCGCATGGAAGAAGATACTGCAAGGCTAGGCACCCATTATGTGAGCAGTGTCCTGTTAACAGTTACTGTCCTTCAAGGGGACTATGGGATAAAAAATGACTACGCTACCAAAGGAAGTCGCAGAGTATTTTCCTTACGCAAGCGTACGCCCTAACCAAGACCAATTTATAAATACCATTTATGATGCTGTTGAGGACAGGCGTTCAGTTCTAATTGAAGGAAGCAACGGCTTGGGAAAAACCATTTCAGCGATTTCTGCATGTCTCCCAACCGCCATCGAAAAGGATTTGAAGATAGTGTATGTGGCTCGGACTCACCGGCAGCACGACCGTGTGGTTGAGGAGTTAAGAGCAATTTTCAAGAAGCATCATGTTTCAGGTATCTCGCTTCGCGGGCGCAATCAGATGTGCCTCAATAATTTCGCGGCTAAAAACGCTTACGACGCCAAGTCACTTATGGAAGCCTGTGAACTGCTGAAAGCCAAAGGCAGGTGCCCATACCATAAAGCTCCGGATGAACAGCCGTACGAGTATCTTCAGCTTCAACAGCATATAGCTGTTCGCCCGTACACGGCGTCTGAGATTCAGAAGGTCTGCCGAAGAAGAAGAATGTGCTCTTACGAGCTGGTTAAAGCCGCCCTCGCCGACGTGACAGTGGTTGCGCTGAGCTACCTTTATGTCTTTGACCCAGTAATTCGCAACGCGTTTCTGAAGAACCTTGATTCTCAACTGCAGAAAACAATCTTGATTGTGGATGAAGCACATAACTTGCCGGAAACAGCGATCGACATCTCAAGCAGCAGTCTATCACTTTTTGTTATAAAACAAGCCGAGATTGAAGCCCAAAAATACAAAAACAAGCAGATAGAAGAATTCACCAACTTTTTCAGAAAAGAAATCGAACAACTGACGGAAGACATAGGCAGAGAACAAATAATCGCTCCTGAATTCATAATAGAAATCATACAAAAGCAAGGCACCATAGCTAACCCCCTCGACTTCTTTGAGGAAATGCATGAGGTTGGCAGTTCCATTAGGCGAAACTTGCTCGCAGAGGGAAAAAACCCGAGGTCGTACATTCACGGCATGAGCGAATTCCTGCTCCGCTGGCTGGACACGCTGGGCGACGAGTCTTTCATAAATGTGGCAACTACGTACTTCACCCGAGAAAAAGCGAAAACCGCCAAGCTGGAAATAGTGGCGTTGGACCCGTCGAAAATCACAGCACCAGTCTTCTCGTTCACCTATTCTAACATAATCATGTCGGGCACGCTCCAGCCGCTGGAAGCGTACGCCAAGATAACGCGGCTTCCAGAAAACACCGTGCAGTGCGTTGTGCCCTCACCTTTCCCCAAGGAACACGTGCTCTCCATCGTTTGCCTCGGTGTATCTACCGCTATGGAAAAACGAACTCCTGCGAATTACCAAGCCATGATTAAAAAAATCAGCGAAGTAGTACAGAACACTCCTGCAAACACAGGAATCTTCACCGCCTCGTTTGGCGTACTTAATGCCCTGTTAGGTGAAGGATTGGAAGCCGCGTTGCATAAACCGCTTTTTCATGAGCGCAGAGGTATGAGTTCTAAGACAAATGAGAAGATTGTAGCTGAGTTCAAGGCTTGTGGTGAGGATGATGGTGCCGTTTTCCTCGGCGTTCAGGGTGGAAGAACTTCGGAGGGCGTAGACTTTCCGGGCGACCAGATGAACTCTGTAGTAATTGTGGGAGTTCCTTACGCGGAGCCTACACCGAGGGTGAAAGCTCAGATTAGCTATTACGAAACGTGTTTTCCCAAAATGGGTCGCGAGTACGGTTATGTGCTTCCTGCGATGAAAAAGGCTTCCCAAGCAGCTGGCAGACCGGTGAGAACTCTGGAGGACAGAGGTGCCATAGTGTTCTTGGATTACCGTTTTGCAACAAGGTACTGCCGCAGTTTTCTACCCTCATGGGTAACTCGTGAAATGAAGGTGTTGCAACCCCGCGACGAGGTTTTGGCTCAGGAAATTCGGGGGTTTTTCAAATTTTAAGTTGCCGCCTCATTTGTCTACCTTGTCTGTTTTTCTCCGCGGATACACGTGACCTGCTCTTCCCGCTATGCGTATAGCTGAAGCAATGTCTCTTAGCCCGCGCCTGTGCTTATTATGGTTTAGAGAGCGGTTTGTTCCCGCCTCACTCACCACTTGCAAAACCACTTCTGCTGGCAAGGCGCGGTCAAAGATCTCTATGAGTTCTCTATACGTTGGAACTCCACTTCCGATTTTTACAGTGACTGCAGTTGAGGAGAAATCAACGTTTTTTATAATATTTTCAGTTTTTTTCAGTACTTCCTGGACACTGAAGCAGTTTCCTGTCTCGCTAACTTTGCCGTCGGCTATGGCCGCTAACCCGAATACTTCACCTGGGTCCACGCCTACTACAATCTCCTCGTATGCTTCTTTCCCCTGAAAAATTTTTATTAACTCGTTAGTCAACGCGTCTGGTTCCGTTTCGCCATCGTAAACCAGTATTCTTTCATGACGTATTCTGTCCTTTTCCTGCTCAGTGGTTATTACTGCTTTGACCTCTATAGGCACGGTTTCGCCGGGAAGCAAGCTTATAAAAGAAATATTCTTTTCTTTCAACTTGTTCACTATTAAAAAGTAGACTTTTCCTTGAACGGTGGCAATCGCAACCTTCGCCCTCATAAAAGCCTCTTTAGCCCTCGTTATATGTTTAAACGCAAAACAGATTATTAGTTTCCCAGTTAATAATGCTTGATGTGTGTTGGTGTGATGAAGAAGATATTAACGGGATGCAGTTGCATCGACAGTCACTTGAATGGTGGGGTATCTCCTGAAAGCGTTACGTTGGTTTATGGAGAACCAGAGACTGGAAAATCAACGTTGATGATGCAGTGTGCCGTGAACTGCGCCATGCAAGGCTATAAGATCCTATTCGTGGACTGTGACAACACATTTTCCGCCAAAAGATTGTCTCAGGTGGCTTCGGGAAAATTTAAGGAAATCGCCGACCGCATAATCCTGATACGCCCAGCAGACTTCAAGGAGCAAACAGCCGTCATCGAACGCGTTTCAGAGTATACCGCGAAAAATTTCGGTTTAGTGGTCATCGACACTTTCAACTCGTTGTATCGCGCAAAGGTTGCAGAGTCTTCTGTAAAAGCGTTTGGGTTAAACCGCGAGCTAAACAGGCAACTGGCTATTCTGGCACAAAACGCGAAAACCCAGAAAACGCCCGTGATGATAACAAGCCAAGTGCGCAGCGTTTTTGGCGAATCGTATCATATTGTGACCCCCGTGGCCACCAGAGTTTTAAAATTCTGGGCTGACACAATAATCGCCATGAAACCCACCGAAAACCCGCAAACGATTAAAGCTGTGCTCGAAAAAACACGCAAAAACCCCCAAGAAAAATACTGCTACCTACTTATAGATGAAACTGGAATACATGACTCACCCTTCCTTGAATGATGGTTGACCGCCATGGACATTGCCATATTAATCGTTGAAGCATTAAAATTCATATTCCCCGCTTATTGCGCAAACGCCACACCCGTGATTGCTGGAGGAGGAACATCCATGGATTTCGGAAAGAACTTTGACGGAAAAAGAATCTTTGGAGCAAACAAGACGTACAGAGGCTTCTTCTTTGGCTTGGCAGTCGGCGTAACCGTCGGAATAATTGAAGTGATGCTTTTCGATTACCCGTTTCTGTTTAGTGTGCTTTCACCCCTAGGTGCGCTTATAGGAGATTTAGCAGCTGCATTTCTGAAAAGACGATTAGGAATTGCCCCTGGCGACCTGTTACCAATCGTAGATCAGGTTGACTTCGTTTTGGGTGCGCTCCTTTTTTCGCTGCCTTTGGCCATTATTTACTGGGAACTAGCAGTCGCGGTTCTCGTAATAACTCCGCCTATTCACCTTCTAACGAATTTTGTGGCGTACAAGCTGAAGTTGAAAAAAAACCCTTGGTAATCTCAGCTACCAATCTTAATCTGAATCGCGTCTTCCAAGAATAAGTACGCTAAAAGCAACAGTGTTATGCCTATGACAAGCATCATGTATGCCTGTCTTGGCTTGTAGGCGTATTTTGTGCTTTGATAAACTGTCAGCAACCCTGCAAAACCAATTGCGTACAACATCACTGCGATTATGCTATCAGATATGAATTGTCGTCCAAGCTCAGGGTATATGAAGATGTAACTCTTACCTGTGAAGAACGCGGGAATAGGTGATGATATAATTGTGTATAAGCCTCCGCCGAAAAGAAAAATCGCGTAAGCAATTATAATTGTGGAAATTACAAAGGAAGAAGGCTTTGTGGTCGAAATTCTGTTGAGCCATCGGCTAAATGCGAATGACGTTGATGCAGTCCGTTTTTTAATTTTCTTCGACACTTCTTGTTCCCTCATTGTTAATTAGGTAATTCGCTACTTCCTTAGCCCATTCTCCCGTAAAAGGATGTTGCTCAATCTCACTTAAATATTCTTTCCAAGAAATCTTTAAAGCCTTACCCCACATTTCGTACTTCTCCACGATGTTCTCATATGCTTTAGAGTGCATAATGCAGAAGCCTCTTTCAACCGCCTTTCTAGCACATGCTTTGCACTTCAACATTTCACTTCCGCGCCTCTTTTAAGTGACATTTAGGATTAAAACATAAATTCCAAGTCCGCTTTCCCCTCCTCAAAACCCGCACGGTAGGCCAGCCGCAACTTTTGCACATGCTACCTGACGGCTTCACCAAACCTTTCTGCGGCAGAGGAAAAGAGGTGCTACATTTGCCTCCAAAATAATTTGTGCAGCCAATGAAGCGTTTGCCAGTTTTCTTCGAGCGCAAAATCACCAGTTTTCCACTCTGGCAGACTGGGCATGCTCCAATTGTTCTTTCTTCCATTCTTGACTTCAACAACGCCTGGCTCAAACGGGCACCTATTACCTTCTCGTTTTCTTTCAGTTTGTCGGTCACAGGCTTCAGAATCTCAATGGCGGCTTGCAGCACGTTTTCTCTTGTTTCTGTTCCTTGTTGAATCGCGTTCATACGCTCATCAAGCTTCCGAGTTAACTCCAGCGATATAACGGTTGGGCAGTACTTTCTTAGAACATCAACAACCTCGAAGCCAAGGTCATTGACCACAATTCTCTCCTCGCGAATGTACTTCCTCGCCTGTAGTGTTTGTATGATTCCTGCGCGAGTTGCCTTAGTGCCTATCTCCTCCTTCTCCATCCGTCTAAGAAGACTGCTGGGATTGTACCTTGACGGCGGCTTAGTGAACCTATCTTCCAACACTACTTTTTTCACGCTGACTTGATGCCCTTTTTCCATCGGCGGCAAAACCGCTTCGTCCGACCTAACGTAGGGTTTGTAGAAACGAAGCCAGCCTTCCTCTAAGGTTTTTCTTCCATTTAGCTGGAAACGGTTGCCGTTAATACTGAGGTTGACTTTTACGCTCTTTAAGACGGCAGGTTCGCTGAAAACTGCCATAAATCTTCTAACAACCAAGTCCCAAATGTTTTTTTCAGTGCTGTAAAGGGTGCGCTCGGGCAGATTCCCAGTGGGATAAATAGCAGGGTGCGCGGAATCCTTCTTTTTTCCTTCAGCTGGCTTCAGCACTGGTTTGGCAAGCAGTTCTCTGGCTTGCTTTGCGTACTCTGGGGTTCTACCCAGCTGCTTCAATATAGTTTTGTAGCCGATAGCTGACGGCAGTTTTTGGCTGCTGGTTCGGGGATACGAGATTAACGCAGCCAAGTACAAGCGTTGAGCAATGCTGGAAGTACGCATCGGCGAGTACTTGAACAGTCTGTAGGCTTCACTTTGCAGTGAACCTAAATCAAAAGGGAAAGGAGGCATCTGCCGGAACTTTTTCACCTCAGTGCTTTCTATTTCACCGTCTTTGCCTTTGCAGCTGTCGATTATGACTTCTGCTTCTGCCTCGGTTTGAATGGATGCCCTTTCGTGCGCTGCTTCAAAAGTCGCGTCTCCAATCTTAACTTTAGCCGTTATGCTCCAATAGGGCGTTGGCACAAAACACTTTATGCTTCTTTCGCGTGTTTCGAGAAACTTAAGCGTAGGTCCTTGCACTCTTCCAGTGCTGAGGGTAGCGTATTTTCCACTGTAGTTTTTCGCTGCCGTCGTTAAAGCTCTAGACAGGTTTATCCCGTAAATCCAGTCCACTTCATGCCTTGTTAGACCAGCCTCAATCAGCAGAAAATCTAAGTGGGATAGCGGTTCTTTGTAAGATCTTTCCAGAGCTTCTTTTGTTAAAGTTGAGTACTTCATGCGTTGCGCGAGGGTTTCCTTGCCACCACAAGCATATTTCAAGATGGAGTAGCCGATTATGCTTCCTTCAACATCGTAGTCGCATGCGTCAATGAACTTGTCTGCGCCCTCTGAAAGTTTTGAGATAACCTTGAGCCAAGTGCGTATTCGAGCTGCTCCGCGTTCAGCCAAATATCGTGGAACCCATCGGAAACTGAAGATTGGATAATCTTTTTTTCCTCTTTTTTTGCTTGCAACCGTGTACAGATGCCCTAAAGCTGGAACGACAACTATGTCCTCATTTCGCTTTGTCACGTAATAGGTAACACCGCTCGCATTCATTTCTTCAGGTTTTCCCTCAGCGTCCAAAGCCGAGGCTATTCTCCTTGCCGCATCAGGCTTTTCAGTTACGATTAAAGTGTACTTCCCCAACAGCCCATAACCACCCTTGAGAATTGATTTCATCCTCAAAAAAGTTGTCGCTTGTCAGATTCCAGTTTTTTCTTCTGGAACAGAATCTCAGCTCAAAAATGTTTAATAATCGTTAAATGCGCGCGCTTTATGAATATCACTTTAATTCTGGGATAACTTTGGTCGCGTCACCGCTAACAATTAACATGAGCGCCTTTTCCAACGTGGCATTCTTCTCATTGATAACGAATCGTCTCTTGTGGTATTTCCTTTCAAATGAAAGAATCGGTCGACGAGAAGGAACCCTTTTGCTTTTCTTGAACGCTCTGTTCATAGCTATGAGTCTTGGTTGGATACAGATCGCCCAGACTTATTGAGCAGTTGTATACTAAAAAAGAAAATCAATGTCGAAGAAACCTGCGAGTCTATCCTCGCCTTAATTTTTGAGGTAATCCATGAAGTTCTTTGCTAGTGTGTCCCTGTCAAAAAGGTTGATTGCAGCAGTGACTATTGCGCTGGTGTACCACGGTTTACAGTAAGTTTTAACTTCTGATCATATAGACAGTATTAAGAGACTAAAATTCAGGATTGTTTACTTTGAATCCAGAGGTAATAGCTTTCCTCGTTGCTGCCGTAATCATAATTCTCGGTTTCTTAGGAGAAGAGTTCTTCAATCGCACAAGCATACCTGACTCCATCCTTTTGCTCTTGTTCGGAGTTCTGTTGGGCCCCATTTTCCAGTTGTTCGCTCATGAAGAATTGCTTGCCATTACACCATATTTTGCTGCTTTAGCGCTTATCATCATCCTATTTGATGGTGGATTAAACATGGACATACGCGAAGCTGTCAAGAACAGCCCGCGAGCCTTGGTATTGGCGATTACAGGTTGGATACTAAACGTGTTAGTAACAGCCGTTTTCTGCAAAGTGTTTCTTGGCTGGCGCCTTTTGAACGGCTTGTTGTTAGGAAGTATAGTTGGCGGCGGCAGCTCTATAATCGTGATAGCATTGATTAGAAAACTGAAAGTCAGTGAAAAAATTGAGACGGTTCTAAGTCTGGAATCCATTTTAACTGATGTGTTGTGCACTGTGGGCGCCTTCACAATGATTAACATTTTAGTTTCAATAGGCAGCGAAGAGGCTGTCTCAAGTGGTGTAGACTTGTACTCTGCCCTAGGCTCTGTTGGCGCAGCATTTGGAGTGGGCATTCTTGTAGGTTTAGGTTTTGGTGTTGCTTGGCTTGTTATCTTGGAAAGAATAAAGGGAAAACCAAACGCGTACATGCTAACCTTAGCTATGTTATTTTTGACTTTTGTAGTAGCCACCAATCTGGAGGGAAACGGGGCGCTTTCAGCCTTGTTTTTTGGCTTAATCATCGGAAACTCGAGGCATATCGCTAAAAGGCTGAAATTCAGAACCACTATCTCGATTGATAACAGCGTACGCGACTTTCATAGCCAAATAAGCTTTCTGATTCGTTCTTTCTTCTTTGTTTTTACAGGTCTTCTGTTTAGCTTATCCTCTTTCACATCAGTCCTTTTTGGTTTAGTCCTATCCGTTACTTTCCTCGGAATCCGTTTTGTCGTGGTTAAAATGGCTTCGGTGAAATCAGAGCTTGGTGAATATGGAACTTTAATGACGGTAATGTTTCCTAGGGGTTTGGCTGCCGCGGTGTTAGCTTCGATACCACTCACTTCTGGTGTGCCTGGCTCTCAAGTTTTCCCAGAAATCGCGTTCATCGTAATTATAGCTACAATTGTAATAACAACTGTAGGGGTTGCTGTTCTAAAGAAACGTAAAGGCAGTTCGTCTTCAACATATAATTCTAAAAGAAACCTGCTCTACTAAATGTCAAATTCACAGCTTCAATTTGAGGCTAGTAATCAATAAATATGTCGCAGATGTTACTTTTGTTATTTCGGGAAGTGAAATGTAGTGCCTCAACGCGTCATATGTCAAGGATGCAACCACGTACTGTATGAAGGTGCGGACCTTAAGCCTCCCGATGAAATTCTCCAACAATGCGATGGAAAATGCCCTAAATGCGGTAAGAAACTGTCCTTGCTACCCATCGACGTCGAAGTTAAGCCCCTAAAATAAGGCTGTAGTGGAAAAGTGTGCCGGACCCTTCCAAAGTCGAAACGGAGAAAAGCTTCTCTAGGGAGACACATTGGGAAAAAGCTGCTAAAACTCGCATGGGCAAGTACCTGACGCGGATGGAAACAGACTTTGTTTTTAAATCAATTACGTCGTCACAAACATGCACCGTTATGGATGTGGGCGCGGAAGCAGGCAGGTTTTCTTCTATAGCTTCAGAGAAAAACGCGACTGTGATAGGCTTAGACCTCGATTTTTACGGTTTGAAAAGGTTGAAACTTAAAACTAAAAATGTCGGTGTCATTCAAGCTGACGCTAGGAAAATTCCAGTAAAAGACAGCACATTTGACGCGATATTTATGATTGAAGTTTTAGATTACATCCCTGATTTGGATGAAGCTTTTAAGGAATGTCATCGAACTCTAAAATCAGATGCCAGACTTGTCTGCTCTTTTGGTAACAGGCGCAGTTTGAAATCACAGTTCAGGGAAATAGGTGGAAAATCTTACATGCACTCTTACAGCAGAGTTATGCAGTCCCTATCCAGAACAGGATTCTCAGTAGTTAGGAAACTAGGATACAGCTGGCTACCTTTTGGCAGAACGTCAGAAAGTCGATTAATACCTTTTTTGGCTTTGCTTGAAAAACTTTTTGCGTTAAGAAGAATCCCAAGCTTAAGCCCATGGGTAATTGTGCACAGCATAAAATCGGAAAAAAATCTTTAACAAAGCTTTAACCCTATTTTGGAAAACCAATAAATAAACGACCATCGTGATGTAAACTATTATTAACCACAACAACAAATAAAAGACTTCATCAATGTGAAAAAGTGGCTCAAAAGAGGGGAAGGAGACGATGGTGAAAGAACAACTTGTTAACGGTCTTAAAGCTTTTGGAAGACTTCGCATCCAAACGAGCCATGCCTCAATAATCTGCTATTCAGCTTTACTTCTAATACTCTTTATCGCATTCACAATCCGCGTCCTACCAATACGTTGGGAAATACCCACAGGTGAAGTGCGACTTAACGAATTTGACCCCTACTACCAATTCAGTATAACAAATCACATGGTACAAAATGGTTTGCTCTCTCCTTACGTGGAGAACAATGGTCAAGGCTGGATAAACTACCAGCAATGGTATCCAGCTGGGCTACGCATGGGTAGGTCGTTGCCTTCCTTGCCTATGACCGCAGCCGCACTCTACAGCATAATCTCTTGGCTAGGCGTTAACATCGATTTAATGGCGTTTTGCTCGCTCTTTCCTGTAATTTTCGGCACCTTATCTTGCTTGATAATCTATTTCATCGGCAAGGATATGGGCGGAAAAACGGTTGGTTTATTCGCAGCACTTTTTCTAGCCTTGGCACCATCTTTCCTACAAAGAACAGCGCTCGGTTTCTTTGACACTGAAGTCTTAGGAGTCTTTGGACTTTTATCATTCATCCTTCTGTTTTTGAGAGCAATCGACGAAACTAAGTCCACGCAATCATCATTATTTTACTCTTTAGGAGCTGGTTTAGCACTAGCCTACTTTATTGGGGCTTGGGGTGCAGCCTACTATCTGCTAGATTTAACTGTGATTTTTGTTTTCATTTTAATTTTATTAAAAAGATACAGCCAACGTCTGTTGATTTCCTACAGCTTAACTTTCGGTTTGGCGTTTTTCATCGCCACGAAAATTCCCTACATTTCATTGGACTATTTAACTTCAGGCGCAGTGTTGCCAGTTGCTGGCGTGTTTGTTTTGCTTTGCCTATCAGAAGTGTTGCGACATAACATATCCATGAGAACCAAGGTCTGGCTCACTGGCATATCGATAGCGGGATTAGTTGGAGGTTTCGTTGCTCTGTGGCAAATTGGAGTTATGGAGAACCTTGCAGGAAAGTTTTCCAGCGTTCTAGACCCGTTTGTTCGCTCTGCAGCACCTCTAATAGAGTCAGTAGCTGAGCATCGCATTTCCGCTTGGGGGAACATTTACTTTGAACTCGGGATAGGAATACTATTTTTTCTAGCAGGCTTATATTTCATACTAAGGAACCCTACAAACAGGAACATTTTCCTGTTGCTTTTTGGCGCAACAGCACTTTACTTTGCATCCTCTATGGTGCGTTTGCTTGTTATCTTCGCGCCAGCGTTTAGCCTTCTGGTAGGCCTAGGAATCCTTGGTGTCCTAAAGCCGTTTTATACACTGCTAAAAGAAGCATCGCAGATCGCCATAAAATCAAAACGAAGAATAGCACGCGTAAGCAAAGAATATAGTGGCATTGTAGTTTTTCTGATATTCATGCTCATAGTCACGAGCCTTGCTTTTTCACCTCAAACCGGGGGCATGCCACGAGTTTATGGTTCAGCCTACGCGCCTATCACCATTAGCGCTGCCAGTCTTCCATTAGGGAGCAGTCTTTCTGATCCCGTGCCGCAATGGCTGGACATGCTGAGCTATTGTGGGAACAATCTTCAGACAACAACCGTCGTATGCGCTTGGTGGGATTATGGGTATTGGCTAAGCGTACTAGGCAACGTCACATCCTTGGCCGATAACGCTACTGTGAATACCACTCAGATACAGAACATAGGATTTATCTTCATGGCACCTGAAGACCAAGCAATGCGCATGTTAGAAAATTACGACGCTGAATACATACTCGTCTTCACCACTCTTGGCATAGCATCATCATCCGACCAGACATCATACATCGTTCAGCCTGCTGGTTTCGGTGATGAAGGAAAATGGTCGTGGATGGCAAGAATTTCAGGCGAAGCTCGCGAAAGATTCATCCAAACCGGCTACGTCAGTGCAGATGCAGCGTGGACTGACGAAAATGATTTCGGCGCATATAACAATCAGACTGGCGGGTGGGACTGGAATGATATGGGCAAGAATTCGACAGTGTATAAACTGTTGAGTTGGGCAAAACAACGTTGGGTAGACATTTCAGGAATTCCAAACCAAATTCAAGCAGACGAGGCAGGGGTGGAACCCACTTACTTTAAGGAAGCCTATTTCGCTGGCGAAGACTTGAATCCAGTTGTTGCATCTCAGAGCTATGGCGGTCTCATACCGGTAGTGGCCCTATACAAGATTGACTGGGAAAGCTACTACAATGCCATAGGTCAATCTTAAGGAAGCGAAAACTTGTTTCCAAAAGTTCCCGACCAACACAAGACAGGGATGCCGTTAGTTCCAAACGGGTTAGGCGTAATATACGTCCTCTTCACCACAGTATATCTTTTCTTAGTCTATTTCTCCGGCGTATCCCCAGTTTCAAACGGGGTTTCTGCCCCATTAACGTTGGCGGTGTGCATCCTATTCGGAGGTTTCATGGGTTTATTGGATGACTGGATGGACCTGAAATGGCGATACAAGGCGTTTATGCCCTTAATCGCAGCCCTCCCTCTAATATACCTGGCAAGAGCGGATGCGTTACGAACAACCATATCCTTGCCGCTTATAGGCACGATTCAATTTGGCAATTGGTACTACTTCCTGATAATTCCCTTAATCGTTATGATAGTTACCAACACCATAAACATGCTAGGGGGGCTAAACGGATTGGAAACAGTCTGCCCAGCCATAGTCATAATCGCGCTAATGACCTTGTCACAGTCATACATGATCTTGATGCTTGGACCCTTACTTCTATGGCTTACCCTCGCTGTATTAAACGTTCAAGGTAAAATATTCGTGGGCAACGCAGGCTCATTCGCAATAGGAATGACAATAGCCTCGTTCGCAGTAATCACCGACCTAAAATTAAGCCTACTAATTTCAATTCTTCCCTACATTTTCAATTCCTCGCTAATATTATTGACGATTTTCCTCACACACAAAAGAGCAAAAGTCATGTTTGACGGAAAGAAACTAGTATCCGACCACCGACGAAGCTTGGTTACGCTCGTAACTCACAATCGACCCTTAACTGAACGCCAAACCGTGACCATAATATCGTTGATCATAGCTGTTTTCGCCTTAACCGCTGTGTTTATTGATTTGCCCTGGCCTCTTTTTGCCTGATTCTCAGCAATTTTCGAAAGGTTAGGCTAAAAATCTCTCAAGCTTGGTTAAGCCGATGATTTCGTCGAAGCTCAAACTCAACGCATCCAAGACTTGTTCAAAAGTTGACTGCAGATAAGCAATGTACTTGTCGACGTCAACCTCGTTTTTTGTCGCTAGCTCAACGGGCTTCACGTGCGGTTCCCTGATGGTTTTGACGAAGCTTATAAGGTCGCCTGCTCTTATTTCAACTCCGCTTTTTTCCAGAATCCTACCTGCTTTAACGTGCTGAGGCGTGGTTTTCTTGTAACGGTAAAGGTCGTCACCCAATACCACGTGGAATGCAAGTTCGTTGATGTTGTCCCATTCTCTTCTTTTCAGTCGCATGTAACGGTCGCGGACGATGTTGGCGATGTCTTTTTTTGCTTTTTCGAAGTCCGCTGGGTTCTTCACCTGCGCAAGACGCTCCTTCATCTTGTTAAAGGCGTCTTTGATGAATATAGGGATGTGTTTTTTCTTGCCTGTTAACCCTTTAACGTCAACTGACCCGTCTTCCAACACGCCGAGGTAGTTCTTTTTGCGGCTGCTGAAAACCGCGTACCTGTAAATTTTCTCCACGTCTATACCCATTTTCAGCTCTCGCTCAGTCCAACGAGTTACCTCTGCGATTTGATCTTTGGAAGGATTTTTAAGGAAAAGGCTGTCTGTGTCGCCGTAAAGCACTGGAATGTCCATGCCCTCAACGTGGTTACGTATTTGAGTTATGGAATGCCTGCCAATGGCGGCGGTAGCTTCAGCCACCGGTGGACAGTACAAATCGAAGCTCGCGGCTCCGAACACTCCGTAGCTGGCGTTCAAGATAACTTTCAATGCGCCTTGAGCAACGTTATACCAGCTTCTCAATTCTTCAGGCAAGCTTTTCTCCTTGGCTTTCAGCTTGTACCATCGCACTCGCAGATCTCTTAACGAGCCTATTAGGAGGCTTTCGAGAGCCCGTTTTCGGGTGCACACCCAGTTCGGCGTGTCAGGCACAATGTTTGTCCTGCATTCGGGGTGCGGGCACAGTATGGATTGGTAGCCGAGGTTCCAAACTTTAATTATCGACGGGTACAGGCTTGGAAAGTCCATAACTGCAACGTTGAAGTGCACTCCAGGAACAGGTTCGACAACTATGGCGCCTTTATATTTTTTGCCTTTTATAATGGCGGTTGTGGCGGTTTTACCCTTCTTAACCAGTATGTCCTCAGAGTTTGGAATCAGCATGTTTCTTTTCCTGTGCTCGCGGTGCATGAAGTTCCGTATCCACCGTGACACGCCCTGGCGACTCACGTCTTCCATGGGCATGCTGCTGATTCTTGCGAGCACGAGGATCAGTTTCATGGCTAACTCGTCTTCGTAACTAGTCAGCTTGTACGTTATTTCTGAGTCTCTGAGGCAGTACCTTGCGAGTTCCGTGTAGTTTAGTTCAGCGAAAGTTTTTTCTAAATGAATCTTTTCTACTCCAATGATGCCCCTGCCAACCTCATCAAGAGTAACGTCGCGGTAACGGCTTTTGAAAGCGTAAATCTGGATTGCCCGGTTAAAGAAAAACCTGTACAAATCAATGTGCACACCGTACTTCAATAGGCAGACTCTCCTGCCGACATCTATCGGGATTTCGCTTCTTCTTATCCCGAGGCTCAGCGCGCGATTAGACAAGTAGCGCAGGTCAAAGTCGTCGCCGTTATAGGTCAAAATGAACGGGTAATCCCAAAGTACCTCAAAAACGGCTCGTAGCAGTTCTGCTTCATCCTCAAAGTATTCCAGCCTCACGTCTGAGGGTAGATGTTCGTTTCCTTCCCTGATGCCTTCACGTCGCAGGATAAGCGCGCGTTTCTTGTTTTCTGAGGTGTACACGGATACGCATATAACGGGGTGCTCGGCTTTGCGCGGGTCAGGCACTCTCGTGGATATAGGCGAGTAAACCTCTATGTCTATAGCTGCCCTTCGAAACTTTGGTGCAGGATATTCAAGCAGCCTTGCCCACTCCTCGACGAACTGCAGTTCCTCAGCCGTTTCGTCTTTGAAAAGAGCTTTTAGATGCGTGAGAGTTTTTTCGGTTTGTTCCAGAGTCACAGGAATAAGATTGCCGTCTTGTAATTCGTAAATCATTCCTGGAAAAAGTTGCCTGTCGTAAATGTAGGATTGGTAATACTTTATTCGTGACTCCCACACTTTGACGTCGGCAGGCTCAATTGGCTTGCCTGAAATCTTCGGATAGTCTTCTGGAATTATGTCTCTTATTGTGCCTTGCGGGCGACCGCCGATAGCTAAAGGGTCGTTTGCGATAATTTTTGTTACCTGCACGTTCCTGTCAAATAGCGCGTCAAACCTTTCTTCGCGTTTGAAGTCGAAAAAGCCTTCATGGTTCATGAGACGGTTGATTTTCTTCAGTTCATGTGGCGGAAGGTCGGTAAGGCAGTAGGGCTTGTGTCCTGTGTTGTCGTACCAGAAGTAGATTCTACCGCTAGTTGGCTCATACAGCTTGATAAGCGCTTTTCTGGAACGCCCGTCATACGTTGCGGAAACGAAGTAGGATGGAGGCAGGTTTTCAGGCGCCACGGGCGGAAAGGTGCGGTGTTTCTTTTTTCCTTTTTTCTCAGTTTCGGTCATGGCGTTGTCAGTGAAAGTGAAAGCTGCATGCTTTTTTAGCTCTGCTTCTTTCGCAGGTTTCTTCCGCGCTGGTGAATATTCCAATAGGCTTTTCTGTGCCATCCCGCTTTCTCGCCCTTCGGCTACTCTATAGGTATCACAAGCTAAAATCTTTACTGACTGCTTCATGTGACCTTTTTCTTCACCCTGCTGGCTTTTCAGCATATTTTTGGCTGTGAAAAATGCCAATCAGGGTAGACCCCTATATAGTTCCTAGTTTCTCCATAATATTTTTATCAGGATTCAAATAAGAGCACTTGTCGTGTTACGCCGTTTGGACTACCCTCTGAAGGTAGCTCACTTTTGTGTGTGGGTTTTTATTTGAGCCGATACATGCTTAAGGCTGTGTGAGTCACGTTGCTGAAGGATGCTTGGACGGTTGCCATCGAAACCCTTAGCTGGATCGAGTTACAGAAGCTGAGTGAACGCTTGGCTTTGACGCGCACGTTTAGGCAGCTGGATATCCGCGACGCTAATGCTGTCAAATATGCTTATGGGCTTGTGGTGGAAACTGAACGTCGGAAAAACCTGATAGATAAGTTCATTAACAACGTGCTGAAGCCTCAGGAAATTGGCGAGTTCAACATGGGCGTTCAAGCGTTCCTGAGGCTTTACGTATACCAAACCCGAATTGCTAAGCGATGGGTGAAAATCGACTTAAAAGAGGCGGAGCACATCGCCAAGCTAGGCAGAGCAATTCTAGGCTGGAAAACCCTTAGAGAGGTTGAACCGTATCTGGGTTTTATGCTCACCCGCCCGTTGGACCCCATTCTGAAAGAGGCAGGCAACGAGGAAAAGGTAGCCCTCCGGACGTTCCATCCAACATGGTTCGTCAAATACTGTTTCAACCTTCTCGGGCGTAACGAAGCCACAGCCTTCCTAGAGGCAAATGTGAATCCGCCGCCTACTTGCATCAGGCTGAACACGCTTAAAGCGTCTGAAGAATCGGTTCTGGAAACGCTATCAGCGGAAGGCGTGAAACTGGAAAAAGTCGAAACGCTAAAACATGCGTACAAAATTTTGGGTAGCAAACATCCCTTAACTGAAACGGAGAGTTACCACGAAGGCTTGTTCTACATTCAAGACAAAGCAAGCTGCTTCGCCGCAGAAGCTGCTGACCCAAAACCTGAGATGACAGTTTTGGATGTTTGCGCCGCGCCAGGGGCCAAAACCACGTACATAGCGCAGCTCATGCAGAACCGAGGTGGTATATGCTCGGTGGATTATTCTGTGCGGAGGATGCAGACTTGGAAAAGAGAAGTGATACATATGGGCGTGCAAATAGCGGCGCCTATCATCGCTGACGCGTGCGTTTCCCTGCCCTTCACGTTGGAAGCGGACGTGGTGGTTTTAGACCCGCCGTGCACGAGCACTGGGGTCTTTGCCAAGCAGCCCTCAGCCAAGTGGCGGCTTACCCCGCGTTCCATTGATAAGATGGCGGAGATTCAGTGGCGTATGATCAACAACTGCGCTGAACACGTGAAGGCTGGGTGCATTTTAACCTACGTCACCTGCAGCATCACAGTTGAGGAGAACGAGATGATTATCGAACGGTTCTTAAAGAAGCATCCAGAGTTTGCGCTGGCGGAGATAAACCCGAAGCTCGGCGTGCCTGGTCTAAGAGGGCTGACTAGATGTCAAAGACTTTATCCGCACATTCACGAGAGCAACGGCTTCTTCATAGCAAAACTGGTAAACAATAATACATAAGCTTCAACATGCCACAAGAAAGCAATTCTTGTGCTAAGCAGGTTGAGGGTTGAAGTTATCCTTTTCGCGATTTTTCCAGCTGGCACAGCATTTCAAATATAACTTTTGCAGCGGCAACCGCTGAAATGCCTTGGTCATAAACTGGTGCAAGTTCCACAACGTCAAAACCCACTACGCGTTTATCACATAAAGCGCATAAAACATCCAGCAGCGTGTGAGTTTCTAATCCATCTGACTCTGGATTCTGTACTGCAGGCGCAAAAGCAGGATCAAGAACGTCCAAGTCCACCGTAAGATAAAGCCGCTTACACGAAGCAAGCTCTTCCTTAAGCCTCTGAATAGTTTCCGTTGCTCCTTCCTTTCTTATCTGTTGCGAAGTGAAAAAATCAATTCCAGCCTGTTCCGCATAAGCCAACTCCTCTTTGCTAACAGCTCGCGTTCCCACTTCGATTATTTTTGCGGGCTTCACGTCTTCATTTATCACCCGCATGAAAGTGGTGTGCGAAAGCGTTAATCCCTGATACTCATTGCGCACGTCAAGGTGAGCATCAAAACTGACCACAGCGGTATCCTTGGCTTTGTCGCCTAACCCCTTCAGAACACCCAGTGTTATGGTGTGCTCTCCGCCAATCGCCACGGGCACTTTCTTAACGTCTAAAAGATCTTCAACCACAAGCTTCAGCACATCCACCGTTCGTTTAGGGCTTGTGGACACGTGCAAATCACCCAAATCATGTAACGCCAAATCCTCAACGTCTACTCCGCTGCGGAAACTGTACGTTTCTATGTTCAAAGAAGCCTGCCTAACCGAGTTTGGACCGAAACGCGCCCCAGTCCTGTACGTGCTTGTAACATCAAATGGAACCCCGAAAACTACGTACTTCGCTTTTCTAAGAGGCTTTTGAACACCGCTGAAAACGTTTGACTGCGAAACATAAAGTTCCCAGTTGCTCATCTCGTCTCAGTCCTCTAGCTGGTAACGGTTGGGTTACTCTAAGCTTTTTCGCTTCCACCACATTCTACATCGTGCCCAGCTGAACATTAAATTCATTAATTCGCTGCTAATTGGCGATGTCTCCGATAGCACGCGCTAATTTCCTGTTTTCTGCGACCCTTCAACAGCCTAAGCATCAACGCGACAAACTTTTCTACACAACCAAAGGCTCAAGCCTCTTAGCGTTATACACCCACATCTCCACCGTCCCACGAGGAGGAACACGCCTAACCAGCCCCCTCTCCGCGTTAACACCCCTCAAAGTCTGCCAAAGAAAACGACTATTCCTCCCCGCAAGATCCCTAACCGAAGAAACACCAGCCGACTCCAAAAGCTCCGAATACTGCTTACCCACACCCCTAACCCTCAAAAGATCACCCCGACGCACCCAACCAAGCACCATCCCATAACTCACACCAACCCTCCTAGCCAACCGCTGCCTCCCCTCCCTCGTCCCACCAACCCTCAAAAGATCACCCACCGTCCTAACACCCATACCATACAACAACCCGCCACGCCAAGACCCAATACCCTCAATCGTCTTCACATCCTTCTCAACCCCAAAACGGCTCCTCCGCACCGTCACCGCAGGAGGAATAATCGCCGCACGCTCGTAAACAGGGGTCGGCCTCGGCGGAGAAGAAGAAAACTCACGAGCCCTAGGAACCTGAGGAAGCGGCTTACGCTTAGTTCCACGACTAGCCAGACCAAACGCGGCTGCCGCAACCAAACCATAAATGAAACCGTTAACCGCCCCATACAAGAGGATTGAAACAGAAACACCAAGAAGAGACCCGGTTGCCTGCGGAAAACCAAAAGCCTCAAAGACTAATTCTCCAGGAGGCAACCCCGGAACCACTACAGTGAACGCGACAAAAATCAAGAACACACATGCAAACAAAGCGGCAGCATTCATAGTTAGAGGTAAACCTGACCCTTCTTTAAGGTTGTTAATTGGAAATCTTTATTCCAAATCGGATTGTTGGCTATTGAAAAACGTTCCACAATTCCTGCAAATAAGTGATGCATGCAGGTAGCACGCGCTACCATAATCGTTCAATAGTCAAGTCAGAACTCCCAAAAAAAAGAAAAAAGGTACCGAGGGATAATGAAAACGACTCCTTTCCTCTTTTCTGAATCTTTATTAAAGGCGAAAAACATGGCTCGACGCCTCAGACCGTTGAAGCAACTGTAGGCATCACTATCGTTGTTTACTATCCTTGGGAAACTGGTAACAACAATCAAGTGAAATTGGTTTTCTCAAAGAGCAATCCTTTCATATACACTGCAGTCGCTCTATCATAGGAAAAGCCACTGTGAAAGATTTGAAAATGTTCATTTCAAGACTGAAGTAGCGATATCTCCTGCATCATTCCTTTTTTCCATATGCGACTTGAGCTATTAAAAGGCTTCAAAGCGGTACTAAACGTTAAAGATACACAATTAACCAAACAACAATAGAAGGCTCTGGTTAAGTAGCAGCAAAATTCCCTGAGCTATTGACAGGAAGCCTAAAACTGTCATCACTGGCCAAGAACCCAAAATCATCCCGAAAAGCTTCATTAAATCCTCTGCGAACTTGAAAATTAGAAAAACAATCAAAGCCGGAACGAAAAAAATCGCCAAGTAAATCCACAGAGATGAAATACCAAACACACTTGGTGGCAAAGGAAAATACAAGTATAAAAGCCCAACACAAACCAAGCCCACAGTCAACCCTAATAGAGCGCTGAAAGGAACCTTGCTCAAAGGTTTAAGTATTAACCCTAAACCTGTGACAAGCAGCAAACCCCAGACTTCTAAGTTTGAAGTTTGCTCGAACAAAACCCCCGCTCCAGCAACCAACAGTAAGGCTCCGACGATAATCCCGAGATACCCAAGTCCTTTCAGAACCTTGCCTGCAGAACCTTTTATAAGAAAGCTAAGCAACTTCGAAATGGCAACTAGTCCACCAAAAATTAGGATATAGGGAACAAAACCAACCAACATGGAGAGATCCAAACCAATTAGAGTCAACATATCCAAATCAAACCACAACACTCTATTCAGAAAAACTTCACTTAAAACTATCCCCAAAGCACTTTGCTAATATAAAATGGCATACCACAAAATACCGCGCGTTAATTTTGTCTCTAGATTCCTAGAGTCGCACTCCAAAAATTTATTAATTCAGCCCTTAATTGCTAAGGTTAAAGGCGGTTAAAAAGTGTCATTCATATCCAAACTCAAAACGTTAGGTATTCAAACGTTAGCGCCAACTGTTTTTTACGGCGCAGTTGGGATTATCTTTCTTGTATTGTTGCCCTTAGCTAATTTTCCGCCTCACATCGGCTTGACTGGAATAATTAGCCTTATAACTGCGTATGGCATTCTCACGAAAAGATTCTGGGCTTTGTGGCTAGTTGTCGCCCTGTTCGCTGTTGCTACAGTATTCTCCCTTTACACGCTATACGTAATCGCCTTCACAAACGTTATCGTAAGCGTAAGCGTGCTTGTTTACGCCGTTCTAACATGGTTTATTACGCTCTACATCGTGCTAAAACGAAAACCCACAGAAACCTAAACCCCAGCTCACAAGGCACCTTTCAGAATTCCAACAGAAACTTCTTCACCCGCATCGATGAACTGCTGGTTAGCTGGAACCTCAACAAACCCATCAGCCTTAGCAAGAGTAGTTATGGCTCCTGAAGCCCCAGTTTCAACAGGCTCAGCTACAAACCCCTTCGACAAGCCACGTTTCAGCTTCACCATGATAAAAGTTCTTCTGCCTTTAGCTGAAAACATCCGCGCAGCTGCCAAAGCCCTAACTGACTTCACTTCGGTGGCGGTCCTGCCAGACATAACCTGAACTACGGGACGAGCAAGCAGATGAAACTGCAACAAGGCAGAAGTCGGATGACCAGGAAGCGCAAAAACCGGCTTTTTACCAACACGCGCTACTGTGGTTGGTTTTCCAGGCTTAACGGCAATGCCGTTTACAAACACGCCTGGTTTTCCAAGAGAATTCAAAATTTGAGGCGTAAGATCATGTGGACCCACGGAAACACCGCCAGAAGTCAAAACCATATCCGCCGACACCAACGCGTTATTCAACGCTCTCCGTAGCTCAGCCTCATCGTCTGGAACCACACCCAAATACAAGGGTTTTCCACCGCTTTCCCGCACTGCGGTACACAGGCTGTACGCGTTTATGTCGTAAATCTTTCCCGCAGGCAACTCTCTGCCAGGTTCTGTCACTTCTCCACCTGTGGAGAGAACCGCGACAACGGGTATGGTGAACACTTTTGCAGTGGTTAAGCCTAACGCAGCTAAAACACCAATCTCGGAAGCGCCAAGGACCTGTCCAGCTTCTAGCACTGTTTCGCCTCTTCTTATGTCTGAACCTTTTTTCATAACGTTTCCGTCTTTTGTTACGGCACGATAAACGCGCAATTCCCCATCTTTCCTATCGGTGTCTTCCATCTTGACAACAGCGTCAGCACCGGCGGGAACAGGAGCACCAGTGACGATTTCCGCGGCTTCTCCTTTCCCGATGCGGATTTTCGGCAGTTCCCCAATGCTCACGACGCCACACACGCTCAGCCTTACGGGATGGTTTTCTTCCGCGCCGAAAGTGGCTTCAGCCTGTACGGCGAAGCCATCAACGGTTGACCTGCTGAAAGGCGGAATGTCCAAGGAGGAAACAACGTTTTCCTTTAGAACGCGGTTGTAAGCGTCCAACAGCAGGATTTCTTCCGCGCCTATCGCTTCGGGCTTAAGCTGTTCCGCAATCACTCTTTTCGCTTCTTCAAACGGCATCAACGGCCTAAACATTTAGTCCCCAACCTCCAAGTTTCCGAACAATCTCACAGCCACAATTTCACCTGCTCTGACACCTTCCCTGTTCTCATGAACCACCACGAAACCGTTGCCGCGCGTCATGGTGGAGATTGAGCCAGAACCTCTAGCGCTGACCGGTTCAGCATGGAACTCGCCGTTTTTCTGGGTTACCTTGACGCGCACAAACGTTCTTCTGCCAAGCGCAGTAGCCACTTTTCGCGTCATAATGGCGCTTACGGTTGGCCGCTGTTCCACGTGTTTCATGCCCAGCATCAGGCAGATTAGCGGTCTGGTGAACACTTCGAAGCCGATTATGGCGGCTACAGGGTTGCCTGAAAGAATCATCACCGCTTTTCCATCTAGCGCAGCGAGCGCGGTTGGCATTGCTGGTCTCAAAGCCATTCCATGCACTACTACGCCTGGTTTTCCAGAGTTATTGACAGCGTCAGGAACAAGGTCTAGTCCTCCAACGCTAGTTCCGCCGGAAGTGATTATCGCGTCGCATTTTCGAAGTCCAGTAGAGAGTTTTTTTGCGATTTCCGCTACGTCGTCTTTGGCTATGCCCAAATCTACTGGTTCTGCGCCGAGTTCGCGGCACATGGCCGAGAGCATAATACGGTTTGAATCGAAAATCTGGTTTCCCGAGGGTTGGCTGCCAACCTCGGCAAGCTCGTTTCCTGTTGCAAGTATAGCGATTCGCGGTTTGTCAGCAACTTGGGCTTCGGTATTGCCCATGGCAACAAGCAGAGCTATATGATATGGTTTCAGACGTGTACCTGCTTTCAGGATAGTTTCGCCTTTTTTGACGTCTTCGCCTTTCTTGGACACGTTTCCACCACGTGCCAGTTGCACCCATGCATCCAGTTCGCCATCGCGTTTTTTCGTGTTCTCTATCATTACCACTGCATCTGCACCTTTCGGGATGGGGTTTCCGGTCCAGATTTGTCGGGCTTGTTTTACGCCAACTTCTTCAGCCTCTGTTAGATGGAATGTGACTGGATTAAACTGGGTGGTCCCTATGGTGTCTCCAGCTCTGAGCGCATAGCCATCAACAGCTGACTTGTCAAACTGCGGCAAATCCTCCTCAGCAGTTACGTCTGTTGCTAAAACGCGGTTCAAAGCTTTGGCAAGCGGCACTGAAACTTTCCTGCACTTCTTAACCGTTAAAACACCAAGCCAAGTTTGCAACGCTTCATCTACGCGCGTCAGTTTTTGAAAACCTTTCAACCTAGCCATCTTGCATCCTCAGCTAAGAGGGATTGCGACTTACAGTAAAAAACATATCGCGGGAGACATGCACTATAAGATTATCGTGCATGTTCACCTCACATAATTTCGGTTAAATCAGCGTTAGCGGCGTTTCACTAGAAGTGTTTCCCGTACCACTCCGCAGTTAGGACAGCAGTGCTCTTCGCTTTTTTCGCATAAAATCATTCTGACAAATCTTCTCTCTTTCTTCAGGCATTCTAGGCAATACGGTTCTTCGTTGTGAAACTTGAAAACCTCCAGCGGAACCTCGGTCATTTCAAGCTCCTCCAAAACCTCGATAAGGTCTAAGTTGGGGTCAACAAGCAAATCTTTAAGCAGTTTCCTGAATCGCGCGTTCAGCTTACCTTCACTCTCGTCTTCCTCCGCCTTGGCGTAAACAATTTTTTTCCATGGAGTTTTCCAGTCGTCATCGCTCATCATCAAATCAAGCCAAGGAAGATTCCAGCCGTACCTCAACGGTTGAGTCCTCACCATCCTGAACCTTTTACCGCTACCGAAATTGAAGCTGATAATCATGCCTTTCTTTTTGAGAAAACGAAGCGCCAAAACCAGCGCAGCTTCATCAAAATCTAATATGTCCACCAATTCTTCAAGACTGCGTGGTTTCGTAACCAAAGCAGAGTAAATGCGTCTAATCGTGACAGAAGACGGTTTTTCAAGGCTAGACATAACAATACAATTAGAAAAGCAAGTTTCTAATATTTTTTAGCTCTAAAAACTCAGGCTTATTGCCAAAGAATAGAAAAACTCAATTTCATGTACTAGTCATTTGAATTCTGCACAGTGTGCTGGGCATCTTAGAGTAGTTCAAGAATCTTCTTTGGTATAATGTAGTTCTTTTTGCAATGCTTGCATGTTACCGTATTGTTTTTTGAAGATAGCGGCTGTGAAGCGCCACAATGGGGGCATTTCATGGTGATTGCGCTGATTTTTCCCATGTTAAGTTTTCGGATTTCTTTAGCTTTGTCCCACATTTCAAGTTCTTCGTACTTCAGAGCTGCTTCTTCATACTTTCCAGCCTTCTTCAACTTTCCAATTTCCGCGAGGAGGGCTGGAATCTCATCTTTCTTGGAAATCAGGTTTGTACTTCCACAATAGGGACATTTCTCTGGGTTTTTCTGCAAGATTTCTTCGCGACAGTCAGCACACCTCATTTCTTACATGTGACTCCTACTAGCTATAATCGCAATTTGGGCTAATTCCTTATTGTTCTGCTATAATTACTTTTGCATTCTCACTTGAAAGCAGCTAGAGAAACGCCATAACTTCCGCTACTAAATGCGACTAGCTTTAGCTGAAAAATCTTTATCAAGTAGAATGAAAACTCAGGTAGTAGCTGTTACCCTTAAAACTGGCATTGACCAACTGGAAACAGCTTGCCGGGGTAGCCTAGCCTGGCTTAGGGCGCCAGACTCATAATCTGGAGAACAACGGAGGCCAACGCCCTGTGTCCAGAAGTCGCGGGCTCGAATCCCGCCCCCGGCACCATTTTCACCCTCACTTCAGCATTTTCTTTGTTGAAGCTACTTCTTTAGAGAAGTTTTTGAGTAGTCTGTTCTTCTTTAGATTCTCTTTTACGATCCAGAGAATGTCGACATCTTGCTGTTCTGCAAGTTGCTGCATGTATTCAAAGCCTTCTCTGGGGACTGCTCGTACGATGACGCTTAAGGAATAACCTAGCCCCTGCCGCAGTGTTTTGAAATCGCTGGATTTCCGCTCACTGGTGGCGGCTATTTTGGAAAATATTTGCTTGTGCAACTCAAAGGCTGATTTCGCAGTTTGTTCGTCTACTAACAAAGTAGGTTCAGCTACTCCTGCTGCTACTGCTCTCATCGCAAGCCAATTATCACTTTCAATCCATGTCTCTATTTCTTTCAGAGTTTTTTGAGGCTGTTTCCCAATCATGTTCTGAATTGCCATAGCCACTCCTTCCCTTGTTCTCCATCTGGGGTCACTTGCCAACTCCTTCAGACGAGATATTGCTTTTTGAAAGTATCTTTGAGATGTACCAAACGCACCAATGCCCCGAGCGCCGCAAAAAACGAGAAACTCCTTTGGATTATTCACAGGCGCCTCAATGAGCGAAAACTGAGTTAATTGCAGGCATAGGCTCCACAATTTTCCATGCTCTTTTCCAGCGTAATCCCTAACCAAGCTAGTAAACACGTCTGCTAATTCTAGGTTACCTCTTGGTCCGGGAATATTGCTGTTGGAAGTTAAATATTTCATAAAATTTTCTGTCATGCCTGTTTTGAGGGATTCGTCTATGAGGTACGCTAATTGCTTTTTGTAGCTTTTTTTCTTGCTCATTTAGCAACAACCTTTTAGTGTGAACTTATTCGCTACTTTCGATTCAAGGTTTTCTGTTTTCCACTTCTTTCCGTAAGCTTGTGTTTTCATTTTACAGTTGTTAGAATCTTTCCAGTGCTTTGAGCACGTCTGGCTTTTGCGTTGGAAATGCTTAATTAAGGGCTCTGCTTATTGCTGTGCAGACGGAAGGATACAAGATGAGTGATGAAATTTCAAAGTTGCCGCCTCAAGTTCAAGAACGCTTGCTGAGGCTGCAGCAACTACAGCAAACCTTGCAGACTGTTTTGGCGCAGAAGCAGCAAGTGGAGATGGAGAAAATTGAAGTGGAGCAAACCGTGGCTGAATTGCAGAAGACAGCGGATGACGCTGTGATATACAAGGCTGCTGGTTCTCTTCTTATAAAAGGAGAGAAAGCTAAGATAACTGAAGATCTTGTTGAACGTAAAGAATTGCTGGAAACGAGGAGCACCGTTCTCGCGCGCCAAGAAGAAAGGTTACGCAGTCAAGTGAAAGAGGCTCAGACCAAGCTTCAAGAGGACCTCAGGCCTGTTTCGCTGTCTTCCTAGTAGCTTTAGGGTGAACCGCGTGGGAGAGCTGGGGTTTCCTGACTTAACCACCGAGCAAAGCGAAACTTTATGCTCAACTGCGGAAGAAGCCGCCAGAAAACATATTCTCTTAAAAGTTTCCTTCAAGATGGTGGAGAAACTGGACATAAGCGTGGAAGTTGAAGGAATAAAACCCGTGAACATAACGGTTGAAATAGACTTGGTGCTGTCACCGAAAATGAGAGGCTTGGACGCTGAAGCGCTGGTTAACGAGGCGGTTGAAGAGGCGCATAGAGCAAGTGAAAATTACCTGAGAAAACTGAAATGACGTTCACAGATATTACTATGATTCTGGATGAGATCCACGCCAACAATGTTCTTTTGTTATGCCACCACAATGCAGACCCAGACGCAGTGTGCTCAGCCTACGCTTTTCGAAGCTTACTTGCAAAGCACATGCCAGACTTGACTGTGGAAATCGGAGCTGGGCAAGGAATCAGCAGGCTTGCGAAGCATATTTTGAAACATATCCCTATAGCTGTGAACATGGAACCTGATGTGGAAAAAGCCAACGTTGTAGTGCTTCTGGATACTAACACTACGCAGCAGCTAGGGCGGTTGGCTGAAAGAGTGGAAAAAACTGAGGTGCCGATAATAGTCATTGACCATCACGCGGCTCACCCGCAAACAGAGAAGATAGCGAAACTTTGCATAACTAATGAGGAAGCCTCATCCACCTGCGAAATGGTCTACAACTTCTACCGGCAGCTTAACATAAAACCAGGCTTAAATGAGGCTAAAGCCTTGTTTCTGGGCATAACTTTTGATACACGTCATTTCATTTTAGCTAACTCATCAACGTTTAAAACTATATCCGAACTCACCGAGTTAGGCTTAAACCCCCAAAAAGAATTGTCCGCGCTTGCCTTGCCTATGGATTTTTCTGAACGTGTTGCAAGAATAAAAGCATGCCGAAGAGCCAAACTAATCAAGATTGACGACTGGATAATTGCCCTTTCCCACGTTAGCGCCTATCAAGCCTCCGCGGCAAGGGCGCTGGTTGACTTGGGGGCTCACATGGCGGCTGTGGCTGGACAGAAGAACGAAAAAATTGAAATTAGCTTGCGTTGCACTCGCGATTTCAATCTGTTAACGGGTATCCACTTGGGAAGGGAAATAGCCAAACCTTTAGGTGAATACCTTAACGGGATGGGAGGCGGACATGCTGCAGCGGCGGGAGTTAACGGGGTAGGACACTTTGAGAAAGGTCTAAAACGTTGCCTGCGGTTGGTGAAGGAAAAACTGTCTAATCAAAAATGAGTAGCTACTCTTAAATGAGGAAATAAATCGTATTTTAAGCGGGCACAGCAACCATGGCTATAATAGAAACAAAAAACCTCACATACACCTATCCAGGCGTAACAAGGCAATCAATCAAGGACATCTCCATAAAGGTGGAAAAAGGAGAATTCGTTCTAATCACAGGTCCAAGCGGATGCGGAAAGACAACCCTGTGTCGATGCTTCAACGGACTAATTCCTCACTTTTACCAAGGCGAATTAGAAGGCGAAATCACCGTAGCGGGAATGGACACAACCAAACACCAAACTCACGAAATGGCAAAAAGCGTAGGCTTGGTTTTTCAAAACCCAGAAAACCAGCTATTTGCGCTATCCGTAGAGAAGGATGTAGCCTTTGGATTGGAAAACCTTGGATTGCCTAGAGAAGAAATACGCGAAAGAGTGGAGTGGGCTCTGAAGCTGACGGGCATTCACGACTTACGAGAAAGGTCCCCTCATGAAATCTCAGGAGGTCAGCAACAACGCGTTGCCATAGCGGCTGTCCTCGCCATGCAGCCGGAAATAATAGTTTTGGACGAGCCCACATCGTTTCTTGATCCGTTAAGTGCAGAGAAAATATTCGAAGTAATTCATGAACTCAATAAGAAACTTGGGCTAACAGTTGTGTTGGTAGAGCACAGACTGGATTTAACTGCGAAATACGCTGACCACATCATAGTAATAGATGAGGGCAACGTGTGTTTTGACGGGAAACCCCGCGAAATCCTAAACATTGAAGAAACCCGATTAATCGGCGTTGGCATTCCAAAAGCAACGCTTCTTTATCACATTCTTAGAAAGGAGGGGGTAAACCTCGGCAACGTGACCCCGCTGTCCTCGAAAGAACTGGCAAAACTGCTAATGGAGGCGCTGGGAACCAAATGATTGAAGTGGAAAACGTTCACTTCAGATATCCCAACGGCGTAGAAGCGTTGAAAGGCATCTCAATAGCCATCAAGGATGGCGAATTCGTGGCTATAATGGGGCAAAACGGCGCAGGAAAAACCACCCTTGTCAAACATTTCAACGGACTGCTTAAGCCTTCTGAAGGAACAGTGCGAGTAGACGGTGTGGAAACCACAAAAACCAGTGTTGCTGTATTATCGAGAAACGCGGGCTTCGTTTTTCAAAATCCAGATCATCAGCTTTTCAGCGAAACAGTTGAAGAGGAAATAGGCTTTGCACTAAAAAACTTCGGATTTGAAGCCGAAATCATAGAAAAACGGGTCAGCTGGGCTTTGAACCTGTTGGGATTAGCTCAGTACCGAAAAACCTCGCCTTTCCTACTCAGCGGAGGCGAGCGAAAACGTGTGGCTTTGGCCTCAGTTCTGGCGTGGAATCCTAACATGTTAATACTGGATGAACCTACAATAGGTCAGGACTATCAGCAAAAGGAAAAACTGCGACAGTTCATTGTCCAGATGCAGGCTCAAGGTAAAACAGTTGTCATCGTTACTCATGATGTGGAGTTTGTGGCTGAATGCAACCCCCGAGTTGTGTTGATGAAGGAAGGAAACGTTGTGGCTGACGGCCAAGGAAGAGAAATTCTCACCACCCCAAGAGTTTTGGCTCAGTCATCTATTGTGCTGCCGCAAATCGCCCAAGTCTTCATGAAACTAACGCTGCTGGGGCTCCCAAAAAACGTCATCGACGTCTACGAAGCGAAAGAAATAGTGCTTAAAGCAGTGGAGAAAAGGCGGCAATGAGCGTTTTTGACGGCTTAAAATTCCGCAGAGTCAAATCGCCAATTCACAACCTAGACCCGAGAATGAAATTCGTTTATGTCTGCGCCGTGTTTGTGACGGCGATTCTTTTCGGCGAAATCATCCCGTTAATAGCCCTTTTCCTATTGCCAATCCCTTTTGTTTTGTTGGCGGGTGTTCAAAAAGAATGGCTGCGTTCGCTTCGTGGCGCCGCCTTTTTAGCAGGCTTCATTTTTGGCATTAACATACTTACTAACTTTTTCACTTCAGGCTACGTGTTGACAGCGGAAGCCTTGGAAAATTCGGCTGCTATGACGTTGCGCTTCGTTGTGCTCGTTGAATCTTTCTCGGTTTTCTTTCTGACCACGTCTCCTGACCATCTGGGGTTGGCGTTAGAGCAGAGCCGCGTGCCTTACGAGTTCGCTTTTGCTTTCACGACCGCGGTGCGGTTTGTCCCTGTTTTGGCAGAAGAAGCGCAGACGATCATGGATGCTCAGAAGGCTAGAGGTTTGGAGCTGGAGAAAGGAAGTTTTCTCAAGAGGATTAGGAACTATGTGCCTGTTCTTATCCCATTGATAGTTAGTGCTATTCGCCGAAGCCTTGAACTGGCTGAAGCTATGGAGTCCCGCGCGTGGGGCGCCACCAAAAACCGCACTAACCTGTATGCGCTGAAGCTTCACCGGGGTGATTTTGCGCTGTTGGCTATAACCGTCGGAGTTTTGGCGGTGGCAGTTTTCGTTCGTTTTTACGTGTCTGTGCCAACAATAACTCAGCTTTTGTAGTGCGTTTTAAATTGTTGGGGTGGTTTGGGCGTGGTGGTTTTGTTTTGTTTTGGGTGTTTTTGGTGTTAATTTTGGCTAAGATGGTCTTTATATATAACTTGTTAAGATTTGTGACACACTCTTGTGCGCGCTAAACTTTAAATGAGGAAACCGTATTCTCACACCTAACCTAATTTAAAAAGTGAATTAGATGGCAGACCACCCTCGTTTTGGCCCAGCTGGAGTTCCGCCAATTTTTAGAATACTTGGCGCACAGTCGTTTGATGTCCCTAGGCTTTTACGAGAGGAAGAGTTGGACGCATTCGAATACCAGGCTGTCAGGTGGGGTCAGAAACCGCAGATGAAGCAGGAGGATGCTGAACGCTTGGGTGCTGAAGCCCGAAAAAACGACGTTTTGGTAAGCATGCATGGCTCTTACTACGTGAACCTCGCTGGCAAGAAAGAGGTTGTGGAAGCTAGCAAACGGCGAATTGTTGCATGCACCACGGCAGCGCAGTGGATGGGAGCTTATGTGGTGGTTTTCCACATGGGATTTTACGGAGGCTTCGAGAAAAGTTATGCGTTCAAAAACTGCGTAGACGCGTTGAAGGACATTACGGCAACCATGAACAGTTTGGGAATTCGCAACGTGAAGCTAGGTCCTGAAAACATGGGCAGAGTCTACCAAGTCGGCACTCTGGACGAGATTCTAACCATATGCGAAGAGGTTGAGCAGACGCAGCTCGTCATAGACTGGTCGCACATGCACGCCAGACGCCAAGGACGATTCAGGAAAGTGGAGGATTTCCGCACGATAGTGGAAGAGGTTGAGAGAAGGGTTGGAATAGAAGCTGCCAGAACCATGCACTGTCACTTCAGCAAGATCGAGTACACAGACAAGGGTGAACGGCGCCATCACGTGTTGGACGAAGCACGGTATGGTCCAGACTTTAAGATGCTGGGAGAAGTCATCGCCGAGTTCAAAATGCGCCCAGTCCTGATATGCGAGACACCGCTTTTGGACGTGGACGCCATGAAAATGCGAGACATTTACCGAAAAATCATAGAAAAATAAAATGCGCTCCAGTTTGGGCGTGTTTTGAGTTGCCTGTTCTCAGCTGGCTTCACACTTTTATACGAGCGTTTATCACCAGCTATATTTTATGCTAATACGTTGAAATTTTATGAAGTATATTAAACATTATTTCAGTTTTTCATAAGAATTATGAACAAATCACAACTACCATTATATTGAGCGGAACCTATGAATCTTCAAGATTAAAAAGAAGGTGAACAAAAATGAAAACAACAAAAGAAGAGAAAAGCCGGAAGGAGGAAATCGTCTACTTCGCTCATATTTGATTGGGCAAAGGGGAAAAACGGCATGTTTGATTCTGTGACGCTATGTCGCTCAGTTTAGGTGGGCTCTCTTTAGCTTTCGCTTTAATTCAGTTCGTGCACTCATACCGAAAAAGAATGAAAGCAGAACCGCGCCAAAGACAGAAGCGCGGCGCATGTTATTTGAAGGCGAACTACTTTTCCTTGGGATACTTTTAGCTATCCTGTTTCCAATATAGCCCATAAAAGGAAAAAACAAAATAATGAAAGAGTACTTATAGACCAAAAAAAGGCAACAGTTCCCAACAGAAGCTGCTTGTTATGCGCCTAATCTTTGTTAGGCTCCAGAATTATCTTCAATGATTTTCCTGCATCCGCCATCAGTCTGAAGCCTTCCGCAGTCTGCTGCAAACTCAACCTATGCGTTATCATACCCTCAACGTTCAGCTTCTTTTGTGCTAAGATTGCTAAGGATTCTTCCAAATCATTCGGTGCTGCACCATAAGAGGTTTTCAGAGTGATTTCGTTTCTCCAAAACTGGTTCATTGGCACTGGAACTTTTATAGATGGTTCTGGCACCGCAAAAAACAGGATTGTCCCGCCTTTGTCCACACATTCCATCGCTGTCAAAGCGGCTTGAGTTGCCCCAGTGCACACCACTACTTGATCTGCAAGCCTTCCATCGTTTACTTCTTTCAACTTCTGCGACAGATTTCCCCTTGCATCAAGCGTTTGGTCCGCACCAAATCTTTCAGCTTGCTCCAACCTGTACGGATTTATATCAGCCACCACAACCTGCTTCAAACCCTTAAACTTCGCCAACTGCGCATGCAAAATCCCAGCCACCCCACTCCCAATAATCAACAGCACATCCCCTTCCTGAACCTCAGCAAGCCTTTGTCCCCGAACCACACACGCTAAAGGCTCAATAAAAGTTCCTTCCTCAAAAGACATGTCTGAAGGCAGCTTGTAAACGCCTTTATCAACGTTTATCCACGGGACTCTGATGTACTGTGCAAAGCCACCTGGAAAATAATTTGTTATATGCAAAGTTTTGCAAGCCGTGTGATGCCCCCTTAGGCAGTAACTGCACTTTCCGCAGGGTACATGATGCGACACGAAGACTCTGTCACCCACGTTGTACCGCTTAACCTTTGAGCCTACTTCCTCAATTACGCCTGTAGCCTCGTGACCGAGAATTCTTGGAGCCTTCGGAACCCTGTACCACTCCGTAACGTCGCTTCCGCATATGCCGCTTGCCATGACTTTCACGAGTATTTCGTCATCCGCGATTTCCGGCTTAGGCATTTCCTGTACCCTCACGTCTCTGTTGTTGTAATAAACGGCTACAAGCATAGCGGGTTCACCAGAAAACGATGCGTCAAGCGGTTCCTGCTTTCATCTTTTCAAACAGTTTTTCCGCTTCTTCAGGCGTGTAGCCATCGTGAATTATGGCTCGGATGGCTCGGATAGCGGCAACTGGATAATCGGTTTGCCAGATGTTTCTGCCCAAGTTCACGCCTATGGCACCTTTCTGCAACCCGTCATAGACGAATTCGAACACTTCGCGTTGGGTATCTACCTTTGGTCCGCCAGCGATTACCACTGGCACAGGACAGCCATCAACAACTTTCTCAAAATTCTCCGCGCAGTAATAAGTTTTCACAACCCTAGCTCCGATTTCAGCAGCCACACGACAGCACAACGCCAAGTAACGAGCTGTACGTTTCTCAAGTTCCCTGCCAACCGCGGTAACAGCCATTACAGGCACACCATAATCCTCACACTCGTCCACAAGCTTCGCCAGGTTCGATAGGCTCTTATGCTCATACTTGCTGCCCACAAAAACTGACATGGAAACCGCGCTTGCGTTAAGCCTGATGATTTCCTCTATGGATGTAACCAAGTTTTCGTTGGCTAAATCCTCCCCGACCACAGTTGCCGCACCTGAAACACGCAATATAATAGGCTTCGCCATTGCTGGGGCAATACAGTTTCTGAGCACGCCACGTGTCATCATTAATGCATCAGCGTACTGCCACAGAGGCTTTATGGTTTCACCTGGCTTCTCCAGTTTATTTGTGGGTCCTTGGAAGTATCCGTGGTCTATGGGCAGAAAGAGCGCTTTTCCGTCTGCTTGGATTAGGCGTGAAAGTCTGTTTTTCATTCCCCATTCCATGTTATTGTTCCCTGTGGAACCTTTTTGGGTTTCAGAATTAAATAACTTTTCTCTTTATCACACAAACAATTAGATAACTTCATAGATAACGCGTGCAAAGAGACTGCAAGATTGCAACAGATTTGGTCAAGAAAACTTGACTAGCCCTAAAGCCAGTTTGGTCAAGAAATCTTGACAAAAATCTGGTCGAAGCGGGCTTGTTTGGTCAAGAAACCTTGATAAAAACGCTTTTACAGCAGAAAAAACCAGCACTAGACGGGGATTGCCTGTGGGAAAGAAGACGTTTGTGACAGCGATTATAATTTCGGTGCTTCTATTCTCAGCAGCAGCTGGAATACAGCTTGTAAACTTGGGAAGGGCTAACCCGTTTACTAATTCTCAATATGCTGGCAAAACAGGAGTTCCATCAGGCGCTCCCTCACCGGTTGTTCAAATACTTTCTCCAATGAACATTGAGTACAATACAGATTCTGTCAGGTTGAATTTTAGTGCAAGCGTTGAAAAATTCTTAGAAGGCGGCTACAGCTCCCCCTTAGTTAGTGGAATGAAAATAGACAATTCGTATTATACCGCTGACTGGCTCCAAAATTCAACCCAAATTGACCTTGCAACCTATCTTGATTCGGAGGAAGGTTCCAATAGCATTTCTGTTTCTGTTAATCTGACGAGAATTCCTGATGGAAATCATGTAATAAGAGTCTATGTCTTTGCACAAGGCAGTATTGTTGACCCCTTTCATTGGTACACGTTTGAAACAGCTGGTTACTCGCAGGTCAATTTCACAATTGATACTATTCCTCCGAGCATTTCAGTTTTCCCAATTAGGAACGAGATGTACGCTGAATCTGAAGTTCTTGAAGTTAGTTTGAATTTTACTGTGAACGAGTCAGCATCAAAAATCTCCTATGTTTTAGATGGGCAGAACAACGTGTCGCTTGCAGGGAACACCACTTTGACTGGTTTATCCGAAGGAGAACATAGCTTAACGGTCTACGCAACGGATGAAGCTGGAAATATCGGAGCTTCAGAAACCGTCACTTTCACGATAGCCAAACCAGAGCCTCTCCCAACAAACTTAGTGGCAGCGTCCGCAGCCTCGATAACCGTATTAAGCGCGGTTCTGCTGGTCTGCTTCAAGAAACGGAAGAGGTGAATGCTGTAAAACTGAAAGCATTAGAACCAACAATCTTCTTAATATTGTTGCTCTCAACAGCAGCTGGAGCCTTTTTTGTCAAGTCAACACAAGCAAACCCATACTTTCATAATGCCGAATACACCGAAGTTTCGCCACCAGCGGGCACACAGCCTCCAATAATCACTATTCACACACCCCAAAACGGCTTATGTAACCCAAAAAACCTCACGCTAACCTTTGACGTAGCTACCCCCGAACCGAACGGCAACAAATCCATCAGCGCTGTAACTAGAGTATATTATAAGGGCAGCTGGGACCAAAAGGAAATCGAAGTTACCCAAAAAAATATTGCAGATTCTGCTTCATTTTCAATAGATCTGTCTGATGTGCGTGGAGGTAACCTCTCGATTACAGTTTTTGCAGTTGGCGTTGGTGCCTACAAAACAGGAGAGAAGTTTTACCCAGAAAAATTCACGATGATTGAGTATATCGGCAGGTTTGAAGTGACTGGTGCTTCAAGAGTTAACTTTATCAAAGATGTTGTTTCACCAAGGATTACTTTTCTGTCGCCTCCAAACAGAACTTGCTTCTCGTCGGATGTTGAGCTGGATTTTGCCGTTAGCGAGGCTACTTCTGACGTTCTGTGTAGCTTGGATGGAAAACAAAATCATACTGCAACGGACAGCTTGACTTTGATGGGTCTGGAGGAAGGATTGCATAACGTGACGTTGTATGCGGTTGACTTGGCTGGCAACGCTGCGGAACCAAAGACGCTATTCTTCAACGTGGATTTGCCTGTAACTTTCCCCGTTGCACCCGTGGAAGCTGCTTCAGGTACTTCAGTTGCAATCGTCGGAGCAGGATTATTGGTGCACATGAAAAAACGTAAACGGTGAAGCTTATGAAAAGAAAAGCATTAGCACTAATATCGATAATCTCGCTTTCTACATTAGCTGGAGCCATGTTCACTAATCTGGTGTGGGGCAACTTTGGACCAATGACGCCTCCTAATTTGCCCACCCCAATATACATAAGGGGAGATGGAAGCATTGAAGGTGGAGTAGGGGCCTTTCAACGGACTGGAAACGTCTACTCCTTTTTGAGGGATATCAATGAAACCGTTGAAATTCAAAAAGACAACATTATTCTCAATGGAAATGGTTTCAAACTTAAAAGACCACCTGATGTCGAAATGCAAGATTTTTGGAGTGGCGGAACCGGCTGGTATCCGTCGATTCATATATCAACTAGAAAAAACGTAATTATCCAGAATATAGAATTTGACGCATGCCATACCTGTATAAAAGTGGAAAACTCTTCAAAAATTACAATTGCTCAAAACAAGATGCACAACGCAGGAACAGGCGTCTACATGACCTTTTGTACTGACAGCAGCATCATTGGCAATGAAATTCTGAATAGCTCGGGAACTGGATTGTTTATTCTATTTTCATCCTACCTTAACATAGCGTATAACATTATTTCGGGAATAGGATGGAATGGAGTATGGGTTTCCATCAGTGATTCAACCATCACCCGAAATGACTTCACTAACAATACTAACATCGGACTTTACCTCTATGGAGACAATAAGAATAATCGCATTTTCGAAAACAATTTTATAGGCAATGACGAAGGCCTTTGCTTCATGTCAACGGGAAGTGGCTACTGCTTCAACAATAAGCTAGTAAACAACTATTGGAGCAACCGAAGAAACGAAATTGTTAACGCTGACGAATTCAATAGTGTGGACCCAGCGCCACTTGTAACCCCTATTTCTACTTCCTTTGACGCGTCACTGTTCGATTTGCCTTTACTGATACCGGCTGCTTCTCCAGAGCCAACTGCACAATTTGACTCTGAGCCGTTTCCAACAACACTTGTCACAGTAGCGGTGGTGATTGGGGTTGTTTTCGGCTTTGGTTTTCTGATAAACGGGGCGAAACGAAAGCGGGTGTAAGAGACATGAAAAGAAAAGCATCAACATTAACACTTGTCATGGCACTGTTATTTTCATCGGCAGTTGGAGCGCTGTCGGTCAATCTCGGAAAGGCTAATCCTGCTCCTTTGTTTTCTTTTCCCACTAAACCCATCACAACTCCTCCGACAATAGTCGTTACTTCGCCGGTTCAAAACCAAACTTGCAATACAACGGTGGGGCTTAGCCTTACGATAATAAAGCCAGAAACGTGGTTTGCCATTGATGTAGGACACCATTCAGATGGTTCGCCAATAAACCAAACTTTTGTTAACATAACCTCTGCTTATTATTTAGTGGATAATGGTAAACGCCAAAACATCACGGTATATGATGTAGATTCTCTTTTTGATGCAGCTTCAATATTCACTCTGAATTTGTCAATTATGCTTCCGTTAACAACTGGATACCACAGTATTAGGGTAGGTCTTGAAGCAGACAGCTACTATGTGGTTAGGTACGTCTATAATCTTTCTGAAGCTCTTTCAAGTGTTAGAATATGTGCAGAATCAGATGCCATCTATTTCACCGTAGCTAAACCAGAGCCTCAACCAGAGCCTTTTCCAACAACCTTAGTCGTATCGTCCTCAGCGTCAGTAGCCCTAATCACTGTAGGATTACTTGTTTACTTTAGGAGCCGTAAGAGGTGAAGGTTATGAAAAGAAAAGCATTCGTATTCATAATGCCGATGTTACTCTTAACTTCGGTAATAGGAAATATGGTTAAGGCTGCAGATGAGATTGAAACTGCTGCTTTCATTTCAGTACCAGCAACTGCTGAAGTTGCTCAGGTGGTTTCTGTTGATATGTGGATGGAGCCCACCCCCCCTAAAACCGTAGACTCACAATACGATTTTACTCTCATCATAAGGCGACCTGATGGAGTAACTGACGAGTACTATCCTTTGCAAGGTAAAAACGGCAGGCTTTCGTGGACTTACAAACCAAATCAGCTTGGAAACTTCATTATGCAGTTCAGCTACTCTGGGAGAACCTTTGATAATGGCGCTACAATCTACAAGCCCTCAGAAAGTTCACTGGCTACATTAACGGTGATTGGTGATCCTCGTCCACCAGTGGAGATTCCAGGTGGTTCATGGAGCCAAAAACAATCTATGAACTCGGCAAGAGGAGGCTTAGGTGTCGCCGCGGTTAACAGCAAAATATATGCCATTGGCGGCTGCAACGAAAATGGAAGGCATTCTCTTCGTCCAATATCTGGGTTTCTAGGGACAAATGAGGAATATGACCCCGCGATAGATACGTGGACAATCAAAGCGTCAATGCCCACCCCGAGAAGCAACTTCGCCATTGCAGCTTGCAAAGATAAGATATACTGCATTGGCGGCGCACTTGTAGGTTTTGAATTAGATGAAATTTATCATATGTTTGAAGTACCAGTGTGGTCGGGAGTGAACGAGGTTTATGACCCTGCAACAGATACGTGGGAGACTAAAACTCCAATGCCTGTGGGGTTATCGACTGCCAAGGCTAACGTTGTAGATGATAAAATCTACATTTTTGGAGGTGCCTTTAATTGGGTTTATGACTCTGTTTCTGATTCTTGGTCTAAAAAGTCACATGCGCCAACTGAAGTTGCGGGTTATCCTTCAGCAGTAGTTGATAGCAAGATATATGTTGTAAGCAATTATTCACCCGTGCAAATTTACGACACCATAACTGACAATTGGATCCAAGGAGCGCGTTCTCCAAGACTTGACCCTCATGGAGTTGCGGTTGCTACTGAGGGCAATCTTGCGCTTAAGCGCCTGTACTTTTTCACGGTTGCACAGTACGGTTGGGTGCCCTATGGAGAAACTGACATTTCAGGTCCTTCAAGACGAACCACATTTGTTTACAACCCTGAAACTGATGTGTGGTCGGCTGGCGCTGTCATGCCCGAGTTCAGAGTTGATTTTGGAGTTACTGCTTTGGAAGACAAAATATATGCTGTCGGCGGATATGTTTTCGATAATATCGAAAGTAACAATGTCAGTGCATGTGCCAAGACCGAGCAGTACACTCCCATTGGTTACGGAGCACCAGACCCCTCTTCCTCTCCAGTCATCCCCACATCTAAATCATCAATTGAACCTGAGACTTTTCCAACAACGCTTGTCGCAGCTTCCGCAATCACAGTATCTGTTATAGGCATAGGTCTGCTGGGGTACTTCAAGAGACGCAAACGTTGAGATTCTTGTGTGTGAGTTTTGGTTTTCAGTTGGATTAAATTTTAACCCTGAGAAGTGCCGTCGTTGTTTTCTGTAGATTATGAAAACTAGTAAAGCTGCAATCAAAATCAAGGGAAAGACAGTCCATAATGTGACTTCCGTAGTTTCGGCTTCATCGTCAGAAAACATAATTACCAAATCACCCAACAGCGGTTTAGAGTATTCGGATCGCATCTGCAGCATGATTAACTGGGCTGCGCCTTCCTCGCTTATTGTGTAGTTTATCGGTTTCCATACCGTGTCCGATTCGGTTGTGTACGCTTCTAAGTTTGAAACATCCGTGTCGATGCGAATGGTGAAAAAAGCTGTGGAGTTGGGACTCTGAAGCGATATGTAAGGACTTATGTTTAGGTCATACAGGAAAAGGTAGCTCCCGTTCACTTTTTCAAGTGGGTGTTCATAGTGTATTTTGAGCAGAAACTGTTCTTGAACTGGAGTTATTGAACAGTATATCATTGTCCAATCTCCGATAGCTGTGTGGTGCGTGTCGTAGGGATAGTTGTTCCAGTCGAGTTCTTCGTGGTTCGCTGACAAATAAATGTTAGTTGTGCAAGGTGGAGTCGGATAGACCATGGGCAGTTCGAATGGAAGGCAGAGAGACTCGTTGCCTGGATCGGCTAGAATTTGAATCGGGTATGTTCCGTCAATCTTCGCCCAAGGGGTTCCATTGACACAGGTGATGGTATAGTAGATATATTCTTCGGGCATAGCCATAACGACGTTTGACATGTCAGGGTTTGCAGTGGCAACGTTAGCCAATCCTGACGCCGTTGAAAATAGAAACGCAACGATGAACACCGCTGCTAACTTTTTCGTCGCAGGCACCACGTAATAATGTGTTATACGTATCCATATATTTTTTTGATTAAAATTCAATTCCAATCCCACACCCAAACCCAAAAAAATTTTAATATTTATCTGTTAAAAGAACAGCCATGAAGAATTCTGAATGCACAATCTACATCATGTTCAAAGATAGATGCATAAACAAATTTAGAAAAGAAAAAGAAGGCTGGATGCTGACAACTTCAAACGGAACTATACGACCTTGTACGGTAGAACAAATGGTGTCTCACCTTCTCCCAGCATTAGCAGGAATAAAAGGACCACACGTCACCGTCAAGGTTGAGCCTGACAACAAACCGACGTCGTGGAATCGGCAGCAGCATTAAAATTTAATCCCCAAACCTTGTATAAAAGAATGAAAAATGAGAGCATTGATTTTGTTCATAAGTTCTCCCATGTTCCTCTACTTAGGAATCGTCCTCATTGCCCTGGCCATTTTAACTTTTCCAATAAGAAGGACTATTGAGGCTCAGTCAATGGACTTTGAATATTTTAGCATAGGCTGGTTGTTCGCGCCCATACTCGGAGCTTGGGGATTGTCAAGCACCGTTTTAGGGCTTATGCAGTCCTCTCAGCCGAAGAGAAAAATAGAATTATATCTATTACTAATCTTGGCAATGGTCACTGTAAGCTTGGCGTATGCAGCCTATTTGGTGATTGTTTTCGGTTCAGGCATAATAAGCAGTGTTGGCAGGGGCGAACCGTTTTTCTGGGTTTACTTCAGTTTGGTTCTGGCACCGAGTTTGTTGATTTATGCTTCCTCAATCAGGTTTATGAAGTCAAAAAAGAGATTAGTTTTTTTGGCGAACCAGAAAGTAAGAATCGCCACGTTTGTTGCATTGGCTGCTGTGCCGTTGCTATATACAGCCATCTTCTTGCTCCTGATGTACCTGCTTTAGCATCAAGAATGTATATTCAATTCTGAATACTCCATTTATGGAAAAGCGTTTTAAACAGAAGTCTGTTGAGGGGTAATAGATGTGTCGTTCTAGTCGTTTAGACATAGGGCTGAAAAGGTGCATACCCAGCTCCTTATAAAACAAGCGTTAATCCCGCAACATCGCAGTCAACTTGCATTCATAAAAACATAGGTACTATACTTTAACTCATACTTTCTACATAAGTAAACATAAGAAAGGCTTTGTCAAGAAAACTTGAGTCAAGAAATCTCTACAAAAACCCTTTTGTAAAAAGGATAGGTTATGTTAGAGTTGGGGTTGCACTGTGAAGAAGTCACTTTTGGGTGCGTTCTTGACAGCATTTCTGATTGCAGGGTTAATTTTGGCAAGTGCCATGCGTTTTGAAGCAGTGCAAGCTTCTACAGAAGTCACGGGCATCATCTATTCTAATACCAAATGGACTAAAGAGAACAGCCCTTACAATTTAGCCAGTTCAATAACGGTTGCTTCCGAAACGACATTAACTATCGAGCCTGGAACTATTGTCCAACTCAATGAATATCACCTTCAAGTAAACGGCACATTAATCGCTCGTGGCACAAGCAGCGACCCGATAAACTTCCACGGAGGCACATCTATAAGCACAGGAGGATGGAAGATAACGACAGGAGATAACGCCTATTCAATCGTTTTTTCACCATCAAGCACAGGCTGGAATCAACAGACTCAATCGGGCTGCATTATTGAAAACGCGGTTATTAGCAACTTGGTCATTAACGGTGGTTCACCAAAAATAATCAACAGTTTTCTGGGTAACATCGACATCTGGGGTGGAACTCCAGAAATCTATAACAACACTGTTGTAGGAGGAATCGGTGCTTATGCAGGTTCAGCTCTGATTGCTAATAATACGGTCTCTCAACAAAACCATTACTTCATTGGTTACGAAGGAGCCATCGTAGCTCAACGTTATGACAGAAATAACAATGTAATTATAATTACGCGGAAAGCTACTCCCTTCGTGTCAGGCAATGTCATTATCGGAAATATTAGCCAAGTTGAGCAGGGAATTGGGTTTGAGACCGAAAACGCCACCATAACTAGCAACAAAATTTACGGGTGTTACCGCGCTGGTATAGGCTTTTACGAAGGCATTGGTAATGCATTGATATTAGGCAACACAATTTATGATTGTTCCTACGGAATCAACCTTAACGAAACAGGTCGACTTTATGGCGACCATAACGCTGTGGTAACCATTCAAAGGAACCTTATCTGCAACACCACTTTAGGTATCAGCTCAACTCTCCAAGTGACAGTTGAAAACAACAGCATAAAAAACAACACTGTAGGCGTAGTAACAAGTGCTCCGCTGTCAATTATCTACAATAACATCGAGGGCAACAATCAAAGCATCTACCTATCATCTCCAAACAACCTCGATGCCACCAATAACTGGTGGGGAACAACCGACACTCAAGCAATCAGTCAATCAATCCACGATTTCGATGATGACTCCACCTTGGGCAAGGTAACGTTCGTTCCATTTTTAACTGAGCCAAACCCCGCAGCGCGCGAGCTGACGCCGACATCAACTCCAACCGTAGCACCCTACCAGGAGCCCCAACAAACAGAAAAGCTGGAAATAATCATAGGTGTAGCTATAGCAGCGGTAGTAATAAGCGCTGGCTTAGGCTTACTAATCTACCTAATCAAAAGAAAATAAAAACAAAATGTTTGTCTTTTTCCCTTTTCAGATAATAGGAAAGTGCAGCTTTTTCTTGCTTTCGCTTACTGTCCAATCTGACTACGTCCCAATTAATAAAAGGTGGGATGTGGAATACTGTTAAAAATAAATTCAGGCGGAGCACTCTATTTGAGTCTAAATCCTAATTTTATCTTCATAAGTTTTGTATAATCTAAGTATCATAAGCATATCGATGCTTCTGCAGGGGGCAGAGGCTAATATGAAAAAGTTAAAAGTGGTTGAAGTGTGTTCTCGGAATAATGAGATACACATCGTTATTCAAGAGCATGAAAATGACGGTTACCAAAACCATGATGTTTTCAAACGCGTGAAAGTTAAAGAAATTATGAAAAGGGAAGCTGCAAAGCCTCTTTTGCTTCTCCGCGCAGAGTGATAAAAGAGAAAACAGATTGAAGACATGTGTCAGTTTTTCCATTTTTGTGTGAGGTTCTTGTTTCGCGTTTATCGTAAGCATAAAGCAAAGAGATTAAAAATTAATCTTTGGGGGCGTTGTTTCTTACATGCTTGCATCCAAGCGTGCGTGTATGCTTGCTTGAGCACCTCATAAAAACACAATGAACATACACAAAGCCGAGGATAGCTGACACAATTTGCTTTAATCTCTCCGCAGCCTTTTTCCACCTACTCTTAACAGAGCCTGCATAATCTTTCCATTCTTCAATAATCTGTGCAAAAGTTGTCCAGCTTCAGTTTTCTTGTAATAATAACGATTTGACTTTCTTTGTTCGTCAACAAATTTGTCTTTAAGCAGGAATTCCTCAACCCAGAGATGAAACTGGGATTCAGTTCCAACGACCTTAATCAAATCCCATTTAGAAGCTTTGCCTTTTCTCTCATCTATGCAATCCAACAACTCTAATGCTATTCTAGCTGGCTTTCTCCTAGAAAGAGGCATTAAAGCATTCTCCTAGGTTTTTTTCAATTCATCTTGCACACTGAACAACCTATCGTATTTCTTCCTAAGTCTAAAGTAGTTGAGAATCTGGACAGACCCTGCAAAAAGCATTGTTCCAGCCACAAACAACGGAATGCAAAACTGCTCCTGGAAGGAGTCAATATTGTAAACAAGCGTCTGCACCCCAAACAGAACCATGATAAGCCCAAAAAAGAGGTACATCTTCACACTCCAGTAAAGATCTTTAACAAGGTCTGATGCGTCTGAGATTAAATTTTCAAAAATCTCGTTTAAGGCATTAATTTTTTCAACAGTTACTCCTTCTGCTTTTTCTTTGCTGCCCAATTTCGCCACATTCAATAGGTTCCTCTTCAAAACTTAAAACGTTTATTCTAGAAGTAGTTTCATGAATTTTTTCAGTCAACACCAATCCCGCGCGCGCTAAATCCTGGCATCCCACCGCAAATAATCCATTTAGCCAACTACTTACTTTAAAGAAGACCACATTTGAAGTCTACATCTATCGTTCAAGTGTACTCCTTGCAGCACGAACTAACGCGTTGGCACATAATCTGGTAAAATCGTAAAGGTCATCAATTGGAATTTCAATATTCTTAATCGCTTTGTCATAGAAGGTTAATACTTCGTCTTCAAATTCTGGACTATTGCGTTGAAGCACGTAATAGATTTTCAAGCTCCGAATGGGCTCCATCATTATTGCCCATTCACTTGCTTCGTCGATAGCGAGATTCACAAGCTCTCCCCCCACAACCTTGGAAACCAAAAGAGCAGTATTCTTGTCAAGCAACTTCAAATCTTTTGTCCGGATTGCCATTTCTCTCTTATGCATGCTGTCAATAGCATAACAGCCCTGACCATACCCCAACTCTTTCAACGCCAAAACCTGTGATACGTCAATTTTATCCATAACTATCACCGAATAAGAATATCTAGCTCAAACTTAAAAAAGTTCATTTAGCATCAAGCAAAGTGGCGAGCGTGCACAGCTACTCTCCACAGTTGAAGCAGGACATACTTGATATTGCTCCAAAAAAAACCAGGCGGATGACGACAGGTAGGGCAAAGGTAGGCTACCGCAGTTCACTCAAGTACATGGGTAAGGAGTTAAGAAAACGGAGTGCGTAATGCTCATATATGGCGCGAAAAACAGGCTTTTTCGCATTTGAGTCATTTTTCAGGATTTTCTAAATTAAAAAAGACAAGCAAGCTTTCCTTTTATCACACAAAGAATTAAATAGCCTTTTCCTGTCCGCAGGCTCAAACACACTTTCGAATAGTTTATCAGTGCGATTAGGATATTCGTGAATGGAAATTGCAGTTGCTGGATTGATCGCTTTTGGAGAACCTGTGTTCGTTAAGATGCCCTGTATGCGGAACCCAAATAGACCCAAGTAACCCGTTAACACGCATGCAAATAACATACGACACATTTGGAGGCAAAAGATATTGTTTCTGCAGCAAAAACTGCAGACAACATTTCATAGAAGACCCTAAAATCGCGTATTTCTCCATGGAAATAGGCATCTCTAAGGACATCCCAACCTACAGTGGTGGACTAGGAGTCTTAGCAGGCGACATAGTGAAAGCCAGTGCAGACCTCAAGTTGCAGATGGTAGCGTTGACATTAGCAAGCAGGAAAGGATATTTCAGGCAGAAGCTTACGGAACGCGGAGAACAGCAGGAGTTTCCTGATGAGTGGGACCCAGCGAAATCTTTGTTTCTGATGCCTAAGACGACTAAGGTAACGATTGAAGGTCGTCAAGTGGAAGTTCAAGCTTGGCTGCACGAGTATCAAAGTCCTACCGGAGGGATGGTCCCGATACTTTTCTTGGACACTGACTTGAAGACTAACTCGGATGAGGATAAGAGAATCACGGATTATCTTTATGGCGGTGATAAGCGATACAGGTTTAAGCAGGAGATTGTTCTGGGGATTGGCGGCGTGAAACTCCTTAAGGAGCTGGGTTTCAAGGTTAGAAAGTATCATATGAATGAGGGCCATTCTGCTCTTTTGACTTTTGAGTTGCTGCAGGAGAAAAGTATGGATGATGAGAAAGTGCAGAATCAATGCGTTTTTACGACGCATACGCCTATTGAAGCTGCGTTTGATCAGTTCTCATATGACCTGGTGGAAGAAGTGTTGGGCACTGAGTATCTGATGTCGACTGTGAAGCAGTATGCTGGCCAGGATAACTTGAACATGACTTATTTGGCTTTAAATTTAAGCAAGTACGTTAATGGAGTTTCCAAGGCTCACATGGAGTATTCGCGTAAGCTGTTTCCAGGACACTACATCAGGTCAGTGACTAATGGGGTTCACTCTTATACTTGGACTTGCCCATTTTTCAGAGAGCTTTTTGACAGATACATTCCAAGCTGGGCGAATGAGCCAATTCTGCTTGCTAGGGCGTTGGAAATTCCAAATCATGAGGTTTGGGCTGCTCACGTAAAGGCGAAAAAGAGCCTTTTCGAGTTTGTTGAAAAAAGCGCAGGCGCCAAGTTGGATTCTGACGTGCTCACGATAGGTTTTGCTAGGAGAGCCACAGGGTATAAGCGGTCAACTCTGATTTTCTCTGACCTGCATAGGCTATTGGATGTGAATAGGAGAGGGAAAATTCAGATGGTGTTCGCTGGGAAAGCGCATCCAAGAGATATTGAGGGTAAGAGGATGATAAGGGCGATTTTTGACTACGCAGAGAAGTTGAATGACGAGATCAAAATTGTATATCTCGAAAACTATGACATGGATATTGCAGGTCGCCTTACTTCAGGAGTTGATGTTTGGCTCAACACACCGATTCCTCCGATGGAGGCTTCGGGGACAAGCGGTATGAAAGCGGCTCACAACGGCGTGATAAACTTCAGCGTGCTGGATGGCTGGTGGGTTGAAGGATGCGTCGAAGGAGTTACGGGTTGGTCGATTGGTCCACATCCGAAAGATTTTGTTACGGAAAAGGAAAGAAGAGAAGTTGAGCTTCATGATTTGTATAATAAGCTTGAGTACTTAATTGCTCCGACTTTTTACAATCAGAGGGATGCGTGGATAACTTTGATGAAGAACTCCATTGGCAGGGTTGCGCATTACTTCCAGATTCAGTGGGTTATGCGGAGGTACATCACGGAAGCTTATATCATTTAAGCTTCCTTTGCTCTATGTTCGAAGAGGATGGTTTCGATCAGGTGGCTTCTGTCTCGGCACTTTCCGCTTTGAACCTGACAATCAATCCACTCAAGCAAGTCCTTATCTACAGATGCAAAAAGACCGGCTTTGTCTTTCAAATTTAAGCTAGCTATGATGATGTATCCTTTTTCTATGAGCCAATGGTGAAACTGCCACGTGGTAAACACGCAGGCCGTGCTACATGTCCGCCTAATCTGCTCGTACGCTTCAGATTTCTCCGTTTGCCTGTTTAACTCCATTTGCACAGGACATTTCACGTCGTTACAAAATTCTCTGCGTTGATACTCTCTGAAACCTTCAACAGTCATTTTTCATCATGGATAGTCTCGACTCAAAGCTAAATAAGGCATTCGTTTTAAGAATGAAACCTCTAATCAGAACCTGTTTTTTTTTATCCGAGTTGGGTACTCTAATGCTTGGAACAGTCTATAACCCCCTTCTATACAGTGAACTGCATGGAATCCTATAGAAGGGTGTTTTCTGCATAGAACTGCTACTATAGGATGCCGGATTGTATGTTGCTATTACCGAAAAAGGTTACTTTTATTTGTAACGAATCGGTAGCCAACACGCTTTTTTGAAGAGTTTATCATTAAGGCGAAATTTCATGATAGCGAGGAAGTCCATTTGAAGCATTGGGTAGTTTTGGTTTTTTGAAGAGGTGAAAAAAGAGTCTGCGGCTGCGTTTTGACAGGTTAGACTTTGCAGGTTCAGTGACAAAGGATTTGGCAAGCAAAACAATCGTCAAGGGACTGGTAAAGAAGTTTGCTTAAAGGCTTGAGCTATCTCTCGTCCAAGCAAAAATGTAAGAGCTGATTGTGAATCAGGAAAATCAAAAAAGGGAGAAACTGAATTGAAAGTTGCTATGTAGAATTTGCTTTGTTTGAGCCAAGTTTAGCCTCGGGCGAATTTCACCCATGAGTATATCTCTTCGATTGTTGGTTTTTCGGCTTCTGTGATTTTTCCTTTTTCAACGCACAACTCGAAGATGCCGCTTATTTTCTTTCCGAGTTCAAGTGGGTCCTGCTCGGCTAGTTGTTTCCTGTTCATGACTTCGACTTCTTCAAGCAAGACCAGTTCTTTCTCTTTAATGCCTGGAACCATCGCAAGCTGTGCTCTTCCCTGCAACTTCTCGACGGTCTCCTCCGACATCTCTGTTCCTTCCGCGATCACCGCTGGATCCGTCAAAACCAGTTCACCCACGCTAGTTATGCCCATCGCTCTCAGCTCGTTTCCAGTAACCTCACCAATTCCCCGAACATCTTCCGGCTTACTATTACTCATCAACTGCGGTTTTGGACTGACAAACTCCGCTTCCATCCGTTCTAGCTCCATTTTGACGTTTGCGACCTCTTCTTCTTGCTTCGAAATGGCTTTTTCCATCTTCTTGTTGCTTCGTTCATGCCTTGCCATTATATTTCCTATTCCCACGATCTGCCTTGCCAATTCATCTTGGACCTCAGTCAAGTTTTTAGTAAACAAGTTGACTAAGTTCTCGTTAGCCTGTTTTATCTCCTTACTTTGAGCACTGAGTTGCTTTGCCATTTGACCTTTGACATCTGTTAAGTCACTGTCGAACCTCTTGATTAAATTCGCTTGAACCAGTTTTAGCTCTTGATCTTGCTTGCTCAACCCTTTTGCGACTTCCTTTCTCATTGCATTTAGGCTTTCGTCGACTAGGAACACTCGCGCCTGCAAACTTTCGAGCACCTTCTGTTGAAGTTTTTGCCCGCTTTCTAAGCTACTCGCTTTCGCGTTTATCTCGTTTAGCAGTTCCTTGTTTGACAACTCACTCACTACTCTAGCGGCGGTTCCACCAAGGAAAATCAACGTTGCGACTATCGAGGCTATCAGATAAGCATAGATTGGAATCGGTCCAGTTATGCTATCAACCAAGTAAGGCTGGAAAGTGTTCTCTATTCCCAGATCGATTGCCAGAACTATCGCAGTAACCGCATTTATTCCTGCTAGAAAAGAAAAGAAAACTAACGCCCAAATAGCCTTTCCTTGCAAAGTTATATACCTCATCTATACTCCAATGTAACAGAGCAATGTAGATTGCAACTTGTATTTATTATTTATTAATGTCAACTTAACGAAAAATCCGAATTCAAACTTATCCCAAATCCAAACTGAAAACTAATTTCGGGTTTCAGGGTTTCGACCCAGATTTCAGTCATCCAACTCTTTCCACAATGACAAGGCATGCCAAAGAATGCAGCGCTTAAACAGCAGATTTTAAATATGACAAAAAAGAAAGGGAGGACTAGTGTTTGCTTCTTAAGGCAGAGTCTTAAGTTGGCATGAACGCGGAATCATCAATCGACGGATCCACAACGATACTTGAGATAACGTACGAATCCCCAGTGTAATCTCCAGAACCAGACCAATCCGCAAGAGCAGCCATATATTTGTCTAAGCCCGGTTTACCGATCAACGCGTTGTCCCAATACGTCGTCCAATCCGAAGAATAATCATCAAAACCCATACCGAAATCAGCCCATACCGATTGTGCAGTTTGATTCATTATGTAAGTAAACTCCATGCCTGTAGCGTCTGTCTGATCTACCCGCAGCAATATGTCAGAAGTTCCCAAGTTCTTCACCGTAAAACGGTCTGTTTCCGTAGCGCCCTCAACAGTAGCGTCAACATCAAACCTCATACTACTTGCACCCTCAACGGGCGAGCTTGGAGTTGGCGTTGGTGTTGGAGTTGGTTCCCCTCCGCCTCCGCCATATAACATATAGACTGCAATTCCAGCTACGATTATGATAACGACGACTATGCCTACGATCACCCATGTAGATAATCCTTTTTTGTTCATTCGAAGTCCCCGTTTTACCTATTTTAGATGCATGCCAATTTAACTCTTTTGGATATATCATGGCCCCCGAAGTTCTTGCTTAAAAACAAACGAGTTCACCAAACCAACCCACTCAAAGCAGAAGGAACTGCTACCCACATGTTTTTTTAAGAAAAATGAAACCAATTGCAACAAACACTGCAATTGGTAAAAATCACTTAATACGTACGCAAGAAAAGGGCGGAGCCTTCAGAGCTACTCTTTTTCTTGTTTCAACAGCTGGCTCGCCAAACTTGTCAAGAAGATCACGCTGAACGCCACCGCTGCTATGCCTATCTTGTACGTGAATTTCATGTCTGAAAAGAACAGTGCGAAAACGGATACCAACATCAGCGCTAAAACTAGAACTTCATGCACTTTACTCATGTTGCCTAAACCTGTTCTCAAGCTCATTTACAGCGTCACCTTTTATTCGATTTATAACGGCGCCTTTTATTAGTTTCCTCTTTTGCCTGCTTCTTTTACATAAACGTTAAAACCTTGCTGGTGCAAATAATCTTTTATAAGAATGACTATGAGATGCTTATGCGACGAATGCATCGCTTCCAAAACGTAAGGGCGTAGATTGAATGCCCTACATTAAAAAAATAGAGCTTAAAGGCTTCAAGTCCTTCGGACCGCAAACAGTTAAAGTAGCCCTAGATAAGGGTTTCACCACCATAACTGGCCCGAACGGAAGTGGAAAAACCAACATCATGGACGCCTGTTTGTTCGCCCTCGGCGAGCTGAGCACAAGAAGAATGCGTGCTGAAAACGCAGCTAAACTAATTTTCCACGGCTCTGAAAAAGCAGGGTTAGAAAAGTCGAAAAGGGCCAAAGTAATAATTCAATTTGACAATTCAGACAGCGTAATGCCTGTTGAAACCCTTACAGTCACGGTTTCGCGGGAGGTTTACAGAAACGGCCAAAGCGTATATAGACTGAACGGTAGAAGAATGTCGCGGACGCACATACTTGAAATTCTCTCTATGGCAGCCATAAGCAGCGCAAGCCAAAATATAATCCCGCAAGGCACCATAACGCGATTAACAGATGTTAACCCAACGGAACGCAGAAAAATCATCGAAGACCTAGTCGGCATTGCTCAGTATGACGCGGAGAAAGCTGACGCGGAAGACAAACTGCGGACCGCCGACATTTCCATTCGCACAGCCATGGGACGAATCGACGAAGTGCAAAAGCGACTGGACGACCTTGAGCGGGAACGCAACGAACTTTTGCGGTACAATTTCATTCAGAATGAAATAAAGAAGTTCGAAGCCGTTAAAATCTCTCACGAAGCAAGCCAACTGAACAAGAAAGTTTATGAAACCTCAGCACAGGCAGACAAAGTCCGGGTCAAAGTTGAAAAATTCCGAGAATTACGCAACGACCGCAGAGCTAAACGAAGAGAGGTTGAAGGCGAGTGGCGAAAACTTAGCTCAGAAATGGTGGAGGAAGGCGGCTCACAAGTACTGAAAGTTCAGATCAAAATCGGCGAGTTAAAATCCAAACTCACCGAGCTTACAACGAAAATAAGCGCTGGACAAGCCAGCCTCGAAAGCTTAAGGCGTGTAAGAGAAAACAATCTGGAACAACACCAATCAATAAGAAACGAAATTCAAGAAAACCGACTGGAAATAAGAAAACTCCGAACCGAACACGAAAATCTTCAGTCCCAGATCGGCGTAAAAGATGCGGAACATGAAAGTCTGGCACAGGAGACCGCTCAGCTTTGGGGTAGTCTTGACATTAACAGCAAGAAAATTCGCCAGATCGAAATGAAGATTGACTCTCGATACAGGAAGCTGGCCTTCTTAAGATCAGAATACCTGAAAGAGAAAAACGCTATTCAACTTACTTCCAGACAGCTCAGGGAACTGGAAGAGCGCAAAGCCAGATTCACCGCAACGCTTGAGGAAATTGAGACCTCTCTTAATGAGCTGGATAAGGTTCAGAAAGAGCAGAAGGCACAGCTTAAGAGCCTTGAGCGAACTCTTGAGCGAAGAACTGCCCAAAGGGAGTCTGCTGAAAGGGAAATTTCTGAAGCGGGAAAAATCGCGAGTTCCGCAAAAGAAGCGGTAATTGAGTTCGTTACCCAGCGGGATCTCGCTGAAACTGTGGCCGCTGAAGAAAAGGCTTTAAGAAGCATAGAGGAACTGGGCGATTTAGGGGCAATCTCAGGCATTTACGGAAGGTTGCGCAAGCTGATTAAAGTTGAAAAAGCCTACAGGAAAGCAATAGTTGCGGCTGCCGCTGGATGGCTCAGCGCCTTAGTTGTGAAAGACATTGATTCAGCCTTTATGTGCACGCAAACACTGAAGAAGATGAAGCTGGGAAGAATAAAGATTATCCCGATTCAAGAGGCTTCGAACCCCAATTCCTCAAAAATACCTCGAAGACAGGGAGTTAGCGGTGCTGCTTCCGCTTTTGTTAAGTGTGCACGAATTTATGAGCCAGCCGTTAACTACGTTTTTGGAGACACTCTAATAGTTTCTAATGATAAGACGGCGTTTGCTCTCTCAAGTGAAGGCTACCGCGCTGTAACGGTTAACGGAAACCTCTACGAGGCTGGAGGAGGCTTCGAAAGCGGCTATTACAGGGCTCCCATAGACTTTTCAAAAATTATCCCCAGCGAAAACGCCATAAAAAGCCTTGATGAAGCGGTGAAAGCGCTCCAGCAGCATCTTTCTCAAAGAAACAGCGACATGACGGTCTTCGAAGAGGAGATTGAACGTACCAAAATCGAGATTGCACGACTGTCAGATTCCATAGTTACACTTGACCGGGAAATGGTCAGGGTTAAACGAAACGTCAAACGCACTCAAAGCAACGTCAGGCGCTTGGAAAAGCGCTGTGAAAAACTGGAAAAAGAAATAGAGGCTGGAAAAAGCCATATAGGATTATATAAGTCTGAAAGAAAAGCGATCCAAAAGGAAATTCAGAAACTGCAATTGGAGTTAGGCGAACTGAGGAAAAAAACTGATGTAGGGCACATTCAAGAGTTGGAGGTCAAGCGAGAAAAGCTTGCGGAGGAGATAATCGTTCTAAGGCAGAACCTAGGCACCGTTCAAACCGACATGTCTACGCGGCAATCCCAGTTCGACAACGTCCTACGGGTTGGATATCAAAACGCCAAAATTCAGCTTTCAAAGGTTAAGCAGCAGCATAGGAAAGTGGAGAAGGAAGTGACTGGAGCGCTTGAGGAGCGTGAGGCTCTCAAGCTGGAAATCCTGGAGCTGGAAAAAAGCCGCGTCGAACTTTCTAAGGCGGTTTTTTCAGCGAGGGAAGAATCTAAAAAGTTCACTGCTCAGATAGACGCAATTGATGATGAGCTTCGCGGGTTCGACTCAGAATACGAGCAGGCTGAAATGCTTCTAAATCAACTTCAGTTGAACGTTCAGAGTTGTAGGCTGCAGCTTCAACAACACCAAAGTCAGCTAAGGCTATTTGGCTATGAACAGCCTTTAGAAACTACGGAAAAGCAGGTTGCGGAAGCTGAAACCTCAATGAGAATGATGCAGTTTGAGCTTGAAAGAATTGGAGGGGTGAACCAGCTTGCCTTATCACATTATGAGGAGCAAATTTCAAGATACAGAGAGTTATCTCTTCGTTTGAATGAGCTTGAAAGAGAAAAACAATCCATAGTGGGGTTTATGGACGAAATTGAAGCCAAGAAACGCAAGGTTTTCATGGACGCATTTGAAAAAATCAACCTGAACCTTCAAACTTACTTTTCAAAGTTAACTGGAGGCGGCTATGCCTTTCTAAAGCTTGAAAATCCCGAAGAGCCTTTCCAAGGCGGCATAGACATGATTGTGCAGTTCCCAGACAAGCCGTCGATAGTTGTGAGCGGTGCAAGCGGTGGTGAACGCTCTGTTTCGGCCGTTGCCTTCATATTCTCCTTGAAAGATTTCACGCCTTCATCATTTTACATTCTTGACGAGATTGACGCGCATCTGGACGCTTTTCACACCACCAAGCTTGCTGACCTTCTTCTTGAAGAGGCTGGAAAAATCCAGTTTATAGTAATTACCTTGAAACCTGAGATGGTAAATAAATCGCAGAAGATTTACGGAGTTTATGAACGTAACGGTGTGTCCAGCATTATATCCGCCAAGTTTTTGGAGGCGCCCCGCTGAATGTCCACGTCGATACGTAAGCCCTTTTACCTAAAACCACCATGGAACATTCTCTTTGAATTGAATAAGCTTGAAAAACTTACGCCTTGGAATGTGAACATCTCTTACCTGCTCAGGTCGTTTCTTTCGGAAATGGAGCGGACTGGAAAAGTGGATTTCAGAGCTTCAGGTGTTGCACTGGACTCTTCTGCACTAATCTACTTAATGAAGTCCAAACTGCTTCTCACTTTGCAAGAGCCCCCGGCACCGCCAAAACCACCTCCAGATTTCGTTCCACCCCCCTTGTTTTTACCTTTGAGACATGAATTGACTTCAACAACTATTCAGCATTTGCTGGATGTGCTGGATGATGTTTTGAAAGGTGAGAAGCTGCATCGTGCCAACAGGATTGTTGCACAGCCTGTCCTTCCAGCTGTGTCAGATATTCTGCCTCAGTTTGACGCGTTTTTGGCTGAACTTGAATTGCAGATGAATAAGTTATACGCGCTTCTGTGTGAGAGGGTTAAAGGTGCTGGAATTGTTGAGTTTTTAACGTTAATAAAGAATGTGGACAGAATAGAGGCTGTTCGCACGTTTATTCTGCTGCTATTTTTAGCTCAGGATGGGAAAGTGAGTTTATGGCAGAATGAGGAAACTGAGGAATTATACATAGCTGTGGGGAACTTGAACGTTGCAAGAGACGAAAAAGCAAACCGCTAATTCGCAGTCTGATGCCCAGCAGGCACAAGAGGCAGAAAAAAGGCAGCGTTGCCTGCGGTTGTTGGAAGCAGCCTTATACGTTGCTGGTCGTCCTTTAAATCTTAATGAGTTGTGTTCTGTTTTAAGTACCAGGTCGAAAAACAAAACTAAGAAATACACTAAAGCGCTCATGCAAGAGTACTCAGCCAGAAACACTGCCCTCGAAATATTGGAGTTGAAGGATGAACGCTTCGTTTTACAGTTAAAAGCAGATTTCACTCCGCTAGTTAAGAAGCTTGTCAACAAACCACTGCTTTCCTCTGGTCCATTAAAAACGCTTTCTTACATAGCGTATAGGCAACCAGTCTCGCAGAAAAGAGTAATCGAAGTGCGTGGCCAGCACGCTTACGGTCACGTGAAGCTTCTCAAGGACATGGAATTGGTTGCAGCTGAACGCGCTGGACGCTCAATGACACTTAGGACAACTGATTACTTTGCGGATTATTTCGGGTTGACTCATGACACTGCAACTATGAAGAGACAACTAAAGCGCATATTTGGAGAAGCCTTAAAGGAAGACAGCTAATCCAAAAAGAATATACGAAAATGAAAACACGGGAACTCAATAAAGCGTTCACTTGTGCCGTTTTGGCGCCTCTTTCCGAACTTTTAGCAGTTGCCTAGCGATTCGATTTATAACCTGTTCTTTCGAGCCTTTTTTCTCAACTAGAAGGAGGCCCGTCTTTAACCAAGGCGTCTTAGAGTAGCCCTTATCCGGCACAAGTTCGAATTCCACGCCTGTTTTTTGTGCGGCCTCTTGGATTTCAAGGATTTTCGGAGAAGATACTGCCAAACTCTTTGGAACCCGCCGTCCTTGGTTTCTTGTTCTTGCCTGGTCGAAGTATGCCGGCCAAATCATGACTTTTTCTTGTTTGCGCATCTAATCACCATTTTTTATTTATGGGCGTAATAGGCAGTTAATTTCGCATTATTCGCGTCTACACGAACGAATCCAAACCGTTCAAACTGTACCACAGTGTCTGGTTTTAACTTTTTGCAGACGCTCTCCGCGATGCCCTCATTAGCGGTGGCGTCAGGCATCACCACTTGGCAGGGGAACTCGGCGCCTTCGAGTATCCAATGGATAAGCATAGCTTTAGCTTTTCTCGCTTCCTCATAGGCTTCGCTGGCAAACGCCGCTTCTACCATGTCTGAGGCCAAACTTTCAATTTTGACGTTAAAAAGCTCCATGAGCCTAATCACTTTTCCAACCTTTATGGCTTCCGCGTCTTTTTTTGCTATCCAGAAAACTGTGCCTTCGCGTTTAGGCGTTACGGTATATTCTCTGAATCCTCTTTCTGGCTTTTCTGGATGTAAAGGCAGTTTAGGTCTGAATATTTTTGGGATATATTTGACTTTCAGCACGGTTGGCTCTGAGACAAAGAAGTACCTGTCGCTTTTCGGATCCAAGATTTTACGGTTGTAAGCGTACAGGTTTTCCCAGCTTAACGTTACATCAGCCGTTTTGGGTCCCAAATCAACAATCAGTTTATTAATAGCTTCAGGCCCTATCCCACGCCGCCTCAAAGCAAGGAAAGTGGCCAGCCGGGGATCATCCCACCCCGCGTATAAACCCTCTTGCACTCCTTGAACAATCTTCGACTTGCTCAAAAACGCACCCGTTATCTTCAACCTGCCGTAGTGTATGGCTTCAGGATACTTCCAGCCAAAATGATTGTACATGTACTCTTGCCTGACCTTGTTGGTTAAATGCTCTTTGCCACGGATTATGTGGGTAATACCCAACAGATGGTCGTCTAAACCCGTGGAAAAGTTATAGAGAGGCCAAACGCGATACTCGCTGCCAACACGTGGGTGTGGATACTTCACAGGATCAATAATCCTGAGCGCAGGCCAATCCCGTACAGCAGGGTTCGGATGCTCCACGTCGGTCTTAACGCGAACCACAGCCTGGCCCTCACCGTAATCACCATCCAACATGAGCTCCCACCGAGCCAAGTGCTCCTTTGGTGAAAGACCGCGACAGTTGCACGGTTTTTTAGCTAAAGATTGTTTCCGAAAATCGTCAGGTATGCACGTGCAAACGTAAGCGTTCCCGTCCCGGAGAAGCCTCTCCGCATACTCATAGTAAATCTGGAGCCTGTCGCTCTGAATGTACTCCGCATCCGCATTGCACCCCAGCCACGCAAGATCTTCTCGAATGCGACCGTAAAACTCCAAAACCGGTTTTTTCACCTTCGGGTCAGTGTCCTCGAAGCGCACAATGAATTTGCCCTCGTACATGCTCGCGTACTCGTAGCTCAATACTATGGCTCTTGCGGAACCCAAGTGCAAAACGCAGTCGGGATTTGGCGAAAAACGCGTAACAACATGCTTATACTTATCCGCGTTCGGCAGTGAGGGGAGACCTTTTTCCTCTTCCGCAACCTTTTCTTTCATAAGAGCTTCGGGCCACTTTTTCTGAATCATCCGTTTCTGTTCTTCAACTGGAAGGCTGTTAACCTCTTTAGTCATCTTGCTAATTAAGCCTGAAAGTTCTTTCGCCTTCGTTTTTAGCTCCTGTCTTTCGCTGATTATTCTGCCTAAAAGCGCGCCTGCCTGTGCCTTTCCGCCGTGCTGTAATGCGTTTAGTAAGGCTACCTTTTGAATAAGTTCTCTGAGGGCTTTGTCATTTTCAAGTGTCAATTGTTTACAGCTCGTGAAGGCTAGATGGTTCTTTTAATCAAGAATTCCGCGAACGCTTTTAATTTTTCCTTCGCCTTGGATAAGGGCAAGAGCTTATCCACTTCGTTCCAGCTTTCCTCCACTATCCGTGCTGCGGTGTGCTTCACGTGCACTATGGCGTGGTATTTCTGCATTAAGGCTATGGCTTCGTCGCGGAGCGCTTGATCTGAAGTGTGCATGTTAAGAATCTGGATGAGGCGCTTCTTGTCCGCGCTGCTCGCGTTTTTCAGCGCGTGGATTACCATCAGGGTTCTTTTTCCTTCAGTTATGTCCCGTCCGACCCCGCCCTTCTTTTCCGCAAACACTTTCCCCGTCAAATCCAAAACGTCATCCTGCATCTGAAAAGCCACGCCTATGCTCTCAGCAAACCGCCCGAGCTTCTCCACCAATTCCTTGTCGGCACCTGACAGAAGCGCGGAGATCTTGGCTGCCATCCGGGCCAAAGTGCCCGTTTTGTAAGCGCACATCTGCAAGTAATCCTCCTCGTCCAAGTTGTCAGCGTTGGCTATACCCCTGTGCCAAGTGATGTCCATGGCTTGTCCCATGCTGAGGTTTATCATTTCCTGCACGTAAACCTCGTAGATGTCGCGCAGTGTCTTCGCTGGGAACTGGGATTTTTTCTCCATCAGCGGCAGCAGCGGCAGGTAGTACATGGCGCTTCCAGCGTTAACAGCTATGTCCACGCCGAAAACACGGTAAGTGCACGGTTTTCCCCTTCTAAGCCTCGAAGAATCTTCCAAATCGTCAACAATCAACGTGCCGTTGTGAACAACTTCTGGAATTATGGCGAAATCCAAGCAGTCGGCTAAGGTTCCACCCAATGCGTCACATATAAGCAAAAAAAGGGCTGGACGCCATCTTTTTCCGCCCCTATCCAGAAGCTCCCATATCGGCTCGGCAAGGCCCTTGTTCAAGGCCTCCAAATTGCTGCTGTACACGGGCGGATTTACATTGAAAAGGACAGAATTCTCAGAAAACTCACGTGGAATATACTTCTCAATCGCCTTATCTATCAAAGGCGCTTTTTCCTCAAGAAACCGTTCAACGTCCACGCTTAACGCGCTCCCCTCTTGGCATAGCCTTCCACACTGAAGCCCCTCGTTTTCAGCCACTCCGCAGTTTTACCTGCCACAACAACGGGTGTTTTTGCCAACTGCGACACGTTCTCCGCTCCCACAAGAAACATTACATTCTTCAACTCCTCTATAAAAAGCGAAAGCAGGTTCTCTGTTTCTTTGGTACCTTCCACTGCAGTTTGAAGCACCGGCAGAGAAACACTGGCCAAACAGGCGTTAAGCGCCAACGCCTTGGCTACGTCCACACCGCTGCGAATGCCACCAGAGGCAAACACCGGAATTTTGACCGTTTGAGCCGTTTCTGCAAGGCTTACAGCCGTTGGGATACCCCAATCCCAAAAAACGCCGCCCAACAAATGCTCCATACTAGTTACTTCTGACCGGTAATACTCAACTGCGGCAAAGCTCGTTCCGCCCACTCCACCGACATCTATCGCTTTCACGCCCGCCGCCTCAAGTTTCCTCGCGTCTTCCGCCCCGATGCCGCCACCAGTCTCTTTCACAATAACTGGCGTATCAAGTGCCCCAGCAACCGCCCCGATTTTAGCTAGAACACCCTTGAAGTCAGTTTGCCCTTCAGGCTGCACCGCTTCATGCAAAGCGTTCAAGTGCACAGCCACCGCATCCGCTTCTATCATCTCCACTGCTTTCTTCACCTCTTTCACCCCGTACCCATGGACAAGCTGTACTCCACCTATGTTTGCGATAAGAAACGCATTGGGCGCTTTTTTTCTTGCCACAGCAAAGGTTTTTTCCAGTTTGGGGTCTTCTATGGCTGCACGTTGGCTTCCTACTCCCATGCCTAAGTTCAATTGCTCGACAGCTTCAGCTATGGCTACGTTTATCCGCATGGCTTCCGCTGTTCCACCTGTCATAGCGCCCACAATTAGGGGCGCTGAAAACTTGTGATCGAAAACAGTAGTGGACAAGTCGATTTTCTGCTTGTCAACCTCTGGCAAGGCACGGTGAACGAACTGCACATCTTCAAATCCCGTGGTGACTTGTCTGGCTTGAGCCGCCTCTTTCAGGCAAATCTTAATGTGGTCTGCCTTGCGCTTCTCTATTTCTTTCCCCAATCCTACTCCTTCCGTATAACTGTACCTTCTACCGCTTCTCCCATAAGAGCTTTATAAACCCGGTTCGGCTTCACCGCGTTCACGATGTTGACCGGGATCCCTTCCGCTAAGGCTGGGATGAGTTCGGTTACCTTGCCGAGCATGCCGCCTGTAACGTCAGTCGTAGTTGAGCCACCGAGCTTTTCTTTGACTTTTTCAAGTTCACTTAACGTTAGGTGCGTGTACAACTTGGGGTTTTTTGCATTTTTTGGGTCTGCGTCGTACAAGCCGTCAGTGTCCATGCCAATTATGATGTTGGTAGCGCCGAGTTTTCTTGCCAAGTGAGAAACTAGCTGGTCGCCCGAGAGCACCGTGAACCCCAACTTCTCGTCCAACGTGGCATCGCCATAAAGAACTGGAGCGAACCCCATTTTCAAGTACGATCTCAAAACAGCTTCTTCAAAGATTTTGATTCTACCGTTTTCCGTAACCACGCAGCATGAGGGAGCGACGCTTATGGCGGGAATATTGTGCCACACCAGCGAGTCCATTACCAAGCCATTCAGAACCGTCATGACGTGGTGGGTCTCAGCGAACCCTACTTTCTGCGCTTCCTCGCGTAAGCCTTCTTTTATGCCGTACTTTTGGGCTGCAGGATGCCCAAAGCTTCCGCCACCATGCACTATCACCAAGCTCTTAACTTGCGCTTTTTGAATCTCCTCTGCCAAGCGGTTTATGACTTCGGTTCGCGCGGCGAGCTCGCCCTCCTTGTCGGTGATGACTGAGCCACCAATTTTCAGGATTGTAAGTTTTGTCTCGCTCAATTCTCTCACTTTTCCATTTTGGTTAAGTTACTAAACGCTTAATTTTAAATTATGGTGACGACTTCACCTTCTATGCGAATTACAGCTCCCGTTTTTATCTGGGAAATATCAATCTTGTCAACGCACGGTATGTCAGATATTATCGCGCCTACAGCAACCACGGTCTCACATTCACGGTTAATCATCCCAGCAGGAGCTACACCGTTCTTCTTCATTCTATACAGCGTGTAAGAGCCAACCGTTGACCCCTTCCCGTTCGGAAAAACCAGTATCTTGCCCTTCACGCTCTTGCCTTGCAGCTCATGCCCCTTTTCAATTATTTCACCCGTATTCGGGTCCACGCCGCCGTAAAACGAAATAGGCTGCGAAGTCACCAACGCTTCTTCCTGAGCAGTTCCTTTTGAGATTATTCTGCCTTTCAACTCCATTTCCCAGTCACCGCCGCTTTCACGCACTCTTCTAAACTACCCATCTTCGTGAGCATCTTGTTATGCCTCGAATAGTAGCAGCCTTTC
>Ga0209427_10000144_pt1 | contig 67060 bp, 60 predicted proteins | sample DeeMarSWOR136_30_FD_187465 | JGI IMG/M metagenome (GOLD analysis project Ga0209427, IMG submission 187465) | Marine sediment microbial communities from White Oak River estuary, North Carolina - WOR-1-36_30 (SPAdes) (version 2) | ecosystem: Environmental > Aquatic > Marine > Intertidal zone >... | reverse complement strand
ATTGAAATTTTCGGTCGAAAACTTTATAAACATGCTGATTGTTGATAGTGGAACCAAAAACTATGGTAATATCAGGGAGGAATAGTTTATGGCAGAAAAGGAAGTAAATCCTGACGAAAACACAATATATGTTGGAAACAAACCGCCGATGAGCTACGTTCTAGCAGTTGTTACACAGTTCAATGGTGGCTCTGATGAAGTAATAATAAAAGCAAGAGGCAGAGCCATAAGTAGAGCTGTTGACACTGCAGAGATAACAAGAAACAGATTTGTACAAAACGCAAAAATAAAAGAAATAAAAATTGGAACAGAAAGCATAACAAACGAAGAAGGTAGAAATTCCAACGTGTCTTCGATAGAAATAGCTTTGACGACAAAGAAATAAGCAAAACATTCAATCAAAAAAAAGCAAAACAACTAGTATACAACACGACAATTACTGAGGTTGTAGGTTAGTTGTAACTTTTTCTTTATTTTTATTCATTTTTATTAATAATCATTTTTAAATTTTTATATTTAAAAAATTCTAATAATGGTAAAGAATTTAAATTACGTATTATATTAACCTTGCCGGTTGAAAGGGATGGTAAATTATATTATTATAACTGGCGGGGTCATTTCTGGTTTAGGAAAGGGAATTACTACCGCATCTATCGGAAAAATTCTACAACTTCATGGTTATAAAGTAACAGCTATGAAGATAGATCCATATATGAACTGTGATGCAGGAACTCTAAGACCTACTGAACATGGAGAGGTATGGGTAACAGAAGATGGTGGGGAGATAGATCAAGATCTCGGCCATTATGAGCGATTTCTAGATATAAATATTCCAAAATATCATAACATAACAACCGGCCAGGTATATGGAAAGGTAATTGAAAAAGAAAGAAAAGGAAAATATCTAGGTAAAACTGTTCAACCTATTCCTCATGTAACTGATGAAATTAAAAATAGAATTAGAAGACCCTCAAATGAGAATTCTTGGGATTTTGTAATGGTTGAGATCGGTGGGACGGTTGGAGATTATGAGAATGTTTTGTTTCTTGAGGCAGTTAGACAAATGAAGCTAGAAGGTGATAGAGTTCTCTATCTGCATGTTACATATGTACCTGTCCTTGACACACTTGGCGAAGCTAAAACCAAACCTACTCAGCATTCTGTAAAACTTCTAAGAGAAATAGGTATTCAACCAGATTTTATAATCACAAGGTCAGAAGAACCTTTGGATAATGTTCGAAGGGAAAAAATTGCAATGTTTTGTAATGTCCATGAGGAGGATGTTATATCTGATTCAAATATAGATAATGTTTATGCTGTAACATTACTATTTGAAAAACAAGAATTCTGTAAGAAGATTCTTAAAAAGTTGAATATCAGAAAGAGTCAAAATGGTTTAGAAAGTTGGGAGAAATTCTTAAAGAAGGTTAGAAAACTTAAAAATCCAGTTAAAATTGGAATTGTTGGAAAATATTTTGATATAGGAACGTCTCAATTATCTGATTCCTACATATCTGTTATTGAAGCAGTTAAGCATGCCTCGTGGAATAATAATTTAAAGCCTGATATTAGGTGGATCGATTCAAAGATCTTTGAAAAAAACCCAAAGAAACTATCCACACTTGATAAGCTGGATGGAATAATTGTACCTGGTGGATTTGGACTTTCTGGAATTCAAGGGAAAATTGATACAATCCGCTACTCAAGAGAGCATGGTATTCCATATCTTGGTTTGTGTCTTGGTATGCAACTTGCTGTTGTTGAGTATGCTCAAAATGTTTGTGGCATACAGAATTCTCATTCTACAGAAATTGATAAAAAAACACCCCATCCTGTTATAGATTTTATTCCAGATCAGGTAAAAATCGTTCAGGAATCTAGGTATGGCGCAACTATGAGGCTTGGCGCTTATCCAGCAATTCTTAAGAAGGGGTCTCTTGTTCATAAGCTGTACGGGGTAAACAAGGTTTTTGAGAGACATAGACATAGATATGAGGTCAATCCAAAATATGTTAAAAAGCTTGAAGACTGTGGTCTTGTATTCTCAGGTCGTTCTCCAGATGATGTTTTAATGGAATTCATGGAGATACCAAATCATCCTTATTTTGTTGCAACCCAGGCCCACCCTGAATTTAAATCAAGGCCTTTAAAACCAGCCCCTTTATTTGATGGGCTTATAAAGGCTGCAAAGAAAAGAAAATAGATAAAAAAACTATTTTTTTAAATTTATTTTTCAATAATTAGAAATGTTTTTAAGCAAATAAATAATTAAAACCTGTGGAGAGAAAGGGATGGAAAGATACTGGGTGATGGATTACCGATTCTTCCTAGTTAGCCTTAGCATAATTGGAATTTTATTAGTGCTATGGTTTTTGCTTTAAAATGGTTTAAAAAAATAAACCAACCTATTTTTTTATTTTTAGATATCTATCAATTGCACGTGCTGCACGTTTTCCAGCACCCATTGCAAGAATCACTGTTGCTGCACCTGTTGCAATATCTCCACCAGCAAATATTCCTGGAATATTTGTACGTCCGTCTTCATCGGTTTCAATGTTTCCCCATTTACCGATTTTGAGTCCTTTAACAGTCTTAGGAACAAGTGGATTTGGGCTTTGACCAATTGCTACTAATGCTGTGTCAATTTTAACTTTAAAATTTGAACCTTCAATTGGAACTGGTCTTCTTCTACCTGATTCATCAGGTTCACCTAGTCTCATCTTTATACATTCCACTTGCTTTAGAATTCCTTTATCATCACCAATAAACCTGACAGGATTTGTAAGAAGATGAAATATTACCCCTTCCTCCTTTGCATGTTCTATTTCCTCATCTCTTGCAGGCATTTCTACTTCTGATCTTCTGTAAATAATATATGATTTCTCCGCGCCTAACCTTAGTGAGGTTCTTGCACAATCCATTGCTACATTTCCGGCGCCAAATGTTGCTACAATCTTACCTATTTTTACAGGTGTATCATAATTTGGGAATTGATACGCCTTCATCATGTTCACACGTGTTAGAAATTCATTTGCAGAATATACTCCATCTAGGTTTTCGCCTGGAATTCTAAGCCAACGTGGAAGTCCTGCGCCGGTTCCGATAAATATTGCATCATAATCATTCATTATTTCATCAACGGATATTGTTTTTCCAACAACAACATCATAATTAATTTCAACACCAAGTCCTTTAATATAACCTACTTCAGCCTTTACTATTTCTTTTGGCAGACGAAATTCAGGAATTCCATACATTAAGACCCCGCCAGGGTCGTGAAGGGCCTCAAAAATAGATACAGAATGCCCCATCTTTGCAAGGTCTCCTGCACAAGTAAGACCTGCAGGACCTGCTCCTACAACTGCTACCTTTTTACCGGTTTTTTTTGCCTTTTTAGGAATCTTTACTCCTTTCTTTCGTTCATAATCAGCAAGAAACCTTTCAAGCCTTCCAATACCTACCGGTTCACCGATCTTTTTTAGTGTGCACTCACCTTCACACTGGCTTTCATAGGGGCATACCCGTCCACATACTGCTGGAAGATTTGTTTTTGTTTTTAACACCTCAACGGCCTTGTCAAAATCACCTTCTGCAATATGCTTTATAAAATCAGGAATGTCTATTTCAACTGGACAACCATTTACACAAGGCCTTTTTTTGCATTGAAGACAGCGTTTTGCCTCCTCAATTGCAGTTTTCTCATCATATCCATAAGGAACTTCGTTGAAATTTTTAATTCTTTCCTTTGGAGACTGTTCAGGCATCTTGTGTTTTGTCTTTCTTACTGCCATTCTAAACACCTGCCAGTTTACATGCTTCCTCTTCTTCACAGACAAATCTGCGATTACGTAGCATTAAATTATCATAATCAACCTTGTGACCATCAAACTCAGGACCATCAACACATGCAAACTTGGTTTCACCACCCACAGAAACCCTGCAACCACCACACATACCAGTACCATCAACCATAATGGGGTTCAAACTAACCAGCGTCTTAATTTTATAAGGACGAGTTACATTGGCAACAACCTTCATCATAATGACCGGGCCGATTGCCATAACCATACCAATTTCTTTACCTTCATCAATAAGTTTTTGTAAAACATCACTTACAAAGCCCTTATGACCTTTAGATCCGTCATCTGTAGTAATGTACAATTCATCGCTATAATTCTTTATCTCCTTTTCAAGCATCAAGAGCTTTTCATTTCTTGCACCAAGAATAGAAATTACATAGTTACCCTCTTTTTTTAACTCCCGAACAATAGGGTAAAGTGGTGCTATTCCAACACCACCACCAATCATAACAACAGTACCATATTTCTCAATATCAGAAGGTTGCCCCAAAGGTCCTACGAAATTTAAGAGAAAGTCTCCAACATTAAGAGTCCCAAGCTGTTTTGTAGTTTTTCCAACCTCCATAAAAATTACTGTAACCGTCCCCTTTTCTCTATCATAATCAGCAATTGTAAGTGGAATGCGTTCACCTTTCTCATCAACTCTAAGGATAATAAACTGACCAGCTCTTGCTTTCTTTGCAACGAGAGGTGCTTTTATCTTCATAAGTTTGACTGTATCTGACATTACTTTTTTTTCAAGTATTTTATACATTTTAATACATCTCTAAGAAGGTTTTCCCTGATAACCTGTATTTGGGATTGTTTTTAAAAGTTATTGATAATAAAAAAAATTATGCATGCTTTAGAATTATTGCACGACCATTTCTTCCATCTAATTTAATCAATAGTGGTTTTTTAAGTTTTATATGTCTGATAAAATTAAGCTCCTGATCTGCCTTTTGTTTATTTAACCAATTCCAATTTAACCAACTATTTTTCTTGTTTAAATCAATATTTATGTAACCTACACCTCTAGAAACAATATTTTGAAAGAAATGAGTCCCCTGAGAGGGTTTAATATTGTAATCTTCCAAAGCTGTTTCAACCATCACCTTTACATTAGATATTTCACTCCAATTTACAGGAATACCAAGCCATCTATCTTTCGTTCCCCATCTACCAGGGCCAATCAAAAGATAAGGTGCCTCTTTTTGATTTTTATTTAACATTCCAATTTCTTTTGCAATTTCTAATGTTTTTGAAGAATCAAAGGTTTCAGGATTTACATAAATAACGTCCTTTACCCCACTTATGACTCCGTTTCCAAGTGCCTTATTTGATTTTATTAAAATTTGTTTATTTGAATAATCATTTTCATCCCATTTAATCTGAGAAAGTTCTTGAGAAATAATAATTGGTCTGATCTGAATAATAGCAAAAACAGGGGGTTTTTTATTTTCTGGGTCTAGGTTAACAGCAAATTCAATTTCAACAGGGGTTCCCATACTTTTTTGTCCTGTCTCCAAAATATCCTTTAAAATTGAAGCCAATGGAAATACATCATATTTAAGGACACCTGCAAAGGTAATAATCAGAGGACCTTCCACTGAATAACCATCTCTTATCATTCCATCGTTTAAATCAAGCGTACTTACAATATGCTTAAGTGTTCCATCAGTTACAATATCTGAAATATTTATTTTTTCAAGAGTTGCATCTTCATTTTCTGAAAGATCAATTTTTGATTTCTTTAGGTTTAAAACATATAGTTCCTTTTGGGAGTTTTTCAAAGTGGATTCAATGTTTGAAAAATCGGTAATAATATTAGGATGTTTTGGGGAAAAACGCAACACCTGTTCACCACCAACCACAGAATAACCAAGCCCCACGCCCAAGCTTACAATCCCATCCTCCCTTTTTTGATATGAAATCGGGTAGTAATTATATGATTGCGCTACACCTGAAAACGTTGGGTAAAATCTTTTATTATGTTCATCACCAATTAGTTCCTGTATAATAACTGCCATTTTTTCTTCTTCAATTTTTGCAGATGTTGACTCTATATACGATCTTGCATCATTATAAAAAACAGAAGCATATACTAGTTTTATTGCTTGACAAAGTTGCTTTAATCTAATATTTTCATCTATATGATTATTTGGAAGCATATATGTAGAATACATCCCCGCAAAAGGATAATTTTGTGAGTCTTCCAGAAGACTAGATGATCTAACTACAAGAGGCGTTTTCATATTTTTTAAAATAACAAGTAGTTTTTTCTTTAAATCTTCTGAAAGTTTTCCCTTTAAAAATTCTTTTGCGATTTTAGAATCAGAAAAATCTACGTTGTTCTTTTTAAATTTTTGAAGTTTATTTCCATAGATGAATTTATCAAATTCATCTGTACCAATCGCAACACTACTGGGTACCGTAATTTTCACATTTGGATATTTTTTATCAAAATTATATCTAGCCAATAGAGTTCTAATAAAGGCTATACCTCTACCTTTACCGCCAAGTGAATCACTACCAATTTTGGTATAGGAGGCTTCAAACTCGTATTTTTGTTTAGAGAAATCCGTCATTACCCCTAATTGTCTTTCCTTTCTACTTTCATTAAAAACATTGATTAAATACTTCCTCATCTCATCAAGTGTTTTAAAATCTGATACTTTCTGTGGCCTGAGTTTAAGTGCAAGCTTAAATTCACATCTTGCCATCAGCCAATTTGAAAGGTCGTTTCTATTTGAATGATACCTTATCGATTCAAGAGGGACTTCTTGAAGTGCCTTTTCAAATTCCTTTAAATTGGATGCTCTTGTGATTTCTTCAAGTTGCTTATGATGTGTTTGATCTGATTCTTTTTTCTTATGTTTTTTAATAGGACGATAAAAAACAAAGTCACCAAATCCTAAATGTTTTAATAGGAAGTGGTTAAAATCTTGTATTAGAGTTGGAGAATTCTTATTTATGAAAAACGTACCAATCTCTTCTGCCTTTTTACGATTTTCAGGATCTGTTGATTGAAGCATTGTGGGAACAAAAGGATTGCTTTTTTTAACATAAGATATAAAATCATGACCTGCGTTGAAATCTATTTTTCCATTTCTAGGTAATTTAACATCAGAAATAATTCCAAGTATATTGTTACTATATTTTTTATATAATTTAATTCCCTCTTCATAAGTATGAGCTAAAAGAATTTTTGGTCTTGCCCTTCTTCTAAGAAGCCTTTGCATCTCATTTAAATCTTCAGATATTGATCTTTGTGTTTGCTCAACAATTTCACTGTATATTATAGGTAATAATATTGAATAATCACGTATTGAATCCTCTAAAAAAAATATTAATTGAACATTACCATTGGCTGTATCATATGGCGCATTTATTTTATCTTCTATTGATTTAATTATTGCTAAAAACAGACTTGTATCTCCATACCAAAAAAATGCCCTATCAATCCCTTTTTCATCGATATTATCTTGACAAAAATGTAAATCAGCAGCATCTGTTGCAAGGATTATTACTGGAAGATTTGGACATTCTTTCTTTATACTTCTACCAAACTCATATGGATTCATTCCAATGTTTTTTGACATGGTAATTACAAGATCATATTTTCCTGTTTTTACTTTAGCCAATGCTTCTTTACCAGATGCTACATGAGTAACACGAGGTGGACTTGATAACAGTAGATGCCTATATTCCCAGATAACCATTTCAGAAATTAATCCTTCTTCCTCAACAATGAAAGCATCATATAAACTTGAAACCAACAGGATTTCTCTAACTTTAAAAGGCATTAAATTATGGAACGTTTGAAATGCTAGTTCAAACTCCTTTTTTCTTGGTTTTTTAATTATTGAAAAATCCAAACAATATTCTTTATCATTCATACTTATAAAAATTGAATATAAATCTTTGATAATAAGTTTTTTACCAATAAAAATGGTAAAAGATAGGACTTATTTATATAAGTCCTTGGTCAAGCATTGCATCTGCAACTTTCACAAAACCTGCAATATTTGCGCCATTAACATAGTTAATGTAACTGCCTTCTTTTCCATATTTTACACAAGATGAATGGATACTTTTCATTATATTGTATAATTTTTCGTCAACTTCCTCTCTACTCCATGAGAGTTTTAAGCTGTTCTGAGACATCTCAAGACCACTTGTTGCAACTCCTCCAGCGTTTGCTGCCTTACCTGGACCATATAGGATTTTCGCTTCCATGAAAACATTAATCCCATCAGGTTCAGTTGGCATATTTGCACCTTCTGATACACAAATACAACCTTTATCTACAAGCATTTTTGCATCAGATTTACTAATCTCATTCTGTGTAGCAGATGGAAAAGCCATATCACACTTAATATGCCATGGACGTTTTCCTTCTTCATATGTTACACCATACTTTTCAGCATATTCCTTTATACGGCCTCGTTTAATGTTTTTAAGTTCCATAACATAAGCAAGTTTCTTCTCATCAATTCCATCTGGATCATATATCATACCATTTGAATCAGATAATGTTACGACCTTAGCACCCAATTGATTTAATTTTTCAACTGTATATTGAGCAACGTTGCCAGAGCCTGAAACAGTACATATTTTGCCCTTCAATGTTTCTTTTTTCATTTTTAACATTTCTTGTGCAAAATATACACAACCATAGCCGGTAGCTTCTGGTCTAATCAAACTTCCTCCCCAGTTAAGTGCCTTTCCCGTTAAAATTCCAGAGAATTCATTTCTTATTTTTTTATATTGTCCAAACAAGTAACCAATTTCTCTACCACCTACGCCAATATCACCAGCGGGAACATCTGTACTTGGCCCAATATGTCTATATAACTCCGTCATAAAACTTTGGCAAAACCTCATAACCTCATTATCTGATTTGCCTTTTGGATCAAAATTTGAGCCTCCTTTTCCTCCACCCATCGGTAGTGTTGTTAAACTATTTTTAAATACTTGTTCGAAAGCGAGAAATTTTAATATACTAAGATTTACACTTGGATGAAAGCGAAGACCGCCCTTATAAGGGCCTATTGCACTATTCATTTGGATTCTAAAACCTCGATTAATTTGAATCTCACCACTGTCATCTATCCAGGGAATTCGAAACATAATAACTCTTTCTGGTTCTGCAATTCTTTCAAGAATTTTTGCCTTTTTGTATTTAAGATTTTTGTTAATAAAAGGCATTATACTTTCTGATACTTCTCGAACCGCCTGGTGAAATTCCTTTTCACCTGGATTTCTTTCAATAATTCCTTCCATAAATAATTCAACGTCTTTATCCATAGAACTCCTCCAAATAATCTGTGGTCAACGGTATCAATACCCTTTATTTTAAGTTTATGATTATAAGTGTTAGATTTACACACAAATTTTTTTGATGTTTAATTATAATAAAAAAATCATTTATGTTACAAATTTAAGTAATTTTTAATATCAATAAAGTATTCATATTTAAAAAATCACAAATATTTTTTACGAGGTGGCAAAGTTAGATGGAGGGTAAAGAATTAACAAAAAAAGAAGTCTTAAATATTGTAAAAAAAGAAAAAGTTCTCTTCATTCGTTTGCAGTTTATAGATATTCTCGGAATGCCAAAAAATATTGTTATTCCACCTAGTAGATTAGATGAAGCATTAGATAAAGGGATTCCATTTGATGGTTCTTCCATTGCAGGATATGCAACCATAGAAGAATCTGATATAATTGCTAAACCTGATCCAGCAAGTTTTGTAATTCTTCCAGAAGAAATTGAAAAAAGAAAAACTGCAAAATTAAACTGTGATATATATGAACCTAGCGGAAAACGATTTCTTGGAGATACTAAATATGTTTTAGAAAGAATCGTAAATAAAGCAAAAAAAATGGGATATATCTACAATACAGGACCTGAATGTGAATTCTTTTTATTTAAAAAAAATGGTGATGATGCAACTTTAATACCAAATGATGCTGCCGGATATTTCGATTTGTCACATCGTGATCTAGCAGAAGGGGTTCGTGCGGATATATCACTTGCTCTTGATGCGCTTGGGATAAGAACATATACTTCTCATCACGAGGTTTCAGATGGACAGCATGAGATAAATTTCAATTATTCAGATGCCATAACAACTGCAGATAGGATAATTACATTAAAATATGTTACAAAAGTTATTGCTAGAACACATGGTTTACATGCTTCATTTATGCCAAAACCCTTATTTGGTTTAAATGGGTCTGGCATGCACACACATCTATCACTTTTTACACAAAATGGTAAAAATGCATTTCATGACTTAAAAGAGAAAAATCAATTAAGTAAAACAGCTAAACATTTTATAGCAGGTTTAATTAATCATATAAGAGAAATTACAGCGATACTTAATCCGACAGTGAATTCTTATAAACGACTTGTTCCAGGATTTGAAGCTCCAACTTATATATCCTGGGCTAATAGAAATAGAAGTGCAATGCTTAGGATTCCAACTGGTCGAGGTAGTGGTACAAGGTGTGAGTTAAGAAGCCCAGATCTTTCAGGAAATCCCTATTTACAATTTGCGGTAATGCTTGCTGCAGGACTAAAGGGTATTGAGGATAAGCTAATTCCGCCTGATCCAGTTGAAAAAAATATTTATGCTCTCTCCGAAAAAGAGAGAGAAAAATACAAAATTCATCATCTACCAGATAGTCTAGGTCATGCGATTTCCTTTATGCAAGATAGCACTTTAGTTAGGGAAACTCTTGGGGAACATATTTTCAATAATTTTATACACGTGAAAAGGAGTGAATGGGAAAAATATAGAACACAAGTTACTCCTTGGGAGATCGATAAATATCTGCAAATCCTTTAGTATAAAGGGATAATATATACATAATTGCTACTTTGTCTTTTCATAGTTAAGCAAACCTTATAAATCTAAAAATTATTCTCGTTTTTGAGGTGTTTTTGTGAGGTTTGAGATGCAAGTAGTAAGTAACACCCCTTTAGTAGGTGAAGAGGACCCAGATGTTGTTGCTAGACAATTCTTTGAACAAATCGGATATATATCAAAAGGGGCAGACCCTGATATACCATATAATATATTTGCAGAATTTTTTTTAAAGCATCCGTCAAAAGCATGGTTTGTTGATGAGATATCAACGAAGCTTAGCACTTCAAAACCTACAGTTTATAGACATCTTAATAAACTCAAAGGTTTTGATATTTTAGAAGAAATTCAAATTTTTGATGATAATTCTCAGCAAAACAAGAAAGCATATCGCTTAAGATATGGAAATATACAAAAAGCTTGGAATTTTGTTGAGGCTCATCTTAAAGTAGCAATAGAGAATTATGGAAAGACAGTTGAACATCTTCAAAAGCTGATTGACAAACAAAGGAAGGGTGTTGAATGATAAATGAGAAAAAGATGGAATTAACAGAGGGTTCTACTTATAAAATCACATCTATTGGTGCAAGAGATAGTATGCTTGAAACCGAAGGTATGTTTAAGGGATTTATATCTATAGGTGTAGATGAAACAGGCCTTTTGATGAAGCTTAGTAAAAGCCATGGGAAAATGGCAGGTAAAATTAGGATTGTGCCTCTTCATGTAATACTTTTAATAGACGTTTTAGATGCAAAGGAAAATCAGACAAAGGATGATTATAAAGGAATATCCCATTATGTAGGATAAATTTATAATATCCTTTCATCTTTTTTAATTGTTTTAATATTATTTATCATTAATTATTTATATTAGTTGTCTCTTCTTTTCCAAAGTGAGATATGGGTAAAATGAGAAATCCTATAATCATGCTTGATAATATATCTAAAAAGTATGATGAATATGGAGTTGTAGTAAATGCATTAAACCATGTTTCTTTAAAGATTTGCCCTAGTGAATTTGTTTCAATAATAGGTCCTTCAGGATGTGGAAAATCTACACTTCTTCATTGTATGGGGTTATTAGATCGTCCCACAACAGGAAACGTGTTTATAGAAGGTAAAAATACAACTGAGATATCGGGAAAAGAGGTTGCATTATTTAGAGGGGCTAAACTTGGTTTTGTATTTCAAAATTATAATTTGATACCTCGTTTAACTGTTTTGGAAAATATACTCCTGCCTGGGTTGATAATGCAAAAAGACCCTGGAGAATTAGAAAGAAAGGCAAAGAAACTTTTAAAGGAGGTAGGTATTTTTCATAGAGCAAATCATAAGGGGATACATCTATCTGGCGGTGAGCAACAGAGAGTTGCTATTGCTAGATCATTGATAAATGATCCAATATTGATCCTGGCCGACGAACCAACTGGAGCTCTTGATACTGATAGCAGTAAAGAGATAATGAAATTACTCTTAAATGTTAATAAAAATAAGGGTGTAACATTAGTTTTTGTATCTCATGATATGGATATAGCAAGCTATGGGAAAAGAACAATTGTTCTAAAAGATGGTAGTATAGTTGGTGATACAAAGGGCAAGTTAAATAATTTTAAGATAGCCTTTAAAAAATTCCCTAAAAAAACAAGGGGTGAGCGGCCTGGGAGTTAGTAGCCTACTTGCCTTTGGAGAGATAAAAGATCACAAACGAATTTATTCCATAATAATCCTTGTTATTGCTCTCACCATGACCTCTTTCATGCTTGAAAATGCATATTTGAATTATATGATGCAAGTTGTAGATGATACTACAAAACTTGTAACAGCTGATGCAATTATTGTTGATGATAGTAGTAACATTAGAGATTTGTACGGAACCGAAAGTGAATTGAAGAATGCAGGTGAAATTGCAAGAAGAATAGAAAGAGACCTTACTGGCTACAAAGCAAGCATCAGGGTTACTGCACAAGGAACTTATGGTTTAGGTGAAGAAGGAGAGGTAATTGATGGATGCGGGATTCAAGGAATTGATCCTAAAAAAGATGATTATATATCTGGAATTGCCGATAAGATTATTCAAGGAAGATTCTTTAGAAGCGATGATCCAATTTTACGAGGACATACTCCTTTATATCTTGAAATTAAAGGTCCTGGCAGCTTACCAGATTTTACCTATGGTGCAGGGGAAAAACTCAGAGAATATGAGGAGCCATATCCAATAATTGTTGGTTCTACTGCTTCAAAAATTCATCCTTCAGTAGATATTGGAAAAGAATTTCAAATTACGTTAAGTGTTTCTGGTAAGGAAAAAAGTTATGCAACTGTGACCGTTAAAGTAATCGGCCTTTATGAGAGTGGTACACCAACTCTAGATGCGTTAGTATGGTTTATGCATGCTGATTCTTTAAGAGAAATCAAAAGATATGGTGAAATTACTGGAAAGGACTGGCATATCCCAGGTGTTGGAACTTTTAAAGGATATAATCCTATAAAAATAGACCGTGATAGAGGAGATGCAGTTATAATAAAAGCACCTGAACCCATACATAAACTTGATCCAATTGGACATTCGAAAGGTGTGAAAGAAGAGGTTAATTCTGTTGTTCCATTCTTGAAGGTTTATAGTTGGCATGATTTCTTGATATATATTGCTGGTTCAATGCAAGATGTTGTAACAATTATGTTATGGGGAAGCATCGGTGTAACTCTATTACTATGTGGTGCAGCAATAAAATATGTAATGGATTCAATAATTATGCGGAAGACAAGAGAAATTGGTACTTTAAAAGCATTTGGGGCAAGAGATAGAGTAATTTTCAAAATCTATCTGTATCAGGGATTAATAATAGGTTTTATTGCTGGAATACTAGGGATATTTATGTCTATTATTGTAATGCAACTTGTAAATTTTTATGGGCTTAATGTTGAATTCATTGCAGGAACACAGTTAAAAGTTGGTTTTATTATCAATTGGCTTACAATTCTTATAGCAATAACCCTCCCTGTAACATTAGCAGTAATTGCTGCTGCGTTTCCTGCAAAAAAAGCTTCAAGACTTTCGCCTGTTGAAGCATTAAGAAAAGGTGAACTTTCTTTATAATAATATAGGTTTTTTAATTAGAATTATTGAAAATTAATAAATACTAGGTTAAATTACGCTTGATATCTAAATAAATTGGTGAATGATTTTGCAATGCATGTTTGTATCTGATCTTCATGGTAACAAAAAAAGTTATAACAGTTTGTTTAAAATTATAGGCAAAGAAAAACCAGATGGAGTATTTTTAGGAGGCGATCTTTTACCAGGTGGATTTGGAATCAATATTGATATTGAAAATTTCCTACAGGAGTTTTATTTATCAAAGGTTTTAAAGTTAAGAAAATCTGGTTGTAAAACAAGGTTTTTTACAATTCTTGGAAACGATGACCCACGGATATATGAAAATATTCTAATTGATGCAGAAAAGGATAATTTGATTGAATATGTTCACAATCATACTGTTTCTTTCGGTAATTTTTTTGTAACAGGTTACTCATATGTGCCTCCAACGCCATTTAGACTTAAAGATTGGGAAAAACATGATGTTTCACAATTTGTAGACATAAATGCAATCCCCCTTAATGAGGGATTTAGAACAATTCATGTTAATGATGATGAAATTAGATATGGGACAATTGCAGAGGATTTGGAAAAACTCTCTAAAAAAGCTCCAATGGAAAAAACTATTTTTCTTTTTCATTCACCTCCTTATAATTCCAATCTAGATAGGGCAAATCTTGATGGAAAAATAATTGATCATGCCCCTGTTGATGTTCATGTAGGAAGCATTGCTATTAGACGGTTTATTGAGAAAAAACAACCATTAATTACTCTACATGGACATGTACATGAATCAACGAGACTTACAGGATCTTGGAAAGACAGAATTGGTAAAACATTTTCATTTAATGCAGCTCATGATGGATTAGAACTTTCTATAATAAAATTTAATACTGATGATTTAGAAAATGCAAGTAGGGTTTTAATCTAAACATCTAATCTTTTTCCTTTTTTAAAGGTATTTTTTTCACACTCATATAAGGTGATGTTATATGTGTTGCCCATGAGTTTTTTTTCTTAATGTCTTCATCTGTTATTATGTGAATATCCAGAAGACCACCTGTTCTAAGACCTGTTCTTTCTATGTTTTCTTGATCTAGTTTCTTACCAAATTTGTTAAACCAGGCATTTAATTTTTCTTTTTGCTCTTCGGTTCCCTTGAAATGAACCAACAAGTCAATATCGCTTGCAGGCCCAGCTGTTCCTTCTTTTGTGCTACCAATTAAATACAGTGATTCAACGCCGTAAACATCTGAGTCAAGTTTTTCAGCAATTTCTTCTACCTTTTTCATACGCCAGCTCCAGTGATCAGGTGATTTTAAATAAGCTAATGCTTCACCGGCCTCTGCATCCATTATAACTGAAAGTGAGTCCCCTGAATAGATATTTGATGTTTTTATTACCCTTACAACCTTTTTATATTTTTGATAATTTTTTAAAATGTTGGGAAGTTGGCTTTCCTGATTAAGTAGTAGGTCTTCATTAAACATGTTTTCAGACTCTCCAGGATATAGTGGTAGATATTTAATCTCAGATTCCACTAAATCTTGGAAAAAATGTGTTCCAAAGGAAAGCTCAGGTGTATACTCTCCTTTTTCTTTAGCAATTTCTACTAAAAGTGAGGTGTTGTTAATATCACCATATTTTACCGGCACTCCAAGTCGTATATCTCCCCTACTTCCCCATCTACCAGGACCCATAAGTATAAATTTTCTCTTTGGCAATTTTTTATTCAACTCATTAATTATGGTTGCAATCTTTTGCATTTCTTCCCTTGACTCTAGATTTAAATATTCCTCTGGTACTACATATACAATATAATCAATATTTTCCACTTGACCTGTGGTTATATATTTGTTTGCTGAGAACAATATTTTATCCCGTGAAACATTTTTTGGAATTGGTTTTCTTTCCATTCCCCTAGCTTGACTTTGAGGACGACATTGAAGCACATATAGTTTTTTTCCATCTGATGCAAACTCCACATCAACCGGAGTTCCAATTTTATCTTCAAGTAAAAACAAAATATGTTTCATTTTCTCTAAAAAATCACTTTTTTCAAAAAGATTAGAAAATGTTATTACCATATCTGATTCTTTTGGGTTTAATAAAATACTTGGAGGATTAACAAGCCGCCCTTCTTTATGTATTGATATTAGTTTATTTAGGAAGGGAAAATCATCAGCATGTTCTTTAAAAAATTCAATGGCATCAACTGTCTCAATAGCCCCAGATTTTAGATTTATAACATCCATATATCTTGGTGAGTATTGAATTCTCTCACTTATTAGCGTATTAACCTGGAGCTTTGGTTTTCTAGGTGAAACCAAAATAGGGTAATCATTTCCTACTCTATCAACTGCCCTAGTACCTAAACCTGGTACCAAGCGTATCATCCCATCCTCTCTTTGTATACGTGGAGACCATTGGAACTCATTTCTGCTGAAAGCTACACCTCCGAAAACTGGCATATAATAATGACCAACTTTAATTCCTACAACCTCTTGGATGAGCACACCCATCTCTTCACTAAAATCAAGTAATCCACGCTCACGCCTATACTCTATAGGGTCTGGATTAAATGTTGAGGAATAAACCTCAGCTATTGCATCCATTAAGGAATGTAGTCTTTCTTCCTCGCTACCTGTATTTGAAATAAAGAGGCTTTTGTATTTTCCTGAGAAAGCAGCACCATAACTATCTTCAAGTAAACTTGATGATCTTATAATTATTGGTTTGCCCTGTAAATCTCTAATTATTCGCCTGAATCCTTCAACTATTTCATGAGGAAATATTGCATTTTTAAATACTTGTTCTAAGAACGGTTGTTCTTGGCGTATCTGATCAGGATGCAGATACTTGGTTTGAAATGTTTCATCTAAATCATTGTAATGGATGAAATTAAACATGGTATCTGATGTGACATACCAACTTTTAGGAAATGAAATATCCCTAATAATTTCATTTTTTTCCATACTTTCTTTTAATATTTTTTCTGCTAAAAAAATCCCTGAGGTCTTACCTCCAAATTTACCTGAGCCATAACTAGGTCCTACAGTATTAGCTAATAATGAAACAAAATCTTTTGTTTTAATATATGTTTTTGCAACATTTACATATTCTGGTCTATTAGTGAAAAATCGCCTAATCAGTGCAGTTTTTATGCTTATATTATCTTCAGGAGCCAAGGTTGTTTCTTCAGCTTCTTGGCCAAAGAATCTATTTAGTTCATCTGTTATTTCAATTAAAGAGATTCCTTCTTTCTGAGATGATAAAAGCAATGGTCGGGCTCTGTCCTGTGTCATCCAGTTTTGAAATAGTTTTGAAATACTTTCTGGTGGAAAGGTCTCTTTTGCAATTTCAAATATTTGTTTTTGAATTCTTTTCAATGAATCGAGATCCTGCCTAGGATTTGGCATGTTAATTCCACACCATTCACTTGAAGACCCCTTATCAACTGGACAAACCCTTGCTAATAAAGATGTTATCTTCTCGTTTTCATATCTATATAGGTAGTAGGTCATTTTTCTTGTCATTCTTAGTAATGTCCTTGGGTCTGTTTTTATCAGTAGACCTATTATGACCTCCCAATCCTGTTTTTTTTCTGAACTTTTAGACTCTGTAAGTGCTTCTTTTATTCTGTTTTCTTCAATATATTTGCCTAACAGATCAGAAATAGCATCAATCAATCTTCTTTCTTCGATTAGAAATGGTCCTTCGTCAACTTGTGGTTTTTCTTCCAAGTAATATACTTCTAAAGTCCCAATTTTTTTATCATCAACAATAATATTACTTACTTGACTCCACTTAGTTTCCTTAAAATTTTTAGTTTTATATTCCTTACCTTCTACTGTTATTCTACTACAGGTAATACTAGGATACTGCCATGCAGGTGGAATTAATTTAATAATTTTATTTAGCACCTCATCTTGTGAAAGATTTTTATTTTTTACAATTTCAGTTAATCCATATAGACAGTCGAGTTCTTTTACTCTCTCCTTAAGTTTATCCATTTGTTCATGAGTTGAGCGGTTCGTGTTCTTTTTTTGCTTATTATTTTTATTCATAATCAATCTTCCATTTATTTTTTATTTAAGTATCAATTTTCTTTTTCCTTTATGACTGCTTTACCGTGTTTTCCGTCAATTATCACTTCTAGCTCTGAAGGTGTTTTAACATGTTTTAAATCCTCTGTTTCTTCTATTATTTCAAGGGAATCAAGCCATTTCCAATCTATATTTCCCTTATCTCTTTTTGTTATTATATAACCTACTTTTGAAGATATCATATCATGGAAAAAATGGGAACCCTGTGAAGGATCAATTGGTCTTTCCCCATAGGGTGTTTCTACAATCACCTTTACACCAGCTATATCACTCCAAATAATAGGGATACCAAGCCAAGAATCTGCTGAACCCCATCGCCCAGGACCAATAATAATATACGGTTTACCATTATCCATTAATTTAGTATTCATCTTTCTTATTTGACTAACTGCCCTATTTGAATTTGACATATGAAAAGATTCAGATTTAATATAGACTATGTCCTTTATACCACTGATTATACCATTTCCTAATGCATTCTCGCTATAACAAATTACTTTATCAATATCTATTTTATCAAGGTCTACATCATAGTATTTATCAGATGGAATCATACTTCTTATTTGCAATATTGTTAACTCTACAGACTCTGATTCATCTTTGCTAAAATTAACAGCAAATTCAATTTCTATAGGATAACCAAGAGCAAGCTCACCAACTTTTAGAAGCAGTTTTAATACCTTTGCTAGAGGTATTTCGTTATAATTAATGATAGGTGCAAAATCTATAACAATAGCGCCCTCATCGTATAAACCAGGATAAAGCCTATCATCACTATGTATATACGTAGATGCAATCTTATCTAAAACACCATGTTTTTTCGCAATATCAATATCTAGTTTTTCTAAAGTTGTTTCTTCATTTTGTGTAAAAATAGTATAAACAGATTTAAGCTTCAAAGCATAGTAACTTTTTTGTGAATATTTTATGAAATCTTTAGGTGTACCAAATAGCGGAGCTTTTGGTTTTTCAGGACAGAAACAATAACTGCTCCCACCATCGACTATGGCCTTTCCTAATCCAAGAGCAAGATAAACTATCCCCTCCTCTGGCTTACATGGTCCTGAGGGGTAGTAATTATAAGATTTTGCTACTCCTGAGATTGCCGGATAAAAATAATCTTCATGTTTGTTACCAACAACTTCCTGAAGTAATACCGCCATTTTTTCATCACTGACCTGCTTTGGCGTAGATTTAATATATGTCCTTGCTTTTTCGAAAAAAGTTGAGGCATAAACATATTTTATAGCATTACAAACTTCTTTGAATCTGAGCTCTGTTTCCCAGGACTCGTTTGGAAGCAACATTGACGCATAAATACCCGCAAATGGTTGTAAAAGTGAATCTTCAAGAAGGCTTGAGGATCTTACGATTAATGGCCTCCTACTATTTCTAACAAATGAACGAAGGTCACCAATAATTGTTGGAGGTAAACTAGCAGCAATAAATTTCGAAGCAATTCTTTCATCTGACAAATTAGAAATTTCTAATTTTGAGATTTCATTATGTTCAATAAATGCATCAAAAACATCAGTTGATAAAACAATACTTCTCGGAATCGTAATCTTTAATTTAGGAAACATATCCTCAGTAAGATAATTTGATAGTATTTTTCCCAGAAAAGCTATACCTCTTGCCTTTCCACCGAAAGAACCTGTTCCTATATGAGTTAATTTTATATGATGTGCTTTATCTGTTCTTTGATAACTTTCAACGAAATTTTTATCTATAGAATATCTAAATTCTTCTATTACATCTATCATTTTTTTTCTTAATTTTTCGCCATCATCAAATTCTTGTTCTATTGCCACATATTTATCAGCAAGATCAATTTCTCCAACTGATTTTAACCATTTTGAAAATTCTTTTCTTTTTGCATATCTTAAAATAATATCTTTATTGATTGACAATATAACATTTTCAAAATCTTTTAGGCTTTGCACCTCTCCTATTTTTTTACCTTTAATATCTTTTATTATAAGTCTATCTGCGCTATAATTTTTATTAATATCCTTATAATAATCTTTATTTTTTAATTTTTTACCTGTTATTTCTTCGATAATTGATTTTATTTTATTTTCTTTTTCATTAATATTCATAATCCATTTTTAATATTATACCCAACCCCTTAATTTACATGCCTCAACAACTCTTGAAATAGCTATAATATATGCTGCATCTCTTAGTCTTATTTTTTTCATTTTTGCAAGCTCCCACACTTTATGAAAAGCATCAGTCATCTTATCATCAAGTTTACCAAGGACCTCCTCTTTGCTCCAATAATAGTTTTGGTTGTTTTGAACTTGTTCAAAATAACTACAAACAACGCCACCTGCATTTGCTAAAAAATCGGGTATCACAACAATATTTCTCTTTTCAAGCAAATCATCTGCTTCAGGAGTTATAGGGCCATTAGCCCCACATATAATTAATTTAACACTTGATTTTATATCTTTAACATTTTCTTTTGTTATCGAATTTTCCAAAGCATTAGGCATAAGTATATCGACTTCATTCTTAAGCCAGTCCTTTCCTGGGTGGCATTTATAACCGAGATTTTCAGCTTTTGCCTTATCAATTGTACCAAATCGGTCTGTAATTTTTATTAATTCCTTAAAATCAATTCCGTTTTCTTTATAATAACTATATGCACAGCCATCTTTTTGATCCCAACATGACACAGAAACAACAGTTCCACCATATTCTATAAACAATTCTGCTGCATAACGGGCGACATTTCCAAAGCCTTCAATAGAAGCAGTTGCTTTTGTAATATCGAAGTCCATCTCTTTTAAGGCTTCTCTAAGCATATAAATTAATCCATACCCAGTTGCCTCTGGGCGTCCTAATGATCCTCCAAGACCGATAGGCTTTCCTGTAATTACCCCTGGATATTGCCCACCAAAAATTGTTTGATATTCATCCATCATCCAAAGCATATGCTGACTGTTAGTCATAACGTCAGGAGCCGGTATATCACGCACGGGCCCAATGTCCTTTGCAATTTGTCTAACCCAACCTCTACATAAATTTTCTTGTTCTCTTTCTGAGAGGTCATGTGGATCACATATTACCCCGCCTTTTCCTCCGCCTAATGGTATATCTACAACAGCACATTTCCATGTCATCCACATTGAAAGGGCTCGTACAGTATCGGCTGTCTCTTGAGGATGAAATCTGATTCCTCCTTTACAAGGTCCTCTTGCATCATTATGTTGAATTCTGAAACCCTTGAATATCTTAATATTTCCATCATCCATTCTTACAGGTATAAGAAAATGATATTCTCTCATTGGAACTCTTAACAATTCTCGTGTTGTTTGATCCAGTTCTAGCTGCTCGGCAACCTTCTCAAATTGTTCTTGAGCCATCTTATATGCATTAAACCCTTTTTGAGCCATGTTAAAAAACCCAAGCACGTGATTGGTATTTTGTATATTAATATATTGGTTGCAGTATTTTATGAAAAATAAATAAAAATATAGTTGAGAAAACCCTTTTTTTAATGATTTTTTAGGGGATTGAATCTTAGCTTCTTTTCTAATTAAAACTTAGAATATTATTCGAGAAAAAATATTTTTAATTTTATTGATTGTTTATATCTGTTGATATCCTTTAGTTATTTTCTAATTTTGACATTTTTACACGTTACCTTTTTATATTATAATTGTTAAAAGTTACCACGACACAGTATATCACGATATTTAAGGTGGATGTAAAAAACAAAGGTGATCTATTGAACTTAGAATATCTTAAGAAGAAGACTCTTCATACTCCTGCATCTCAGAGATTTATAGAAATTGATATGCTTAGAGGTCTAGCAATAATTCTTATGATTTTTGGTCATCTTCTTTGGGATTTGGATTACTTTGGATTGATGACTATTAATGGTGGAATTTATTCTGCTCTACAAAGATCTGTTCAACCTATGTTCTTCATATTAGTTGGAATCAGTCTAGTGGTAAGTAAAAAGAAAATCGAGAATTTGAAATCAAATGATGAAAATAAATACTATAAACGTCATATTTTAAGAGGTTCAAAAATATTTGGTATAGGTATGATTCTTACTTTACTCACATTAATTTTTATACCTGAAACACCAATATATTTTGGTGTTTTACATTGCATTGGTTTATCAGTTATTTTAAGTGCCCCTTTCCTGAAATTTAGAAAATTCAATCTACTTTTTGCATTTTTAATTCTTTTTGCTAGTTTAGTTATATCAGTATATAATCTAGAAAATCCAACAATATTTCATCTTATATTAGGAATTCATCAAACAGATATTTGGAATTACACTGTTGATTATTTTCCTCTCCTGCCCTGGTTTGGGATTTGTCTATTGGGAATTGTTATTGGGGATTGCTTATATGTTGGTTCTGAAAGAAAATTCCGCCTTCCTGATCTTTCTAGATTCAGATCTATAAAGATATTTCAATGGTGTGGCCAGCATTCTCTAATAATTTATCTATTGCATCAACCGATTATCGCAGGTGCCATATCAATACTTACAAAATTCTAGTAGCCTATATTTTATTTAATTGCAATTTTTACACCATATGACATATACCACAAAAATACAAAAAAGCAAATTATCATCTCAGGTACTGCAATGCCCTTGAAAAAATAAAGAGTTACAGGTGAAATTAAACAAATTAAAGATATTGAAATTGCTGCATTTCCCATTTTTCTATCAAATTGATAATGTTTCATTGTAATTCCTATAATTAATATTCCAATTGTCAAAGAAATAAAGAAAATAGCCGATGCTACATAATGCGGGATAAAAATTGTAATAGGAAATATTCCAACACCAACGAGTGCCAAAGAGCTTATAGAAAGAACCAAACCTCCAAGTCTCATATATAAAATCCTTATTAGACCTACTGAGAAAATTAATGCAAAAAATCCGGAAAATATCAAACCATTGTTAAAGAAAAAAGCAGAAACACCTTCAGCTCCTAAATCACTTAATGCATTGTTTGTCCATTTAAACCATGGTGAATACAACATTGCAATTAGAATACTAATTAAAAAAATAAAAGGCATTACTATTCCACAAAGCCCGGCTAACTTTGTTATATCTAATTTTCTAATAAATTTTTTAAAGTTCATTTTATAAATATAGTTAATTTAGTTTTATTTATATTTTTTTATTTTAGTAATATTTAATTGAAAAATTCTAAAACTTTATGTATTAAAAATATATTCGTTAATTCTGGGGGAATTTGGTGAACCAAGATAAGGGTAAAGGATGGGTCTTCCATTACCGATTCCTCGATAATAAAGTGTTTGGGGTTTGATGGGGACCAAATACGATTTGCGAGTTCATGCAAGGCATGATTATACATATAAACGCCTCATTCCCCCACAACATATAGCATTTTTTAAGATTAGGAATTATTAAAAAATATTTTATATATAAAGTTTATATTAAACGTGTTTGGCCGCGAATTTTATAATTTGATAGTTCTTCGAACACATCATCCTCATGTAAAATATTCAGAATATCTTCCAAAGAAGATGATATTTTTATATCTCTAGTTCTACCATATCTGCCTTTAGAGATAACACGGGCAGTAATTATCCCAAGCATATCAAGTTCAGATATTAAATCAGCAATCCTTCTTTGCGTTAGAATATCAGTTCTAATTTTTTTACTTAGATTCTTATATATCTCATATACCTCTCCAGTTGTAATAGCACCAGTAGATCCTGATTTCTGATTTTGTTTCTCCTGAAGAAGAATTGAAAGTAATATTAATTTTGACTGGGTAGGTAAGGTTCGGACAACTTCTATTATTCTGTCTATCTCAATTTTGTTTTGTGCAAGACGAACATGTTTTTTTGTTATTTTCAAGGATTTACTCCGCTCAGCAAGCTCAGCGGACATCCTTAAAAGGTCAAGAGCTCTTCTTGCATCTCCATGCTCTTGAGCAGCAAGAGCTGAACATAATGGAACCACATCACCTTCTATAGAATTTGGTTTAAGTGCTGTTTCTACTCTTTGATTTAATATATCTTCTAACTCTTTTGCGTCATAAGGGGGAAATATCATATTTTCTTCCCCAAGGCTTGACTTTACACGTGGGTCTAAAAATTCAGTGAATTTAAGATCATTTGAAAGACCAACGATTGATATTCTAGAATTCTTTAGATCAGAGTTTATTCTAGAAAGATTGTAAAGTGCCTCATCTCCCTTCAGTTTATCAACTTCATCAAGAATTATAACAGTTACTCCTCCCTCCTTTTCTATCATTTGCTTCAGTTTAGAATAAACCTCATCTGTAGGCCAGCCAGTGAATGGAATTCTTTCTGACCAATCTTCTATAAAATGGTTTGCAATATTTTGTAAAAGACGGTATTGAGTATCAACAACCTCACAATTTATATAGATAAAATTTACCTTTTTACCGGTTTCTTCACCTTTTAATAGAAGTTCTTTTCCTACATATTTTGTAACTGCTGTTTTTCCGGTACCTGTTTTTCCATAAATAAATACATTTGATGGGGTTTCATCTCTTAAAGCTGGGACTAATACAGATGCCAAACTATCAATCTCTTTTTCTCTATGAGGAAGTGTTTCAGGCATATATGTTGGTCTCATGGCTTCTCTATTTAAAAATAGACCATTAAATTTAAGCAAACGACCAAATATATCACTATTTACTGTCTGTCTCTCCCTCGTAAAAATATCTCCCCCGGGCTAGTGTAATCTACTATTGTATATTAAAGATTTATGCATTATTTTTCTCCTTATTTTCTCCTGTTGATTTGTAAATAGAGGAAGCCCCTTATTTCCTATGGAAAATATATTCAAACTAGATTTAAATTTTATAATTTTTCTATATTTATAATTTTAAAAATCAGAATATTCAAATACTTAAAAGTATATAACTATCTGGATATACTTACGTAAAAATATTTTAAAAATAATGGATACTTACAATAATTAGTTCCACACGAAATGAAGGGGCCCCTCTCAAATTATAAAATTTTTAAATTCTATTTATTGGCCACCAATAATAATTACATCTTTGACAGATTTAATTGAATTAAATGGAAATACAAGATGACCCTGGTTGTCTAGATGATATAACCTTGGATCGATATCATCTGAGGGTTCTACTAGAATTCCTATTAACTCTCCAGTTTTACTATCAACTGTAGAATTTCTCATAATACCTAAATATAAACCCTCTTCGCTCATCACAGTCTTTCCTCTAAGTTCGTTTTCAGTAATTTTCAATTTTTATCCCTCCTTTTTATTTAATTTCCTTACATATATTGAATATCTTTTTCGCTTTTATCCTTTTTGGCTATTCCACTCCCGAGAGTTTCAGACACTTTGTCATAGAATTTTATTATATTTGGAGTAATTGAAGCGCGAACACTTTCCATTGCCTGTTGAAAATGAATCTTTCTTACTTTATTTGCTTTTTCATTCTCTCTTATAGCAATCATTGCTGCCTCCCTACAAAGAGACTCGATATCAGCACCAGAATAACCATCCGTTTTAATAGCAAGCCAATAAAATAATTTTTCTTCATCAGATAATTTTTTAATATTTATATCAGATTTTGAAGACTCCTTATATGTGTTGTCAGTCTCTGATGGAGTAACTTCTTCACCTTTTGTACCGATTTCTATTAATCCTTTTTTCTTTTTAATAAAATCGTCAGTTTCACCAGCTATCTCTATCTCTAGTTCTTTTAACTCTCCCTTTGTGATAGATATCGGCATTTCTCTTGTATGAATCTTAAATATCTCTAAACGAGCAATTTTATCAGGGGAATGAATTAATACTAATCTATCGAAACGACCGGGACGAAGCAATCCTGGATCAATTATATCTGGGCGATTTGTTGCACCAATTACCACAACTCCCTCCATACTCTCTAGACCGTCTATACTTGTTAAAAGTTGGTTAACCACACTATCAGTTACATGCGTTCCTGTATCTGTTCCTCTCATCGGTGCTATGGAATCAAGCTCATCTAAAAATACAATTGTTGGTGCGACCTGTCTTGCCTTTTTAAATAATTCACGAACTGCTTTCTCTGATTCTCCAACCCATTTGCTCATAACTTCAGGTCCTTTTATAGATATAAAATTTGCTTTTGATTCGTGGGCGACTGCTTTAGCAAGCAAAGTTTTTCCTGTTCCAGGTGGTCCGTATATAAGTATACCACGCGGAGGAGTGATACCCATTCTCTTAAAGACCTCCGGTCTTGTTAGAGGCCATTCAACAGCTTCCTGAAGTTGTTGTTTTGCTGCCTCAAGTCCTCCAACATCTTCCCATGAAACCTTTGGTACCTCTATTAAGAACTCTCTCATTGCTGAAGGTTCAATACCTCGATGGGCGCTTTTAAAATCATCCATTGTAACCTCCATTTTTTCAAGCAATCCTACTGGTATAGGTTTTTCAAGGTCTATTTCTGGAAGGTATCTTCTTAAAGCATTCATTGCAGATTCCCTTGCAAGGGCTGCAAGATCTGCTCCAACAAAACCATAGGTATTGTCAGCAAGTTCTTCAAGATTACAATCCTTGCTCATTGGCATTCCGCGAGTATGGATTTGTAAAATTTCTTTTCTACCCGTCCTATCTGGCGCATCAATTCTTATCTCTCTATCAAATCTTCCTGGTCTTCGAAGGGCAGGATCTAAAACGTCTGGAATGTTTGTAGCACCAATAACAATTAATTTTCCTCGTCCCTTAAGTCCATCCATAAGTGTTAACATCTGGGAAACAACACGACGCTCTACTTCACCATGTACCTCGCTTCTTTTTGGGGCAATTGCATCGATTTCATCAATGAATATAATAGATGGTGCATTTTTTTCAGCCTCTTCAAAAATTTTCCTAAGATTTTCTTCACTTTGCCCATAAAATTTCGAGTTATGCAGGAAGAAATAGGAACCACCAATAAAACTATCCTTTTCTACTGTAAAATCGTAAAGGGTTTGGTTACCAATATATTCTTTTGATTCAACTTTTTCCCATCCAATATCTTCTCTCATTAAGGTAGAATATTCTGTTTTAATGTTCGGTGTTAGAATATCATTATTTGATGCTAGACAATATAGAACTTCAAGAGCATGTTTAGTAATATTGCCGGCATTATAAACATAATAATCTTTGTTTCTGTATTCTTTGTACGGTAATTTAGCCTTGATTTCGTTAACCAAAATAGAAGGATAAGGTATGTCTTGAAAGTCTTTAATTCTCTTTACATTTTTTATTTGTTTTAGTCTCTTCATCTTAACCGGACTTGAGGACCCGATATCTAAAAATTTTAATCTACCCCTATAGCCTCTAATGGATAACTCATATACTCTACCTTTTGGTGTTTTATGTAAATTCAATTTTGTAGATATACCTAATTTTATTTGAAGTAAAGATTGCAAATCGTGTAAAAAATCTCTTGATATACTGAAAAGTTTAGGAGTTGGGTAGTTTGATGTCATTGAAACAGTGCCGTCTCCATCAAAATATCCGCGTACAAAAGACATTATTTGTTTTTTTGGTAACTCATAGAAATAACCGGGAATTTTAAGTTTATTATTGTATTTAAAGCCCATTTGTTTTAGAAACATAACAAGTGTTTTTGAATATACAATCAGTCTTTCATCATTATATTTCTTGGTTTTAGTAATATTAAACAATTTTTCTAAAAGAGCCTTAAACCTAGTAATTAACTCTTGATCATTGTTTGCAAATGTAACTGAATCATCTTTTTTACTAATATTTCCATCTGAAACAAGCAAACCTAGAAATTCCATTAATTCTTCAGATGACTCCTCAGGTAACTTTATACTATTACTACGAGAAAGATTGTTGCTTTTAACTACATATTTATCATCAATTTTTACAAGATTCTTTATTTTATCAATATTTATTTTATAGTTTTGTTCTACTGTTTCAATTTGATTTATCCTAGCAACATAATCACCTTTTTTAAGATTAGATGTTTTTTTCCAAACAAGAGCACCATTTTCATATACAAGAAATGGTTGATTATTAGATGTCCGTAGTTCATTTCCATCGCTGATTTTTATTTTATAAGTCGGGGCGTTAAGTTTTGTGACATGTGTTATTTTTGTTTTATCCACCTTTCCATCTTTAAAAGCATAGGTGGATAAAGGGTTTTCAAGTTCAATAGTAACTGTACTGTTTCCATCAAATCTTTTTCCATTTTTTTTAAACAAATCTTTTGCTTTAATGTGTCCTTTTGGATTTGTATATATTTTTGTTTCACCATCTACGCACATTATCTCAGGGCCATTAATCGTATAAAAGTTTGCACCAGACTCATTTGCCACAGCTTTTGCGATAAGCGTTTTACCTGTACCAGGAGGGCCATGTAATAAAACTCCCTTGGGCGGATCAATTCCTAATCTATCAAATAGCTCAGGATGTTTAAGAGGAAGTTCAATCATCTCTCTAACTTTTAAAATTTCATCATGAAGACCACCAATATCTTCATAGCTTACTCTCGGACCTTCCATTTCAATTTCTTTTGCTGCCTCTTCCTTTACCTTGATTAAAGTCTCCTCACTGATTGATACAATACCTCCAGGAGAGGTATTTATTATTATAAAAGGAAGTGAGCTACCAAACAATGCAATACCTGGTATAATCACACTGTCTCCTTTAGTTAGAGGTCTTTTTAATAATCCTTTTTTAATTAGATTATCAATTCCACTGCCGAATTGAATTTGTTGTCCTTTTGATATTAGTGGAGCGAGGGTTACATCTCTTGCTTCTTTTATTTCAGCTCTTCTTATTTTTATACGTTCTCCAAGTCCACTTCCACAATTTTTTCTTGTTAAATTATCTATTCTAATTATTCCTTTACCTTCATCAGTAGGATGTGCTCTCCAAACAACAGCAGCTGTCTTTTTTGTACCCTCTATCTCTATTACATCTCCTATAGATAAATCTAAACTCATTCGTGTTTGATGATCAATACGGGCTCTGCCGTACCCAACATCTTGTTGAAATGCTTCTGATATCTTTAATACTGCTTCTTTTTCTTTCATTAAGCTCCCACCAAATAAAGGCCTTTTTTTAGGGTTAATAAAACAAGTTATTATTATATTTTTTCCGTTGTTAAAAAAATGTACAAAGCATACTTATTTAAATCATTTTCACGCTCTAAACAGCATATACGTAACGTAATTTTTAAATTAATATATTTAAATCCAATAAAAAATGAAGCTAAAATATTTTTCCATGATATTTTCCATTATAGGTATTTTAATCTTGTATATGATATCAAGATTTTCTCAGGCACCGATTATAAATATTAATGAAATAAAAGATTATGAAGGCAAACAAGTCACACTTAAAGGCTTTGTTACAGAGCATCATTTAACAAAATTTGGTAGTCAAATAATTAAAGTTGCAGATGAAAACTGTTCAGTTGAGGTTTTTTTAGAAGGGAAAGTCGAAGTAGAGTATGGTGATAAAATACGTGCAACTGGCGAGGTACAAAAGTATAAAGATACGTGGGAATTGATTGTAAATGATAATCGTGAGATACAGATAATAGAAAAATGGCACAATGTGTCCTCTCCTCTATGGCAGATTGCAGAAAATCCTACTAGATATCTGAATTTAAATGTAAATGTCACAGGGTATATAGAGTCCGTTTCTAATGCATATTTTTTGCTTGTAGATATTGAAAGTAAACATTCATTAATAATCTATTATTCAATAGTAAAAGACATTACTTTATATCCTGGGCAAAGAATTTGTGCTTTGGGAAGATTTACTTTCGATGAAAAGAATTTCAGATATATGCTTGATATTTGTGAAGAAAATCATGGTATCACGCTTCCACAAAAAGAGTAATAATTATGCTGCCTCTTCTCCTTGTTATTCTATTTTGTATTCTAGGTGTCATAACTGGCATTGCAACAGGACTTCTACCTGGACTTCATGTAAATAACATAGCTCTTATTCTCCTTTCATTATCTGGTGCTATTGTTTCAGGATTTAGTTTTCTTTTTGAATATGGTATATCTGAACAGTTCATACTAATTCTAATTTGTATATATATTATATCAACTTCAATCTCTCACACATTTCATGATGTGATCCCATCAACTTTTTTGGGGGCACCCGATGAAGATATGGCCCTTTCAGTTCTTCCTGCTCATTCGTTACTTCTGGAAGGTAAGGGTTATGAAGCAGTTGCTATTTCTGCAATGGGTAGTTATGGTGCTATTTTGTTTTGTTTTATTCTTCTATATCCGATTCGTTTTATTATTGGAAACCCCTTATTTTTTTATGAGTCCTTGAGAGAAATTATGTTGTTTGTTTTACTTGCAATTTCAATTCTTATGATTGCAACCGAAAAGGCAAAGATTGATGATTTTTTAAAAAAAGGTAAAATGCCCGCTGTAATAGGGATGCTTTTTGCTTTATTTGTTTTTTTTCTTTCTGGTATTTTTGGAATTATTATTTTTCAGGTCCCAGTTGATTCTCCGATTGGGCTTTCCTCTCCGGTTTTATTTCCAGCACTGGCAGGGCTTTTTGGTACTCCTACACTACTTACTTCTCTTATGACAAAACCAGTGATACCAAAGCAAAAGATTATTGATCCTATTCTTAATAAAAACACAAAAAAATCATCTATTTTATCTATTACAACAGGAAGTCTTGGCGGAATTCTTGTATCAATTATTCCTGGTATTACTTCTGCAACCGGCACTATTCTTGCAATGAACGCAAGGGGGGAATCAGATAAAAGACAGACAATTGTTACTCTTTCTGCGGTAAACACTGCTTGTGCATTTTTTGTAGTTGTTGTTATGTTTATAATTCTTCGGTCTAGAAGTGGTGCAACTCTTGCTGCTATGGAGCTTATGTCTGTCGCTGAATGGACTACATTACTTATCCCTACAAATCTATGTTATTTTTTAATCTCTCTTCTTTTGGGTGGAACTCTCTCATATTTTTTAACACTTAAGGTTGGTAAGATTTTTGCTAAAAAATTTGCAAATGTGCCTTATGCTTTGATTGTTAAACTTACAATTTCAATGGTAGTTATCCTTGTTATACTTTTTACAGGTATTTCTGGACTGCTGATTCTTATTGTTGCAACATTGATTGGTCTTTTACCTGTGGAATGGGGTGTTAGAAGAAGTCATTGTATGGGTATTTTGTTGATTCCAATAATTCTATATTTTGTATGATTAATTATTCTCAAATATTTTTTCTTCAATTATTTTGTAGAAATCATCAAAATTTATACTATACTGCTTTCCAATTAGAAATGCTGCGACTTCTTCTGTTATACATTTTTCTTTTACCATACTGTTTATTGAATTTGTAATACCTGCTCTGTCAACATCTGTCTTTTCAATTAGAATTTTAATTAATTTTTCTAAGACTGTTTCATCCTTTTCATCTTTTATATTTGCCTCTTTACTTTCAAACACTTTTTTAGAGGGTGAGAAGCCTACTGGAACAACAGTTTTTTCATAATCAAAATTAGGTTTTAATAAATCACCCTCTTTATTTAATAAATTCTTTTTTAAGGCTAGATTTATAAACGCTTTAGCATCATCAGGTGTGAACCAATTCAAATCCATTGATAGAGAAAGATAAAGGTCAGAAAATTTTAAAGACGCCTTTCCACTTCTTTTAAATAGAAAGGATATAATTATTTCTTTTTCAGATTCCATTTTTTAAACTCCTTGAATTTATTAAAATCAACAAGTATGCCTTTTATTCCAAATTCCTTCCAAAAAGAAATATTTTTTAAATTTAACTCATAGATATATACAATTTTTCTCTTGGCAATTGTTTTAAAATAATCACAATTTTGAAAATTAGATTTAATTTCCTCTTTTGAATAGAAATTTACAAAACCATCTAATTGTTGTTTATGCATTTCTTTAAAATCATATTTTCCTTTTAACCCAATATCAATATTTAGAAAAATTTCATTCTCTGTTATATCTTTAATATCTGATAACTCAAAATTTAACCAAAGAGATTTTCTTAATGTTATAGTATTAGCCCCTGCCAACACTGCATCAACAACGTCACCAAGATTTCTTGGGCCAAAATCTACCCATAAATCATAGGAATCAGATAGACTTTGAAATGTACAAAAATTTGGTTTATCTTTTTCTATTCCATCTAGATCCAGAATATAAATTTTTTCATCTTCATTTATTTCTTTTAAAATATCTTTTAAAAATGACGTAGGATAACCCAAAATCTTTCTTTTTTTTAGTTTTATTAGAGGAACAATTTCCATAATACTACAAAGAAATTACAGTAATAAAGGTTTTTCAATATAAAAAAATGAGAAAAGATATCTATATTTTATCTACCCAATCTTTTCTCAGCTTCTGCAATTTTAAGTCTTGTTTTTATAACTGTATCTGGATTAAGAGATATACTATCAATACCGCATTCTACTAAAAACTCTGCAAACTCTGGAAAATCTGAAGGCGCCTGTCCACATATACCAACTTTTCTTCTTGGTTTATGTCTGTGTGCACAGTCAATAACTGATGATACAAGTCTTTTAACAGTTTCGTTTCTCTCATCAAAGATATGAGCAACCAAATCAGAATCTCTGTCAAGACCAAGTGATAGTTGAGTCAAATCGTTTGAACCTATGCTGAAACCATCAAAAATATCTGCGAATTGATCAGCAACTATTACATTTGAGGGTATTTCACACATAACATAGATTTCAAGACCATTTTCACCTTGTTTCAAACCATACTCTTTCATAATATCTATTACTTTTTTACCTTCATCTGGTGTTCTGCAGAAGGGTATCATAGGTTTTATGTTTGTAAGTCCCATTTCATTTCTTGCTTTTTTAATAGCGTCACATTCAAGACCAAAGGCTGGTTTGAATTTTTTATCATAATATCTTGAAGCACCTCTCCATCCTATCATTGGGTTATGCTCCTTTGGTTCATACATATATCCACCAATTAAGTTTGCATATTCATTTGTTTTAAAATCAGACATACGAACTATTACATCGTTTGGATAGAAACCTGCAGCAATTTTTGCTATGCCTCTTGCAAGGGTATCAATAAAGAATTCTACTTTGTTTTTATAACCTATACTTTTTTCATCTATTTGTTTTATTACTTCAGAGACCTTTGGGTCTTCCGAAACTTTTTCCTTTAATTTTTCATACTCAAGAAGAGCAAGTGGATGAATTCCAATATGTGAGTTTATTATAAATTCCTCTCTAGCAAGGCCAACTCCACTATTTGGTATTTGTCCCTGTTGAAATGCCTTTTCAGGAACTCCAACATTCATCATAATCTGAGTTTTTGTTTCAGGTAAATCATTGAGTTTTAATTCATCCTTTCTAAACTTTAAGAGGCCTTCATATATTCGTCCAACTCCCTCTGAACAGTCAACAGTCACATTTGTTCCAAAAGAGATTGATGAGGTTCCATGACCTGTTCCAATAACACAGGGTATGCCAAGCTCACGCGATATAATTGCAGCATGGCAGTTATTTACTATAATTGGTGTATATCTACTTGTGAAAACTACATAATTATGATGGTCTTCAACCATAATATTGTATACATCTTTTACACCTAATTTTTTACTAAAATTTACGCGTTGCATTCGCGTGTTAGAATTTAGAATTTTATCTATATCCTTTCTATGTTGGTCATCGCAGAGTGGCAGAACATAGTTTCTTAATTTTTCAGAATCAATAAGAAAATTATTATTAACATAAGATTTAATCCTTCCTTTGTAATTAATATTATCAGCAATATCTCCAATTAATTGTTTCGCTGAGAAAAACCTAGTACCATTCCTTTTTCTATTATAATTTCCTTTAACTCTTTTTGTATAAGAAAGTAATCTTTCAACTTGTTCAACAATCTGGACATTGTAAATATTTCTATTAGTCGAAACCTGGGGAACAATTCCTAATCGTAAACAACCAACAACAATTGATTGTAAGAGCAAATCGTTTGAACAGTAAATGTTTATTCTACTGGATGCCGTATTATAACTTCCATCTCCATCTATTACTCCTGCTAAAAAGTGTGATATCACGTCCTCATCGGTAGCTAAAAGCATTTGAACTGTATTTCTTTCATAATCCAAAAGTTGTGTAGCAATTTGTTTACTATAACACCTATAAGCATTAGCATTTCCAATTACAAAGTTGCCTCTGATAATCCCCTCTGATGTTTTCTTTTTAGTTTCAATAAATGATTTTTTGAAAATGTCTTGTAAACAGTTCTGTATAGATTCTATAAACTCTTTTTTATCTTCAGTTGGTTTTTGAATAAATTGAACTTCACCATGTGTGTTTGATAAGCTGATATGACCATCGGTCATTAATGCTCCTAATAAATAAGCAAGTTTTTTATCCTCAGTAGATGATTGAATAAGAGATGGGAGTTTTTGAGCTGAAATTATCATTTCTTTGTCTAATAATATTTTATTTACCTCTTTGGAAGTGATTTTTCTATTTTTATATGTGATAAATTTATGGTCCGGTGTTACTTTTAAAATATTGTTTTTCATTCTCCCAGTTTGAGAAACCTCAATTTCTATTGTTTCGGATTCCCTCTTCATTGATCCCAGTATTTTTTTCCATTCGATTTTAAAAGTTTCTTTATTAAAAGAGGGTACAAAGAATTCCTCTTTATTATTTATCCTTTCATAGATTTTTTCAAAAGAAATGAAACCTTTATTTGTCAACAAAATAGTATCTCCAGTAAAACAAGTTCTTCCACCACGATTTGTGACAATTGCCCCAGCAATTTTCATAATAGGCTCCCAATCAGGATCTGTCATATCAGTTACTAAAACTTGTCCCTTCTTGAATTTACTGATGTCCTTTGAATTTTCAATTACATTTACCTCTCCCTGACCAATCATGCTTCCTACTGCTTCACCTTCAATAAGTAATTTTCCTTTTTCCTCAAGAACATATGTATTTAGTGTTGCAACATCTCTTTGGGAGTGTACTGTTTCAGGTCTTGCCTGAACTATAAATAATTCTCCAGTTTGCCCGTCCTTTGCCCATTCTATATCCATTGGTTTTTTGTAATGATCTTCAATGATTTTTGCCCATTTAGCTAGTGTTATGATTTCATCTTCATTTATTACAAATTTCTTTCTATCTTCTTCACTTACCTCTTGTTGTACAGTTCCTTTTTCTCCATATACAAGACGTTTTTCTTTGGAACCAATTTTTTTCTCAAGAATTGGTTTAAAACCTTTTTCTAAAGTCGGCTTAAAAACATAGAATTGATCTGGGTTTACTGCACCCTGCACAACGTTTTCACCAAGGCCATAGGCACCAGTAATATATACTGCATTTTTGAAACCACTTTCTGTATCAATAGAAAACATAACCCCTGAACTTGCCAGATCAGATCTAACCATCTTTTGAACACCAACCGATAACAAGACATCAAAATGATCAAATCCCTTATCCTCTCTGTAAGAAATTGCCCTGTTTGTAAATAATGATGCAAAGCAGTCTCTTACTCTTTCTATTAATTCATCTTCACCTGTAACATTTAAGTAGGTCTCTTGTTGTCCAGCAAAACTTGCATCAGGTAAATCCTCTGCAGTTGCACTACTTCTTACTGCAACATCAACATTTTTACTGTAACGTTTTTCCATCTCACGGTAATGTTTTCTAATGTCTTCCTCTAGGTCTTGTGGTAGGGGAGTATTTTTAATAAGCTCTCTAACCTTTTTGCCTCTTTCTGCAAGGTTATTTACGTCATGTGTGTCAAGATCTGATAATATTTCCTTTATTTTTTTATCAATCCCTGCTTTTTCTATTGTGTATTTGTATGCATAAGCAGTCACTGCAAAACCAGAGGGTACATTAACACCCTTTTTTCCAAGATTTCTTATCATTTCTCCTAAAGATGCGTTTTTTCCACCAACAGAGGGAACATCTTGGATTCGTAAATCTTCAAACCATTTGTTAAACTCTTTAATCATTATTTCACATCCTAAGTGTTTGGAGGGTAATATAAACCTATATTTAAACTCTTTTTTGATAAAAAATTAAACAAAATAAATTTAAAAGGAATATTTATGCAGTCTTTTTACATTTTTATCATAGCTGTACCAACGTTTTGGCAAATCTGGATTGTGTAAACTTAGTTCATCTAATACGTGTTTCTTAATCCACGCTGTCTTTATATTTTCTTCAGGATGTTTCTCAATTTTATCGGCAATATCTCTAGCAACATGTAAGGGTGCTCCGGTTTTTACGGCACTTACCACTATTTTTTCTTTTATAAAGGGTTCCTTTTTTCCACTTCTTTTAATAACAATCTTAGGCATTAATTTATTCCTCAATAAATACAGCAGCAGCAAGAACTGTTGTCCATAATCCGTTCTTATCTCCCTGTGCTGTTTGTACAATACTTTGGGTTCTTACAAATCTTCCACTCATTTTATATTCCTGTTTTCTTTCATCCCATGCTTTTTCTATATCAAAGTCAAGGCCAAGCGTTGTAGCAAGCATAGTTGCTGCCAGATCTTCAGCATAATCTCCTGCCTTCTGAGCTTTTTGACCAAAACTGTGATTTTCAGAAATATATCCATAGCTGTTTTTCTCTTTTGGTATGGCAACTCCAATTGCAGCCCCAATTAGACGATTAGGTTCATTAGTTTTATTCCTAGACATTACACAATATGTTATTTCGCCAGGTTTTAGAAGTGGTATACCTTTTTCACGTGTCAATATTTTACAATCTGATGGTACAATACTAGAAACACTTACCAAATTACATTTCTCAATTCCTGCGTTACGTAGGGCAAGCTCAAAGGACTGAAGTTCATGTTTATGTCTTCCGACCCCTTTTGTAAAAAATATCTTTTTTGGTACCATAATTTTTTTAGAAATAAATTATTTTTTTATAAACATATCTATTCTTAATCTTGGTTGTTTTCTTCTTTTTGATTTGTTTTAGATTCAGATTGCATTTTTAAAAGGTCTCGCATTTGTTTTTGGATATCAACTTGCTCCTTCTGAAATGCAACTTGCTCCTGTTGATATGGTGTAATGACATTTCCTTGTACCATTTCTTCTACAAGTTTTTTTATTTCTTTATATGGATACACTCCATGAAGCTCATAATAACTTCTAGCTCTGGGTGTTTGTACTTCCTTTCCTCCACCAAAAAGACCGAGTAACTTAATTTTTTTCTCCCCTAATGAAACACCTCCACCTGCAAATGATTTATCGCTGCCGAGTCCGAAACCTGATTGACTGATTGGAATAATTGTCCCAAACCCAAAGATTTGTCCAATAATTCCTTGTTTTGCATTTATATCTGTTATTTTATCATATCTTAGAGTTCTTTCTCGTTTTGTTATTATTCCACCTTTAAATGTAATACGTTGGTTTGAGATAAAGTATTTATGGGAGCGACGGTAAGCTTCAACAATTAAAAATCCAATTATCGAAATTGAAACAGTATAAAATGGAATAAAGATGCCTGAAGCATCTAACCATCCCTGGGATAGCATTAGAGCTACACCTCCAGCAAATACCCCTAGATAAAGAAAGAAGATACTCCACCGAATCGTTATAATAGATGCTATAACACCAGCTAGTAATAATACCAACCCCCAAACAAGAAGAGGATACCAGCTATTGTCTGAAAATATATTGTTCCACTCTGAAAAATTAATCAACCATCCAGCAACAATGCCCCATATTATCAGAAATAAGCTGAGTGATTGATATCTCATAAATGATAGTGGATGTGGCGAAAGGATCTTTTCTAATTTTTCGCCTTTCAGCAAATCATCCTCGTCCATCTTTCTCACCTTTGCTTTTCTTTTTTGATATTTTCATATCACGCTTGGTTTTATATTTATTGCTTTTCCTTTTTAGCAAAATATAAGTAACCATAATTGTAGATACTATTAGAACTAATATTGATATTGGCTTAGTAAAATCTGTTGGAATATAGAAAAAGAAGACCCTTACTAAAATATATGAGAGGGGTATAGTTGCATATGGAAAAATTTTCCATTTGCTTGGAATTTCATCTGTGTTTTTTATAAGCAATAGTAGCAGATCAGCTAATATAATTGACACTAAAGAAATAATTGAAAGCCAACCCAGTATAACGAAAAATGCTACATACCAATTCTGTTCTAACCAAAATGAGATATAGAATGATATATATGCTATTGCAAAGAGAATAACTATGTAAAGCGGCTTATTTAGGATAAGGGCTTTTATATTTCTTAAATCATATAGCATGTCTACCTTTTCCCTTTTTTCCTTACCAATATAACTTGGTCGAATTCCTAAGCCTAAAAATATCATTAATAGTAAAAATCCAAAATGTGCAGGATGTAAAAGGTCAATTTTAATCAGGAAATTAAAAAAACTATTTGAAAAAGAATATAAACTTGCTCCAAAAGTCGTAATTTGTTCACCAAATGTATATCTTAACTCTAAGATTTGTGATGGAGTATTAATTTCAAAACCACTGCTCATCAAAAAATATAAACATATTAGCAGTAGAAATGCGGGAATGAAGAAAGGTCCTATGAACAAAAAAACATTTGAAATCCATTCAAATATGCCTTTTTTTTCCTTTTTTGGTGCAACCTTTCCATAGTCAACACCTATATAAAAATTTGAAATCCCGCTTTTTGTAACAGTAAAACCTAGAGCATGACATACTGTTTGAAATAGGATTCCTAAAAAATTAGTAAATCTGCAAAAAGACTCATGGTTTGGTCTTATTTTTGAAAGTAGATATTTTTCACTTTCTATGAAAACAAGTTGAATAAACCAAAATAGTAAGACACCTAAAATTGGTGCCAACGGTGCAAATACTACAATATCAATTGATGAGGCGTCCATCCTTCTCCAAAATATGATATATGTTTTTTTATTTAAAATATTGTTATTCAAATGAGGTCAAAATTATTTTCTACGCTCAACAACAATTTTACATTTTGTAGCAATTGCACCAATCACACCAAGAGCTGCAAGCCATGGAGCAATTACTGCTCCAATTAATCCAACAGTTGCTGGTAAATCAAGTAATATTTTTCCATTCTCATCTTTTATAATTATTCTTCTGACATTTCCTTCATGAAGTAGTTTTTTAACGGTTTTTACAAGGTCGTCTGATGATACAGTAAATTCCTCAGTTTTAAAGTCTTTGACAGGATTTCCACAAATTGAGCAATAATTTGCGTCGTCTTCTAATTTTTTGCCGCATTTTTTACAATAAATCATTCTTACTCACCAATTTAGGATACCATAATACTTGTATATTTAATAACCAATCCTTTTACTTCAAAATTTTTCATTTCTTGAAAAATTATAATTTATGGATTAAAAAATTGAAAATTAAGTACTAAATATATTTTTGCAAAGAATTATTGTTACAAATAGAGCAAATGCTATGCTAATATAAAAAATTAGTAAAAATGAAAATTTATTAGGAAAGATTTACTAAAGTACTATTTAAATTTTGAACGTTAAATTAATTAATTACATGAAGAAATGTAATTTTGTACAATTTTATTTACAATAATTCTTTTATATATAATAGATCTTAGCATAATATTAGGTATAAAAATGAGTGAGTTTCTAATTGGTATTCCACTTGGTATGGCAATTGGCATTGCAATGGGACTTAGCATTGGAATAATTATTGGGAAAAAACAAAAACCTTGGTCAGAATTGACAGATGAAGAAAAAAGACAACGGAAATTATTGATTGGGGCAGGTTTTATTATTCTAGTAATTGGATTTTTAGTTGGAATATGGCAATATTATTCATATTAAAAAAGGAGTTGATATGAAAATTAAAACATCACGATGGACACTTCTCGCAGCAATATTATTTACTATTAACACAATTTATTGGTATTGGAAACATTCTAGTGATATTGTAGGAATAATACTATTTGGATTGGCAGCAATAATATTTTATATTGCTACGATTGGGAATTTTAAGAGCGGGAATTAATATTCTAAAAGGTGAAAAATGGATGGATTAGTTTTAATTGTAATTGGAATAATTGCAATATTGGTAGTTCTGGGCATAATTTTATTAATGATTGTCTTAAAAAAGAAAGAAGACCGTATATATGAGGAACCTGATTATAAAGTATTTTTTATCATGGGTATTAATTTTATACCAATTGGGCTTGTATTTGTAGTAGTAGTCAGCCCTGCTTTTTTTTGGATTATAGCTATTGGTTTTTGTTATATTGCTATTAGTCTTGCTAATAAAGATAAATGGAAAAAAAAGCAATAAAAAACGGCAAAATTTCCATATTGTAAAAAAGAATTCATTAAATGCTATTGGTAGAGATAATATTGGGGCAGGATTTCTTAAGCAGAAGATAATGTATTCATATACTTATTGTATAACTGTGATTGGGTTTATTAAAGGGAACTATATATAAAATTGTATTTATTATTCCTGGTTTACCCAGATGAAAGCAAATGAAGAAAAACCATTTATTGTCTCTGTAACTGGTTCAGCATTCTCTGCCCAAACCTTTGCAGTCAATTCAATATTTCCAAGATATAGTAAATTCAGATGAATTGGACAATATGTTTTTTCTCCTGGTTCGATTTTTCCACAACCATACTCCCAAAAATCTCTCATTTTTAAAAGTTCTCTAAATTTTGAAAATATTCCCCCTGTAACCCAAAAATTTACAACAATACGTGTAGCAGTTTCGTCTCCAACGTTTTCAATTTGTACCCCATGATAGTATCTAAATATGAATTTTTTGCTTTCAAAAGCATCTGATATGTCGATTTTAAGTTCTGCTCCTTGATTGGCAGATATAGTAGTTGAAAAAACGGGTATTAATATCAGCATACATACTAGAAACCCAATTAGTTTCTTTTTCATTTTATTCCTCCCAATATAAAACAAATACTTATTATATATATAAATTTTATGTTACATTTTATTAAAATAGTAAATTTTTCGTTTATAATAACACTAAAATCTTTAAAACAACTATTTTGTTCTAAAACTTCTATAAGAACCTTTAACTATTTCAAAATAAAAGGATGTTGAATTTTTTTTTTTTTTTTTTTTTTTTTTTTTAAATGTTAATAACAGTTATATTTTATCTATTATTAATAAGATTTTTTAATTCTGTTATATCATTTTTAATATGTTCAACTTCTTCTAATTTTTTTTGCTCAAAATCATTTAATATTTTAGACAAGTTCTGAGTAGTTGTATAAATATGAATTGGTCTGCCTTTTCCCTCCTTTTTAAGATCTCGCTTAGTTACCCATCCTCTTCTTCTAAGTTCCTTTATAGCAATACAGACTTCAGGTTGTCTCATATCAGCTGCTTGTTCAACATCTGCGGATCGGAATTCATCAACTTGATTTATAAATAGTAATGTTTTAGCGAGATTTTTCGGCATCCCTAGCTCCCTAAATATTTCAACTGCTTTCTCATCCTTTTCATCTAATACCAGCATATTTTTTCTTTTCATTTTTTCCTCCTCCTCATAACCCATAACAGCTATCCTTTTATAAAACCAATACTTGTTCTTTAGGTTTTTTTTAATTAAATAAAAGGTATAACCACAAATCTTAAAATATTATCTTTTTATTTTTGGTAAATAAAAGCAATTTTTTAGTAAAAGTTGTGGATTTTTAATAATAGATATACTAAATACAAAAAATTTGTGATAGAAATCATCCAATAGATCTTTTATTTAAGTTATTTAGCCTTCTTTTTAGATAATAAATATATCTCAATTGATGATACATTAGAAGATCTTCCCTCTTCATTTGTTATGCTTTCTGTTCCAATTTTTATTTCTTTAATTTTTAAATCTTTTATAAATCTGTTTCTCACGATTTCTGCGGTATCTACAGCTCTACTAATTGCTCTGCCACGAGCTTTAAGTATAACTTCAGCTGAACCGGCACTTTGAAACTGAGTGACTACTGCCAGAACATAACTCATAGAAGGTTTATTTCCAACAAATATAACGTTTTCATTGCTTTTACTTTTTTTAGTGGCCTTATCTTCTGTTGTTTCTTCAGGCATTTTTTTTCCTCATTTTTTAAAGCTATTTGTATGTTAAATAGTTTCTGTTTAAAAATAACAATTTTAACTTTTTAACATTTCTTTTTATATAACCTCGATATCTAATTCATTTCCATTATAATCATAGGATTTCCAAGAACTATTTGTGAAAGGATAAGCAACGACAATATGAACTTTACCAAACTTTCTAAAAAAAAGGATATCTGCGTCTGAAGGATGAAACGAAATTGATGGATGACTATGCACCGTTCCAACTATTGAAAAATCAATTGGTAGCATATGAAGGTTGAATATTGCATGAGACTCTCCTGATATTGTACCAGGTATAATCACAATCTCTTTTATTGTATGTTTCTCATTTGTGTCAACACGAAGAAGACCTCCAAACTCGTTTGGATAAGATGCTTTAGCACTCTCCAAAATAAAATCAAGGGTTCTATGTTTTATTTTCCAATGAGTTTTAATTTCACTGTTTTTTTTCTTTTTAAAAAACGACATATTATCTAACCAGTTTCAGTCTAACCATCTGATAAAATGATTCTCCAAATCTAACAAATCTTGCTTTTTTTTCAGAACCTGTAATTAATATATCGTTTTCTGGGGTTACTGATTGAGGGGATTCACCGTCAATAACAATCTTTGATTCCTTGCTTTTAGCAAGCAGTTTTATTCCAATCTTTTTTTTCAAGGGTACAACCCAAGGACGGGCTGATAATTTGAAGGGTGCAAGAGGAGCTATTACCATTGCGTCTACTGCAGGATCAAGTATCGGGCCGCCTGCACTAAGTGCATAGCTTGTTGAACCTGTTGGTGTGGCAACAATAACGCCATCTGCACCAAAGGTTTCAATTAACTCCCCATCAACAAAAATTTTAAGATACATAATTTTTGCTATTCGTGGTGTCTGAATCGTTACCTCGTTTGCAGCATCAGGAAGTCTTTTATCATCAACCATTACTTTTAATTTAGCCCTTTCTTCAACATTGTAATTACCAGAAAGTAATTTCTCTAGACCACTCATAGCATATTTAGATTCGATTTCTGTAAGAAAACCCATTCCCCCAGAATTGATTGCAAAAATTGGTTTTTCTACTTTCTCAAGTGCCCTAAGTATGGTTCCATCCCCACCAATAGTAATTACGATATCTGCTTCGTTATTTATTTCTTCTAAAGTATTTCCTTTAACACCTTTCTCCTTTGCAAGGTTTTTTTCAGTAAATATTTTCCCCTTAACTTTTAAAAAATCATAAATCTCACTAGCCAATGAAAATGCCTTTTTGATGTTGTAGTTGTATATCAGTCCCCAATTCATGTTATTTTACTCCTATGCTTCAGATGATATTTTCATAAGGGGTCTTAATTTCATAAGTAAGGTTGGATGTTTCAATACCAAAGCCTTGACAAGACCAAATGTGCTAATCTCCTCAAACTTAATATCCTTTAACGAGTCAGCGAGCATATTTAATGTTTTATCTTCAAAATCTAGAAGGATTTCCTTTACCATATAATTTCTCTTAAGCTTTTTACCAAATGCTTCCTTCCAGCCTTTCTCATAAGCAGATAGTGTTTCTTTATCAAACCGTTGTTGTTCTACTGCATTACAGATAGTTTCACCTGCAATTTTTCCAGCCTCTAAACAATGGGTGATACCGCCTCCAGTTATTGGATCTACTTGCCTTGCTGAATCCCCAATTAAAATTAAGTTATCTAAAACAGTTTCAACAGGTTTTGCAACAGGTACAGCCCCAGCAAGAAATCGAATAGGATCTCCATTCTTTAGACTCGAGTTATTTGAAATAAACTCATCAAGAAGCTTTTTAGGCATTCCTGCTTCACTAAGATTTCCCAAAACTCCAATGCCAACATTTGCCACATCTTTTCCCTTGGGAAAGACCCAAATATAACCTCCAGGGGCAATCTTATTTCCCAAATAAAAATCACAATATGCATCCTTGCATTCAATGTTTGTAAGAGTATATTGACAGCATGTTTCTAAATCTTTAGGATCAAGTCTGGTATCAATTCCTGCCCATTTTCCAACTTTTGATTCTACACCATCAGCACCAACAATAATATCTGTCTCTATTTCTAATTCATCATCAAACTGCCTAGCCTTAACACCAATAATCTTATCCTTCTCCTTTAAAAGACCGGTTGCATTTGTATTCATAAGAATTTTTGCACCAGCTTTGGCAGCCTGACGTGCAAGCTCCTGATCAAAAATGTCTCTATAAATAACATAGCCGGTTTCATTTCCAGCCATCTCAGCAGATAGTTTCACCATTGTCCCATCTGGAGAAAAAATCCTAGCACCCTCCATATTAGTAGCAATCCATCTCTTACCTTCAAGCATGCCCCATTCATCGATTTTTCTACTTACTCCCTCTCCACAAAGAACAGGAACACCAATTTCCTGTCTACGTTCAATAACAAGTACTTTTGCTCCAGCTTTTGCTGCAAAACGAGCAGTAACAGTACCGGCAGGGCCTGCCCCTATTACAACGACATCATATTTCATCTGAAGCACTCCTCCCGCTTATTGCTCCAATAGGACAAATTCTAATACAGATTGCGCAGCTTATACATTTTTCCTCTGAAACAAGGGCCCTTCCACCAAACATTGAAAGAGCATCCTGTGGACAAACAGAAATGCATCCACCACAAGCTAAACACATATTCCTATCAACCTTTGCTTTAGGCTTTCCCATATGATTCTCCTCTAATTATTCCTGATGCAATTATATGAGCCACACGTATCGGCTCAGGTATGACACCTCGTATTGTAGAAATCTTTATTATTTCTTTTGCTTCTTCAATATCTATTCCAGAACATTTTACATAGATTGGGTTATAACTTGTCTTAACCTCGTGAATTTCTCCGTTTTTTATAAGTTCTAATCTTTTTTCCCAATCTATAAAATATTTTTTAAGAGCATTCTCTATTTTATTAAAATCGGGTTTATCTCTTGTAATTGTAATTGCTGGAAGGTTTGTAGAATTATAAACATCATCAATATCAACTACATTAAATCCGCCTAGTGCAATTCCATCTAGAAGCATTGCTTTCAGCTGTTTTCTGTGTCTAGAGTTTTTTATAATAGATTTACAGGTATTGGTTGCATCATCTCCATCAATTGAAACCTGACTTTTTATTACGCATTCAAGATAATTACCTCCTCGCATAACAACACCAATTATTGTTGCATACTTATCAGTAAAAGTAAAGGGGGAATCATCGATACCCAGTAATCGGATTTGTTTTTTCATTTTAAAAAATGAATCTTTTATATTCTAATAAAGTTTCGAATATTATTATTTAAAGGATTTGTAAATCACCGGTTATTTGGTCAATAAGATTACTTGGTGCAGGACCAATACCTAAAACCGTTTTTGTACCTGCCGGTATCTCAGTAAGACCAGCATCTGTTATAATGTGTGATACAATTTTTAGTTCTTCAGCCTTTTCTTTAAGGGGATAAAAATCTTTCTCAGTTTCTACTTTTACAACAGCTTTCTTTGCTCCTTCTATTTGCCATTTATTAAACCATTTAGAGTTCTCTTTTTTTGTATCAATAGCGCAGGCAACGGCTGCATGGGCAACTTGAGCTGCAAGCTTACCTGTTGAGATATTTAAATCCATTCTAGTGACTATAACCATCTTATAATCAAATTCCATCTTCATCTCCTTGATTATAATTAATTTCACGGTATGATTCTTTACGCCATTTTTCTCCTATACTTTCAGCTTTATCTTGCTCTACAAGGCCTTTTACAAGTAAGGTTTTTTCTTTTTCTTCTATGTGCTTTATGGGGACTCCAAGATACTTTTTACCTGATTTTATAATAAGGACATCATTATCAACTGCCACACTTTCTCCCACTTTTCGTCCTGCTCCGTCTAGAACAAATTTACATATGAGATTTTTTTTATAGTTTTCTTCCTCTTCAAAATCTTCTTTTTTCTTATTTCTTGAAAAAAAGAATATAAATCCTGATGACAAAACCCAAATAATCATTGTTTGGTCCCTGGCACAGAATCTGCGAATCTGTTATAAATCTTTTTAAATATATAGTTTAAAATTATGTTTGAATACGACGTTGTAATAGTTGGTGGAGGTCCCATTGGAGGCTATATTGCTGGTAATATTGCAGAGAAAAAATTTAAGGTAGCAATTTTAGAAAGAAATAAACAAATTGGCATTCCAATGAATTGTGCAGGGCTTGTCACCCCCCGAATATTTGACTTTCTAGAAATATCAAAAGAATCTGTTATTCAAAACAAAATAAAAGGGGCAAATATTCACTCCCCATCTGGAAATATTTTAAAAATTGGGGGAGATAAGGTTCATGCACTTGCAATAGATAGATCAAGGTTTGATCAAGAAATTATAAAGAAAGCAAAAGAAAAAGGAGTTAAGATTTTTTTAGAAAATAATGTATTATCTGCTCAAAAGATTGAAAATCATATAGAGGTTAAAACCTCAAAAAATTATGATTTTAAATGTAAATTACTAATTGGTTCAGATGGCCCTTATTCTAAGGTTAGAGATAGGTTTTCTTTACCTGAACCAAAAGAATTGTTGAGAGGAATCGGTGCTGAAATAACAGATTGTGATATAGATCCAGATTTTGTTGAGATATTCCTTGGAAAAAACATTGCTCCTGGTTTTTTTGCTTGGATTATACCAATAAATAGTGAGGGAACAAAGGCAAGAATAGGCTTATGTATTAGTAGGGAAGCTCCAAAACCTCCAAAACAATATTTTTCTAATTTTTTTAATAATAAAACTTTTTCGGATTTTATAAAAAATGCAAAAATTACTAATAAATTTGGAGGAATCATACCTTTAGGTGCTTTGAAAAAGACATATGATTCAAATGTTTTGCTTGCAGGTGATGCGGCAGCACAAGTAAAACCAACATCGGGTGGAGGAATATATACAGGACTAGTATGTGCAAAACATTGCTCAAATGTTTCAATTGATGCGTTAGAAAAAAGTAATTTTAATTCTCAATTTCTTAAAAAATACCATAAATTATGGTCAGCAGATGTTGGAAGAGAACTAAACCTTGGTATGAAATTTAGAAAGATTTTTAAAAATTTTTCAGACAAACAATTTGATAAATACATAGAGAAATTTCAGAACCCAAAAATAACAGATATAATAACTAAATATGGAGATATAGATTATCCTTCCAAACTTATAAAACCAATGCTTAAAAAAATACCTTCTCTATTGAAGCTTCTACCCGCAGTAATAAAGGATTAATTTTCGCTATGTAAATAGACTGAATTATATCTATTTTCATGCTCGTGGGTGTCTATTTAGTCATGGATGTTTTTTTTTATTTAGAACCAGGTGGAGGGACATAGAAATCCTTATCTTCATAACCTGTTGTTTCCTCTTCCTCTGGAGGTTGTACTACACCTCTCTTTATTTTTCTTTTCTTTCTAATAATATAGATTACAATAACTAATAATATAGTTATAAATAGACTTATTATACATGGAATAAAAATACCAATAATAAACAATGCAGATGGAATCATCTTACATGAAACATATACTAATTGATCTGAGTCAGACGAGCTAAATTTAATTTGTATATAATTACGGCCGTCATTAAGTTCTCCAAATACAGCCTTGCCTGATGGGTCGCTAACATCTATAAAAATACCCTTTGGAAAAATCATTTTATAGCTAACATCTTGATTTGGTAAACCTGTGAAATTGAAAGTTCTTTCAGGAATTTCAAATTTAGGAGGTAAGAATGAAAAATCAAATGATTGAGTATACAAACTATGAGTAAAGGTTACTACATCTAGAGGTTTCTCAGCATCCATGTCTGAGATATTTCCATCCCATTGAAGTGATTTTTCAAAAAGATCTTTGTTTGTATTAGTACTTACGTCTAAGCCTGGAAGAAGATGTTTAAAAATATCTTCAAATTCATCTGATTCACTATTTAAAAACTTGTTTACATTTGTTTCACTGAACACATTCTCCTCTATACAGAGTCTAATAGTATCAGCACTTAGGTAACTTAAAGATATCTTTTCAGGTAGATTTAATTCAACAGGGACACGGGTAACATTATATTTACGATTTCCCTTTAAATCAATTCCAAAAGTTAATTCTGTTTTTCCAGTAAAAAAGCTAAGCAAATTTAGATCTGTACTTTTTAAATCTATCTCAATTATTGTATCTTTTTCTTGATTGGAATATGTAATTTTATCCTCTGATACAAATTCACCAGAAATTGAACTTGTGCCATTCCATGTATAAACATTTTTCCCTTCTAGATAAATATTATTAGGGAGAAAAAGGGTTATGTTATAATCATAACCAATCCTATTTAATTCCTCGCCAAAATTAATGTTTTCTTTTGAAATGCTAACCGATGCACCTGAATTAACTAGGCCAAATAATGCTCTGCTTGAAATTTCAAATATCTTTAGATCTACATTATTATCTTTAAGTATTGCTCTAATTGGAGGTTTATCATCCATGTTTGATATATCATATGGATTTAAACAGTCTATTGTTGTTTCATCATCCCAATTAAATACAATATCAAGTGTTTGATTAAAAGGTGATTGTTCTATAGTTGAAATTATTTCCTCTCTGATTGGTCTTACAGTTTTTTCATAAGAATTATCCCATGAGAAGAATCCATTATCAACAAATAATCTAAATCCATCTGCAGGTAAAAAATCTATATCTGATATAAAACTAGGTAAAACGTTATAATTTCCTATATCAATACTGTTAAGAATTAAGTTTGCAATTAAACTTGGAGTATTTGAATCTGTTGAATCTAATTCAAAGCCAATAAATATATCTTCAGAATCTAACTTTTCCATTGTTGGTAATTTCTTTTTAACTTGGATTTCTGCAATTTTATTTTGAATATTTCCCTCCCAATTTCTTACCATCCAAACAATATATTTTCCACTTGGACTGCCTGTTGTTCTTTTAAATTCAAGATCGTCACCTAGGTCTATTTTATATGTGTTGTTCCAACCTGGTTCTGCTTGAAGGGTTAAGGAATAATTTACAAGGGCACTAATATCTAAAACACCATTAATGAAATCAAAGGTATTTACTGAATCATCCATATTAAAAAAGGAGGAGGTTAGACTCACATTCAATTCTTCGATGAATTTATCTCCGTCAAATATTGGTATTTCAAAGTCCTTTATTTCAGCATTTTCGAAAGTAATATCAAGCTGATTCTCAAGCGATATGTAAAGGAGATATCCAAGAGCTCCAAGTTGCTGAGGAGTTGCGCTTTTTATATCATCAGATGTAAAAGTTTTATCTGTTGTCAATTTTTCTGCATCTATTGAAATGAAGATGTTCAAGTCAGTTCCTGTAATAAAATCGATGTTAAATGTTGCTTCTACTAAATTTTCTATTGCATCATCAGCAGTAACTGTACTAATGAGAAAAAATGATGATAAAATTAATGTACAGATTAACATTGGTATCAATCTCAATAGATGCATTACACCCACCATCCTTTTGGGGATAAAACATATGCTACTTATAAAAGCTTTCTTACTAAAATTTACGAAACCACTAAAAACACATTTGTAATTTCAAACATGTTTACAAATGTATATAATTGGTGGAACTGCATCAAAAAAGGTTGCAGAGGATTTATCAAAGGAGCTAAATGCACCTTTAGCAAATACAATATCAAAACGATTCCCTGATGATGAATTTTATGTTCGAATTCTAGATGATGTTTCTGGTGAACATGTTATTATTGTACAAACTTCTTATCCTGATCATAACATTGTTGAGCTTTTCCTATTACAAAATGCTGTTGAGGAATCAGGTGCTAAGGAAACATCTGTTGTTATCCCCTATTTTGGCTATGCCAGGCAAGATACAAAATTCCAAGATGGTGAACCAATAAGTGCAAAAGCGATGGCAAATCTCATCAGCTTGAATGCTGATAGAGTGATTACCGTAGATCCACATAAAGAACATATTTTAGATTTTTTTTCTACATCTGCATATAGTTGTTCTGCTGTTCCAGAGTTAGCAAAATATCTAAAGGATAAAGATATTGATATGATTCTTGCACCAGATAAAGGCGCCCTTGAAAGAGCAAAACAGGCTTCTGAGATTATTGAATGTGATTTTGACTATATGGATAAAAAACGAATTGATGAATCAACTATTGAAATCAAACCTAAGAAACTAAATGCGGAAAATAAGAATGTTGCAATTATTGATGACATAATCTCCACTGGTGGAACAATGGCAAAGTCAATTCAACAGCTTAAAAAACACGGTGCAAAAAATGTTTTTGTGGCATGTACGCATGGTCTTTTTGCAGGAGATGCAACAAAAATTTTAGGAAGTGCAGGTTGTAATGAAATAATATCTACTGATACTATTCAAAGCGATTTCACAAAAGTAAAAATATCCCCATGTATTTCCCCCTTTTTTAAATAGTAATCTTAAGTTAATTATAAATAAGGGAATAAATTTACGTTTGTGATTATTCTAAGGTGGATTTTATGCGAAAAAGAGCTCAGAGAAGATTTCGACCAGAAACAGAAGCCCCTAATTATACTACCCAAGCAACAAGACCAATTATTGAAAAAAGGAAAGTCAGCGTTAAAAAAAATTGGTGGATAGCAGTTGCTCTAGTTGGTATATTTTTCTTGGTTATATTTTTGAATTCTTACTTCAACATAACAAGTGAAGTAGCAATAAATCCAGAAGGTGAAGGTTTCAACAAATTTTATTTGTCTGGACCTGATCCGTACTATAACTTAAGACTTGTTAAAGAAACATATGAAACAGGGCGGTATCCTTTCTTTTATGAGCCTGATCCTTTACTTAATTATCCTCTTGGCTCAAAAGGAGGTAGAGCTCCATTATTTAATATGATGGCAATAGGTTTTAGTAGAGTACTATCACCATTTATAGATGAAATCGATGCTATAGGTTATTCAATGCAGTTTGTACCTGCTTTATTTGGGGCTCTATTGGTATTTGTAGTTTATTTCCTAGGAAAGGAACTTTTTAACAAAAAGACAGGTCTCTTTGGAGCATTTTTCATAGCAATAATTCCAATTCATCTTGGATCAGGTCACGGTTCAGCCTATGGGCTTTTTGATCATGACTCTTTCAATCTTTTACTATTCTTCCTTACGTTTCTATTTCTAATAAAAGCAATAAAAGAAAAGGATTCAACAAAATCAACATTATATGCAATACTTGGAGGCGTACCTCTTGCAGGATTATCGATGACTTGGGTAGAGGCTCAATATCTATACACTGTAATTGCCATTTATGCTATTGTGCAAATGTTATTTGATATATTTACAAACAAAATTGAATTCAGGGTATTTAGAACAACCACACTTCTTCTATTTTCAGGTTTATTAATTTCTGCTCCAGTAATTTCTTTTAGGCCCGATGGATTTTCGCCAAATGTTAGTTTTTATATTTGTATATTTGTTGCACTTTTTGGTGTTATTTATTATTTATTTGGGAGATTAAAAATCCCATGGACAATATCATTTCCTACAATTGTAATTTTAGGTATTGCTGGTTTAGGTGTTATTTATTTTGCTAGGGATTTAGCCCAACAATTTTCCTTCCTTACCCCATTAATAAAACTTTCTACAGTTATATTTGGCACAGGTATCTATGGTCAAAAGGTCTCCATGACCATTGCTGAGGCCGGTACCTATCAAATAAGTCAAACTGTTATGTCATTTGGTCCTGCTCTATATTGGATTGGCTGGGGAGGGCTTGTCTATCTCATTTATCATTATTATAAAAATAAACTTCGCAGGGAATATCTGTTTATCATTATTTTGTTTATAACAAATATCTGGCTAGCAGGTATTGCTGGTCGTTTTTTAAATGATATGGTTCCTGTGATTGTAGTTCTATCTGGCTGGATTATATGGCTTTTTATTGAATGGATAGATTACAAACAAATGTTAAGAAATATTAAGAGTGCTGGTGGGGGATTACATGGAATTCGACGTGGTGTAAAATTCCTCCATATTTTTGGAATATTATTTTTAGCTCTCATTGTAATATTACCTAATGTTTTTGTTGCTTTTGATGCAGCTGTACCAAGTGTAGCTAAACAAAAAGAAGATGGTACGTGGACTTCTTTGAAAGCATATATGTATGGCGATGATGATTATAGAGGTGCGTATGGCCTTGGAATTGTTAAAGAAAGATATTGGCAAGATGCATTTGAATGGTTAAGCGAACAGGATACAGATATTGATAATCCTAATGATAGACCAGCTTTTATTTCGTGGTGGGACTATGGATTCTATGCATCAGCTCTTTCCGGTCATCCTACTGTTGCTGATAATTTCCAGGATGGAATACCGGTTGCAGCAAATTTCCATACTTCTGTTAGTGAAAAGGAAGCAGTTTCAGTATTAATTGTTAGATTGTTGGAAGGAGAAAAAAGACATAATAATGGTAAATTAACGGAAGATACATTACAAGTATTAACAGATCATTTAGGTGAGGTTAATAAATCAAAGATAGAACAATGGATATTAGATCCTACAACATCCCCCTCCTATGGTGCTCCTATTGGGGAGGAATATGATGAAGAGACTAGCAAGCAATATCCTGTAGGTCAGCAATATCCAGAAAATGCTGTTTATCATGATGCAGTAGAACTTTTTAACAATAGTCTTGATGATGAGAGAATAACTTGGCTTTATCATGACCTTCAAGAATCAACAGGTTGGAGCATTCGCTATTATGGTGTTGAAGGTTATGATAGACAGATTTTCAACATATTTTCATTTTTATCTGATAAAAGCTTACTTTTAATAAATGGTATTGCAGATGATTTTGTTGAACTTCTTTACGTGGGATACACAATTGATCCTGCTACAGGTGAAAAAACACCTGGATCAGATACAACTTGGACAGCCGATGAAGTAATAAATTGGAATAAAGATGATAGAAAATTCAATGTAGTTACAAATACAAAAACAAAACAAAAGGATTTGTTTTTTGAAACAATGTTTTATAGAGTATACATTGGTCCTGCCAAAGGGGAATCTCCTGACAAAGAAGAATTTGATTATCAAATCCCATGTGTTGATATGAAACATTTCTATGCAGAGTACTTCTCAGATTTATCTATGTACCCATATTATGATACAGGGAAGGCTGCTGTTGTCATTGCTAAATATTATGAGGGTGCATATATAAATGGAACAGTTACATTTATGGGAGATCCTATTGGTGCCACAGTTGTTGTTCAAAAGAATGTTACTTATTATGGGAACTATTCATCTGCAATTAATCATGATAGAAACTCTACGGCAGAAGATGGTAACTTTTCTCTTATTGCTGGTGCAGGAGCAAAGCTCCAGATTCTTAGAAATTATCCTGAGGAAGTTCAGCCATTTGCAATGAAGAATGTGACTTTTGATGGGGAGGAAGGCTCTGAATTTGCACCTATCTCTGATGATGATGCAATGAGAAGAGGATCAAATTATGAGAGATTTTTAAATATCTCAATTGAACCTGCTAATTTAGAGGGTTACTTCTATATAGATGAAGATGATGATGGGACCTATAATAATTCTGTCGATACCCCAATAGAAGATGTCTATTTCGAATTATATGATATAGCAAATGCGGAATCACCAAAAACATTTTTATCAAATAAAGATGGCCTTTTCAAAACATCAAATCTTTTACCTGGCTATTATTACATAAAGGCAATAAAAGACGGGTATACCTTAAATGAACAATTGATTAACTTATATGAAAATAAAAACTATTATAATATCTCTGAACTGAAACATTCTTCTATAGAGGGTAAAATTTATTATGAGGATGAATCAAATACTATTAGTGATGCCGGTGTATTACTTTTCTATCAAAGATTGGATATTCAAGGAGAAGTTGAAGAAGAATTTGTAGTTAACGGTACTGAATCTGATGTAAATGGAAGATTTGCCTTTTATGACCTTGTACCAGGACAATATAAGTTGCAAATTGAAAAAGATTTAACATATAGAAAAACTGAAGAATTAACATTAGAGGAAAATGAGACATTGATACAGAATGTTACATTGGAATTAACACCTGTTAGGACAGTTGGAGCAGCTACATACAATGGAATTGGAATAGAAGATATTTTAATTAATTTTGATCCAAGAGAGGATGTAGAAAACAATACTGCTGAAGTAAAAAAAGTTGTCACTACTGAAGAAAATGGGCTCTTTGAAATTGATTTGACACCTGGTTCATATAATGTTTCTGTTCAACAAAGGGATGGACAAATCTTAGTTTACACATTTGATGATACTTTGGAATTAATGATTGGAGAGGGTAGACATCCATATAATATTTCTTTAACAAGGCTTTCTACTAATTTAAGTGGTTTCACTTTATATAATGATAATAGCGTTCCAAATGTAACAGATATTGAATTTTCCCCTGATAGAAGTATTGAAAATAACACAGCTATATATACTGTTAGAGTTAATTCAGATGAAAAAGGATTTTATACTGTTGAATTAGGACCTGGATATTACAATGTATCAATTTATTATGAATTTACAGAAAATGAGCAAAACTATACATATATATATGATAGAAAATTAGAAATTACCGATGAACCATTATATTTAATTTCGAACATTGATTTGATTAGAGAAGAAAGGGATTAAGATAACTAGCGTTAATTAACCAAATCTTATTAAAATTCCTTTCAATACTTTTTTTCATGCTTAGCTTTGATGAAGGAAAAAATGCAGTTTTGTATGCGAGAAAAGTAATAGATCTTTATGTAGGGAAAAAAAATCTACCTGATGTTAATCTAGGAAAAACATTTATTGAAAAACAAGGTGCATTTGTTACAATTCATACCTATCCAGATCATGATTTACGTGGATGTATTGGAATTCCTCTACCTGTTATGCCTTTAAAAGATGCAATACTTGAAGGAGCAAAATCAGCAACTAGAGATCCTAGATTTCCACCGATTGGGGAAAATGAACTTGATAGAATACTAATTGAGGTTACAATTTTAAGTAAACCTGAGCTTATTAAGGTTGATAAACCTGAAGAATATCTATCAAAAATTGAAATAGGTAGAGATGGACTAATTGTTGAACAAGGTTTCTTTAAAGGTTTGCTTTTACCCCAGGTGCCAATAGAACAAGGATGGAATAAAGAAGAATTTATATCAAGTACATGTATAAAAGCAGGTCTTATGCCTGATGCTTGGCTTAATGAAGACACAAAGATTTCAAAGTTTAGTGGTCAAATATTTACAGAGATTGAACCTAGAGGAAAAATTAAGGAGAAGAAGTTAGATGGATCTGATTGTTGAGGGAAAAGCATATATCAATGGTATTTTTCAAAATTGTTGCATAGGAGTTAAGGATGGGAAAATATCTGCCGTTAAAAAGATTTTAAAGGGAAACGAACACATAAATTTTGGTAATAAGTTAATTCTACCTGCTGGATTAGATATTCATGTTCATTTCCGCGATCCAGGTTTAACTCATAAAGAAGACTTTTCTACTGGTTCAATGGCCGCCCTTTATGGTGGTATCTCTTGTGTATTTGATATGCCTAATACAGTTCCTCAAACAACATCTATTCAAAGTTTAAATGACAAAATTTCTACAGCGGATAAAAAATCATTTATAGATTTTGGCATCTATGCTGGGATAACTAATAACAATATAGATAGCATTGAATCTTTGGCAGCAAAGTGTAATGGTTTTAAAATTTATCTTGGTAGTACAACAAATAGTATGAAATTTGATAAGAAAAAATTAAGGATTGCATTAAAAAAAATTTCGCAAACAGAAAAAATTGTTTTATTTCATGCAGAGGATGATGAACAACTTTTAAAGAATGCAAATGAGGAAAATAATCTTATGGATCATCTTAAATCTCGCCCCTCTATTTGTGAAGAAACTTCGATAAATGATATTATTCTTGCATTAAAAGGTTTAAGTTTGAAGGCTCATATATGTCATCTTTCTTCAATTGAAGGTCTTGAAATTTTGAAAAGAAGACCTAAAAATATTACATGTGGATTAACCCCACACCATTGTCTTTTAAGTATTGATAAAAACATGGGAGCTCCTACTTTTTTCAAAGTAAATCCTCCTATCAGATCAAGTTTTGATAAGGAATCATTGTTTAACGCTGCAAAAAATGGGATAATTGACGTATTTGAATCTGACCATGCACCGCACACAAAAGAGGAAAAAAATGTAAATTTCAACGAATCACCATCTGGTCTTCCTGGTGTTGAAACTATGTATCCAATATTTTTATTTTTAGCAAAAAAAGAATTAATTTCCTTTCAAAGAATCATATCTTTGATATGTGAGCGACCTGCTGAATTATTAGATATCTCAAAAGGTAAACTTGAGATTGGAAGAGATGCAGATTTTATAGTTGTGGATTTAAAGGATGATTGCAGAATTAAATCTGAAAAACTTCATTCAAAATGTGGTTGGACGCCCTTTGAAGATTGGTCTGCCATATTTCCAACTCATGTTTTTTTAAGAGGAGAAAAGCTTATAGAAGATTATGAAATCCAGGTGAGTCGAGGATTTGGAAGTTTTGTCGGAGAATAAACTATGCTTGATATGTTTCCTGAATGGTTTCAGATATTTTTTGGATCGATGTTTCCTTGGGTTGAGGCTCGCTATATGATTGTTATTGCGATGAGAAATCTGGATTGGGCATGGTGGGATGCATTTCCAATTGCAGTTTTCGGAAATATGTTGCCTATTCCCTTTATTTTATTGTTTTTTAAATTTGTTGAGAAGTTTTTAAGAAATTACAAGTTTTGGACAAAAATCATGGATTGGCTTTTTGCAAAAACAAGAAAGAGGGCTGATAGTAAGATACGCAGATATGAATACATTGGGTTGCTTCTTTTTGTAGCAATACCTCTTCCTTTTACTGGTGCCTGGACAGGTGCACTTATTGCCTATTTATTCGGCCTTAAATTTTCAAAATCACTAATTACTATTTTTATTGGAGTATTGATTGCCACAACTATTATGATAATTTTAGTGCTTACAGGTCAATATATATGGTTCATATTTAATGGCTAATTTGCAGGTATATTTATGAATGAAGATCTAAAACTTCTAGCTCATAAAACAGTAGATGCTGTTTATAGAAAAATTAAGCGAGCTAAATCAACTGAGTTTTACAAATTTGGAAGCAATATTGGGATTGGTGCAGATGGTACAGTCACAAAATATATTGATAAGATTGCCGAGGACGCTGCTTTTGATTATCTTAAAAAATCAAAGTTAAAGATTAATTTACTAAGTGAAGAGATTGGTTTTGTAGATAATGGTGCAGACTATACCTTTGTTTTAGACCCTATTGATGGTACAAGAAATGCATATAGGGGAATTCCATTTTATTCTGTATCACTTGCGATTGGAAAATCAAAGATAAGTGATGTTGAATATGGAATAGTAAGAAACATCCCAACTGGTGACCTCTTCACTGCTGAGAAAGGATTTGGGGCATATCTAAACAAAAATAAAATTGTTGTTCCAAATGTTCCTGATACTGAACTCTGTTCATCTCTTGCTCTCGGTAAAAATTTTGATAAAATAACAATTTCTCTTGCAAAAAAGGAAAAGGTCCGTTCTCTTGGATCAGCCTCTCTTGAAATGTGTATGGTCGCACTTGGTGCACTGGACTTCTATGTTGTTGGTAAAGAATATATTCGTGTTGTTGATATTGCTGCTTCAACACTTATTTTAAGAGAGGCTGGAGGAATTGTTAAAAACATACTGGGTGAACAACTTGACCTACCCTTTAATTTAGATGAAAGAACTAGTGTTGTTGCTGCTTGTAGTGAAGAGTTAATTCAAAAAATCATATCATAGGGGGTCTGGAAAAAGCGGAATCGGATGGGAACTTGCCCCCTTCTTAACTAATCCAGACCTCCCCAATCTGTATATATGGTATTTATTTAAAAATGCTATTGTCTGGAAAATTCTTTTAATGTTTTCTGGAAATCATCAGGCAAAACAATTTGACGTTCAACCTCCTTCCATTCCAAATTATAATCAGTTAATAATTTTTTTATCATATCTGGAATGCGAGGTGCACAAAGAATACCACGGACATTTGCAGTATCCACATCTTTTTTTATATCACCTACATACATCCTTAGCTGATGGACTGCGCTAATTGTTGCCAAACTACGCTTTACTTCTATTACCACAGGGACATGTTCACAATCATAGCCAAAAAGATCAATCATTCCAGATTTAACATGTTTTTCACGTTTACTGATTCGCAGTCCTTCCTCAATTATTTCTGGATTATTTATTATTTCATTTACAACATCGGTTTCCATTCCGGATATCACTAATTTTGCTTTGTCATAAAGTGTTGAAGTTGCTATAAGTTTGACAGTTCTAAAGGTTATTTTCATCTTTTCAGGTGGGCGTGTATGACGAGATCTAAGAATTAATTGATCATCTTTAACGCTAAAATCAGTCCTACTTCCTGACGGTTGCCAATTCACAGGTTCCCGCATAACAGGTTGATGGACTAGCACTGCTCCGTCTTGCTTTATTATAATAATTCGTTCACCCCAGTCCAGAAAAGATCTTGCTCTCCCACGGTAATCAATCATACAATCCCCAATTATTATAAGAATGGTTTTATCAGCCTTCGATTTATGGTATTTTTCGATAAATTTTAATGCATTTGATGAGGTTGCGTTAAGAATACTGTAAGTCAAAATCTATTCTCCCTGTAACCATAAACAGCTATTGATAATTCATTTTTTTGGTTTATCTTTACATAAACATTATAAATAATTGAGATTTATTGATGGTGAAATGTCAATTGCAAATGAAATTACAAAACAGAGTAGAATAAAAAAGTTACATTTCTCTTTAATTGATCCAGATAAACAAAAACCAAAAGTTGCAGGTGAAATCGCTAGAGCTGCAGAGGAAGCAGGTAGTAATGCTATTATGGTTGGGGGATCTACCCTTGTTTCTCAGAAACAAGTTGATGAAACCGTTAAAGCAATTAAGAATCAATCTAACCTGCCTGTTATTTTATTTCCATCAGGAGCAAAATATTTAAGCAAATATGCTGACGCTGTTTTTTTCATGAGCCTTTTAAATTCAAGAAATCTTGATTTTGTAATAAGAGAGCATGTAAAAGGTGCACCTTTTGTAAAACACTCTGGAATTGAGCCAATATCCATGGGATATGTAATTGTTGAACCTGGTATGACTGCAGGTAAAATCGGAGATGTTGATTTGATAAAAAAAGATGATATAAAAACAGCTGTTGGTTATGCACTTGCCTCTCAGTATCTTGGAATGGATTTTTTCTATCTTGAAGCAGGTTCAGGTTCACCTACAACAGTTTCTAATGAAATGATTTCTGCAGTTAAAAAAAGTATAAACATTCCACTGGTTGTTGGTGGAGGAATAAGAGATGCAAATACTGCTCGTGAAAAGATAAAGGCAGGTGCAGATATTGTGGTTACTGGTACTAAACTTGAAGAGGAGAAGAACTTAAAAAAGGCATTAATTGATATTATTACATCATTAGAGGAATAATGGTTTATGAAAATTTTACTAAGTATTGGTGGAGCATCTGGTAGCATCTATGGTATTAGATTACTTGAAGAATTGAGCAAAGCAGGAGCTGAAGTCCATTTGATTGTAACAGATGGCGCAAAAAAAATCATTGAGCATGAAACTGATTATACTATCAAGGAACTAAAAAAAACGGCAGAGTTTTATTATGATAATTCCAATATGTTTTCAGGGCCTGCTAGCGGTTCATTCAATCTTGATGCAATGGTTGTTGTCCCTTGTAGCATGAAAACACTTTCAGCAATTGCAAATGGAAATGGTGATACACTTTCATCTCGTGCTGCATGTTGTTTTTTAAAAGAAGAACGAAAACTAATCCTTGTAATTCGTGAAACACCTCTGGATTTACCTGGAATAAAAAATCTACTTTCTGCAAAACAGGCTGGGGCAACAATTCTACCAGCTATGCCTGGATTTTATCATAAACCTAAAAAAATTGAGGATATTGTAAATTTTATTGTCGGAAAAATCTTAGATCAATTAAAAATAAAACATTCTCTTTTCAAAAGATGGAAGTAGTAAGATATATCTTGTTAAATGATTGAAAATTTTGAGTTTTTGTATTTTATATATTTTTAAATAGAATTAAATACAATAAATGCAATATTTGATTGTAATAAGGGAGTAATTTAAATGTGGAAGAAATTTGCAGCAATTATAATTTTCACAATATTTTTTGGGACAGCTACAACGGCATTAGGTGAATTTAAAATTTATAATCCAAGATTAATTAATAATACAGGAATAATTGAAGTAGTTGATCAACAACAAATTACAGATTGTGGATATGGTTGTCCATTTTTTAGCAATCTTTGGCTTGCACAAGGCTTTACTCCAACTCTTGAAACAATTACTAGAGCAGAATTGAAGCTATTTAAAAGTGGAAATATTGAGAGTGATATAACATTATCAATTAAGTCAAGCTTATCAGGTAGCGATCTAACCAGTGTAACAATTCCTGGAAATGAGGTTTCTGGGTATAGTAAATGGATTGAGTTTGATTTTACTGATATCAGCATAAATCCCGATAATATGTATTATATAGTATGTAGAACATCTGGAGGTTCAGTTGTAAACTATTATTGTTGTTTATTTCAGACAAATAATCCTTACCAAGGTGGTGAGGTATGGGGTTCCCTTAATTCTGGAGGAACTTGGGAAATAATTGAATATCCAGGATACCCTGACCCAGATGGTTGTTTCAAGATATATGGTTTAGATGAAACTCCAAATATTCCAAATATTAAAGGTCCATCAAAGGGAAGTAAGGAAATAGAATATACATATAAATTCTCAGCAGTAGATCCTGAAAACCATGAAATATTTTTCAATATTGTGTGGGGTGATAATACAAACACAGGCTGGATCGGACCATATAGTTCTGGTGAAGAAATCTCATTAACACATAGCTGGTTTGAAAAGGGTAAGTATAAAATTCTTGCAAAAGCAAAGGATGTTTATGGTGCTGAGAGTGAATGGGGAGATTTTGAGGTAGAAATTCCTAGAAATCGGGCAACTTATAATTCTTTGTTAGCAAAATTAATAGAACAGTTCCCACCAAAGATACTATCATTACTGCGATTTTTTCTAGAATAAATCATATCTTTCAGCAATAAGTTTATATATTATTAATGATAAATATTAACACGCCTAGAAAAAATTGATGAAGATATGGGATATCTATCGTCAATTCTTGGGGGAGGTGGGTTGGAGGTATTTGGTATCTACCAACTACCTCTTAATCTAGGCGATTTATTTTTATAGCAATAAATTTTATAAATTAATTTAAGTATCTTGGGCGTTAGTTATAATCATATAAAACCTATTCTTTTCAACTCAAAGAAGCAATTTGCACAAGCTTCAGCATCTATTAAGGCATCATGTGCATTGTCAAGTTTTTTACCAAAAAGTAAAAAATAAAGTTCTGAAAGTGAAGGACATTGCCTACTACCATTTGATCTAAAGCTTTTGCAGTAATCTAGTACTTGTTTAGATGTCATTGTACAAAATTGGGGATATCCTTTTAGAAAATCAGGTATCTTTTTCCTAAATAGCTCTCCTCTTACTACTCCTAAATCATATGCAATATTATGAGCAACCAATAATTTTGCAAAGTTTGCATCAGCTAAAAATCGATGTAGAGCATAATCCAATTCTACTCCCTCTTCTAAAGCTCTTTTCATTGTAATACCATGTATTTTTATTACCCGTTTTGGTATCCCATAACCCTCTGGTCTAATAATATAACTATTCTTTGATTTTATATCCTTATTTTCATCTGCAAGGAGCCAGGCGATCTGTATTATTCGCGGCCATTTTTCGTAATCCGAAACAGAACCATATGGTAAACCAGTTGTTTCAGTGTCAAAAAAAAGATACATCAAATGTTATCTTGCCCCCTTTTAATTTTTAAGATATGTGAATAACATTTATTATAATTTTTCATAGTTAGTTATTAAAAATAACTAATAACTTTTATAATTATAACAATCATAAGAATGAATTTTTTAATAATTTTTAAATAAAATAATTTACAATATATAATTTTATTTTAGTTAAATTTATATCTATTAATAATATTACTATTAACAACAAACAAGTTTAGAGGGAGGAATAATTATCAAAAATAAAAAGAATATTTTGAAAGGAGCTAGTGTGTTACTTATTTCTACATTGATTTTATCTTCTGTGGCTATTACTGTAGTTGCATTTGATAAACAAAAATTAGGGAAGGCTGAAGTCTTAAAAATAGTTAATAATTCAAATGAAATGTTTGCTAGGTATAATAGAATGTTTACACAGTTGCCAGCACCTCCTGGTGATCCTATGCCACTACCATTGACTAGCCATTCACCATATGGGTGGAGATGTCATGAGGATTTTTGGGATATTACTAGTCCTATTTGTGATATTCACTGGTGGGGTTTTACAACTACCTATATTGGAGGTATATACTATCCAAGTGATCCTGAGGGAATGACTTTTAATATCGTTTTTTATGAAAACGATAATGGAATGCCAGGAGATGTAATATGTTCTTATATAAAAGTAAAACCGTCTTTTTACCCAACTGGAATCATGTATGACTATTCTGAATATCCTGAAGCTGAAGGGCTTTATGAATTGTTTTATTTTACAACAAGTTTAGATTTATGCTGTGATTTATCTGAGGGTTGGGTTTCGATACAAAGCATTTATAGTCCTACTGATAGTGATTTTAGTTGGATAGAGTCACTATATGGTAATAATAATTCACTTCAATATGGTTGGGGCAATTGGTATATCATTTCCAACTTTGCTTATATATTGACAGATGCAGATGCTGATCCTATTCCTGATATAATATGTGAAGGGAATTTAAACTGGAAGAATGTTGATCAAGGTAGTAAGGTCACTGGTAATTTTTCAGTCGAAAATATTGGTGATTCTGATTCAATTCTTCACTGGAAAATTGAATCATTCCCGAATTGGGGTAGTAATTGGTCTTTTACACCTTCAGCAAGTATATTAACCCCTGAAGAGGGTCCAATAACTGTAGAAGTTGAGGTTAATGCCCCTGAAAAATCAAAAAGATTTAGAGGGAAAATAAAAATTGTAAATGCAGAGGATTCAAGTGACTATTGCGAAATTTCTGTAAATCTTCAAACATCATTAAATTACCTATCAAAAAATCTAGTTCCAATAAATTTGCCATATAGAATTATAAATTCATTTCCTTCAAAATTTAAATTACCAATAAAATGTTTGGATAAGGGATTTGTTGTTGAAAATAAAGATAATTTTGTTCCTGGAGAATTTATTGTTAAATTAATTTACGATATAAACATGATGGGTCCATCTATTACACATTTAAATGAAAAATATAAGATAAGTTCAATTGAAAAAGCATTCAGAAATTTTGAAAATCCAATATTTGATAATATTTATGTTTTAAAAGTTCCAAAAGATTCTGATATTTTATCTATTGTAAAGGATTATTCCTCTTTTCCGGATGTTATTTATGCTGTACCAAATTATATAGCTTATTCAAGTATGGTTCCTAATGACCCTTGTTTCAACTTACAATGGGCACTTCATAACACTGGTCAGACAGCAGGTACTCCTGATGCTGATATTGATGCACCTGAAACATGGGATATTGAAATAGGTGATGAAGACATCATAATTACAATTAGTGACTCTGGGGTGGATTGGGATCATCCTGATCTTGCTGCAAAAATCTGGATTAATTCTGATGAGATACTTGATGGTACTGATAATGATGGAAACGGTTTTATAGATGACATTAGAGGTTGGGATTTTGTAAATAATGATAACAACCCAACTGATGACAATGGGCATGGTACATGTTGTGCTGGTATTGCTAGTGCTGTAACAGATAATAATATTGGTATGGCTGGTATCTGCTGGAACTGCAGGATAATGCCAGTTAAGGGTTTGAACCAAGGTGGCTCTGGAACATATCAGGACTTGGCAGAAGGAATTATTTATGCAGCTGATAATGGTGCAGATATAATTAGTATGAGCTGGGGAGGTAGTTCTTCTCCTATTATGGAAGATGCAATAGACTATGCCTATTCTCAAGGTGTAGCACTTATTGCTGCTGCTCATAATTATCATTCTGATTCAAAGATTTATCCTGCTGCTTATGACAATGTAATTAGTGTTGCTGCAACCTATTATAATGATGAAAAGATGTATTTTTCAAATTTTGGTTCCTGGGTTGATGTAGCAGCCCCTGGATATGATATTTATACTACTGCTCTTGATGATAATTATACCATTTGTTTTACTGGGACTTCTGCAGCAACCCCTCATGTCGCTGGTGTAACAGGTCTAATTTTATCGAAAAATCCAGGTTTTAATTCTGATGAAATACAAACTATATTAAGATCAACAACAGACCCTGTTTTATCAAATCAATATATTGGAATTGGTAGGATAAATGTATATAAAGCAATTCAAAGGGACACTACGCCTATAGCAAATCTAAATTCTTCACTAGATGAGGCAACTATCTTTTCAGAGGTTTCTATAAATGGTACTGCATCCGGAACATACTTTGAAGATTATATTGTATGCTATGGGGTTGGTATTTATCCAGATGATTGGATAGTTATACATGAATCTTCAGATCCAGTTGTAGACGGCGTTCTAGCAACTTGGGAGCCACCATTGGATTTAGAGGAGACAACATTTAGTATTCGATTAATGGTTCATGATACTTTTGACCAAATAACTGAAGATAGAGCAATTGTATATGTTAACCTACCTCCTAATACCCCTAAAATAGAAGGCCCTAGTAAAGGAGGACCTGGAAAATATACATATACATTTGTAACAACCGATCCAAATGATGATGATGTTTACTATTTTATTGATTGGGGAGATGGTGACTTTGAAAACTGGATTGGGCCATATGAATCTGGTGAAAAATGCATAATTGATCATTCTTGGAGTGCAGCAGGTTCATTTACAATAAAAGTTAAAGCAAAGGATATTTACGATGCAGAAAGTGACTGGGGAACATTTCCAATAATAATTCCAAGGAACTCAGCAACATATAATTCATTGTTAAAATGGATAATAGATAGATTCCAACTAATTGGAAGATTCCTTTTATTAATTTATTAGAAATTTAATACAATTATTAATCTGGTATAATTTAATATATTTCTATGTTAAGAAGGGAATATAAGGTAGTTTATGCCAGATTTCTGGATTTGGTATGTAGTTGCCATAATCATCAAGAATCCAGGAATCCTCAATCCATGTATTATCAGGTTGTGATTTGAAATCAAGAGGTTTGTTATACCTGTTAAACATTTATATGTAATCATTTCTGTTCCTGTTTCTTTATCATAACCGTTTAACATATTTTGTAAATTTTTTTTACTACTATCAGTTAAAACCGCAAAAAATATAATGTAAAGATGTTGAAAACAAGGTTTAGCTATGGGGAATATTAAAAAATAAAAAAAAAATCACATTATTAATTATTTTGCTGAAATATCAAATTCTATTTGATCTACATCTTCAAAGTAACTTGAAAAACATAAGCATATAATTTTAAAGTCGGCAGTATCTGCGTCTTGTAAATTTAATATATATTCAGATTTTGAATCTAAATAGCTGTGATTTCTGTCGTAGAAATCTACTTTTACAGTAACATTGCTCAACATTCTTCCTGCAATATTTTTTATTGTTCCAGTTATCTTGTAATATCCATTCAACGCTTTTTCATTATGAATAAATCCATCCCCTATTTTTTCTGGTTTGTAACCGTATTCTCCACCAAATGTTTCAATTGTATAATCAATAAGTTCTATCTCATCTGTTTCTCCGTTTGTATCTCCGTCTGAACCACCATTATCTGTTGTTTCATCAGGGCCTATTACAAAATCAAATTCTATTTCCTCTACCTCTAAAAAGTAACTTTCAGTGTATAAGTATATAATATTAATCTTAAAGTCAGCGGTTTCCTTATCTGGTAAAGGTAAATCAAATATATTCTCAGGATCTGAAAATTCTGAACCTAGATAGGTGTGATTTTTATCAAATAAATCTACTTTTACTGTAACATTAGTCAATGTTTTTCCAGCAATATTTTTTATTGTTCCTTCTATCTGATAATATCCATTCTTCGCTAGTTCATTATGGATAAAACCATCTCCTATTTTTTCTGGTCTTTCACCTATTTCTGCACCAAATGTTTCAATTGTATAATTAATAAGTTCTACTTCATCTGAATCTTCAGTTATGTCACCATTACTTGTTGTTTCTTCACATCCACTGAAAAATCCTGCAATAATCACCATAATTGTAATTAGCAATAATATCTTTTTTTTCATTTCCTTGCCTCTAAAAAGACAATAAAAATATAACTTCGTATTATTTAAAATCTAACTTTAAATTGAAGGATGGTATTTCTTGATTTGTACAGATATTTATATCTGTTGTAGATGGTAATTCTATAAATACCAAACTTTTTTCTAGGTCTTTGATTTGATAATCTTTACCTATAAGTTTAGCAATCTTTTTGCAATCTTCTTTTGTTAGTTTTTTAGCTACCATCAGTTAAAAGCTTAAAAACTAGTAAATAAAAGTATTGAAAATTAAATTTTTTTGAACGGATTGCTAATTATAAATAATAATTTTTAATTATTATGTTAATACAATTTTGTTTCAACTAAATATTTATATAAAGTAAATATATTATTTATTATTAATTTTATAAATGGGAGGTCAAGCTTATTTACAATAAAATAAAAGTATATTTTACGCTATTATTAACTTGTTTTTTAATATTAACAACAATTTATCCTATACAGATTGATGCAGAGTATAATAAAGCAATTGATTTAAAATCAAATGTAACTATCAGTATTACTTTTAAGCAAGACGATTTTAAATTTGAAAA
>Ga0209427_10000143_pt1 | contig 67110 bp, 63 predicted proteins | sample DeeMarSWOR136_30_FD_187465 | JGI IMG/M metagenome (GOLD analysis project Ga0209427, IMG submission 187465) | Marine sediment microbial communities from White Oak River estuary, North Carolina - WOR-1-36_30 (SPAdes) (version 2) | ecosystem: Environmental > Aquatic > Marine > Intertidal zone >... | reverse complement strand
ATTTTTTTACCTATTTCTCCCATTTCAACACATATTGCACCCGTATGATGTATAAAGAGATCAATCCAAGATACTTCTGGGTTGGTATGACTCATACTATAAAGCATACCAGTTCCAGTTGACCTGAACCTAACCTTAACTATAAAATAATCGGTTCTATTTATTCCAAGAGCTGATGCATGTTCATCAAATTCAACAAAATCATCTATCCCATCAAAGCTCAGTCCATTATCAGTCCATGTAGCACCATAAACAGTCCCATCATACCCATGTCCAGAAGAATCATACGTTGTATCACCACTCCCTTCATCAAACTTCCACCAAGCTGTTTTATCTGCCCTAAAAGTAAAGTTTCTCTGTTCAATATTTACACCTGTAACAGATAAATTACCTGCTACAATAAATAATACAATAATCCCTACTACCAATCCTTTCTTAAACAACTTATTAGACATTTTCTTCTTTCCTCCCAAATATAAAATTCCAATATAATAAGAGTTATATAAGTTTTTAGTAAGAAACTTATTAGTTTTAATTTTCCTAAAATTTATTAAAACATAATAGTAAAAGCTTTTTTTTAAATCTCATAAGCTTTTTATTTTATATTTTTTAATTTGAATCAAAATACTTTTTTAATAAATATAAAAAAATTAATTGTAATAAAATTAAAAATTTGGGTAACACTTGTCAAATAAAACATATAAATGATGAGTAATTTTCAAGAAGAAAAGGGAATGGTGATGATGAAATTAAAAAAAAAAATCCACATTTTTTTTATTATAATAATGTTCATATTTTTTATAATAGCTTTATTAATTTTAGAATCGTACTTTTATAACACATCAACAGATAGTAAAAATATGATTAAACCTACATTTAATAACGATAATTTAATTTTTTGTATATTATTTTTTTTCATTTTATCCCTGTTTTCTCCATGTGTTATTTGCATTTCCAAAAATATAAAAAAATAAAAAAAAAATTAAAATTAATGTAAATAGATTAACTTATAATCATTTAAAATAAATTTATGAAGAAGTATTTAAACCATAGACCGTTTTATTATATTATTTCCGGGGAGGAAAATATGGTAAAAGTCACAATTGAGTTATCTGAGTATGAAATCCAAATGCTTATCAATAGTATTGATGCAGCCCTAGATACAAAACATATGCAAGAAGAAAATCAAGAGAGGGTAAAAAAAATCAGGGATCAATTAAACAAATATGTTACAAAGGATTAATAATAAGAAAAAATATTATTGAACTGAAACAAGATCAGCCCTTTTTTTCATCCTTTTTCTTCTTGTCATCCTTTACTTTGAAATCTGCATCAATTGTTTTATTCTCATCAGATGGATGACCGGACCAGGATTCATCAGATGAATCTGATTTTGCACCAGTTGTTTGCTTTTGTTGAGCTGATTGTTGTGCTGCCTGCTGATAAATTGCAGTAGATGCTTTTTGCAATACTTCAGATAGCTTATCGGTCTTTTCCTTAATCTTGTCGGTATCATCACCAGAAAGAGCAGTTCTTAATTCTTTTAAGGCATCTTCTATGTTTTTCTTATCATCATCAGAAAATTTATCCTTTAATTCATCAAGAGTCTTTTGTGTAGTATGAACAAGTGCGTCTCCATTGTTTCTTATCTCTACTTTCTCTTTTCTTTTTTTATCTTCTTCAGCATGTTCATCAGCTTCCTTTTTCATCTTATTTATCTCTTCATCTGAAAGCTTTGTAGAACCAGTAATTCTAATAGACTGTTCTTTTCCGGTCCCAAGATCCTTTGCCTGAACATTTATTATACCATCTACATCTATATCAAAGGTAACTTCAATTTGAGGAATTCCCCTGGGCGCAGGTAATATACCATCCAGATGGAAACGCCCAAGACTTTTATTATCAGCAGCCATCGGTCTTTCCCCTTGCAATACATTTATCTCAACACCTGGTTGATTATCAGCAGCTGTTGAGAAAATTCTACTTTTTTTAGTAGGTACAGTTGTATTTCGCTCAATTAGAGATGTTGCAACACCACCTAAAGTTTCGATACTTAGTGTAAGAGGAGTTACATCTAAAAGGACGATATCTTTATCAATATCGCCAGATAAAACACCTGCCTGGACTGCTGCACCAATTGCAACACATTCCATTGGATCGACATCACGTTTAGGGGTTTTTGCAAATATTTCTTCCACTTTCTTTCTAACAAGCGGTATTCTGGTTGTACCACCAACAAGGACAATGTGATCAATGTCAGCTGGTTTTAGCTTTGCATCTTCAAGTGCTTGCCTACAAGGTTGTTCTGTTTTATCTACAAAAGAATGAATGATTTCTTCAAATTTTGCACGTGTAAGTTTGATTTCGAGATGTTTTGGTTCATTGTTAATAACTGTAATATATGGAAGATTGATATCTGTCTGAAGGGTTGTTGAAAGTTCAATTTTTGCATTTTCAGATGCCTCAAGTAACCTTTGATGTGCTTTTGGATCTTTTTTCAGATCAACATTATTTTTCTTATTAAATTCTGCAGCAATATAATCAACAATTGCTTGGTCCATATCTGAACCACCTAGTTGAGTATCACCATTTGTTGAAAGAACTTCAAAAACACCTTCACCCACTTCCATTAAGGTTATATCAAAGGTTCCCCCGCCAAAATCATATACTGCAATCTTATGATCTCCTTTTTTATCAAGACCATAAGCAAGGGATGCGGCAGTTGGTTCGTTTATAATCCTTTTAACGTTAAGACCAGCAATTTTACCTGCATCTTTTGTAGCTTGACGTTGATCATCATTGAAATATGCAGGAACTGTGATTACTGCATCTGTAATCTTGGTGCCAAGAAAATCTTCAGCATCTTTTTTTATCTTCTGAAGTATAAATGCACTAATTTGTTCTGGGCTGTAAGTTTTATCAAGAGCTTTTACTTTTTCACCACTACCCATTTTACGTTTTATTCTATGGACAGTGCCCTGCGGATTTGTCACAGCCTGACGTTTTGCTGCTTCTCCAACTAGCATTTCACCTTCTTTTGTAAAAGCAACTATAGATGGAAAATAAGGCTGGCCTTCTGCACTTTTAATTATTGTCGGTTTACCTCCTTCCATGACAGCTACTTCAGAATTTGTAGTTCCAAGGTCTATTCCAATTATTTTTCCCATAATTTATCACTCCATATCTTTTTCTTTCTTTTTTGAAACAATAACATGAGAAGGTCTCAATAATTTGTCATTAATCATATATCCCTTTTTTACCTCCTCAACAATAGTTTGATCCTCACAATCATTTTTTTCAATTGTTGTAATTGCATGGTGAAAATTATGATTAAATTTTTCTCCGATGCAATTAATTGTTTTAATTTGTTCCTTTTCAAAGAAATTATTTATATTATTAATCATCAATTTTAATCCTTCCTTAGGATTTTCATCCTCATATGCTTTTTTTAATAATTCACTAAGGTCGAGTAATTCCAAAACATATTTTTTCTTAACATCTTCCTCAATTATTTTTAATTCTCTTTCTGTTCTTTTTTTAAGGTTTTGAAAATCAGCATAACTACGCAATAATTTGTCTTCTTTTTCTTTTAATTCTAACTTTAATTTTTTAATTTCTTTTTTCATTTCATTTGAATCTTTCTTTTTCACTGTAGGGGTTATATCTGTCATACCTCACCATTTTATTCTAAAAAAAAGAAAAAAGTGGATTACATTAGTAATCCATATCGCCTGGTGGCATACCACCCATACCGCCCATTCCGCCTGGTGGCATTGGAGGACCTCCTCCACCTCCACCTTTAGATGCGATTACATCATCGATTCTAAGTATCATTGTTGCAGCTTCTGATGATGCCTCGATTTCTTGCATACTTACGCGTAATGGTTCAATGACATTGTTCTTAAGCATATCATCTACTTTTCCACCGAGAACATTGATACCTGCATATTTTTTACCTTTTTTATGTGCATTTCTAACTTCAAGCATCATATCAATCGGGTCAAGACCTGCGTTTTCCGAAAGTGTCTTAGGAATAATTTCAATTGCATTTGCAAATGCTTCAATTGCCATCTGTTCTCTGCCACCTACAGTCGGTGCATAATCACGAAGGGCCATTGCAATTGCTGTTGCCGCAGCGCCTCCACCGGCTGTCATTTTACCGTCTTCAAGTGCAACTTTTACAACTGAAAGTGCGTCATGTAATCCTCTTTCAAGCTCATCTACTACATGCTCAGTTGTTCCACGAATAAGTATTGATACTGCCTTTGGATTTTTACATTCCATTACAAAGGTCATCTTATCATCGCCGATTTTTCGCTCTTCTACTATTCCAGCATTTCCAAGGTCTTTAGGAGTTAAGGAATCAAGGTTACCAACAATATTTGCACCAGTTGCTTTAGCTAGTTTTTCCATATCACTTTTTTTAGCTCTTCTTACAGAATAAATCCCCTCTTTAGCAAGGTAATGTTGTGCTATATCATCAATTCCTTTTTGACAGATTAAAACGTTGGCATTACTCTTTTTAATTTTACTTACCATCTTTCTTAGCATTCCCTCTTCTTCATCTAAAAATGCCTGAAGTTGTGTAGGATCCTGTATTGTTATTCTTGCATCAACTTCTGTCTTTTTTACTTCAAGAGCAGAATCCACAAGAGCAATTTTAGCATTTTTTACATATTTTGGCATTCCTTCATGTACTCTTTCTTTATCAAGAATGATACCTGAGATAATTTCAGTATTTGCAATTCCTCCACCTTGTTTCTTTTGAATTTGGATATTATCTAGATCAACGATTGTTTTTCCACCTACTTTTTCTGCAACGTTTGTTATTGCTTCAACAACAACATCTGCAAGTATATCTTTTTCAGTGCTTGCTCCTTTGCTTGCCATTGAAGTCATTGCAATATTTTTTAGTGTTTTTTTGTCACCTGGTTTGATATTCATTGCTAATTTGTTGAGAACTTCTTTGGCTTTTTGTGATGCAAGTTTATAACCACCACAAATAACTGTTGGATGAATGTTTTGTTCAAGCAATTCACCAGCATATTTTAGTAGTTCACCAGTAAGAACTACTGCACTAGTAGTTCCATCACCACATTCTTCATCTTGGGATTTTGCTACCTCTACTATCATCTTAGCTGCTGGATGTTCTACATCAATTTCTTTAAGTATTGTTGCACCATCGTTTGTAACCACTACATCGCCCATTGAATCTACAAGCATCTTGTCCATTCCTTTTGGACCTAGAGTAGATTTTACTGCATCTGATATAGCTCGTGCTGCCATGATGTTATTTGATTGTGCTCCTTTGCCTCTTTCTCTTTTTGTTCCTTCTTTCAATACAATTATAGGCTGTTGTCCGCCCATCATAATTTTCTTTTGCCTCCTTTAAAATTAATAAATTTAGCAAAATCGGTATATTAAAACTTCTATATAAAGCTTTTGTTTTATGGTTCTGTGTAAAACTCGTTTGTAAAAAATAGGTTGTAAAATATAGTTTGATAATCTTATAATGATGCTATTCTTCTATTTTTACTGATTTATAGTTATATGGAAACCTGCCTTTATCCACTATAATCATTTCTAAAAAATTCTTATTATCCTCTGGAAAATAAAAGCCATTATCAGATAATTCTTTAAAAAATTGATACCATACTTTTTCCTTATCTGATTCTGTCAATTAATCCACCTTTCCCTTAACATTTCATTATTAAATTTGCATATATATAATTTATTATCTTTGAATTGTTGTTCTATAAGATCTAAGTTGATTTTATCTATTCTAAATGTTTAAAAAAGCATCCCTTGCCTTATGGAAATATTTACTATAAAGTTTTAGAACCATAAGGCATAAGTTCAGCTTTACTAATTAGGTTTTTTACAATGTCACCTAACTACCTATAGGTTTATATAATTATGGTTTTATTAAAATTATTTTGTAGTTATCAAATATTTTGTGCTAAAATATAAGTTATTTTTACTTATAGATTATCCATTTTTTTGCACCTTCAATATCATAAAAAAACTCATATTGCATATTCCAAGAATTTATTATCTCAGAAAACTCTTTAGCTAGTTTCTGATATTGCAGTTTTTTAACCGAATCCGAACCTGTCACCACTGCAAAAACACGAGCACCAACATAGCCAAGAAAAGGTAAACAAAAATTTCTTAGATACTCCCTTGTACCAGCTCTCATAAAATCAAGTCTTGATACATCACATATCACTTTATAAAAACTTTTTTCTCTGATTTGAGAACTCAGTTTATTTAGCATCTCTTTATCTGTATTGACATCATTTGTGGTTTTTTTTCTAATATATTCTATACAATTATCAATATCGCTTTTTCTAAGTTCGATATATTCATCCTGATAAATTGTTTCTGTTTTTCCCATCAATAAACATTGTAATATCAAATAATACTTTATTTAGTTTTTTGTATGGTTCTTTGTAATACCGCTGGAAAAATCTACTTTGGCAATAACAATTCTAATTGTTTATAACCAAAATAAGCTACTACTAATATTAAAACTAGTATTAAAATAATTTCAGTAATTTTCAAAATCAAAATTTTTCTATTATTTTTTTCTGCTTTTTTCATTGTAGCACGTTGTAAAGCATTACTATTCATTCTTGCTAATCTTGCTGTATCTGAAATAAATTCAAAATTTCTACAAATCTTTGTATTATTTGATATAGATTTTTGTAAATACATACAAAATGCTTGACTGCCATCAACAGTTATAGCATCAAAAAAACTACAATTACCACATCTATATTGCGAATTTTTTCCATTCATTTTATCCTTTCCTTTTTGTTACATATAAAGAAATAATATTCATAATAAATATTTTATGGATTATTCGTTTATCTTCAAATTCAGTTAATAAAAGATCTTCTTTAATAATTTTATAGATTCCCGAAATCATAGTATAAATAAATCTTAAAATAAATGCTTCTTCAATAAAAATAAACATAAAACTATCTTAATCAAAATTAGATATAATTGAAAAAAATATCACACGGATCTATATAAAGCTTGTTTTAGAATTTTGGTTTGGGAAATCTAAGCTAAATTAATGATTTTTTCCTTAACCATCCTAAGTCACTTATATATAAATCTCTTATGTCTGATAACTCAAATTTTAACATTGCCAATCGTTCAAGTCCTAAACCCCAAGCAAGTACAGGGTTTTTTACACCGATTGGCTCAGTAACCTCAGGTCTAAAGATTCCACTGCCACCAAGCTCCATCCATTTATTGTTCCAAAAAACCTCAACTTCCATACTAGGTTCAGTATATGGAAAATAACCTGGTCTAAAACGTATTTTTTCAAAACCAATTCTGCTATAAAACTCTTTCAAAATACCAATCAACTGTCTGAAATTACTGTTTTTTTCATGGATTATACCTTCTATTTGGTAAAATTCTGGCAAGTGAGTTGCATCAATATTTTCCTTTCTGAAAACACGGCCAATTGAAAATACTTTACAAGGTGGATTTGGATTACTATACAAATATCGAATTGTATTAACAGTAGTATGAGTCCTTAAAAGTGCTCTTTCCCCTTCAGTTTTTGAAAATTTGTAACCCCAACCAGTGGATGATGTTACACCGCCATCCTCATGGACTTTTGCTATTTTATTAACTAATTCATTATTTTTTATTTTGATATTTGAAGGTTTTTTACAATACAATGTATCTTGCATCTCACGTGCAGGATGATCCTGAGGAATGAAAAGTATGTCCATATTCCAAAAACATGATTCAACAAAATCCCCTTGGATTTCTTCAAAACCCATCTCAATAAATATCTGTCTGATTTTATATATTAAATCTACCAATGGATGAACCTTGCCCCCATATTTAGCAGGAGCAAATGCATTAATATCGTAGGACCTGATAGTTTTATTTTTCCAACTTTTACTCTTGATTATCGAAGAAGTAATTTGTGAGATATCCTCCTCAATTTTTATATCTTTTAATAATATATCTTTACCTTTTTTGGTTAAAATTATTGAACATGTGATAATTTCTTTTTCTTTAACAACATTTTTTCTTGATAATAATGGTTTTATTTTATTTTTATCAATTATAGCATTTGGATTTTCGTTTAATGTTTTTAATATTTTTTCTTCATCACTTTCTTGTTTAAGTGCTTTTTTTCCGTTTTCTGTTATTTCAAGCATTGTTTCCTTATCTTTTTTTATATTTGCCCAATCTTTCTTTTTAAGCCAACCAATTGCTACAGGAATATCTTGCTTGTTTAGGACATTTGATAATTCATTTAAAGAGGCTTTTCCCCCTTTTTTAGAAATCAATGTAATAGCTATTTTCTCTGGAAAACCATTTTTTAAAAATTCCTTACCTTCTTTACCCAAGGAATAGACAATATTAATATGATCTTTAATTTCTACCAATCTTTTTGATTGAAGCCATGAAGCTGCGTTCATCACTTCAACTTCTGAATTAAGGTCACCTTCTTTTAATATTTTTTGTGGTGAACCTTCACCTTTCAATTTTTTAAGAGTTAAAAGTACCTTTTTTTCATTTTGAGAAAGTTCTTTTATAGTCTTTTCTATATCCATTTCAGCCTGAAATAAATTTATTATGTATTAAGATTTCCATTATAAAAATAAAAATATTATAAGTATTTATAGGAAAACAATAATACGTGGTTTCATCGGGCCAGTAGCTTAGCTTGGTTGGAGCACCCGGCTGATAACCGGGAGGTCGCCAGTTCGAATCTGGCCTGGCCCATTATTAAATTTAGTAATAAGACTTTTCAATTTCTAATTTCATCAAATTTATAATCTTCCCATTTTTTATAACCAAGTAAAATATCAAGTTCAACAGGTGTTATTATTGGAATTTTATATTGCATATAATCATCTATTGCAATCCTTGGGCATGCAGTTGAAACAAAACAATCTATATCTCTAAAACTTTCTAAATATACAGGCTGAAAATGATTAACTATAAAAATATATGATTCTTTCTTTTTCGCCTCAATTTTTTCTTTAAGTTTATATGCTAAATCAATTCTTTGTTGACCTTTTTTCAATCCTACTAGAATTCCAAACTTCTTAGCATTCTTTGAGCGTGCAATAGCTCCATATCTTTGTCTAACAACCATGTCCCTTAAATCATTCAATTCCTTTTTTCTTATCTCTGATGTATAAGGATCAATTGAAATTACAGGTTTGTTGGTACTTAACAATAATCCTAGTGGATGAAAATTTCCACTACCTACAAATAAAAAACAATCTACATTATTTGTTATTTTTTCTGCAGAAGAAAAATTACATCCAAGTATTTGACCTTTTATAGCTATACGGTTATCACCTTTTCCAATAATTGGTTCATATTTATTATCAATTAAAACTCTACTTGCTTTATCAAGAAGATCCATATGTTGGGCGGTTGTTATTAATCCAATTTTTTTTCCTTCAAGAAGATTTATAGCCTTAACAATAACTTTTGAAATATCAATATCTGTCTTTGCATTTATAAAAAGAGTTGGAATTGGAAAATCACTAATAAAAGGAATATCTGTATGTCCAATCTGAATTACAAAATCCACATCTAAGTATTTAAGATCAGAACAAGGGATATCACATGCACCAAAACAGGGATCAGCAGATATTATGATACTTGCTTTTGTTTTGTGTTCTAGAAATTCTACAAATCTACTAAAATGGGTTTTTAATCCTTCTGGAATCTGCAAGATTACTTTATTATAACATTTTTTATTGATAATCTCTACAGCTTTTTCTAGATCTATATCATATTGAGTTATTTTCAAGTGTTTTACCTCATTTACCACTTTTAGATATTTATTCAGGCAATAATTTTGTAAATATTAATACTTAATTAACATTGGGTATGAATTACAAAAAACCTTATCTTTTTTCCATACCTATTATATACCAATCCTTAGGGTCATCTAATTCAGTATCAACAGTTAAATGAAGAATCTTTAAATTTGGATAAAGTCTTTTTAAGTCGTCCAAATCTACTTTTTCAAATTTTTTCAAATTATTTATATAAGCCTGTTCAGTAAGTGCATTTGATTCATAATTTTCTTTTGTTCTCCTTGTTATTCGATTAATACTTGCATCTTTTGAACAATTTGTCTGTAGAATTACAAAAATTTTGTTTTGTTCTGCTGCAATACTAGCAGCTTTTCTTCGAAGTTCTTGAGTTACAAATGTTGCATCTAAAATAACACCATCACTTTTTTGTATGTTTTTTTCTGCTCGTTTAAACATTTCCTTATAGACTTTTTTTCTAATTTCATAATTAGAGGCCAGCTTTTCATCAAATACATCAATATCTTTTAGGACTTCAAGTCTTATTAAATCTGTTCTAAGTATTGGAAATCCTTTTATTTTTGACACTTCTTCTGTTGTTTCAGTTTTCCAAGTTCCTGGAAGACCACATGCAATAAGAAGTGTTCCCGGTTCAACTTTTGTATCTATAAATTTTGTAAAAGGCTCTCTCAAGATATCACCTATGTTTAACAATTATTTATCCCAAATTGGCTATGTTTGGGCATATATGTTATAATATAATAGTTTTTCAGATAGTTATTGTGTAATATATTTTTGAGCTAATTTAAAATATTTTTTAGCTATATTTTTTGCTTCAATCTTTTTTTCATTTGTAATTGTTGAATCATTTAAAATGAAACTTGTAACTTTCCCTCGTACATAAGCTCTATATGTTTTATAAAATTTAATCAAATCATAAGTTAGATCATCATCTTTTTCCTCAGCATATTTAATATAAGATTTACAAAGACTTTTTGATAATAAATTACCATCGTTAAATTCTAAATCCATAAGTAGAAATGCAATGTCAGATAAGATATCTGAATATCTAAATCTATCATTAAACTCAATACAATCAAAAATGATTATTGGATCTGCTATACAGATATGTTCCATATGAAGATCTCCATGACAATCTCTAATTTTGCCATCTTTTATTCTTCTTAAAAATAATTCTTTATTTTCTCTATAAAAATCATCAGTCCAATTCTTCAATTCTTCATATTGTTTCTCTGAAATAGAACTACCTAAGAATTGAGCTGTTTGTTGGAAGTTTTCATCAGTATTATATTTTACCACCTCAATACTACCATATTTATCAATCTCTTTTGATTTAGGTGATATTTTATGAAAATCTGCGATAGCCTTACTTATTTTTTTAATATCCTCAAAATTAATTTTTCCTTTTTTAAATCTAAATTTCATTAGATCTTCATCAGGTAATCTTCTCATTTTTACTGCATATTCTACAACATCTCCTTCCCCGTTAATAACATGTTTTTTACCATCAAAAGTTATTGGATAAACTCCTAGATATACATCGCTTGAAAAACGGCTATTTAATTTTACCTCTTTTTCGCAATAATATTTTCGCTTTTCAAGCGTTGAAAAATCTAAAAATCCAAAATTCACAGGTTTTTTTATTTTATATACAAATTTATCCCCTATAAAAACACTGGAAATATGGGTCTGTGCTAATGTTATTTTTTTAGGATTTTCTGGATAATAAGAAGGAATCATTAAATCTTTTACAATTGAGGCCATATTGCTCTCTCATTATTACTGATAATAATATCTCTATCGCAAATAAGAAACTTTTTTATATATTTTTACTAACTATAAAGTAATAAATATTTCGAGAGTTTATTAAACTTATATTATCTATAAAATAATAGAACGAAAATTGTTTGGACAATTATTAACATAGTAACTGCAGGTATATACATCTTATACATTCTAGTTGTATCTGTTTTTAAATATTCACTGCTCACCACATTACATAAATGTATCGGAGATATTAGATATCCAACCAAGGAACTTATGAAAATTAAACTAGTAATTCCAATAATATTTAGATTTGTATATTGGAAAAAAGGTTCTACAAGAAAATATGACAATGCAATAGCCCCAAAGTTATAACCAGTTATCAATCCCATTACAAGAGGTACTAATATAATTATAAAAATAGCAGGAAAGGGTAAAATCCCTATCATATCAGCAATTATTTTATTTGCACCTGATACCTCTATCATCCGCCTAAAAATCATTATACCAATAATTGCAAAGACTAAGTTTAAAGAAAAAGAACGTTTCAAGATATCAAAATATTTTGTCCATTCAATTTTTAAAAGTATATAAAGCAAAAAAATACTTAAGAAAACACCAACTATAAAAATAATTCTCTGGAAGTCCTTTATATTTTCAATACCAAAAATTGAAAATATTGCTAAGATTATAAGATAAATAATAATTGGTATAATTGGTGGAAATAGATATATCAAACCATCAAATTCTTTTTTAGGAATTTTATTTGAAATTTTTACATTCTTAATATAAAATTTTAAAAAAATCAAACCAATTATTATAAACGCAATAAAAGCAGGAAAATTTGCTATTATCAATTCATAAATATCAATATTGGCAAAATCTGAGCTGATGATCAGCATCATAGCAGATGATACTGGAAATATTGGAAACCATATATGTCTAAACCATACATTTAAAAAATTTTTTTGACTTTTGTTTAATTTATATTTATCTCCTTCTTTATCTATTAAAGGTGCTGAAAAAAGAGCACCTCCAGGTACAGGCATAAGCCCATATACTGCAGGTATTACTCCAATCGTTCCACCTTTATAAAAAATTGACCTTAGACTGTTAATCATCTTGGAGATTGCACCAGTTTCTTGCATACATTTTGCTAGGATATAAATAAGTGTTAAAAGTATAGATAGTTCAATTGTTTGAAAATCAAATATCTGCTTATCATAATCATAGATTAACGCTCTACCAAGACCCTTTAAAATGTCAACTGGATTTGTCTCAATCAATGAAAAAATTATTACTATAAAAGAGCCTAAAACAAGTGATAATCCAAAATTATACTTTTTACGAATTAAAATAATAATTAAGGCAAAAGCAAATATCACTCCAATCAGGTTTAACATTATTGCAAGGAATTAAGACTCTCTTTAATTAATTAACTAAAAGAAAAAATATTAATTTTCCTTTTCTTTTTGTATAACTGAGGCTTCAGTCCACATCTGATTAAATTCTTGGTTCAGATGATCTACAATATTTTTCTCAACCGTCCAAAAACCTAATTCATCTTTTTTTACAGGACCTGCAAGTATTAATACCCTGTCATCACCTAGAATATAATTTCCTTTTATTCCTTTATGTTCCTTTACATTAAGTCCAGCAAGCATATCCTTGTTTTTATATTGATTAACTATTACTTTTGAATCCTTTGGAAGTTCTACATCGGATAGATATTCAGCAACAATTCTTGGATTAGATATCTCTGAAATACTCCATTTTTTTGTATGCTTTGATGCAGGAGGAATTTGTGAAGATTTTTTTGTCCCTATCTCAATTGCTAAAGCTAAAACAATAACTCCAATAATAAACCCTATAACTAATGAGATTATATCCATGCTCCATCCTTCCTTACAGAAGGTATATGAAATCATGGTTATAATAGTTTGTATTGTATAAATATAAGGGCAATCTTTATTTTAGATATTGTAATATGGGCAAAGAAAAAAATTATATGGAATCTTTAACATGAAACAGGAAATTGAAGATATTATAAAACTAAAAAAGAAACATAATGCTATAATTTTAGTACATAATTATCAAATTCCAGAGGTTCAAGATATCGCAGATTTTTTAGGGGACTCATTGGAGTTAGCAAAAAAAGCAACTACCACGGATGCTGAAAATATTATATTTTGTGGTGTTGATTTTATGGCAGAGTCTGCTAAGATACTTAATCCTGAGAAAAATGTAATAATTCCTGATAAAAACGCCAAATGCCCAATGGCAGGAATGGTCGATCCCAATGGCCTTAAAAAATTAAAGCACGAAAATCCAGATGCAGAAGTTGTTGCTTATATTAACACAACTATCGAAACCAAAACATTTTCAGATATATGCTGTACCTCTGCTAATGGTGTAAATGTTGTAAAAAGTTTAAAATCTAATAAAGTGATTTTTGTTCCAGATAGAAATCTAGGTTCATATATCAAACGGTTCATTGATGATAAAGAAATTATTATTTGGCCGGGTCTATGTCCAACCCACCATAGAATCCGTAAAAAACAAATTTTAGAATTAAAAGAAAAGCATCCAGAAGCAGAAATATTAGTACATCCTGAATGCCGACCGGAAATAATTGATATTGCAGATCATACCTTTTCTACTAATGGAATGGTTAATTATGCAAAGAATTCAGATACAAAAGAATTCATTATCGGAACGGAGAAAGAACTTTGTTATAGATTAAAAAAAGAAAATCCAGAAAAAGAGTTTTATCCAATAAAATCAGCTATTTGTCCCAACATGAAAAAAATTAATTTAGAAAAAGTCTTAAATAGCTTAAAAACCTTAGAACCAAAGATTAATTTTTCTGAGGAAATAATGCAAAAAGCAAGAAAGCCTCTTCAAAAGATGATGGAAATTAAACGGGGAGGTTAAAAAAATGAAAAATATTTACATGGACTATGCTGCAACAACACCTGTGGATAGGGAAGTTTTAAGAGAAATGCTTCCTTATTTTGATAAAATTTATGGTAATGCATCATCAATACATTCTTTTGGGATAGATTCTTTTAATGCAGTTGAGGAAGCAAGAGAAAGAATTGGCAAACTTATAAACAGCTCACCAGAGGAAATAATTTTTACTTCAGGTGGTACTGAATCAGACAATTTAGCTATCAAAGGAATATTACATAAATATAAAAATAAGACAAAGACCAAAGGTTTTCAAATTATTACGTCAAATATAGAACATCCTGCAGTTCTTGAAACTTGTAAATATTTAGAAAAGGAAGGTTTTAAAGTTAAATATCTACCTGTTGATAAATATGGTCTTATTAATCCTGATGATCTTGAAAAAGAAATATCAAAAGATACTTTTCTTGTAACAATTATGTATGCAAATAATGAGATTGGAACAATTGAACCGATTATGGAAATCGGTAAGATAACTAATGAACATAATGTTTTATTTCATACAGATGCGGTACAAGCAATAGGTAAGACCCCTATCGATGTAAAAAAGTTAAATATTGATCTGTTATCAATTTCTTCACATAAAATTTATGGTCCGAAGGGTTGTGGTGCACTTTATATTAAAAAAGGTACTAAAATTCAAACAATACAACATGGTGGGGGACATGAGTACGGTTTAAGAAGCAGTACTCATAATACTCCAGGTATTGTTGGTCTTGGAAAAGCCTGTGAACTAGTTAGAGAAAGGCTAAAAAATGATACAATGCATATGAAAAAACTTAGAGATACACTAATTAGAAAAGTAATTAATAATATAGAGGAAAGCTATCTAAATGGTCATCCTGAAAAAAGACTTGTAAATAATGCTCACTTTCGGTTTACTGGAATTGAAGGGGAATCACTTAATATGATGCTTGATGATAAAGGGATAGCTGCAGCTACAGGATCAGCATGTTCTTCAAAAAAATTACAAGCATCTCATGTGTTACTTGCAATAGGACTTAAACCTGAAGAAGCACATGGTTCATTACGTTTATCGCTTGGAAGATTGAACACTGAAGAAGAAGTATCATATGTTTCAGAAGTTTTACCAGATATTGTTGAAAAACTAAGGAAAATGTCACCTTTATGGAATAGATAAGGATGTTTAAAAAAAATGACAGATCTTTATACTGAAAAAGTAATGGATCATTTTCGGAATCCTCGAAATATGGGGGAAATCAAAGATGCTGATGGTTTTGGAAAAGTTGGTAATCCAAAATGCGGAGATGTAATGGCTATCTATATTAAAGTTAAAGATGAAAGAATTATTGATATTAAATTTAAGACTTTTGGATGCACTGCCGCTATTTCTACAAGTAGTATTTTGACTGAGATGGTTAAAGGCAAAACAATTAAGGAAGCATTAAAAATAACTCGTGATGATGTAGCAAATGAGCTTGGAGGGCTTCCAGCAATTAAACTACATTGCTCTAATCTTGCAGCTGATGCTTTAAAAGAAGCAATAAAAGATTTTAGAAAAAAAAAGAAAAAGAGTTGAAATTTATGAGTTCTTGTATAAATATTGATGGTTGGAGGTCAAATATCCGTTTCTCATCTGCTCATATTATACCCGAATATGAAAAATGTGGTCGTTTACATGGTCATACATATGCAGTACATGTAAATATAAAAGGAGAAATGGATGAGAAAGGAATTATAATGGATTTTTCTTTGTTGAAAGGTTCTCTTAGAGAGATTGTAAATAAGTTAGATCATAAAATCTTAATTCCAAGAGAAAGCAAAGTTTTAAAAATTGATAATGATAAAAATAGTGTTAAAATTTCTTTATTTGATAAAAGATATGTTTTCCCTGTTGATGATTGTGTTTTCTTACCCTTGAATTCCACATCTGCTGAGAATCTAGCATGTTATATCCTTAACGAATTTATCAAAAAGTTAACCTTTTCTAAACAAATTGAAAGTATTGAAATCGGTGTTGACGAAGGATATGGTCAGGGAGCAAGAGTCTCGAAAAAAAATTAAAGTGTTTTTTTATGGTGAAAAAAGCAGTTTGTTTGATCTCCGGTGGCCTTGACTCCTGTGTCACAGCCTATATTACAAAAAAAGAAAACTATGACATATATGCATTGTCCTTTTATTACGGTCAAAAACATAAAAAGGAAGTAAATTGTGCAAAAAAAATTGCATCCTTAGTGAAAGCAAAGAATCATATTTTATTTGAAATTAATCTTAGTAAGTTTGGTGGTTCATCTCTAACAGATAAATCCTTGATACCTGAGAAAGATCATAAACTAAATGAGATAGGCAAAAAAATACCTTCTACATATGTTCCAGCAAGAAATACAATTTTTCTATCAATTTCCCTAGCCTATGCAGAATCAATAAATGCCGATGCTATATTTATTGGAGCAACATCTGCAGATTATTCAGGTTATCCAGATTGCAGACCAAAATATTTTAAAGCATATCAAAAAATGGCAGATCTTTCAACAAAAAATAGTATCGAAGGGAAAAAAATAACAATTAAAACACCCTTGATTAATTTAAGCAAAAGTGAAATCATAAAAAAAGGGATGAAACTATTGGTTCCCTTTGAAGAAACATGGTCCTGTTATGTAGGAGGAAAAAAACCATGTGGACGATGCGATTCTTGTCTTTTAAGATTAAAAGGGTTCAAAGAAGCAGGATTAAAAGACCCATTAAAATATAATTATCTACCGGATTGGTATATCTAAAACTTATCCTCTTCCTTTTTTTCTTTGTAGTAACTATATAGGTCTAAAGATATTGGTATAGATACTAGTATTATTATCAAAATGACTAAGCATATTATACTATCTGAAGGCACATTCCCAACAGTACTTTTTCCACCGATAATATCATTAAATAAAAGGTTTAATGTACCAATCCAAGGCAGTTCGCCACGTGCTTTGCCAGAAACCCAATCTATTCTTATTAGGTCTAAACAGATTTCTCTTGATACTTGATCGCATTCAGTATTTGTTTTAGGATTATCACCTTTAGTAATAAATCCTGAATGAGGATTTTCTGGAACGTAATTATGAAGACCAATCTCAGGTTTGTTTATTGATGTAACATCTTGATTACTAGGGTCTCCCTCAACGCTGTATGTTCCTGTTTCCTCATCATAATCAACCCAATAAATTGCTCTATGAATAATCTGATCTCTATCTGTTTTACCATACGGACGATATACAATTACGTCTCCATAATCACCATAATGGTAATTATCTGAATCTTTAGCTGCTTTTGTAACAACATCACTTCTACCATTAACTTTTACTAAAAATACCATATCACCTGCATCAATTGTTCCAATTCTTCCAAATGGTTCATCTTCATGCATCATACTACCAGATTCAATTGCAACCATCGGTGCACCAAACCATTGACCAGTATATGCCCATAGTGCTGTTAGAATAATCAAAACAAGCAATAAAGCAATAAATATGTCTCTGATTAATGATATCTTTCCATCGGTACTTCGCCAGAACTTTAAAAATTTAATTTTAATTTTTTTTAAAATTTCTTTGAAATCCATTTCTTATCACATTATTTATAGATAACTTTTTTACTAGATATGACCGTTTTTGTTTCTGCCCCACATATTGGGCATATCTTTATATTATCTTTGAATTTTTTGCCGCATCCACGACATCTATAAATCCATTTAAACTTTTTTGTTATACCTGATTGACTTACTACCTCAAATTTTATTTTTAATGAATGTGCGACATTTTGAATTGAATAATCATCAGTTAAAATATATGGATCTTTTTGACTATCTTTATTGATATCCAAGGCTAAAGCAAGTATTTCGATATCGATTTGTGATAGTCTATCTTTATCACCTGTTCTCCTGCTAATATCAGATATTTTTTTTATAGATTCTTTAGATGGATTTTGGAGTATCAATCCTTTTTCTAAAAGAAACTTAAATGATTGATAATACCTTCCTCCAGGTCTTATCTCATTTGTTATATTTGGTGTTGTAATCATTTGATCATTTTCAAGATTAATTGGTTTCCCGGACAAAATTGCTGAAGTATCAAGTATATATGTTTTTACCCTATTTTTTAATACCATTATAAAAAACATAAGCGAAATACTTATATTTTATATTTATTTGATAGTTAAACTATAAAATTTGTAATAGTAAAAATTATTAAGATAACTCTATTTTATTTATTATGATAATATAAAGCTCTTGATTTGCTAATAAGCAAAAAATATAAATCTTTGTAAATGATATTATATATAGAAATAGTTGGGAGGCATAATATGAAAAAAGGTATATTGGCAACTTTAATGGTTTCTCTGTTTTTTTTAACATTTGTATGTAGTTGTTTTTCTGCAAGTGCAATATCAATAAGTGATAAAAATATCGAATCCCAAAATGCAGATACAACAGGTCTAGGTACAATAAAAGGAACCATAACAAACCAAAATGGTAAACCTATAGCATTTGTAAGAGTTTATGCAGCTGGTTCTCCAAAAGATGATGCTACAAAATTAGGTTTTACCTTAACACATCTAATACAAGGTGGAAAGGGATTTTATACAATGAATGTTCCAGCTGGTAGGTATCTATTTGTAAGAGCAGCAAAACTTCCATTTTATCTTGGAGCATGGGGCGGACCTGTATCTGTTAATGAAGGTGAAACGGTAACACTTGATTTATCTATAACCTATATCGGTCCAAAACCTAAACCTGTTATTGTTCCTGACTTCCCAGATATTTACAATGGAAAACTATTCAACTTGATATATCAGATATTAAACCTATTCTAATAATAAATTAAAAAAATTTTTTATTTTTTCTTAAATAACAAAATTTATCTTTAGAAAAAAAATGATTTAGGAATTATTTTCATCTAATTTATTAATTAAGGCCATGGCCATGGCCAAACATGTTTCCATTCGCCATTATAATAAACGTCAATAATTATTTCTGTCCAATCTATCATTCCACCGGTTTCTATGTTCCAGTCACTTGGTGGCCATGCTGTCCATTTAACCCACCAGTTTTCTGCTTTAAGCCCATTTGCTGTAATATCTACTTTTCCACTAGTATGATCAATGAAAATATCAATTGTTGTAAAGTAATCCCAGTCTGTATCAATTGATATCTTACCAGAAATAGCAATATTCCATTTGACCTCCAGATATTCTGAATTCATAAAATCAAAATCTGCAACAAATTTGAAACCAAGAATATAAGCTGGTCCCATATTTAAGGTAAAATCAAACGCTGGGTCTCTATCAAACTTTATCCATTTTTCTTGTCCTTGAAAATTCCATTGTATATCAAAATCCTTCCAATCTCCGCTAATGAGTTTTGAAAACGTAAGTTGATTGGCAATAAATATCTGTCCACCCCAGTCAAATTCATCATTATCAGTGTTATTTATGTAAAATTCATCACACTGCAATCCATAAAGTGCAACTTTCTTTCCGCTGGTTCCTTTGATATATCCAATTTCAAGGAATTGGGCTAAATAAGTATTTGATGAATCTAGATATACTCCTGTTATTTGCCCACTTGATTCGTACCATTTCATAGTCAAATCTTTAGAATAGTCATCTTGTATATCTAGTGCAGATGCAACGATTTCTAAATTCTGACTTGTATCTTTATATGTCAGAGTTGGTGCAAGCGATGAAATACCATTGTTAATTATCAATTCTTTACCAGGTATATCCCAAGCAAATTTGAAAGTCCCGATATCTAATTCAGGCCAACCAATAGATAAAGATTTTGTTCCCCAGGTAATTTCTGCTAAATTAATAGAACCAGAATCCTGTATAAAATTACTATCCATTATGAAGTATCCTGTTTGTAGATTATCGTTACGTAACCATTCAAATGAGATAGTTCCAGGACTTAAGGTAATATTTGCAAGATTTAAACTAAGATCATTATATGATATCATAAAATCATGGAACATCCCAGGATCGTTTATTTGAATATCAACAGTTCCTGTTCCACTTCCCCATTGTGCATCAACTACAACATCACCCTCTAAATTGCCATATACATCCCAATTTCCAATGATCTGGGAATCAAGCGAAATATCCCATATATAATCAACATCAGCAGCAATATTAATATTATTTTCAGAAATTGTTGCGATAATATTGCTGACTCCCTCAAGATCAATTAAACATAAAATGTCCATATCACCATATTCTGCGTAAAAGTCTGAAAGCGTAATTGAACCTTTGCTGGAAACCTCAACATCCTCATTTAAATCATCTAAAATTATTGAAAAACCTCCAAAAATTTGGAAATTTGAAAAATTTATCTCAAGGGGCTTTAAACCAAGTAAAACATATGCATCGAAATTTGTAATCTGTCCTGAAATTTGACCTGAAAGTGTAGCAAGTGAGAATTTTCCATTCTGATCAACTTTTTCTAGTTTTAATGCGGCATCTCCCCATAGTGTTGTTGAACCAATTGAGATATTTACATTCCAAGTACTAGGTGGAGTAATTACGAGACTATCTAAACTCAATTGACCATTAAAATCCAACTCAATTCCTTGATTTGCTCCTCCTTGGAGAAGAACATAACCTCCCCCTGTAATATCAAAATTGTTAAGTGAACATAATTGATGCCATTGATTATTTTGTTTATAATGCATTAATAGGTTGTTAAATTCAAAACCTAGGGAGTTTCCCATCTTGAATTCTTTTTTCGTTTTATCAAATTGAATATTGATGATTCCATTAGAAGCAACATAGATATAATCTGTATCTATTTTTAATGAATTTATCTCAAAATATAAATCATCGATTGTTAGAATTAAATCATTATTTACATCTACAGTAAATAAATAATCACTCCAAGAAATAGATAAATCTCCAGATCCTCCTTGTAATTGAAAAGAACCACTTAAAAGTATAGTTTCTGAGTTGATTTCAAAACCAAAACCTGGTGAAAGTGTTAATCCACCAGATACACTTGCTTCAAATAAGTTTGGCGAAATGGAAACTAAACCATTTGCTTCAACTTCAAGGGTACCAAACATACTGATATTAAAACCAGTGCTATATGAGAAATCTAAATCAGATATGATAAACAATAATCCTGCTTCACTACAAAGTAAAATCTGCTTATTAGAGGTATCCCAACTAAAGCTAAAATCACCATTAGCTCCCAATTCTAATTCTCCTAAGCCAAATTCAAACATTTGATCCTGTATTTCAGCATTAAAATAAAAGTTCTCAACGGATAATTCTGGTCCACCAGATACATCTAAATCAAAATCACTATTTGCCCATGTAATAGAGATTACCCCTTCTCCCCCTGTTAATGTGAGAGTTCCCCCAATTAATATACTATCATCATTTATATTGAGCTCCAAGTTGGTACCTAAATCAAGGACGCCTGAAAATCCTGTTTCAATAATTCCAGAGCCTATTGTAATCCATCCATCTGCTTGAACAGTAAAAGTACCAATTAATTGGATTTCAAAAGTAGATCCATAAGTAATATCCAAATTAGTTATACCTAATGATACACCTGAACCACCACTTATCGTAATTTCCTCATTTATTGTATCCAAATCAATATTTAATTCTCCAGATGTTCCAATGTTGATATTATCACCAATAACTTCCAAACCCCCTGCTTCAAAGTAAATATCATTAACAGTAAGAGAAGGTCCACCGCTGACATAAAGTCCTAATGAATCAGATTCCCAGGAAAAAGATATCTTTCCTATACCACTTGATAAGATATATTCCCCACCAACCTTAATACTTTGTCCGTTAATTATAAATTCACAGTAGTTTCCACCTGTTCCTAAATTAAGTGAACCTGAAAATGATGCTTCAAATATATTTGGTCCAAAAGTAACTGAACCTCCTGCTTGGATATCAAGTAAACCAATAATTTGGATTTCAATTACTGATTCATATAATATATAAAGATTTGTCAAACCTAGCGACACCCCTGAATCTGCATTTATTGTAACCTCATTATCTGTTGTATCCCACTTGATATTGAATTTTCCAGATGCACCTGTTGTTATTTCTTCTCCTTGAATTAATAAGTCACCTATTTCAAAGTATAAATCTATGGCTGTTAACTCAGGACCACCAGAAACATCAAGCATAAATTCATCAGCAGCCCAGGTAAAAGTAATTTCACCGATCCCACCTGTTAAAATATATTGACCTCCAACCTTTAATTCTTCACCATTGATTTCAAATTCAACATAGGACCCACCAGATCCTAAATCCAGCGTTCCTTCAAATCCTGCTTGGAAAGTATTTGGACCAAAGGTGATAAAACCTCCTGCTTGGATTTCAAGTTCGCCTAGAACGTGTACATTTAATATACTTCCATAGATTATTTCAAAATCTGTTAATCCTAAAGAAACACCGGAACCGCCATAAATAGTTACTAAACTATTTACAGTATCCCATTTGATTTCAAATCCACCATTTGTATCTATTTCTATCAAAGATGCTGTTGCAGTTAAATCTCCCACAACAAAATTTAAATTATTTATAGTTAAAGCAAGACCAGAATCCAAATCTATTGTAAAACTATCAGTACCCCAGTTAAACATGATTCTACCAGCACTTTCAATACCAAACTCCCCTCCAACTGTTACGCTTTCATCATTAACAATAAACTCGCAATCATTGCTCAAAATCAATTCACCATTAAAACCTATTTCAAGCTCATTTTTGGCAAGTGAAAGAAAAACCGAATTACCGATATCTAAATTTATTGTTCCTAATATCTCAGCCATAAAATCACCAGATTTTTTATTAAAGGTCATATTAGTTAAAGTAAATCCTGCACTCCCTTCAAGGGTTATTTTTGCGTTATTTAAAAAATTCAAATTAAAAGTCCCATCTGTATTTAATATAAGCTCGTCAAAACCGATTGTACCTACAGGGTTATCGAAATAGAAATTGTATAAACCTACCTCAAATTTCCCTAAAATATTAAGATTAGCCCCTTGATCACTCCAGCTTATACCTCTAAAAATTTCAGAATTAAATGAAAAATCCGTTGACAACTCTGTAACTTCATTATTTTTTTCACGAATAGCAAAAAAAGTAGCTGAGTTTCCAGGAATCTCAAAGAGGGTATAATGGTTTAAAATGTTATCATCGAGTTGAGTCTTATACATAAGTGTTGATGTGGATGAACCATAAGTTATTCCCAAAGTTGTTTTTGATGATCCATCGTTATTTAAAAATTGAGTAATTAATGAAAAACTACCCCCACCACTGCCTATAATTCTAAGACCATATTCCGGCCAATATCCATCGGATTCCGATGGCTGAACTGGTTGTAAAGGAACTGATAGATATTCTGATTCATAATCTTGTTTTTCTATTATGGGTTTATCAGATTTTATAAGAGAATTATCTAATACTAATTCATCATTATCAGCAGGATTTGTTATAGGTATTTGTAAAGATTGTTTTTTTGTTGTAGAGTGAACTATGTCTGTTGAAATATCCTGATCTGGTAAATTTGTAAAACCAAATACTCTAAATAAAATATATGGTCTCATAATATGAGTCAATGATATTTCAGTTGGCATTTCTTCTCCAACAGGTGAATGATATCCAACTCTTGTTATAGTGTCATCTAAGTCCAAATAACTGGAAATGATATTAAAGTCAATCTGTAAACATACAGTAAAATCATCCTCAGCTTTGATACCATCTGAAATTTTTTCAATATCAGATAGCGTTGTTTCAAACTGCATCCATACCCTGCTATGCTCATCAAACATTGATGAAGACCAAACTTGGTTGAAGAATTTCAAATTATTGAATTTGATGTCTTTTATACCATCATTGTTAACATCAATTTCTTTTGGTAGAGGATTTATACCTGAAAGATCTGTTAATTTTTCATTACCATTGTAATTGGTATAGATTTTTATATCTAAAAGATTACAAAATATTCCTGTTGTGTAATCATAATTATTTAATAAAAAGTTAATTATTGATTGTAGATTGGAATTTATATTATAAAAGACATCATTTTCGTTAGAAAAAGAACGTCCAATATCTGCATGTAAAACATCATGACGTGTTTGTCCATTGCTATCTTTGATTTCAAGTGTTACAATATAAACTCGTTCTTTATCATAACTATGTGTAACTTTATTACCATATGCATTTTCGCCATCACCAAAATCCCAATAATATTCAACTATCTGTGCATCAGTACTTACCGAATCTGAAGCATCAAATGTAATGACCTCATTAACATCTGCTTTATAATAGCATCCTCCTGAGGGTATAAGATGATCAGCTTTTTTGTCAATATAAACTGGTGCTATATCCTTAAAAATATCACCCATACTGTTTTTTAATGTCAAAGTTACATAATATACACCAGGTTCGGAATATATGTGAGAGGCATATTTTCCATATCCTTTATCATTATCATTTTTATCACCAAACTCCCATTCATAAGTTGTTTCGATATCAAAAATATATGATTTGGATCCATCAAATGTTAGTAGTGACCCAACATTTCCAGAATAAGGACCGCCGGCATCAGCATGATAATAATTATTTGTTGGTATATTATCATCCTTAATTCTTTCATAATAGAGGTTATTATTTGTGATTGATATTCCTGCAGCACCCATGCAGATCAGAGTTAATATACAAGCTAAAACAAATACAAAATTTAATTTTTTATGCATTTTTTACCCCCTAATAAGAATAAATAATTTTATTTATTTATTCATATAATTTCTTTACTTATCAATATACTAAATTCATAAGACTTAATAAAACTTTTTATAACATTTTTTGTAAAGTATAATAAATTATTTTAAAAAACAAAGTTATTTTAATATTTTAGTTATTTTTTCTATCTCAATAGCTTTTTGTTCACCTGTTTTCATATTTTTAATAGTTACAGAGTTATTCTCCAATTCATCAGGTCCAATAATTATTATTTTTTTTGCATTGATTGAATTTGCATATTTCAGTGACTTACTCAAACCTCTCTGTAAAAGATCGATATCAGCAGTTAACCCTAAATCCCTAATTTTTTTTACTATCTTCAATGATTGTTTAATCATATCCTTATTAACTGGTATCACATAGACATCTATTTTTGGAATTGGAAACTCAAATTTTTCGGATTCCAAAGCAATAATAGTTCTATCAAAACCAATCGCAAAGCCAGCAGTTGGAGACTTTTTTCCACCAAAAAGCGAAATCAATTCATAAACTCCTCCACCGCATAATTGTTTTTCTGCACCCAAAAGTGGTGCTTCAATTTCAAAAACCATTCCTTTATAATAATCAAGCCCTCTGACAATACTCATTTTTATTTCATAACTTATGTTAAAGCATTCTTTTAAAAATGATAATATTTTTTTAAAAGATATTAACTCCTTTTTTGTATTATCATCTTTAATAATTCTCTCAATTTTTTTAATATCAGAGATTTGTATTAGTTCTGTTATAGAATTTGCATCTTCATTTTTAATACCAAAATCTCTTAATGCATTAAAAACTTCTTCAAAAAGAGATTTATCTATTAAAGGAGTTAAATATTCTTGCTGATCTTTAGTAATATCAAATTTATTAAAAATTGATGATAATATGTTTAAATTTCCAATTTTTAACTCTAAATTTTTTAATCCAGATTCTTTCAATATATTATAGGCAAGTGCAATCAGTTCAGCATAAGCTTCTTCCTTGTCGGTTCCAATTATTTCACAGCCTGCCTGTTTAAATTCGCGATATCTTCCTTTCTGTGGTCTATCATATCTGTAGCAATTTCCAAAGTAAAAAAGTTTCAAAGGTTTTGGTTCCATTTGAAGTTTATCAACATAAAAACGAATTACTGGCGCAGTAAGTTCCGGTCTGAGAGCCAGATCTCTGCCACCCTTATCGGTAAAAGAATAAATTTCATCAAGGATCGTATCTCCAGATTTAGCTGTAAAGAGCTCTAGTGATTCAAAGGTTGGAGTTTGTATCTCCCTGTAACCAAATGTTTCAAAGGTTTTTCTCATTATTTCTTCAATATAATTACGTTTTTGCATTTCTTCTGGAGAAAAATCCCTTGTTCCGCGTGGTATTTTATACACGTTTTGGTTGTATAAAAATTATGTTTAATATTGTTTCGACTAAAAAATTTTTAAAATTTTTTAATTGTTTTTTATACGTTTTTTTAAAAATGACTCGAGTTTATCAAACGCAATTTCAAGCGTTTCTAAGGTTGGTAGAATAACAGCCCTGAAATGATTTTTACCATAAGTTTGGCAAAATCCTGAGCCATGTACCACCAACACATGAGATTCCTGTAACAAGTCTATTACAAAATCTTTATCAGTTTTCCATATATTTTTATCCATAGCTTCAATTTTTGGGAATATATAAAATGCCCCATCTGGTTTTGCGGTGGATATCCCATCTATTTCATTCAAACGTTTATATGAGAAATCTCGTCTTTTTCTCAGTTTATCATTAACCTTGTTTATATGATCCTGAGGACCATTTAATGCAGCTATACAAGCCCTTTGACAAATAGAACTTGCACAAAGTCTTGATCGTGCTATCCTAAAATATGCATCCTGGATTTCATCAAGATCACCTGTATGATGAAATAAGGTATACCCCATTCGCCAACCTGGAACTAAATATACCTTTGAGAACCCATTGAATGTAATAACTGGTACATCTTTACCAAGTGATGCTGTTGCATATTGTTTTTCATCAAAGGTCATATCATCATAGATTTCATCTGAGATAATCTGGATTTTATGTTCACCAGCAATATCAACTATTTCTTTGACTACTTTTTTTGAATAAAGAGCACCAGTTGGATTATTTGGATTTATAATAACAATTCCTTTAGTTTTTTCAGAAATATTTTTTCTGATATTCTCAACATCTGGTTGCCAGTTTTCTTCTTCAATACAACGGTATGGAATCGGTACTGCATCATTAAAACGAGTGATTAGCGAATACTGAGGATATGTTGGACCAGGTATCAAAAGCTCTTCCCCTGGATCAAGTGATGCATTTAACAAAATTTGAAGCCCCTCTGTGACACCAGAAGTTATACATATATCATCAAGTTTATAGTCAACATCATTTCTCTTTTTTTCTCTTTTGATAATAGCATTTCTAAGGTCTAAATCACCTTCTGAAGCAGTATAACCATTATGTCCTTGATTTGTTGCTTCATATAATGCCTCTCTCATATGTTTTGGTGTATCAAAATCATATTTATTTGGATCACCGATATTTAAGTAAATTACTTTTATTCCCTGTTTTTCCAATTTTCGAGCTGGCAAAACAACTTCTCTAATTGCATAAGAGACACTTTCACAGCGTTTAGCAGCTTTTATCATATTACCTATGATGCCCCAGATAAATAAAGTATATAAATAATTAATGGAGAAAAGACAAAAAAATAAATATTAATTATTAATTGTTATATCTTCCCTAACAATGCATTTGAATTGGTTTTTATCTTTGAGGTATTGTATATTTTGGTAAACAAGAATTGGTGAACCATCTTTTTTCTTATGAATTGTTTTGAAGCTATAAACACCGTTTTTTTTGGCTTGATTTATTTTCTCGACAATATCCTTTTGTGACTCTAAAGCATCAAAATCAGCCATGTTAAAAGAAAGCATCTCATCTCTACTATAGCCTAACATTTTGTACATGTTCTCATTACAATCTAATATATTTGCATTTTCATCAAACAAGTAAACAGAATCAAATTCATGTTCAGACCATTTTTTATCAATAATATCTTTACTCAGACTCGTGGGTTCAAGTACCTTTGAATTATCACGTTCATTTAATAGTGTAATTATTTTATTTTTAACATCTGCTAGCTCTTTGTTTAACAGATGGATTTTATAATATGCAATTTTTTCCCTAGTAATATCAGTATCAACTCCTCTGTAACCTATCAGATTGCCTTCATTGTCAAAAAAAGGGAATGCATTAGTAACAAAACAGACCTTATTACCATTTTTCATAACATTCCAGTTCTCAAGGTTTGATATAGGACTTTTGTTTTTACCTAAGTCATTAAACAAGGATTTAACTTTTTTAGTATCTTCAGAGGTCATAAATTCAAAAATACTCCTACCAATCATCTCTTCAGGATTGTAACCTAAATTTTTTGAGACATTCTTTGAACAAAACTTGATAATTCCCTGTTCATCGGTTTCCCATGCCCAACCAGTTATACTATCAATAAGATCTTCATATTTCTTTGTAACTGTTTCTTTTGCCTTAACTGCCTCTTCAAAAATCTCTCCTTTTTTGACACCCACCTTTGTTATTGCTAATTTCAAACTAGCCATCACCCTATTCAAAGAATCTGTTAAATTGTTTATTTCTGATATCTCGCTTGATTCCAGATTTACATCAAGTTTGCCTTTTGATATCTCATCAATATTTGTTGTTAATCGTTCGATAGGTCTTGTTATTAAATAAGATATTGTAATAGAAACAAAAAAAGTAACAATGAAAATTAAACTAATAAGAAATAAAGCTTCTGATTGGAAACCTTGAATTCCACCAATTATACCAATAGGAATGGTAGATACGGCAAGACAAACAATAATCAGTAATGTTCTTAATTTCGTTTTACCACCTCATCTTCAGAATAATTACAGGGCATAAATTCTTTCTCATTTATTTCATCTTTATTATAACCCAATATCTTGTCAATACTGTTTTTAAAATCAGCTCCTCGCTGTTGAGGAATTATATAAAGCTCAGTTAAGTAATCAATATATTCCACCAAGTCATCTCTACCTAAAGCATTTTTACTTTTCAATTCATTGAATTCAACTTCACCAAGTGGGCCAAGAATTGTACTGAATTCTTCCTTAATTTTTCTCTCGATTATTCCTTTATCAGAAAATAATATTTTTATTGGTTTAATCTGTTTAACAGGCTTTGTTGGTATAGTAAAATTAAATTGACAACCCTTTTCAGGTTTGCTTTCAACCCATATTTTTCCATTTTGGGATTCAATAATTCCCCTGCAAATTGCGAGCCCTAACCCAGTCCCTCCATGTTTTCTACGATTGGCATTTTCAACTTGATAAAATGGTTCAAATATTCTTATTTGATTTTCAGTTGTCAAACCACAACCATGATCTCTTACGCTAAATCTTATATAATCCCTATCTAAAATTGCTGATATCTCAATTTTACTATTATCTGGAGAAAATTTAATTGCATTATTAATAAGGTTTCTCAAAACTTGGCTGAGTCTATCAGGATCAACTTCGATTACTGGTAAAGTATCAACATTTACAACAAGGGTTAAATTTTTTTCTTTTGCATACGCCTCCATAAACTGTGATGTACTTTTTATAAGCTCTACAATGTCTGTTTCCTGAAAATTAAATTTAAGACGAGCAGCTTCAATTCTGGAAATATCCAGAAAATCAACTATTATCCTATCAAGTCTATCAGCATTCCTGATTACTATATCAAGACTATCTTTTTGTTTTTTAGTAAGTTTTCCAAAATATCCTTGCTTAAGCATTTGTAGTTGTGCTTTCATAGGGGTCATCGGGCTTCTCAACTCATGTGAAGTTATACTTAAAAATTCAGTTTTTGCACTATCAATTTCTTTTCTTTCCTCTTGCAACCTTGCCTGAGAGGCGGTAGTTTTATTAAACGCATGTGCAAGTTCCTCTATCTCATCACATGTTTTTATATCAAGTTTAACTTCATAATTTCCCTTTTCAACTTCTTTTGTTGCATAATAAAGATCCTTAATTGGCTTAGAAATCGATCTGGAAATAAAAAATCCAACAATACCTGTATTTATGCCAATTAAAATTATTATTGTTATTGCTATAGTTCTTAGTAATAGTGCTTGGTTTGTTGAAATACTTTCAGAAAAAGAAGAAACTGAGATATTATAAAAATAAAAAATAGCCATTGACGGTGCTATTAAACCAACTATTATAAAAAGAAGAGTAAGTTTTCTATTAATTCTAGATAATATAAATTTTTTGATATCAAATTTTTTTGTATCCATCAATTACCCATCCCTGCAATTTTTGGATTATTTTCATTTAATCTAAATTTTTATTATCTGAAAGTATCAATTCAATTCGATCTATTAAATCGGTTACATTAAATGGTTTTTGAAAAAAATCAACGATATTTTCCTGTTGGCAAAGTCCTCTTTTTCTAGCATCTGAAATCCTTACAACACTCATAAAGGCAATTTTTATATCTTGAATACTCTTTATGATTTCTTGAATGGGTGGACCGGGCATCATTATATCAAGCAATATTAAATCTGGAGTTACTTGACCAATTTTGTTTAAAAGGTCATCACCATCAATTGCGGTAAAAACCTCATAGCCATTAACTTCCAATATCATTTTTACACTTTTTCTGATATCTTCTTCATCGTCAACAACCAATATCTTTTTTTTCATTTATCACCTTTGAAACCTTTTTAATAGATGGTTTTTAAGTAAACAGAGAATTTATAATTCTATCTAATCCCATCACGTCCAATCTAGAATATATTTTTTATGTATAAACTTTTGTATTTATCGATGTCTTAAATTTGTTATTTTTACATTTTGACATTTTGTCAAATAAATTTTATATAATATATGTGACAAATGTTAACAAGAAACGTTATAATATATGAGAGGTGAATCTCGATTAACAAAACTACATCTAAAATAATAAAATCAATAATTTTCATCATATTTGTAACTATGCCCTTTATATCAATTATAAATTTGATAAGCATTGATATCTTTTTAGACTCATTTGAAAACTCCCAATATTACCTTTGTTTGCAAAATAATAATAATTTTCCAGATTTGAAAGAAAAAAATTCAGCATATGTTATATTACAGAAATCTTCTCATCCTTATTTTGATATAAAAATAAGTGATACAGTAATATATTGTAAAACAAATGGAGAAATAGCTTGTGATAAGGTGGAATTTATATCAATAGATGCAGTAAAAACCTATCATATAAAAAATTACTATGACATATCAAGTCAATCTATCTTTGAATGCCAGATAATTGGAAAGGTAATAAATATTATAGAAAATAATATATGGAACTCTATCTCAATAAAATTTTGGGAAACGTCAAAAAACTCGTTAAATTTAAAAAATTTACTAATAAAATGTTGATTTTAAAATTATTTAACAGCATCATCAACATTTTCCGAAGATCCACTATTTACCAAAAGTTCCTGTAAAAATTTGTGATAATTCTTTGGTTCTGAATTTAAAAGTTTTTCAGCATATCCTTTTAAAAAATCACCATATTCAAGTTCAACCTGTGAAAACTGCCATTTTTTATCCTCTGCTTTTCCAAAAGCAAGTAAAAATGCATAAGCTATAGATTTTCCTTTTGGTGTATCCGGTCTTTTTTTAATTTCTGCAAGTGCTTCTTTTTCTCCAAATGTTTTATAGATTCTAACTACATTATCAATAAATTGTGCTAAAGGTGGAAGTGATTTGTATTTTGGAAGTTGTGATAGAATCTGTTGACGCTCTTTATAATTGAAAACTAGTTCTAAAATATCTGAAGGAGTATCTTCTAATGAGAAAAACTTTTTTGACATCTCTTCATCTTTAATAATCGAGCTAATAGCTTTTAAACCAAAATCCTTCCAATATTTTTCTAAAACTTTATTAGGTGTCACATTGTTTAAAACAATTGGCTCATTAACTTGGTCCAATATAAATTCTAAACCCTTTTTTTCATAATCATTGGGTTTTAATGCTTTTAAAAATTCTTCTATATCAGTATTATATGATATCCCATCCAGAATCAATATCTTTTCTCCAGATTCTCTTATTGATTCTTCTCTATGTTTCATATTCTTATTAATAAATTCAATATCAGTCAATTTACCTGAAAGATACTCATCGATATTTTGAGTATCTTGAATTTTAGATTCTTGTTGTTTTACTACCTGACCTATAACTTTAATAGAAAAATCAGTTGATATATCTGGTTCAAGAATATATTTTGTAATATTAAAAATTGTATTCTTTTTTAGTTTAGCACAATCTTCACATATTGCAATGATTACATCAGCTGATTTCCAATTAATTTGTAAGTAATTTTTATTAGAGGATTTTTCATTTTTAATTACATCTGTTGAAATATCCTTACAAGTTGCAAAACCGTTTTTAAAATTAAGTCCAATTTTATTAATAATAAAATCAATGAATTCCTGAGGAGGATTTGGTTTTAGTCCAGTGGAAACATACTCATCGTCCCATGAATAAATATGAAGCTTTCTTTTTTGTGCAATGTCTTTTATTCCAAGTAATCTCAAAACTGAATGATCAAAATATTGAACAGCTATTAATTTCTCTTTATCAGCTCTGCCTCTTTGTGCATAAGAAACATCACCAGTAGGAAATTTAGCAACTCCTAGATATGGTGCTTTTTCTGAATGAGCTAAAAGTAAAGTTCCAGCAAGTGCGCCTTCAAGACCTCTTTTATTTGACAGTTTCTCAAGTTTTTTTATATCATCATTAAACCTATTTATCTTATCAAGACTCTTTTTTATTTTATCAAAATATTTTTTAGAGTAATTATCTTCATAATCAGGTAAAATAATATGAGGGTTGTCTCTAAGTTTTTTTGCATTATCTATGAGTTTTTTTTCCATTGATTTTGAAGCAGTTCTTGCAAAAGTTCTGATTCTACGAATTTTCTTTGCCATTATAAAATCCCACACAAATGCTATTACGTAATATATAACAGTTATATTAAAACATAATGGAGTTTTTTTACAAATTTAGAAAATTTATTTATTAAAAAAAAGATTATACCAATGTGTTCAAATGGATGTATATAAAACAATAATTTCTAGAAGAAGCATTAGACGATTTCAACAAAAAGAAATACCAATCGAACTGCTTAAAAAATTTGTAAATGCAGCAAGACTTGCTCCCTCTGCAGCTAACCTTCAACCACTTGAATTTTTTATAGTAGATGATAAAAAGTTATGCGAAAAAATTTTTGAAACAGTATCTTGGGCGGCATATATTACTCCTAAATGGGCACCTTCTGAAGGTGAAAGACCTGTTGCTTATATAATCAATCTTATTAAAGATACAAATAACAAATGGTCAGATAGAGATGTAAGTCTTGCTTCAGAAAACATAGTTCTAGCTGCAGAAGAACAAGGAATTGGCAGCTGCATAATGTGCAAAATAGATAAAATAAAAATCCAAGAAATTCTAAAGATACCAAAACATATAATCGTTGATTCGGTTATTGCACTTGGATATAAAGCAGAAAAATCAGTAATTGAAGATTATACAGATACTGTCAAGTATTGGAGAGATGAAAACCAAGTCTTACACGTCCCAAAAAGAAAATTGAAAGATATAATACATATAAATAAATTTTAAAAATTTTTTATCATTTAAATAAAGATTATCTCAATGTAAAAAAGATGATGTCCATTTGATCACTATCTACCTCATTTGTTTCAGAATATGCAACAACCTTAACTGTATGTCTACCAATAAGAGGATAAGCTTTTCCATGAATTATCCATTCATAAGGTGGCGTATCATCCCAAAAGATAAACATATCATCAATTGTGAAAATTACATATTTTATATTTTCTTTGCAAATAACTTCTGCTCTTGCAGTTGGTTTTCCAATAGCTATAGTGATACCACGTAATCTTTGAAAATAAAATTTAGCAAAAGGAAGTTCTATTAATGGTATATCCTTGAAATATCCCATTCCTTCTAATGGAGTACGCAAGATCACTTGAATATTAATAGGTTTAATGCCTAACTCGGTAAGAATCGCAAGCATTAGTTTTGTTACTTTTATATGATATGTAAGGTTGATATGTTCAAGTGTATCATTTTCAGAATGGCCCACCCAATTAGGATCATGCTGGGCAATCCAAACACCGTCATATCCATAGTCTACAAAGGCTTGGTTATCTGCCCCAGCATAGTTAGGTAAACTTTCAATACTCAAATCAATGATATCAATGTACTTTAAACAGATTTTTTTTGCAAAATCAGAAATCCATGTTGACGGTTCCTCCTGGAAAAAACGTAACATTTTCCCTCCTTCACTTGTTTCAGCATACCCAATTATATCAAGATTTAAAACTGCAATTATATTATCTTTATTATTATATGCTTCACGTGCATAATTAAAACTACCATACGTTCCCACTTCTTCACCAGAAAATGTAATGAATTTTATTGTATGATTAAATGAATATTTACTTAAAATTTCAGCGATGCTAAGAACTGCGACAACACCTGAACCATCGTCATTAGCTCCAGGAGAATTTTTAACAGTATCATAATGTGCACAAATAATAAATATTGCATTTGAGGAAGGATCTGTCCCAGGGAGAGTTGCTACTACATTTTTAGCTTGGAATTTTTCAAAACTCCAATCATGAAATTCTACATATAACCCCATTTTTTCAAACTCACTATATATCCAATCCCCTGCCATTGTGCAATTTATTGTTCCTGTATACCTCACTCCAAAGCTTAAAAGATTTTGATAGAAATAAATAACCCTTGATTCGTTTATTTTAGTAATCATATCAATTATATCAAGATCATTAACTGAATTTTCTTTTAATGTAATGATTGGTTTTTGGGATAATCCAGTGGCATTTATTGAAATAATTAGGATACCACAAATTAATATTGAAATATACTTTAATCTGTTTTTCATAAATCTTCACTAATAATTCTATACTAAATATATAAATATTTTTAGCAAATCTACAAAATATCTATAACTTTATCATTTTTCTTTAGAAAACTCCCTGTCCGGCTCAACTTTAATTGCAACATGACCAAATGCTAAAGGTGGCAAGATATGAGACAATACTTGTTCTGCTGTACAATATCTAACTATACCTTTTGAACTAGTTTGCATCCAACCGTCTTTACCTTTACGAAAACTCTGTTTTGAACCATTTTTAGTTGTAATAAATATAGTGCACTCATCATTTTTCATTATTATCACGAAATTTGATTTATTTATCCTTTATTTAAATTTCTCTTTTCTATTAAAATTATGTAAAAATGATTTAATAACATAGTCGAAGTTTGTCAGCCTTTTTTAAACTCTAGATAATAAATCCAATCATTAATAAAATGTTCACGATAATTTGTATCAGTTAATTTTATTACTTCTTCTCTTGCTAATCGATCCTCTACTGGAGGCCCCATTGTTCCAGTTTTTCTTTTTTGCCAATCGATTACAATAACTCGGCCATTAGGTTTCAATGTCTCAAAACAATTATAAAGAAAATCCTTTGGGTTAGTAATTTCATGAAGAACTATTGATAATAAGATTATATCAGCAGTTAGGCCAACAAGTGTGTCTCCTTGAATGATTTTTAAATTCTTACGATGGCCAATTCGTTTTGAAAGTTCTTGAAGCATATCATAAGAAACATCAATTGCAATTACTATTCCTTCTTCTCCAACATAATCTAATGCAGGAATGCTGAAGTATCCGACCCCGCAACCAAAATCTATTAATGTATCACCCTTTTTTATTCTCATTTCCTTTAAAATAGGTTCAACTGGCAATATTTTCTTCCTTTCTTTATTTTCCAAAAGAGAGAAATCACCTTTGAAACGATGAGACATGATTTCCATTATACATAAATAATATATTAAAACATTTTCATTTCAAGAAATATTACATTTATATTTTATATTGAGGAAAGAATTTGATTTATTTTAAACAGCTAATTTAAGAAGGTATCAAAATAGACAAATCTTTCAAATAAATTATATAGATACTCTGATAAAACATCCTTAAAATTAAGCATAAATTGAAAAAAAGGTGCATGTTTTACATTTTTATTTAATGGAGTTTTTAGATATACTGAAATTAAGCCAAAATCTGAAGAATTATCCTTGTTTTCCACTCTAATCAAACCCTGAAATTCCGTTTCTATTTCATTTGGGGCAATCACTGATACATGTATGGTCTTTTGCCCATCCTCTGGAGTTAAATTTTCTCCAGATGAAGGAGTAAATGACCAATTTCCCCAAGTAATTGATGAGATATTAATAGTCCAATTCAAAAGTGAACCAGCATCCCCAATGTTTTGTAACTTAAAACTTCCATTCACTGTTTCACCTGGTTTAACATAGAACCACTTAATAGATCCTTGGCAATCTAAGTCAGGTTCATCAGGAACAGGGGGTTCTGCAGGTGTTACATAATCAATATTGAATACATCATTCCATAGTACAGATGGGTACGGATTGACATACTGCCATACAATATTTTTTTCAGGAGTTACTTCAAAGAATTTTCCAGCTACTCCATCACAAATTAGAGTATTCCCGTATTTAAGTCGTAAAGCATCTCCGCAATAATTGGCATAGAAACTTGTTGGTGGATTAGCAGTATAACTCCATGTATAGTCTTCCGGACCGTAAGCTGAACCTGGTTCTAGATAATACTCACCATTGGAATCTACTGGTGGAGTAAATTCATCTACTGATGAATATTGTCCACTAGGTCTGTTGTTACCATTGTTAAATACAAGAATATTTCCTTCACCGGGATATCCAGGTTTTACCCAGGAGGCACCATGGTGGAAGAATAATTTTTGATCACTATTTGTTCCAGTATCGTATGCTTTTGGGTGTCCCCAGCGATATAACAAATCTCCACCTTTGCCATAATTACCACCTGTATGACCTGCAGCCTCCTCTGTTGTAGTGCTATGATCTATGACCCAAATCTCATTAAAATTATGAACGCTGAGAAGTATTTGATCAAACTCTTCATGGTAATCAATAGAGTTTGAATGAAGCCAATCGGTATTACTCATATAAAAAGTACCAAAATTTATGTCAATTAATTCAGGATGATCCCCAACAACACCATAATTATCTTTTGTTGGATCAAAATCCTGAATGAGATGATCCCAAGCATGCCATTTCCAGACGATATCACCACTTGTTAAACCTGTTGGTTTGACTTCTATAATATGATCAGGCATAAATGAGTTACCTGGTAAATTCCCTGGATTTCGCCCTGCAGCAATTGCCTGAGCAAGCGTTTTAGTTTCCCAGGCTATCATCAACACATTTCCATTGGGTAAAGTTTTTATATCGTGATGGGTGAGGTAACCATTAGTATCATACCTAAAGTCCCAAACTATTGTTCCATCCCATAAAACTTTTTGAACACCACCACCTGATCCACCTCCACTAACGACAGTTCGAATAGTGCGAAGGATAGTTCCATCACCCAACCAATAAGCAGCTGCACCAGGTGTATAAGAGCTTGTCCAGGTGTGATTTACAGAACCAGTACTATCAATTAAGTAGGTTGTTGTTCCATAAAGTGGTGGAAATAAAATTTGTCCATCAACTGGAATAACTCCTTGCTTATCTATAAAAGAAAGGTTTTTAGATGATATTACCTGTGTAAATGAACTAATAATCATAAAAAGGAAAATCAAAAAAACCAGTATCTGCATTTTATTATTTTGTTTCATAAAAATCAATTTCTTTAATATATCACGTAATATAAAAATTTATTGAATTGTTATTTTTCATAAATGGATAAAAAAAGTATAAAACAAATATTATTATTTTTGATGGTAAGATTGTGTATTTTAGAGTTCAACCGTTAATAATATGAAAATAACTTTTGTAGTAGATTATTAATACCCTCTGAGAATATATTTTTGAAATTAGACATAAATTGAAAAAATGATGTATATTTAACATTTTTATTTAATGGAGTTTTTAGATATACTGGAATTAAATCAAAATCTGAAGAATTGTCCTGATTTTCTATTGTAAGGTTACCCCAAAATTCCGAATATATTTCGTTTGGAACAATAACCGACACTTGTACAGTTACTTGCCCGTCCTCAGGTGTTAAATTTTCACCAGATGAAGGGGTAAATGACCAATTTCCCCAATTAATTGATGACATGTTAATAGTCCAGTTTAATATTGAACCATTGTCTCCAATATTTTGTACTTTAAAACTTCCTTCTACTATGGCACCTGGTTTAATATTAGTCCAAGAAAGACTTCCTTCACAATCTAAATCAGGTTCATCAGGAACTGGAGGTTCTTCTTCAGGGGGCGGTATGTACTCTATTTTAAACACGTCGTTTTGGTTTATATTAGGATATGGATTGGTAAATTCCCATATCGTGGTCATATCAGGAGTTACTGCAAAAAACTCACCTTTTGTTCCATAACAAATAATTGTATTACCATCCTTTAAACGTTGAGCACCACCATAAACATGTGAATAGAAACTTGTTGGTGGATCAGCAATATAACTCCACGTATAGTCCTCAGGACCGTAAGCTGAACCTGGTTCTAGATAATACTCACCATTGGAATCTACTGGTGGAGTAAATTCCTCAATTGTAGAATATTGTCCACTTGGACGGTTGTTACCATTACTAAATACAAGAATATTTCCTTCACCGGGATATCCAGGTTTTATCCATGAAGCATCATGTTGGAAGAATAATTTTTGATCACTGCCAGTTCCAGCATCATATGATTCTGGATTACCCCAACGATATAACAAATCACCACCTTTGCCATAATTACCACCTGTATGACCTGCAGCTTCCTCAGTTGTAGTGCTATGATCTATGACCCAAACCTCATTGAAATTATGCACATCAATAAGGATTTGGTCAAATTCTGGATGATAATCAACAGAGTTTGTATGAAGCCAATCATATGTAAAAGTATCACCGTAATTGATGTCAATCAACTCTGGATGATCCCCAACAACACCATAATTATCTTTTGATGGATCAAAATCCTGAATAAGATGATCCCAAACATACCATTCCCAGACGATTTCACCACTAGTTGAACCAGTAGGTTTTACTTCAATGATTTTATCAGGCGTAAATGTGTATCCTTGAATTTTACTAGGATCACGTCCTGCATCAATAGCTTCCGCACGAGTTCTTGTTTCCCAAACTATCATAAGCACGTTTCCATCTGGTAAAACCTCAATATCATGATGGCATGTACATCCGCTAACTGTGTATCTATAGTCCCACTCAATTGTTCCATCCCATAAAATTTTTTGAACACCACTAGTAGAAAGTATTGGACGCATAATAGATCCATTATCTAATAAATAAGATTCAGTAAAGGGTCTATAAATGCTCGACCAAGTATGATTCACAGTACCAGTGCTATCAATCAAATAGCTTGTTGTACCATAAAAAGGGGAATATAAAATCTGACCATCAAACGAATACACTCCTTGTGTATGATTAAAAGAAAGTTTTTTTGATAAAGATACTTGATTTAAGGAAGCCCCTAAAATCACAAAAATTATCAGTAAAATTAAAATTTGTATTTTATTAATGTTTTTCATAAAAATCCAATCTTTAATATTTTGTGGTATATAAATAATTAATGTAATACTAATTTTTTAACAATCCAATTAAAAAAATGTTCAATTTTAAGATAATTTCAATAAAAAAATATTATATAGCTATAACAGAATTATTTATTTATATTATGCAGGGGAAGGGATTTGAACCCTTGAACCTCTGCAGGACAAGGCCCTGAACCTTGCGCCGTAGACCAAGCTTGGCTACCCCTGCTTTTACCAAAGCAATAAAATATATATTATTTTAGTTTGTCGTACACGGTCCTATATTAATCATTACAAAATTCTTATGCATAATAAATTTAAAGCATTTCCTTAAATCTTGTTTCTAAATTTTTAAGTGATATATCATTCAAAATTAAACAATAAAAACTAACATACCACTACTCAATACAACAACAATTTTTATTTTATTTTCTTTTAAGAAAAACTAGTTATACAATAACTAAATTTCTTTGTATAAACCTGAAACAAAAAACATAACTGTCCATATTACAAATGAAATGATTGCCACAGTAATTGCCACTTCTAAGGCTTTAGTTACTTCAAAAATTATCATATATACTATTGTTGGAATTATAACAAACCAACCTAAAAACCACTGTCTACGATATAATTTTTTCCAGATATTATCTTCATTACTAATGTTCATTTGAAACATTTTAAATTATTAACGTTATATAAATATTTTTAACGATTCTTCTAAAAATGAATTTATTTTTTATTTTTATCAGATTTTTTAAACTTTGGATTACCAAAAAATCCACAATTATTACATTTATATGGAATATCAAGTTTAACAAAAACTGCTTCTTGAAGAGTAACCTTATAAATTTGTTTACTTCCACATTTGGGGCATACTACTTTTCCCTTTTCTTTATCTCGACCATCCCATTTTTTTTTAAACATTCCCCAAAAATACAAATCCTCATCTGCTATCATAATTTTCCTTTAAATTTCATTTTTTTTTGTAATTTTTAAAATATCATTTACTATATTAAATTTTTTGAAGGTTTTTAAAAAAAAGATGGTAATCAATGGATAAGATGTAAAAGATTTATATATGTATAATGTTATTTTAATTTAATAAAGGAGAATTAAACATTGAAAAATTTTATTCTTGCAATAGGTATTCTATTACTCTTTATTGGAATGATTAACATTCCTTGCTCAGCCATTAACTTAGATAAGAATATTGTAATTCCAACAAATAGAGGAGATACTTTATATGTTGGTGGCAGTGGATTTGGTAATTATACTACCATACAGAGTGCCATTGATGATGCTAAAGACGGAGATACTGTTTTTGTATATGATGACTCTTCTCCATATTATGAGAATATCATAATCAATAAAAGTATCTTTTTAAGGGGTGAAGATAGGGATACAACATTTATTGATGGTAATGGAGTTGGAGATGTAATATATGTGAATAACAAATGGATATATATCAGTGGATTTACGGTACAAAACGGGGGATTAGATTATCCATTTGGTGGAATTTATATTAGTTCAACATATGGTATGATTTCTAATAATAACATTGAAAATAACTTCTATGGTATAATCATGTATTACTCAGATCAGATTTATATTTTTAATAACAATATAACAAACAATAACCAATGCGGTATTTATCTAGAAAGATCTCCGAATAATTATATTTCCAGTAATCGTATCAGAAATCAACCATTCAACGGAATTGGTTTATATAATTCATCTAGTGATAATATAATATATAATAACACCATTCTTAACAATAAATATTCAGGTATTCGTGTAACTAATTGTTATAATAACTATATGTATAAAAACACGATTTCAAAAAACCTAGTTGGCATCAGAGTAGAATTTTCATCTAACAATACAATCATGAACAACAATTTTATAAAAAATATTTATAGAGAAGCCTATCATTTAGGAAATAAATTTTTAGGTCATAAAAATAATTGGAGTGGTAACTATTGGAATAGACCAAGAGTGCTTCCAAAACCTATTTTTGGGAGAACAGGTATGTTTTTTAAATTAATTCCATACATAGATTTTGATTGGTCTCCTGCAAAGCAACCATATCATACTTAGGAGTTAGTAAAAATAAAAAAAATTATATATGGAAAATTTTTAATTTACTAAAAAAAATAATATAACTTTGAAATTTTGATATAAATCTTAATTTCTAAAAAGGTTAAATAATAGTATTTATTTGACGGTTAAGAAAATATCAAATCATAAAAGATAATTAACAATTATCTCTATTACTATTGTCTAAATCTAAAACTATGGCCCGAGTAGTGTAGCCTGGTAACATATGGGACTGTGGATCCTCTGTGGCGGGTTCAAATCCCGCCCCGGGCCCCTATAATAGTTGTTAAAAGCACAATCGGTATTATTTTAATGTAATTAGTACAAAATCAAAAGAGGTAAAAATAGAAAACGCAATTGACAACTTAGAAAAATTAAAATAAACAAATCTGTTTAGTTAAAACACATATGTCAAACGACTCAACTGAGAACATATACAAAAGTAGTAAAGATCCTCCTTTTATATTTATCCCGCAGGATATCACACTTAAAGAAGATGCATATCATGGATCAAAAGATTCAAGATTCACAGAATGGTGGTATTTTGACACAGTTTTTGACAATGGATATAGCACTCAGATGAGCGTAAGAGTTCTAAGTATCATAAAAAACAGATTAATTTTAGTTTTTCAAAGATTAGACATTTATAAACATGGAAAGCTATTAAAACACAACAAGAAAAGATGCCCATTTAAAAAATTTGAAACATCTAAAGAAATTCCTCTAGTAAAATTACAAGAAAAAACAGTTATTGAAGGACACATTGATAAAGATACTGGAAAATGGATTTATAATTTAGATTTTAAAATAAATGATTATGGTGCAAAATTAAGATTTGAGAGTTTAACAAAAGGTTGGATGGGAGAAAATCCTAACGATGATTATTGGGCTGTACCCCTTCCAAGAGCAAAAGTTACAGGAAAATTAATCATAAAGAACGAAGAGATAAATGTTAAAGGAACAGGATACCATGACCATAATTGGAATGTAAAATATGCTGCTTCAAAGATGCATGGTTGGTTTTGGGGAAAGATCAACACCGAAAGTTTTAATGTAACTTGGGCTTCAATTTTTAAAACTCGTAAATTAGGATTACCACTTTTAGTTGTTAATGAGATAAACGGTGGATATATCAATGTTTTACCAAAAGACATTGAATTCATTGGTAAAGATTTTAAAACAAATAATAAAATAGAAATTCCTCATAATTTTATTATCAAAGCAAAAAACGATAAAGTAAATCTAAACACTGAAATGAGCGTTTTAGACATACATCATTCAAAAGTAATGATAAAATTTAATTATTGGCGACATCATGTTTTATGCGAAGGAACATTAAGGGTTAATTCAAAAAAAGAAAAAATAAAAGACACACATATCGCAGAGCTTTTACGTTTTAGAGAACAATAAAATTTTTAAATTGTTGGATGTAGTGCACTCCCATATAATATCTGGTTAAAAACTGTATACCAAATTACTGGATATAAAAGAAGGAAAACAATAATTAATAGGCTTAGAACTGGAAGTAATGTAACCATAATTGCAATTCCTGACAAAGCACTATGCGCTGCAATTAATTTCTTAATTTTTGATCGGTCAAATGTTGAAATCGTTAAAAATTTGTAATTAACAAATATCATTAATACTAGTATTACAACAATTACAGTTTGTAAAATATAATTTCCAGAAGTCCAGAGGTTAATATCTTTGTGCAACCCTAACAAAATAATTAAAACAATGTACACCATTCTTAGAAAAACTGAGTACGCGATAATCTTTTTTGTGAGATGTAAAGTATTACCCTTTACTTTAGCACCCAATAAGGTTACAACAGTTTTTGCACCAGCCAAATAGTCATGATCGACATCTTTAATTCCACCTTCGATACCATTTATATATACGATATCAAAGAAGAATATTAAACAAACATAGTAAATAAGACTATCAAATTCGTGAGTAACTGTACTAGCGCCAAACAGACAAAATAAAAATAGAGCAATGCCAACTATATAATCAGAGAGAAACGGAATTTTTTTCCCAAAAAAATCATATGTAAGGCTAAAAATTGCAGTAAATATAAGGATTATTATCGATAGCAGGTTTGGAAAATAAACAAATGTAATACTAAATGCTAATATTGCAGCGGATATGGCTAAAATCAAAGCATTATTTTTAGATATCTGACCACTCACTAAAGGTTTTTTTTGCAATTCATCAGATTTTTTATCAACTTTCAAATCAGCATAGTCATTAAGAACATATCCAAATATATGACCAAAAAATCCAATAATAAAAACAACACCTAATAATCTTAGATCTCTTTGTCCCATAACCAAAGCGCCTAATAAAATGATGGTCGTCTCACTGGAAATACTATGAAACCGCATTAATCTAAAATAGTCCAGTATCTTAATTCCTACACCCATTTTCATCATCTAGTATCTTACTAAGAGAATTATTGTAGAATAAAATTTAGGCTATATAAAAGTGCAGGTATTGTCAAAAAACCAGAAAAAACTATATAAACACTAAATTTCTTTTTTTATTGTGTTTGATATTGTAATAATTGGGGGGAATATCTCTGGATCATGCGCTGCTATTAATGCAGCTAAAAATGGAATAGATGTTGTTTTAATTGAAAGAAATAAAGAGATGTTTAATCCTCCACACTGTGGAGAAGGAATAGCAGACATTACATACGATTACTTAAAATTTGGTGAAGTTGGATGTAAAAAGAATCAAATAAATAATTTTACAATAAATGTCTCAGATATAAAAGAGTATAAATTAAAATTAAAAAAACATTATATTTATATATTTGACAGAAATTTTGCAGAAAAAGAGCTGTTAAAAAGAGCAGAAAAAAATGGAGTAGAGTTAATTCTTGGAAAAAGGATGAAAAATTTTAATCCACCAGATGAAGTGATTTTAGACAGAAAGAAAATAAAAGGAAAAGTAATAATTGATGCAAGTGGGATTTCCTGCCGGGTTGGTCAAAAAATAGGTTTATGTACAAAATTAAAACCTGAAGATGTGGGAGTATGCATCCAGAGCAGAGTTGAAAGTAATTTTCCTAGTGATAAAGTTCAGCTATGGTATCATAAACCCTATGCACCATTTGGATACGCTTGGGTTTTTCCAAAAGATAATAACACTGCAAACATTGGTTTTGGAATACCTGGTGGGCTTAAACTAGATCTTGAAGAATTATTAAACAAATATATCAAATTTGTAACTAACAATGATTATAAAATTCTGCATACTTTTAGATCCTGTGTCCCATCAGCTCACCCTTTAAAAAAACTAGTAAAAAATAATGTTATGATAGTTGGTGATGCCGCGCGATTATCTAATCCTGCAACTGGAGCAGGGATTCATAATGCAATATTTTCAGGTAGCCTTGCAGGTTTAATAGCATCTAAATATGTTAGAGGCGAAATTCCATCATTAGACGAATATCAAGTTATAATGCAAAAAAAAGTTACAAGATTAATAAAGGATTATCATAATAAAACTATGTTAAAAACGGATGAAGATTTTATCAAGGGTTATAAAAAAGCTTTTTCAATTTTATCAATATTAAACAAAATTTCACCAGGAATTTTTCAAAATTATGTAGCGAAAATGCTAAAACGAGATTTTGATATCTTAGATAAGTATAAGAGATGAATCCTTGTTAAAAAGACGATAAAAGTGATCATTAAATGAAATAAAAAAAGAAAAACCTTTTTAATTTATTTATATTCAATTTAGTTATCTATAAAAAATTAATGATTTTGTAATATTCAGGTTGGCTTTAAATGGTATCTACGGGCTCTCGCCTCGGGTTTTTATAACTATTTAACCAATTTATTTTTATAAGCTTCTTTTTCTTAAATATAAACATTATTTCCAACACTTAGAAAATATATGCACCCATCAAATAACAGATTGTAGTTATAGAAGTTGCAACGATTACTCCAATAAAGATTAAAAGAAATGAAATTGAAAATTTAAAATCAAATAAATAAGCAATTACTACTCCTAGCCCTGCACCAGTTAGTGGTAAAGGTAATGCAACAAAAAATATCAACGCTAGATTTTTGTATCTTTGTATCTTTTTATTTGTCCGGTTCCTTATCCTTGATAAAACATTATCTATAAATCTTCTTGACCAATTGAATCTTCTTAAAAATTGTTCTTCGTATTTGAAGAACTTTAATCCAATTGGTACTAAGATCATATTTCCAATTATTGCGATAGGAAATGCCTGCCACCATTCCCATCCAAAATTATATATTGCAATAGGAACAACAACCTTTGCTTCAACACCTGGTATCATTGATGTTAGAAATATTTGCAACCATTGAGGAAATTGGTCAAACATACCAAAGTGAATAATTTATTTGATATATTATTTTTAACTGTTTTAGAAATAAGTTATAATTTGGATAATATAAAAAAATGTTTTTATTGTAGGATAAATCACTATAAAATTAATCTTATAATATAAACAATATTATCCTACTTAATCATCTTTTTTTTAATTTTAGACCACAATGATTACATTGGATTACAATAAAATCATCTATCTTTTTTGGAACGGCATTAAATTTATTTTTACATTTTGGACAAACTGCTATTATTATATTTGAATCTATTTTATCATTATTTCCAACATTAAATTGTCCTATTATTTTTCTATAGATAAAGGTAAGGATAATAACTAAAATACCTGTTATTATTAAAATAATACCAGAGCCTTTTAGAAAATTTTTAAAAGTTGTATCATAGTTTTTTATAACTTCAACCAAGCTCAACAAATAAAATAATGCTCCTATTAAAAAAGCAATGAATGCTCCTAGAGATATTTCATTATTAATTAATGGTAATTTTAAATTATGTCTTATAGCATTATTTTTCATTAAATCTAATTGCGAATAAATAGATACTTTTTAAAATTTAGTATTATCATTTTTAAATTTCTTTTCTTTAAGATTTTTAATAGTTTAACTTTATTTAATAAAAAATAAAGAAAAGATGGGGATTATAGATTTAACGCTAAAAATAATCCACCAGTAATTATTAAACCAGTTCGCAAATAAGTATTTATTTTACTATTAAAAAGACCACCCAAAAATAGTATAATACCAATTCCTGCCATAAATGTGAAATTTACAATATTTAGAGCATCATATGCAGATGAATATGTTGTTTGATATTGAATAATAATCTTCGTAATCCATGCAACAAGAACAGCTATTATTAGGCATAAAACCATTATTTTAAACGATGTTATAAAATTTATAAGGTCTTTAAATCCACCTTGCCCACTTTTAACTGGTTTTGAAATTACAGGATTTATATCTGATTTAGGTTTTTTTTGCTCATCAACAATTTGTGCCCCGCAAGCAGGGCAAAATCCAGATCCAGCTGGAATTTTTGCTTCACAGTTGATACATTTTTTAACAGCCATTTTTCCTCCACCTTCCAGCATTTAAAATTAAAAAAGTTGTATATATTGCTTTCTTTTTTATTTACAAGTTAAAATTATCGTTTACCCATTTTGCAGTTGTTACATATTCCCTGGGCATTATCAAAACAATTGCTGCAAACAAGTCTTCCACATATATGACATGTAAACATAGTCCCAGGTTTTCCACAAATATTACACAAACCCATCAAATCCATAATTTATCTCTCCCCAATTTTTACTAATCTTTTCTTCAGTTCTTCTAAAGGAATGGTAGTAATAACAAGTGGAATATTTTCACGATCCGCAAGTTTTATTGCAAGAGAGTCAACAGATCCAGGTCTGTGATAAACCACAACAGTTGGTTTAACAGGATGGACTCTTATTGCAATCATAGGGCTACGTCCATATCTTATACCTGTGAAAATGATTGCTCTTTCCGTACTCCAACCATAAAGACGGTTATAATCTCCAGAATTTATTGTTTCAATTGTTTTAACACTGTCAACAAGTGTAAAACCCTTAACATTCTTTCTTAGACCAATTTCACTTGTAGTAAGGACATTTCCCTCAATTTCTTTTATAAATTTCTCAGCAGGAATGATAAAAGGATACTCCATTATTTCAAGTATACCCTCTTGGGTTTTAACCATTGAATTGTACTTATGTAATATCTTTCCACCATGTTTTTCATCAATATCAATAAAAGCATTAATTATTTTTTTAACTGTTTGAATACCTGGGGATTTTCTTCGTCCTGATTCATAATCACTTATCACACTTGGAGATAGCTTTAGATAGTTTGCAAGATCAGTCTGGCTTATGTTAAACACTCCCCGCCATTTTTTAATTGTTTGTCCTGGTTTTGGGCTTAGAGTAATTTCACCAGCAATCTTTTCTGATAATGCGTCTTTTATATTCATATACTGCCCTCAACAGGTTTGAATTTATAACCATAATAAATAGCACCTACATATCCATCGTCCTGTATCTTACGAAATGTTGATTTTACTCTCATCCCAATTTTTATCTTATTATTATCGCAATCAACGATTTGTGCTGTCAATTTTGGCCCCTCATCAAGTTTAATAATTGCAATTGGGTAGGGTGCTTGTCCTTCAAATTTTTCAGGAGCATCACATATTATAGTATAGGTTTCAACTATTCCATTTCCACTAAGTTTGTATTCTTTTAATTTTCCTATACTTTTTCTTCTGCAATCAGGACAAGATTCCCTCGGCGGAAAAAATATTTTTCCACATTCTGAACATTTGTTTCCAATAAGATTATACCTTTGAGGTATTTCTCTCCAAAAACGTGGAACTGCACCTTCGACCATTCTACATCGCCTCCAATATATTAACAACACAAGATGCTCCACCAGCTCCAACGTTATGAGTTAGACCGATTTTTGCATCCTTTACCTGTCTTTTATCAGCTTCCCCTCTTAACTGTAGTACAATTTCTGCAATTTGAGCAACACCTGTCGCACCAACAGGATGACCCTTAGCTTTTAGACCTCCACTTGGATTTACCGGGATTTGCCCATCAAGTGTTGTGATTTTATCATCAATTGCTTTTCCACCCTTTCCCTTTTTTATAAAACCTAAATCCTCAATTGCCAAAATCTCTGCAATTGTGAAACAATCATGAACCTCTGCTACATCAATATCATTAGGTCTAACTCTTGCAAGTTCGTATGCTTTTTTTGATGCATAAACAGTTGATTCAAATGTACAAATATCCTTTCTTCCATGAAGCGGTAGGGTATCTGAAGCTTGGCCTGTTCCAATAATTTTAACAATTTTATCAGTATATTTTTTAGCTTTATCAGCTGCACATAAAATCAATGCTGAAGCACCATCAGAAACAGGGGAACAATCAAGTAGGCCAAGGGGATAAGCAACCATTGGTGCTTTTATTATACTTTCAAGTTTCATTTCTTTTTTGAATTGTGCATAAGGATTAAGCGCTCCATTTGCATGGTTTTTTACTGCAACTTGAGCAATTTGTTCTCGTGTTGTACCAAAATCATGCATATGTTTTGTTGCGATCATTGCATAAATACCTGGGAATGTCACACCAAAAAATGCTTCCCATTCCTGATCTAGACCTGTTGCAAGAATGTTTGTTGCTTCTATACCTATAACATCTGTCATCTTTTCGACTCCACCTATAACAACAACGTCGTTCATTCCAGATGCAACTGAAAAATATCCTTGTCTAAAAGCAAGTCCACCAGATGCACAAGCACTTTCAACCCTAATTGATGGAATATGCATAAGTGAAAAACCTGAGCAGTCGGCTACAAGGGCACCGATATGTTCCTGACCGATAAACCTTCCTGCACTCATCGATCCTACATACAATGCATCGATTTCACTTCCACTTATACCTGAATCTATAATTGCTTGTGCCCCTGCTTCTGCAATTAACTGACGGAATGATTTATTCCAAAGTTCACCAAATTTTGTTATTCCAACACCTATAACTGCTACATCTCTCATTTCCATCACTCCCAATATAATAAATCTCTATATTTTGTATAAGTGGCATAATCAATGTATTCTTTTTCTTCTATCAACTGTGAAACTAAAGGTGCATTACTTTTTTTAAGATGTTTGATGTCATTGTTTATTGTTATGTCAAAAGCATCACTACCCGCACCAGACCCATAACTTGCTAAAAATATTCTATCACCAGGTTTAGCTATGTCTAGAACTGAAGCTAGACCAAGCATTGATGAGCCAGAATATGTATTACCAATAACTGGACATAGAAGCCCTTGTTTTACCTGTTCAGATGTAAATCCAAGCATCTTTGCAACTCTAATTGGAAATTTTCCATTAGGTTGGTGAAATATAGCAAAATTATAATCCTCAGGTTTTGTATTTGCGAGATCCATTAGGTTTTTTGCATTATTTGTTATATGTCTGAAATATGCAGGAGTGCCAGTAAATCTACCACCATGTGCTGGATATTTTCGACCTTCTCTTCTCCAAAAATCTGGCGTATCAGTGGTATATGAACATGTTTCATTTATATTTGCAATTATATTTTCATTACCGATAATAAATGCAGCTCCTCCAGCACTTGCAGCATATTCAAGCACATCTCCAGGTGCTGCCTGAGAAGTATCTGCTCCAACAGCCATACCATATTTTATCATTTCTGATTTTACAAGTGCCATACAGGTCTGAATTGCAGCAGTTCCTGCTTTACACGCAAATTCATAATCTGCTACCTTTAATATCGGTGTTGCTCTTATAGCTTCACCAACTATTGTTCCTGTAGGTTTAACTGCATATGGATGAGATTCACTCCCAACATAGATTGCTCCTATATCCTGCGGATTTATATTACATCTATCAATTGCAGCTCTTGCTGCTTCAACACTTATAGTTGCAACATCCTGATCAAGTGATGGAACTGATTTTTCGATTATTCCAAGACCGCCTATGATAGTATCTGGATCTTTTCCCCAAGCTTTTGCAATATCTGTTGATTTAATTCTAAGTCTCGGGATACTAGCCCCATAACTGATGATACCAATGTCTTTCATAAATAATTCCTGCGAGGATGAATTAAAAGTGAGTATATAAAATTGACGATTTATTTTTCGTTTATTAACGATTTATTTTAAAAAAGTAATAGAAAATATTATTACCACATAAGGTCTTTTTTCAACTCGATCATATGTAAATTTACTCCCATCTCTTCGATTCTTAAAACATAAGCTTTTCCAAGTTCTTTTTTAAATTTTTCAACGAAATGTTGACCAGCAGCATCACCTAAAGAACTTAGTAAATTCTCTATGATTTTTTGAAGTCCTCTACCAATTTCAGAAGGTCTAAGTGATTCAATATCCGGTAAAACTACAATTACGTCACCATCTTCAGATAAGTTCACGCTATCAATATTTACAAATTTTAAAAACTCGTATTTACTTTCAAACTTTTTTAATATATTATTAATTATTAATATAGCATATTTTTGGTCACTTGATTGTTTTAATATATTTAATACAGCTTTCAAAACATGCTTTACCACAAGCCCTGTTTTTAATTCAATTACATCTAAATTTACTCCAATTTCATCAAGTTTTTTTAGAAAGTTAGAGTCAATACTATTTTTTAGTTTATCAATCAATGATGACCCAACCTTCTTCTCTCCATAAAAATTGTTTATCTCTTGTATAAATCTCTGGATTGCTGATCCAACCTTATCAGATTCAAAATCATTTATATCTTGTGATATTGTATAAAGATCTACCCCTTGTATAGTCCTGATATCATTGATTTTTACATAATTTAAAACTTGGAATTTTGTATTAAGCCTATTAATTAATTCACTAATTAATTTGTAGGTTACATCTTTGCCAAATTCCCTATCCAATGTATCGAATAAAAAAGTAAATATGTATTTTATGATATCATAATTAGTTATGTTTTTTGCAGAAGATTGCCTTATTCGAGTAATAAATTCAAGTTGTAAGAAATCAAGGTCGACACCTATCTCTTTTAGATATACCTCATAATCATGTGGCAATTCCTCTTTTATCTCTTTTAGAAAATAATAACCAGCATTTTTCCCCATATTTTGAGTAATTTTCTGAATGAACTCTTTTCCAGCTTTACCAATATTTTTTGGTTCAATATTATTAATCTCTGGTTGAATACTTACAGTTTTAAAAAATTCAGCATATTGTGTCCCTTGTATCTCTATATATTGCAAAAACCTATGTTTATCTTTAAGTGTTTTAAGTGCTGATATAACCGTCATAGCAGCATATGTTTCAGACGTTCTTCTACTGATAACTCCAATTATAGATCTTAAAATGCAGTCAAGTATCTTATCATTTTCCAGTTGAGGCATCCACAATCCAAACTTTAAATTATGAAGTTGTCCATTTATCAATGCATAAATACGTTTTAAAACTTCTCATTGACCTTATTTACTGATTATTATCCCAAAATCCCCTAGTTCTAGCATAAATTAATTCTGCCTTCAGAATATCTCTTAGAAACTTAATTTGTATTTCTTCTGATTTTTTAAGTTCTGAGATATTGTATCTTCTAAGAATTCTTGCAGCTGTATCTGGACCAATTCCCCTTCCAACTAATGATAATACCGCATATTTTCCAAAACTCAAGACAAGACTTGCATTTTTATGAAGTCTTTTTATTTCATTATTTTCTTCCTTAGTCCTTTCTTTTTTCGTGAGAACTTTTGCTAGATCTTTATTATATCTACGTAATACAGCAATCTTTATTGCTCCACATTTTGAGCAACTTATTCTATCAGATATATTTCTTACATGAGTGTTCCATTTATTATTACAATTAATGCATACCAATGTAATATCTGCATCTTCCAAACGTTTCTTTAAGGCAAGAATAATAGATCGGTCTGCACGTTGAGGAACCATTAATCCTCTAATCGTCTCAAGCCCTGCTAGAGCAATGGGTGATAATCTTTGGATATGAATTTTTATTTTGTTATTTTGAATTTCACCTAAAATTTTTTTTGTATTTCCAATGTCCATTCTATCCCAGATAATTTTATCAACAACCTCATCAAAAATTAAAGAGTTATTAAACAGAGTGAAAAGTTTTTTAGAACTGACATTCTTATAATCAAAATCCTTTTTAATTGCACCAAATTTCCTTGCAACATGAACCAATTGCCATCTAATATATTGAGAATTTCTTAATATCTTTTCAATAATATATTCTAGTGATTCTGGTTTTACATTAATAAGTATATTTTTAACTCTATCTATGGGAATTCTTCCAGGTAATTCAAGATTTATTCTATACGCATCATTATTTATACCAACACTTTCACCCAATGATTGAGCAAGCATTGCGGAAATTAATAGTCCAAGAGTTTCATTGACTTTTGTTCCAAAACATGCATTTATTACAACAGTTTTTTCTTCAATTTCTATTGTTATTGTATTATCATTTGGAACAATAAATCCTTGTTTTTGTTGATTGTCTATTTGTAATATAATTTTTTCAAGTGTTTTTTCTTCACATGGATAATCCCTGAGTTTTATATTTTTAGATGTTAAACTTCTTAATTTTCCAACTTCTCGGGCAACTTCAAAAGGAACTGGTATATCTTCACCAGTCCATGCAGGAGCATTGCCCATCTCTTTTGATTGAGATACAATAATCTTATCATCTTCTAACTTTACAATTGTCCAGGATCTACCTCTTAAAATAAATTTAGCACCCTCAAAACCATAATTTAAAACAAAACTTTCATCAAGTTTACCTATTTTTTTCCTTGAACTTATGTCAACTGCGACATAAGTTATTTCATCAGGAATCATTGAGATATTATCAAGAAAATAGTTTCTTGAATTTGTTCTTTTTATTAGATAATTATCGTCATTTATCCAAATATTACGCTGATTTCTTAGCTGTTCAATTACTTTATAAAAAATTTTTTGTTGTAAATTATAGAAAGGGTAGGACCGCTTGATTATACTAAATACTTTACTTGGTTTAATTTTTCCATATTCTAATACAATTGATATGATTTGATTGGTTAGAACAGATAATGGGTTTTTCCTTATCCTCGATGGTTCAATTTCACCATTTAATGCTTTTCGTGCAATTACAAGACTTTCAGAACAATCCTCAGAGGTAGTAGATAGAATTATTCCTCTAGATGTTTTTCCAATGCTATGTCCAGAACGTCCAACACGTTGCAAAATTCTTTTAACTTCTCGTGGGGAGTTATATTGTAATACAAAATCTGTATCACCAACATCTATACCAAGTTCAAGAGATGATGTGCAGATCAATGACTTTAATTTTCCACTTTTAAAACTATCCTCTGATTCTATTCTTGCAATCTTTGAAAGCGATCCATGATGGACATCAATTGGAAAATCTTCAACCCACTGATGGAAACGAGAAGCTAAAATCTCTGCACCATCCCTTGTGTTTATAAAAATAAGTGTTGAAACATGATTATCAACCAACTCTTTACACCTTCGTAAAGATGAAAAAGAAATTGGTTCGATTAATAATTTATTTGCAATAGCATAATCACTTTTTTTTATAGTTGGAAGCTCTACTTTTATATCAATATGTTTTGTTACATCCACCTCAAGAATTATAACATTCCTGAAATTACCATCCTCGACACCAGCAATAAATCTTGCTACCTCTTCAGGAGTACCAACTGTTGCAGATAAACCAATTCTTTGAAAGCTATGACCATTTTCATTTGTCAGTTCAAACAGTCGTTCTAAACCTACAGCTAATTGAGCTCCTCTCTCATCATCGGCAAGCTCATGGATTTCATCAACTATTAAATATCTAACATTCAAAAGGTGTTTTCTTAGTTTTTTGCCTATAAACAATATTTGAAAAGTTTCAGGAGTGGTAATCAGCATATCAGGTGGTTTTTTAGATTGACGTGCTCTTTCACCTGGTGAAGTATCACCATGTCTAACAGCTATATCAATACCTAATTTTTTACCCCACTCAATTGTTCTTCTTAACATATCTCTATTCAAAGCTCTTAGTGGAGTAATATAAAGAACTGATATTCCATTACTTTGTTTCTCATTTTTTTTGAAATTATTCTTTTCTTCTAGAAAATTATTAAAAATTGGTAATAAAGCAGCCTCAGTTTTTCCAAGTCCTGTTGGGGCTATTAACAAAACATTCCTACCATCTAAAATAGGTGGAATTGCTTTTGTTTGAGGTTCAGTAGGTTTATTTATATTTTTTGAAATAAGTAAATTCTGAATTTTAGGATTTAGTTTTAAAAAAACTGATTCCATAAATGTGGTGCAATAATGTTTAATATTTAGTATTTTCTTTCAATCAAGAGTTTTTTTATGTAAGTAAAGTTACAAAAGTTACTAATAACATTGAATATTGATATTTTTATAGTTAAAAAATCCCAATTTAACTTATTACACTATAAAATATGATACCAGACGCAAACCATGTTACGCATAAAATGAAATACCAAGCATTTAAAACGTTAAAAATCACTCCAAGAAGGATGGCAAATAATGGCAATATCATTAAAATAAACATAGTAATTGCTTGTTTAACTGTTTTTGAAAGATTTAACTCCATAATCTATCACATTTTAACTTATGATTTATTGCCGTTATAAAAAAGGGGTTATTTAAGTTTAAGCCTAATGTTTAAATAGAATCAAAAAATAAAAATCCTGTAAAAATTTTTATTTCTTTATTTTATATCTTTAACCTTTCCAATAAATGTACCATCTATTAGATATATCTTTGAATTATCGATATCCATTATTTTGCCGATAGGACCTGAAACACCTTTTTGATTTACTGCAAAACCACCACATAATGGATTAAACGCAGGTATTACCAATACCTCAGGATAATTTGAGGTTGGATATTTTTCATATAATTTATCTTTTAAAAAGTATCCTTTTATCCAGCAAGGTTCAAAGGTTTTAAACTCAAGTCTATCCTTAAACATTACATTAGGGTGAGTATGGCCGATTATTATTTGATTGCATTTCATAATTTCTTCATTTGGCCATCTATGACCATGAACAAAACCTACATTTTCAATTATAAAACCATCTGAAGGATGGATTATTATCCCATCAGGTGACAATTTACCAATAAATCCATCATGATTACCAGGTAAAATATGAATTTCACCAAATTTCTTAATTAAGCTTAAGAAACTTCTAATGTCTTTTCTTTCTTGAAAAGTTGCAGAAGGAATGTTATGTTTTACATCACCTAATAAAATAATTTTTTTTGGTCTATATTTCTTACAGATTGAAAAAAGATGATTAATCATTTTTTCAGTATGTGAAGCGGTTTGCAGTCCTTGCTCACTTAACTGGTTTTCAATACCAATATGTAAATCTGCGACAATTAATATATCTTTATTTTTAATGATAATCGCAGGTTCTTTTGGTATCGGTTGAATATTTGATAAATCCATATAAATTCCAGAATAATTTTATAAATATTTTATTAAAACCTGTGGTATCTCTTCTATTATATCAGTGGCAATGAGTCCATAAGATCGTTTTTTAAAGGCAATATTTCCAGCTTCCCCATTTATAAAAATCCCACATCTTGCAGCATTAAAAGGTTCTACACCTTTAGAAAGTAAAGCACCTACTATTCCAGCTAGCACATCACCTGTTCCTCCAACAGTCATTGCTTCATTATGTATATCATTTAATTTTGTATGTTTACCATTTGAGACAATATCAATAGGTCCCTTTAGAAGTATTGTTATTCCTAGTTTATTTGCCCATTTTTCAACATTCTTAATTCCTTCATTCAGATTATTTGTAAGTTTTATTCCTGTTAATTCTTTAAATTCCCCTTTATGAGGTGTTATTACTGTTTGAGAGTTTTTAATTAGATCATGGTTTTTTCCAACCACTTTGATAGCATCTGCATCAATTACAATTGGTTTTTTGTTTGTTATAAAAAGTTTAATTATATCAAAAACAGCTTTTTGTGTCTCTTTTTCCGAGCCTATGCCAGGACCTATCAATAAAGTATCAACCTTTTTTAAAAGCGGTTGAATAATTTCTATGTCCTCATCCACAAGAATATTTTCATTTGTTAACTCTTTTACTATAAGAGTTGGAGAATATCTAGCTATTTCCTTTGCAAGTCGCTTTGGTTTGATTAAAATAGGTAAATAAGAGGTAATCGCCCTCGCAACTTTCTTTGGAGTTGCAACAAAAACTAAATCTATACCTGTTCTTTGAGCAGCAAAACTTGAAAGAGCAGGTGCACCATAATAAGGACCACCACCAACAATTAAAAGTCTACCATTTTCTCCTTTGTGTGAATCCTTTTTTGGTATAGGATAAAAAGTTGAAAGTTCTCCAGGACCTATATAATCAATAGCTTTTTTTGGAATTCCTATATCAACAATAATAATGTTACCGCTATTTCTCTTGTTCATACCCTCTTTTATATCATGAAAAGTAATAGTATAATCCGGTTTTACTGAACGGTTTGTTCCAATACCAGTTGGTACATCAACTGATATAATATTTTTGTTTTTTACTAAGTTGATTTTTTTAACTATCGTTAGATATGGTTCCCTTAGACTTCCCGTTAATCCAACACCTAACATGGAATCGATAATTAAATTATTATTTTTAAGTAATTCATCAATTTTGTTTAACGACCCTTTATCATAAATTTTTACATTTTTTAATTTTTTAAAATTTTTATTTGAAATAGCAGTTTTTATTTCCTCTTTTTTACCAGTTAAAAAAATTGTAACATTGTATCTATCTGACAGATATCTTGCAGCTACAAAACCATCCCCACCATTATTACCAATTCCACAAAAAAATAATAGATCCTTATATTTTGGTTTAAGTTTATCAATTATAAAATTGGCTACACCCTTCCCAGCATTTTCCATTAAATTTTTTGTAGGGACGCCATAATATTCTGAATTATTATCAAGAACTTTTATTTCTTTACCTGATATCATAATACCAAAATGTTAAACAACAACTAATGTATATATTCTTCGAATTGGAGGATAAGAATATGATGCCTGGACGTATGAATCCACGACAAATGAATCAAATGATGAAGAGACTTGGAATAAGTGTAAAAGAAATTGAAAACGTCCAAAAAGTAATAATTCAGACTGATAAAAAGGAATATGTCTTTGAAGATGCTGAAGTAACATTGATGGATGCGCAAGGGCAAAAAACCTATCAGATTATCGGAAGACCGCGAATTATTGAGAAAAAGGAAGAAATCCCAAAGGAAGATATTGATCTAGTCGTTGAACAAACAGGTAAAAGTGCTGAAGAAGCAAAAAAAGCTCTTAAAGAAACAAAAGGGGATATCGCTGAGGCAATAATCAAGCTTAAACAATAATTTCTTTTTTATTATAGTTTTTTATTTTGGTTGATAAAAAAACATTTTCTTTGAGCTATCATCAATTGATGTTCTTTCACCAATCCTATTTATAAAATCAAATGCAGCTTTTGCTTGAAATGTTGTTCTATCTTCAGCTTGTTCAACAGTATTAATTTCATGCAGGCAAAAACTTAATGCCCTAATCTTCCATCTATAATAATATTGATGCATATATATTGGTGAATATTTCTTGACAAACCAATAAAGTGATTCCACCCAGACATTTACATTTAAAGCTTGAGTTTTTTTATAAAAACTATCAAAATTACTTGTTTCCTTTATTTCAATAAATAAATCATCATGAGGTAGATGTATTTTTTTAATTAATTTAAAAGAGTCAAGGCTTCGTTCAACCTCTTTTCTAATGTCCATATAGGTTTCATCAAAATTATTATTTCTCTTGAACGGTGATGATATCATTGTAATCGGTAATATTTTTTTTCTCACTGATAAACTATAAAAATAATGTATCATTCTAACTGCTTCTTGGAAACACTCTGAAAACATCTTCTGTAAATTTGTTAGTGTTTTTTTGTTATGCATTTTTTGTCCTAAATAAACCTCACCAATTGAATATCCATATATTAGTGATTTCATTGTGATAAATGAGTCTATTCCCCATCCATAAGGCGGAGATATACCTTTTTTAAATATGTTTTTTAGTACATCTTTTTTTATAGAAAGCTCACCACCCAATGGTTGATCTATTACCCAAGCTTTCGGAAAAAACATTGCAATAAGTGGTTTTGTAATATGTCTAGTTATCTGTCCATCTGCCGGGTTTCTTGAAAATGAGGCTTTAACAACGTCAACATTACTTTGCAATGGTTCAAAAAAGAATTCAAACCATTTACTCATATTAGGATTAAGTATGTCACCATCGATATAGCAAATGTTTTTATAACCGTTTTTTATTGCAGCAATACCACCATTAATCATCCCTATTCCTTTACCAATTTCAGTGGTATTTACATATTTTTTTTCACTTATTACTTCAATTTTTTTTGTTTCTTTTTTCTTAAGACGTTTAAAAGTTTCCTGATTTGAACCATCAGAAATTAAAACTTTATCAACCAATCCAGATTCTAACCCCTGCTCAGCTATTGATATTGGATTAATTCCTTCATTTTTTGAGATTATTATTAAGCAATTACCTGGCATTTTTTCCTCTAATTAAAAATCAATATTAAAATTTTTTCCAAAACATATATAATATTATACTTCGAATAAAAAATTCTTTTATAACATGCTTTTAATGTTTTTATCCACTCCATGTTAAGTATTAAAAGTTATATATTCTCCCTATAAATAATCATCTATTAAGTGTCATTTTTTATTGACAAACAAAACATTATTAATGATTTGTTCATTATATTTTATTGATTTGATGGAGGGCTGCTAATGGATATTAAGCATAGTTCTGAACGAAATATGAAAGAATTAATCGAAGAACTGCATAACTCAGATTGGAATGTTAGAGCAAGAGCAATATTACTTCTCAAAAACTATAGAGAACCTGAAGTAATTAATGCATTAATAGAAAAACTAAATGATAAAAATGAAAATGTTTGGCTTTCAGCTGCAAATGTTTTAAAAAATAGTAGTGACCCTAGAATAATTGATTCATTTATAAAAACAGTTAATGATACAAGAGAAGAAATCCGTTGGCGTTCAATTTATTATTTAGGCGAAATTGGTGATAAAAAAGCAGTTAATCCAATTATTCAAGTTTCAAATGATAAAAGTGTTGAAGTACGCATTAATGTAGTAAAAGCACTTGGTAAGATAGGAGACGCAAAGGCATTAGATGTATTGGCTAAATCACTTGAAGATGAAGATCCAGTTGTTCGTAAAGAAGCAATTTTTGCATTGAATCGTATTTCCCCTTCTAAACCAGTAAATGAAGTAATAAAATTACTTAAGGATAGTGATAGACGAGTAAGATCCCTTGCTGCTATTCATCTTGGAAATACTAAAACAACTGAAGCTTTTGACAATTTAATTGGAACTCTAAATGATAAAGACCATATTGTAAGAGTTTCTGTTGTTCATGCTTTAGATAAGATTGGTGGAGTTCAAGTCGTAAAACCTCTGATAAAAGCATTAAAAGACAAACATTGGGAAGTTAGAAGTGATGCTGCAGATGCACTTGGTAAAATTGGTAATGATGAAGCAATTATTCCATTAATGGAAGCTTTAAATGATGAAAATACATTTGTTAGAAGGAGTGCTGTAAAAGCACTTGAAAAATTTAATATTTTTTAATTTTCCTATAGGTTTTAATTTAAGATAATGATTTGATATTTTAAAATATGATGAAATATGATGTTGTAATAATTGGTGCTGGTCCAGCTGGAAGTTATTTAGCTTACAAGCTAAAAAACCAGGGGATAAATGTATTATTACTTGAAAAAAAAATCTTTCCAAGATATAAAGTATGTGCTGGGGGTCTTTCAAAAAAAACCTATGATATTTTATATTCAGAAAATAAGAAAATAAAAAGTATCGTTGAAAAAGCAGTAAAAAAAGGATTATATGTCCGAAACAATAAGTTTATTTTTATTGACGCGGAAATAGAATTAGTATTTATGACCTATCGATCATATCTTGATAATTTTCTTGTGAACATGGCTGTTGATAAGAAAACAATATCTTTTAAAGATAATATCAATATTAAGAAAATCAATAGAAATAACAATTCTATTACTTTTTTACATAATTCCAAGGAATTTAAGGTTAATTATAAAATCTTAGTTGGGGCATGGGGAAGTAATATCCGTTTTAATAAGCTTATAGACCTCAATCCCTTTGAGCGGTTTGATTTGTCATCATCTTGGGAAGGACCAGCAGGCCCAGTATTTAACAAATATTCAAAAGATTATATTCTAACTCAGATAATGAAGAAATATCCAAATTTTACTTTTTATATTTTCCCAAAGTCAGAACTAATTACTGCAGGGCTTTTTACATCAAAATATCCTTTTTCAAAAGTTTGGAACGATGCATGGAACGATTTTATGGATTTCTGGAAATTGGATAAATCTATAAAACCAAGATATGCTGTTATACCAATTAGAAATCTAAAAAAACCGATTGCAATGGATAATATATTACTTATTGGAGACGCAGCTGGAATTGCAGACCCTTTTGTTGGAGAGGGACTATATAATGCATTAATTTGTAGTAGTATTGCTGCTAAACATATTATTAATTTCTTTAAAATTGATAATTATGATATTGCTTATAATTACAATGAAAACATAAATCGTAAATTATATGATGTATTAAAATGGGCAAGAGCATATGTTTTTATCTATAATCTCTTTCCAAATTTTTCTTTTTGGTTTGGATCAGAAACATCTATTGGAAAGGAAATCTTAATTTCTTTGATTACTGGTGATATAAAATATAATGAAGTTAAAAAAATATTAAAATGTTTTATTCGTAAAATGAAATTTACGTAAATTATGAGTTTTTATCAAGGTTATCAAGTAATTTTTCAATTTCTAAATAGGTATCTTGAATATTACCAGATGTATCAATAATATTCCAATTTTTTATAAGCATAAGAGATTTTTTTCTGACATTTTCAAGTTCATCAAGTGTTTCAAACATTTCTTTTTCTTTACGTTTTTTAATGCGTTCAAATAAAACATTAGGTGAAGCATCAAGAAAAAACATGTATTTTGAGGTTGGCACGTAATGTGAAAAAAAGTTATAACCAATTTTTGCTATTTTTAATGGAAGGTAAGCTGTTCCTATAAGATAACGAACGATTATTAATGTATCACAATTTTTTTTCTTATAATAATTTTTAATTGAATTTAAAACATCGAACATATAAAATATTGAAGCCTTAAATTTGTTAATTTTTCCTTTTCCAAGCAAAGCTTTTTTTGCATTTTTACCAAAAAAATTATCAGATTCTGGATGAGACCGAACAACTACCTTTTCACCTTTATCTTCATATTTTTTTTTTATTAATTGCGCATGAGTGTCTTTTCCAACACCATCAAGACCGTCAATTACTATAAAACGCATATATATCTCACAGAAATACCGCTAAATAGAAATATAATGATGCTATAAAAGGTACAGATAAATTATCAAGTCCTTTTGGTGTTAACATCTCAGCAATTGTAGAAGATAAAGCAGTTATAATCAATACAAATATGATATCTAGATCAATATTTATTTCATAAAAAAAGAGTGCAATTATAAATACTATAATTGAAAATGTAAACATTGAAATTGAACCGATATAGCTTTTTTGGTCATTATAAATATTATATTTCTTCTTACCATACTTTGATCCAATTAATGATGCAAAACCATCACCATATGACATAGCTAGTATACCAATTGCAATAACTACTTTATAATCAAAGAATACATAAGCCAAAATTGTCCAAGTAACTGAATAGTATACCAAACCCATACCATGACCTGCTGAGGAGGTTTTTGCCTTTATTGATTTTATCGGAGAATAAGGGCTCATTAAAAGTGTAATTAGAATAAATGGACCAGCAGCTAAAAAAGCCATTATCTCTCTTGTTTGAAAAATTGGAAGTAAAAACGCAATATTACCAGTCATTATATGTAAAAACTTTCTACCAAACATTGGGTATTTAACTAGTAGTTTTTCAGAAATAATTAGCAAAATTGCAACATAGATATAAACCAATACCAAACCTACAATATCATTCTGAATCATTCAAAGGTCACTTTCTCTATATCAATTGACCCTTATATAAATGGATTATAGGGTTCTTTGTTATTATTATACATTCGTAAATCTAGTAATATAAAAATATTTAAATTAATTTAAAATATAATATATTTTGTCTTTATGAAAATAAACATCCGTATTTCATTAATTTGGGGGATTATATTTCTCATATTTCTTTCTTCAATTACAAGTAATGCATCTTCTGAGGTATATAATAAAACTGACTTAGAAAATCTATTATTTAAACAAGAAATCTCAATTCCAATAGACACTAGCCTAGAAGATGCAAAATTACAACCGATCGATACACATATAGAATTTAATAATCCTTGTTGGGCGATAAATGAGAAACATCATTCTGTACGGATTGGATATGAGGATGGCTCAGTAATTACAGAAATCGATTCACAAATCTATGATTTGGAATTTTCTGATGACAATCACATAAAATCATGCAATATTGTTTTTCTAATTCCTGAAAAAGCTGATGGCAACGAAAATTATTATATTTTTTATGATTCCACTGAAACAGATGCCCCAGATTATATAGACCATATTTTTATAGAAGATACACATTATTTTTATGAGCCGATCTCTGGACAAAAAATTGAATTTGACTATTACAAGATATTCCAAGATGAATACATAATTTATGGGGTTATCCAAAAAGGAGAAATAATTGGAAACCCTGTTTCACAGCATATTGCAAAAGTAATTCCTAATTCAAAAATATTTGAAACAAATACAATAGACCAATTAGCATCTTTTGATATACGATATGGGATTTTTGGAGAACCAGATTATACAGGACCAGCAGCAACGACAAAAATTAACAAGAATATTTTAGTTGATGGCAATCTAATGGTTAGATTCGAAATCGAAGGTGTTTCTCCAAAGGCAGATACAATAACTGACAATATCTATACTTATTATTTTTCACCAACAGATACAAAACGCATATTTGTTGATGTAAATCATGAAGTATTAAAAACCGTTGATATTGAAGATCCAGACGTTTTAGATGGAATTTATTCAGGTATAATTACCATTAAATCTAGAAGCAAAACAATCGAAAAAATGAATGTTGGCACACTATTACCATCCATTCATATATATGATGAAGATGAAACAATCAAAGAATATTTCGTACCACAAGACCCTGAATCAGTCGTAAAAGAGTTGATACTATCAACCGAAGATGATATAGATCTAGGAAGTAAAGGATGGATTTGCTTAGATGATCCTTCAACTGGTAAGGTTCACGGGCTTGTAATACAATCAAATAAAGGTTTAATTGATGAAGAAGATGGAATACAGATAAAAGCCTATACAAAGCAAAATATAAAATTACCAGGTATAGAGGGGGATACTGGTAGTGTTTTTTTATGCAAAAACACTTTTGAAAAAGGTGGAAGTCATACAACTATCCTTCCCCAAGGGTTTAAAATAAATTTTGGTATCGCATTTATTTCCGATGAAAACAAGGGTTATGAAAAAATTGACTCTGAATCAGAATTAATTCAAACTCTAATTAAATCAATTCCAATAAAACGAGAAAATGTAACCGATGAAAAAGAAGAAAAGGAAAAATATACCTTGACAACCTATATTCATTTTGCATCCTCAGCTCCTATGGGATCTCTTCTATCAGCAGCTCTTGGAAAAAATATCCCATATATTAATGCAGAGCTTTACCAGGAGACCAGTTTAAAATCATCAGGGACAGCGGGCAGACTTCCAATTGGATCGATAGAGCTTGACCTTGAGGGCAATATCTTTAAAAAAATTAAAACAATTATTGGTTTATTTGATTGGAAAAATGCATCTTTTTTTAAGAAAATTAAGTTTTCAGATTTAGAAACTGGAACTTATATAATAAAGATATTTAGAGAAAACAGGTTATTTGGAAAGGATAGGCAATACATTGGTTTTTCCATAATTGACCTTAAAAAAGACGAAAAAGTTAGGATATACTGCAGACCACAAAGCAGCATTAAATTATCAATTTTAGATACGGATAAGAACGGAGTTGGAAATGTAAAATGTTCACTAAATTATAATGATGTGCCTATTTATGATTCCTATACAGATAAAAATGGATTTGCAATTCTTAATACCCCAACATATTTAACTAAAGAATACAGCCTTAAAGTTATATACCAAGGTTTTTTAGTTAAAGAAAAAAATGTCAAATTTAAATCTATAAATCGTTTAATTACAAAAAAGGAATCTTTTACAATAAAAAAATACAATTTAAATGTCAAAATAAAGGATACATGGGGTTTCTCACCTGAAGTTGAAGTAGCCCCAACAGTTTCAAGCACTGAAATGGTAGAGCAAGTGCAAATCAAAGCAGAAAAAATAGGTGATGGAGAATACAAATTTATCTCTTTATTTCCTGCGAACTATTTTCTAAATATGAAATATAAATCCTTTGAAATAAACCAAGATGTTCAAATGGATAATGATAAAACACTAGATATTACATTTCCTGCTGAATTTGAAATTAATTTTGATGTGACTAACAACTATGGTTATACACTTTCTAAAGGTGATATTTCTATTTCTAGATATGGTAAATCAGTGAGTGAACCAATTGATAAAAATGGAAAATCAAAAATATTGGTTCCTCCAGGTAAATACAAGATTAATGTATATATGGAGAGTAAAGAAATTGGTAGACAAGAAATAGATGTTAGAGGTGATAAAAAAATAAGTATCTTAACTTCTGAGGAATCATTTATTCATACTATTTTGATTTATATAGGTATAATTTTAGTTGTATTTTTTTTAATATTCATAATTTGGAAAAAAAAGGTATATACAGGTGTAAAACTTTTAGTTGTAGCAATATTATTAATTTCACTTTTCTCACCATGGTGGGTTTTAAATGGAAATCAAGGAGAAGTAACAACCTCGACAAAGACGCTACTAATTCCACCAACGATTATATCATTTAGTTCATCATCAGAAGTTTTAGGTGGTGATGTAAGTCAATTACCTTCAGAAGCAACGATGGTCCTAAGTCTTCTTTCTGTAATAATAATGGTTTCTTGTTTGATAATCTTATTAACTATTTTTACTAAAAATAAATATAAGAAAATAACAACTATACTCAGTTTATTTAGTATCATATTTTTAATATTGACATTGTCAATCTTTTTTTATGCAATGTCACAAATAACAGAAGTGGGTGTTGGAAGTTTTGTTGGAAGTGGAGATATTGATACAAGTTTTCCAGGTATTACTGAGAATAAAATTTTACCTTCTAACTGGGGTCCAGGGATTGGATTTTATATTTGTTTATTATCTTTTATAATATTAATTGTTTATTCATTTTATAGGAAAATGAAAAAAAATAAATGAATTATAATTAATCAAATCTTTGTTGATCTACCTTATTTTTTGGAATTTTTTTACATTTGACATTTTGACACGATGATTTTATATATGATTAATGTCAAAAAGTAACATGCTATCTATTAGCAATGTGAAATGAAAGGATGTGAAAAAGTGAAAGAATATGAATCGATAGAAAATAAGGTAGATAAAATATTAAAAGATAAAAACCAAGAAAAGGTAAATGAGAGACAACAATTAATAAAAAATTTTGAAAAATACAATTCTGAAAGAGAAAAAATCAGCAAACAAATAATGAAACTCCAAGCATAGATAATATAACCCTAAAAAACAATCGTGAAAAACAAAACAACTAATTAAACAATTACCCGTTTATTCAAACACTTTATAATCACAATTTCAAATACTATTTTATTCTTATCATATTTTGTGCTTTGTGTCATAATTTTTCACCTCGGATAAATAAGAACATTCCACAAAATAGTACGTAACCACATTTCAATAGAACGATATTTTTCCTTTATACTGA
>Ga0209427_10000142_pt1 | contig 67115 bp, 60 predicted proteins | sample DeeMarSWOR136_30_FD_187465 | JGI IMG/M metagenome (GOLD analysis project Ga0209427, IMG submission 187465) | Marine sediment microbial communities from White Oak River estuary, North Carolina - WOR-1-36_30 (SPAdes) (version 2) | ecosystem: Environmental > Aquatic > Marine > Intertidal zone >... | reverse complement strand
ATTTTACTAAAAGATTTTCAAAATATTAAAAAGAATCTTTGAATTTGTTTTATTCTATCTTTTTCTTAATAAAATCAATTAATTGTTCCTTAGTAAAAGGTTTTTGTAAAAAGTCTTCGACATTACTTGTATCTATACTTTTTTTAGAGCTTGGTTTCATTGAAAAAAAAGCAGGAATATTTCTATCTGGAAGAGAGGTATCAATTAGAATTAAACTATAATTATCCTTACTGTCCTCATCAATAAGCTCAAATGCTTTACGATTATTATTTACTGCTACTACCTCAAACTCTTCTTCTTTTAAACAAGATTTTACTTCTTCAAGAATGCTTGTTTCATCATCAACAACCATAATTGTTTTCATTTTAGATCTGAAATTAAATATAAATGCATAACTTAAACCTTTCTTAAAAAATGGGGGGGTAAGAGAGGGGGTGAGATACAAGAAGAGGTGAATCAAAAAGTACTCCCATCCCCCTCTGAGGCAGTTACTTCAATCTAATTAATATATCTTTTATTTTTAAATGCTAAAAAAATTTCATAATTTCCTACAAAGCAGTATTCATCTCCATCTTTTTCTATTAGTCCCTTTTTTAGTCCGATTTCAAAAAGACTATCCTTAATTTTTATGAATTTATTTGATTTTTTCTTTTTATTTTTTAGATGTTTATTAAAAATAAAATCTTTATTTTCATCTAAAATTTTTATCTTATGCATCAACCTCTCCTCTCATATGAAGATACATTGTAACATATAAAAATTTGTAAACAATAGTATATAATAATATCCAATAATTTAGTCAAAATGAAAAGAGATCTTTTTGACAAAATATCATTTTTATGATAAAAATTATATGCAATATAATATTATTATTCATCTGCATATCTATGTACATATTCATTTACACTAAAATCTTATATATCAATCAATTTCTTAGCTGTATTACAAAATATAGGAGAAGGGATGGAAAAAATGGAAATATTCAGAAAAATAGGTAGCTGGTTGTTCCTGTTTGGTGTTCTAATCGCTTTGATAGCAGGTATTATCGTTGGCGCTAGGTGGTATACCGATACCAATTCTTATATTGCAATGATTCTAGGAGTTCTTGGATTTATTGTCGGTATATTATCATTCTTCGCACTTGGACAAATAACCCATGAAAGAGTACCAACATTCTTGATTGGAGCATTGATACTGGTTGTAATCGGTGCGACTTCAGGATACTGGGAGATATGGGGCGCTGATTTAGCATACTTCTTCCAAAACTTGACAGGATTTGTAGCAGTCTTTGCGGCACCAGCAGCAGCCCTACTAGCTATAAGAGCAATTTGGGATGCAGGAAAAACTGAAGAAATTGAAAAAGTAGTCCCAAAAATGCCAAGATAAAACAAATTGAGATAAAAATCTCTCTTCTCTCTTTTATTTTTTTATTTTTAATTTTATATTTTTAAACAAATCCCAAATTCTTTGTTAAAAAATTATTAAAAACCATTATTCCAAATATTAACAATATACTTATATAAGCTTACAACAGTCATGGTCAATAATCCGGCTACAAAGCCAATTAATACCACGACTAAAGATGGCATTTACTTGTTCACCACCCTATTTTTTTGAAAAAATAATTTTGATTTTTTATGATTTGACATCATTACTCCCCTGTTATATGACATAAATAAATAATGAAATGATATAGCTAAACTATATCATGTTAATATTTGTATTTAATAGTTTATATAACTTTCGAATAATAATGTCAAAATGAAATTTTACATTTTATAAAATACCAAACCAGAAAGCATTTTTGGTAAAAAATATGTTGATTTCTGTGGCATATGCTCACCGGTCTCTGCTACAGATTTTAATTCATTAATTTTAGTTGAATTCATTAAAAAAGATAAATCATATTTTCCATCTTCAACAAATTTCATTGCTTCCTCATCACTTCTTGTGTATTTTACATGATCTTCAATGTTTTCTTGATTTATCCCCATTAAGTGTTCAAGAATTATTTTATGTAAAATTGAAACATCAAGTTTTTTCCAAACCTTTGATTTATCTTTAGCAAGGTCATCCATTATAGTTTCATCGATTAATGTTAATATAAAATATCGTCCTTTCAAATATAATGCAAATTTATGTTTATTTTCAGTTTTTAAATCTTCTTTAATTTTAGTACAAATATTTTTTAAATTTTTACCAAGCCCCATAACTGTTTTTTCTTCAACTTTAAAATATCTATTCAACTGTTTTAGAAGTAAATCGATATTTAAATTAGATTTCTTAATTAACCTATGGGTTGGAAGTATTGACAACCCCTCATCAAACATATTTACAAGTATTACCATACGATAATTAAAAGCAGCATTTTCATCATTTTTCCCAGTTTTATTTTTTAATTCTTTAGCATAATTGATTGCTGTTTGATATCTATGATGTCCATCTGCTATAAATAAAATTTTATCTTTAAGTTCATTTTGGATTTCTGATATTATATTTTTATTTTCTAATTTCCAAATTTTATGATTAAAACCGTCATAACCCTTAACTTTTATAAATGGTTCATTCAAATATCTGTCAATTAAATTTCTGATTTTGTCATTCTTATCTATGTATAATAATTGGATAGGTTCTAAATTTGCTTTACAAGCCCGCATAAGATTTAATCTATCTTGTTTTGGTTTTGATAGGGTCTTTTCATGTGCTCTTACAAATTTATAATCAGGATCTAATTTTAAAAGTGCAAAAAATCCATTCATAATTTTTTTCTTAGTATCTATTTTATATTCAATTTTATATGGAAAAATCGATGGATTATCAGTTTCAACTAATATTGATTCTTTGAACATTTGATTTAATAAATCTCTTGATCTTGTATATCTATTGTTTGTTTCATTGTCGTCTGTTTTTTGTTTTCCCAAAATAAGTCTCACAAAGTTGTAAGGATCCTTTTCATAAAGTTCAGTTTGCATTTCCTCTGATATTATATCATAAGGTGGAGACATTAATTTTTCAAATTTATCAATCTTTTTGTGATTATATATTATACCTTTGAAGGGAATTATTTCAACCATTTTTCCGCCTCCTTAATTTTTAGACTGAATATAATTGCTTGTTAAAAACGTTACCAAAAACAAATAATTTATAATTACCTTAAAAATACTATTTGAAGGTGAAATCAAATGAAATATAGAGATCTCATAACTATTTTTATGGCAATTGTTTTTTTCCTTTCTTTTGCTTATGTTATTGCTGTTGATTCATCATTTTGGTTTGTCTCAGTGATTATATTTGTATTATTAGTTTTTTTTTATTACAAATTATGGATTGAAAAATAATCGAGAATCTTTCAGATAACAATATTTAAGATAACATTGTATATTTGGCACAGAATGAATAATAGTCTAACTGATAAAAGAATTCTTAAAATTGCGAATAATACTATTTTAAAATACAAATTATGTGATCATTGTTTTGGAAGAATTTTTGCAAAAATAGAACATGGTTTAACAAACGAACAAAGGGGAGAGATTATAAGAAAGAATTTAAAAATAAATAAAAAAGTTGATATCGAAAAATGCTGGCTTTGCAATGGTTTGTTTAACGAATTGGTCCATTTTTCAAATTTAATTAAAAATTCACTAGATGTTTATGAATATGAAACCTTTTTGGTAGGTAATAAGGTTGATGAGGATATTTTAGATCGGGAAGAAGAGCTTTTAATTTTTTCAAAATCAGAATATTCAGAATCAATTAAAACTGAACTAAATAGAGAAATTGGAAAAATTTTGGAGCATAAATTAAATAAAGAAGTTGATTTTAAAAAGCCAACGATAATGGCAATTATTGATACATCTTTTAATGTGATAAGTCTACAGATTAGTTCACTCTATATTTATGGCAGATACAAAAAATTTAAACGTGATATACCTCAAACAAGATGGTTTTGTAAGATATGTTATGGAAAAGGTTGTAAAAAATGTAATTTTACAGGAAAAATATATGAAACAAGTATTGAGGAATTAATTGCTAAAAGATTTTTAGAGATAACCGAAGGAGATGATGAAGCTTTTCATGGATGTGGACGTGAAGATGTAGATGCTAGAATGCTTGGAAATGGTCGTCCTTTTGTTTTAGAAATAAAGAATCCTAAAAAAAGAAACCTAAATTTAACTCAATTAGAAAATGGAATCAACAAGATTAATAAAAATACACTTGAAATAAGCAATCTTCGGTATTCTAACAAGGAAGAAATAAATCGTTTAAAGCATTCAGATTTCAGAAAAACTTACCGTGTTATTTTAAAAAGTATAAAAACTATAAATAACGAAAAACTTAAAAAGGCTGCTCTATCATTATGTGGCAGAAAGATAGGCCAGTTTACGCCATTTAGAGTCGCTCACAGACGAGCTAAAATGATTAGAGAAAAATATGTATATAATTGTAAGATAGAATCAGTAGATGGTGTTACGGCGACATTAATAATAGAAGCAGATTCAGGAACCTATATTAAGGAGCTTGTTTCCGGAGATGAAGGAAGGACCCAACCAAATTTAAGTGATATATTTGGCATTCCCTGTCAAGTAATTGAACTTGACGTAATAGACATTAAGGGGGAATAAGAATTGGTAAAACGTTCAAAAGGGATTAGAAGTAAAAGTAGAAAAATACTAAGAAAAAAACCAAGAGAAAGAGGAATTCACTCTATTACAAGAGCTTTACAACATTTTAAAGAAGGAGAGTCTGTAAATATTGTAATTGACTCTTCAGTTCATAAAGGAATGCCTCATATCCGTTTTCAGGGGTATACAGGAAAAATAGAGGGAAAACAAGGTGAATCGTATCTCGTTGGGATAAATGATGGTAATAAACATAAGGTTCTTATAATTCGATCCGAGCATCTTAGGAGAGTGTAATAATGGTCTTTGATGAAAATGAGGTTAAACCTGTATCGATTTCTGAGGTTAAGAATATATTAAAAAAAGTTGAAAAGGAAAGAGAAGAGCTATTGTATGAACAAAGAATTGCACTAGAACATTCTCAAAAATTTTCAAAATTACCAATAAAAAAAATTGATGAATTAATAAAAGAATTATCAAAACTTGAATTTTTAGAGGAGATACACGCATATAAAATAGCTGATTTACTTCCACAAACTGAAGAGGATATAAAAACAATTTTTGCAAAAGAAAGAATTACATTTGGTGAAAATGAGGTTAAGAAAATATTAGAACTGGTAAGTAAATATTATACCAAATGATTTAGGGGGTAAAATTCGTGGAGGATTATGTTTATATACTGGATTACCTACCAAAAGGAAGAGGAGATTTACCCCCTCACAAAAGACAACCTTTGGTTTATGGAATTGGTGAAAACCAGTTTACATTGCTTGAATTAGTCCCAAAAAAAGATACATCTTTTACAATTGGTGAGAGGATCTATGTTGGTAAAAATCCTGAGAGCAGAAAAAAAATTGCAAAAATAAAAGGTAGAGTAAATTATGAGGATATGACATCAACTGCTCATGGGGAAATGCCTTATATAATAATGGATATTGTACATAATCAAAAAGATCGGTTCATTAAATTTTTCAATGAATCACCAGCAATTTCTACTAGATTTCATGTTCTTGAACTTCTACCAGGACTTGGTAAAAAAATGATGCATGATATACTTGACGAACGTAAGAAAAAACCTTTTACCAGCTTTGAAGAAATGTGTGAACGTATAGATTTTTTAAGGGCACCTGACAAACTCATTGCAAAACGAATTGAACTTGAATTAACTGATCCAAATCAAAAATATCGCCTATTCACACGTCCTCCGATCACCCATGGTTTCCACCCATAAAAACATGAAAAGAAGTCTAGGTCAAAATTTTTTGATAGATAAAAATATTGCATCACGGGAAATAAATTATGCTAAGATTTGTAAGGATGATGTTGTTTTAGAAATTGGTCCTGGAAAAGGAATTTTAACAAACCTACTTGCCAAGAAAGCAAAACATGTAATAGCAATAGAAATTGATAAAATTTTTTTAAGAAATCTTCAAGATAAACTTCCAAAAAATGTTACTTTAATTTATGGAGATGCTTTAAAAGTTGATTTTGATTCTTTATCTAGATTTAATAAAATTGTTTCAAATCTTCCATTTCAGATATCTTCACCAATTACATTTAAAATTCTAGATTATAACTTCAGCTTAGCAGTACTAATATATCAGAAAGAATTTGCAAATCGTATGGTAGCAACACCAAAATCAAAAGATTATTCAAGATTATCTGTTGGTGTATATTACAAGGCAAAATGTGAAATTCTTGAAACAATTCCAAAAACATGTTTTCGACCACAGCCTAAGATTGATTCCTGTGCAATTAAACTTACTAAAAGAAAAAAAACTCCTTTTTATGTTATAAATGAACAATTCTTTTTTGAAATAACTAAAAACTTGTTTACCCACAGAAGAAAAAAAATTAAAAATGTGATAGCTGATTTTTATAAGATAAGAGAAAAGGATTTACCTTATATGAATAATAGAGTTGAAGAATTAACACCAGAACAAATTGGAAGATTAAGTAATATTTTATACAAAATTAAATTCTCAGAATAAAACATTTTTCAATTTGACATTTTTCCGGGTAAAGTACTTATACTAGATAAAAAAAAGTATATCATAGTCACAGGGTAGATTGTATTGGGAGAGCTAAAGATGGATAAGAGAATAATGGTAGTGGATGATGATCCTGATATTCTTATTGCTATTAGAAAAATTTTTGAAGAAGAGGGTTTTGAAGTTTTTACTGTAGATAGTGGAATGGATTGCATAAGAGAACTTGAAAGAGGATTTAAGGGAGTAATTCTAATGGACATAATGATGCCTTTTATGGATGGATGGGATACAATAGAGGAAATATCAAGAAGAGGATTGAGTAAAAATGTAGTTATTACGATTATAACTGCTAATGGATCACCTGATCACGAAAAAATGAAAGGATTAGAATCATACATATTTGACTATATAATAAAACCCTTTGATATAGATCAACTTATATCAAATGTAAAAAATATGGTTGCAATGTAATTTTAGATTTTTACATACATTTATATAATCTTTATAATTTTACTTTATTTGGATGCACTGTGAATGTTATTGAGACTAACAATTTAACAAAATATTATGGTAAGATTAAGGGAATAGAAGACCTCACCTTCTCCGTTAAAAAGGGTGAGATTTTTGGTTTTCTTGGACCTAATGGAGCTGGTAAAACTACTACTATTCGAACTCTTTTAGGTTATTTATATCCAACTAGAGGTTCTGCAACAATTTTTGGAAAAAACATAGAGGATTATATCGTTGATATAAAAAAGGAAGTTGCATATATACCTGGAGATTTGAATATCTATGGACATCTCACAGGTAAGGAATTTCTAAATTATTTTGCAGTTCTTAGGAATCGAGATATGACTTTACTTGAAGAACTATTGAATACATTTAGTGTTCCTTTAGATAGAAAATTAAAGGGATATTCCAGGGGAATGAAGCAAAAAATTGGAATTATACAAGCATTCATGGATGATCCTGAAATGGTTATTATGGATGAGCCGACATTAGGACTTGATCCCCTTTTACAACAAAAATTTTATGATTTTTTAATAAAACAGAAAAAAAGGGGGAGAACTATGTTTCTATCATCTCACATATTAAGTGAGGTTGATAGGGTTTGTGACAGAGTTGGAATAATAAAAGATGGAAATCTAATAGCTCTTGAAGATGTTGAAACTCTAAAAAGTAAACGAGGGAAAATAATAAGATTAAAAATAAAAGAAAAACCTGAAACTTTCAAAGGTCCCAAAGATATGACCATTAGAGATGGCTGGATAGAATTTATTGCAATGGATGACATTGATTCATGGATAAAGAAATTCTCAAAATATACAATTCAGGATTTAATAATCAATGATTTCAGCCTCGAAGATATATTTATCCATTATTATGAGGGATGAAAATGAATGATATATTTCGTTTTAAAATTGCCCTTCAAACAATAATGGATTACAAAAGAACAACAATAATACTTACCCTTCTTTTCATGGCAATAGCAGTTTTATATTGTGGTATGTTTCCTGCTTTTAAGGAACCATTAGAGGAAATGATGGGTTCAGGTTTATTTGAATCATTTTCTTCGTTTTTTGGACCCTCCACTTTTGATATGGCAACTTATGTCGGTTTTATAAATCTAGAACTATACCAGATATTCTATATAGTTATTATGGGAATAATTATTGGATTTATTGCAGCATCAATTGTATCAAAAGAAATCGAAGGCAAAACAATTGATATTCTTATGTCAAATCCTATATCAAGAAAACAAATAGTTTTTGAAAAATTCGTTGGTCTAATTCCAATGTCTCTTATAATTAATTTTGGAACTATGCTTGCTGTTATGGGAATAACTGTTGTTATTGGAGAAGAACTAAACTTTGGTAATTTGTTTTTAACACATGTAGCATCAATTCCATATTTTCTTGCAATCCTAGGAATCGCGATATTGATTTCTGTTATAATCAATGAAAAAATGAAGGCAAGTATAACATTTATAGCAATACTCATGGGAATGTATGTGCTTGAAACAATTTCTAAAACAGTTCCTGATTATGAATTAATAGGAATTGTTTCAATAACTCACTATTTTATACCATATAACACTCTAAAATTTGGAGATTTTAATGTATCATCAGCCCTTATCTTGATATGTATTACAACTGTATGTTTGGTTGTATCACTTATATATTTTGAACATAAGGATATAGAGGTTTAAAATTAGCAAAGCTTAATTATTTCTTTTTTATCTATTTTTTAATACTAACGGTAAAAGGGCATTGTTTTTGCCTTTTCCAGCCCATAAAACCAGGAAATGGTAGACAATTTTGGAGGAAAAAAATTGAAAAATCTACCATTTTGGTTTCCAAAAAAAGAAAACGTTTTTTGGTTTTTTTTGTTTATTTTAATATTTTTATTTTCGCTTGATTTTTGGAGTTGGGAGAAATCCAAACCATTTATTTTTGGACTTCCATTGTGGATGTATTATTTTCTTATTTTAACACTGCTTACATCAGCTGTTTTTTATATTTTTTCAAAATTTTACTGGAGGATTGATGAGTGATATTTATTGGTTTAGTAGTTTTTTATTTTTTAATTCTTTTATTACTTGGAATTTATGCACATAAAAAAACAAAAAAAACTCCAGAAGATTACTTTCTTGCAAATAGGACTTTTGGGCCAATTATTTTATTTTTTACACTAGCTGCAACTAATTTTTCTGCATTCACATTTTTAGGTTTTGCCGGTAAAGCATATTCAAGTGGTTTTGGACAATACGGAATAATGGGTTTTGGAACAGCTATTATGGCAATTATGTTTTATGTAATTGGTAGAAAGGTCTGGAAACTTGGAAAAGAAAAAGGGTATATTACTCCACCTGAGCTTATTGGCAATAGATTCAATAGTATGAGTCTTCGCTTGCTTTTTATGTTTGTTATGGTAATTTTTACAATTCCATATCTTGCAACGCAGGCAATAGGTGCAGGGATGCTTATACAGTATATGACTGATGTAAGTTGGCAAATTGGTGCAATAATTACTATGATAATTATTATGGTTTATGTTTTATCTGGTGGAATGAGGGGATCTGGCTGGACTGATGTTTTGCAGGGTTTAATTATGATTATTGCAATGACTCTTGCAATTGTTTTTGTAGCTAGTTCTCTTGGTGGATTTGAAGCAGCAAATATGGCTGCATATCAAGCTAAACCAGAATTATTCTCTCGTCCAGGAGGTGGTGATTACTTCATTCCACAGATTTGGTTTTCGTTTATGCTATTATGGATTTTTGCAGATCCTATGTTTCCTCAAATATTTTCAAGATTTTACACTGCAAAAAATGAAAAATCTTTAAAAATTTCTATGATTCTTTATCCAATTGTTGTATCATTCTTATTTTTATTCCCGGTATTAATTGGTGTTTGGGCTCACGGAACAAGTATTGAAATCGTAAGTGGTTCTGAAGATATGGTTCTTCCAATAATGGTAGCTACCTATGCGCCTTCTTTTATATTTGCCTTTGTTATGGTAGGAGCACTTGCTGCCCTAATGAGTACTGCTGATTCACAACTTCTTTCACTTTCCACAATGATATCTAGAGATATACCAATAAAAAAGAAACAGGGTTCTGAAATATTATTTGGTAAAATTGTTATTGTAATTCTAACATTTTTTGCTATATTATTTGTTATTGGAGGATACGATCCTCAAGTAGGAATTATGGGAACTCTTGTTTCAACAACATTTTCAGGGCTTGCTGTTTTATGCCCAACGACAATTGCTGCACTTTACTGGAATAAAGCAACAAAATACGGATGTATTTCAAGTATAATTTTTGGTGAAATCTCAATTTTCTTGTTTCAATTTGGAATATTACCTGATTATGGATTTTTATCAGCGATATGGGGTGTACTTATTTCAATTGTATCTCTTGTTTTAATAAGTTTAATTACTACTGCAAAATAGTTATCAGGATATTTCTTTGAGCGAATTTTTTTCCCTTCCAAATTTATTATATTAAAACCTGCTTGATTTATATCTTTTTGAAATTCTCTTTTACTGTAAAGATGATAAAACCTTGAAATATTTAGCCCATGTTGTCGCCAGTAGATATTGATATCTCCAAATTCATTACGACCAAAATGGGAAAGCATTTTTATTAAGAAATGTTGACGATATTTATCCTGCCATCTTGACCAAACACTAATGATTGCTTTTCCATTTGGTTTTAATATTCTCTTTATTTCCTTTAAGGATTTAATACGACGATATCTTTCAGAAATATTGTGTAATGTAGCAATATATAATACAGCATCAATACTATTATTTCTAATGGGAATATCTACTGCATCTGAGTGGATTAGTTCGACATTAATCAAATTATTTTTATAAACCTTTTTTTTAACAATTCTAAGTAATTCTGTAGAGACATCCAATCCAATCACTTTTGAACAATGGTTTGCACATGGTATTATATGTCTTCCATTTCCACAGCCAACGTCAAGAACAACACTTTTTTTTGGTAAACTGTTTATAAATTCAATACATTCCTTCCAAGGTTTACGTCTTGTTGAATCAAAGCTTTTTGCAATAGCATCCCAAGTTTCTTCTGATAATTTAGTATGAATATTTGTCATCTGCATTTTCTACATATTTTTCTAGTTTTTATTTTTATCACTATAGAAGACTTTTTATATATTAAAATATACTATTATTTTTAATAAAAATGAGTAAGAAAAAAATTGCTTTAATTTTGCTTTCGATTATTATTTTATCTGCCTTTACTGGATGTACTTTACTTGATAATAATGACTCAGTAGGTTCTAATGTTACAAATAAACCAGATTCAGATAATGATGGTGTTGTTGATGAAATAGACGATTTCCCCTATGATCCCTCTGCAAGTATCGATTCAGATGATGATGGTTACCCTGATAGATGGAATCCAGGGAAAGATAGAACGGATAGTACAAGTAATCCACCTTTGGAGTTAGATGAGTTTCCGAATGATCCAGATGAATGGAAAGATTCAGATGGTGATAGAGTAGGTGATAACAGTGATAAATTCCCAAATAATCCTAATGAATGGAGTGATACTGATGAAGATGGGATTGGTGATAATTCAGATATAAATCCATTTGTAGATCTATCTTTTGAAATCAAGCTGAAGAGGTTTTCAGTAACCTCAAGAGTTGATATTCTAAGATGGGCTCAAGTATTTTTTGAAATAAAAATTGATGGAATAAGCTTCAAAAAGATTGATAATAATGGTAAACGATGGAATGTACGGTTAAACAAGATAAAGACGATACAACATGATACAATTACTTATGATATACCTGATGACACTACTAATCCTTATACAAACATTGAGATAATTATGTACGACTATGATCTTATCGGAAAGAACGATGTAATCGATATCAGCTCTGAAAGTGGTCAGAAAACACTAATTTTAAAGGTTAACAAAAGGGAAAACACAATTGATGGAACCGGATTTATAGAGGGAAGTAAGGGAAAATTATGGTATGATATTACACTTTCAGAAGAAAAATCATCAACTGATGAATACATAAGTAGAGTCTATAAGTGGTTTTTTAATGACAATTATTGGAAACTTGAAATGGATATACAAACTGAAATATATGAAAAATATGCAAATGCTAATATTGACAGGTCACCTCAAGATTCACCATTTCCAAATGATGCAATGGCTGCATTTGTAACATCAAATCAAAAGGTAGTAATTGATTTTTCAAAAGAGTTAAAATCACTTGCAGATAGTAAAAGATATAACATGATTACAACTGCAAATTTTATTCTTAGATTTGTTCAGGTAAATGTAAGGTATGCATTAGATAATGAGACTCAGGGTTGTATTGAATATTGGAAGTTTCCAGTTGAAACATTAGTAGATAAAGAAGGAGATTGTGAGGATTCTGCTATTCTTTTTGCTTCAATTATGGATTCTCTGGGTTATGATGTTGTGTTATTGTTTTATAAAATTAAAGATAAAAATTCAGGGCATTTAGCTGTAGGTATAAATTTACAGGGTGATCATGGAAAGTACGTTGAGGATGATGGTAAAAAATATTATTACTGTGAAACTACAACCTCTCAGTTTGATATAGGTCAATTACCTGCTGAAATAAAAGGAGAACCAAAATTAATAATCCATTTATAGATTTTTTATTCAACAAATATTGCTGGTCTTAAGGGAATTGCAAAACGAATTTTGTTTCCGGGATCATAAATATTCTTATCTTCTGCATTAAAGATTTCAATTTCACAAGAAAATACTTCTTTTAGATAATTTTTTGATTTATTCAAGTAATCATATTCGTTTATATTAATCGTATATCTTTTTTTATCATTATCATTTAGTTTCATAATTTCACCGGGAAGTTTATTTACAAATTGAGTAACTTGTTTAGCAACTGCCTTCATTTTAGGATTACTCATTATTTGTTTCATGATTACTCCAACATTTAGTTTATTTTCACCTGTAAGTTCTATAGCTTTTCTATAAATATCTTGCTTCCATGTTGGAGATGTATAAATACATATTTTTTTAGGTTTTATTTTTGTAACCTTCAGAATTTCTGATATATCATCTGTAACTTTTGATATAAGATATTCACCTACTTCTTCTTTTTCAAAGATTTCTTTTTCATTATATATTGGATAATTTTCATTTGAAACAAATGTATTGTTTCCTTTATGCCAGATTTCTTCTGAAAGATGAGGAGTAACTGGAGTCATTAAAATTGTCAAGCTTTGTATAAATTTTTTGAGAATTTTTTTGTTACTTCCTCCTCTTTTAATGTACCATTGAATGTTTTTTTGGCATTCAAAGAAGATTTCATTGGCTGCAATTCTTAAATCAAAATTTTCAAAGGCATCTATTGTCTTTTTTATTGTTCTTTGCAATGTACTACTTAGCCAGTTATCAATGTTTTTATCTTCTTTATCTTTAAATTTATCTATTTGATTTATTATTTTATAAATGCTTGCCAGTCTGTTTTTATATTTGGTTACTGCTTCTGAATCCCATTCAATATCCACAAAAGGCGATCCAATATGAGCATAATACAGTCTCATAGCATCAACTCCATAGGTTGTTGCCGCCTCATTTATGTGCTCAACGCCGCCTTTTGATTTGCTAATTTTTTCTTTTCCTTTTTGAGTAACCCACCAATGAACGAAAATACCTTGAGGTCTGTTTTCTTTTAGCATTACTGCCACATGATTCATTAAAAAAACAGGGAAATGAACTGTTTTATGTTCTTTTCCACCAAGGTTGATATCTACTGGATACCAATAATCAAAATCATCTTTTATTTGTTCCCAAACAGGATTCTTGCATTTTCCATTTCCAAGAAAAACATAATTAAAAAATTCGTTGTCCATTTCATTTGATTTTATCTTATTTTCATTTACATATTTTGAAATAATATAATATGCTGGATAAAGAGTTGAATCAGATATTGGTTCTATTATCCAGCCCTTTTTAAATGGGAAATCTGTACCTAGCCATGAACCTTTTCTAATACATGCCCTATCATCAAACCAGTCTAAAACGCCGGGTAGTTCATCCTTGTAATCTTGTGGAAATATGTTCATGTAGGATACATGGTTTTTTGATTCATCTGTCAATTTTTCGTCACTATATTTTATAAACCATTGGTCAGGTATCTGTTTTATTACTACCTTTCCACCACATCTACAGATTACTTCTTCTGAAAATTCTCTCATAACAACTGCTTGATTATTTTCAATCAATTCGTTTTTCACTGCATCCTTTATATCAGATATTTTTATTCCAGCATATATTCCGCATTTTTCGTTTAGATAACCAGTATGGAACTCTTTTTTGTATACTTCTTCTGTTGCAAGGTCTAATTTTTCTGTTTCGGTTTGACTTTTTATTTCAAACCTGTCACATACCTCTTTTGCTGGATTTGTTCCAAATCCTTTCACATCAATTATTGTGATTGGTTCAATATCTGTTTTTGATTCTACAAGAGCAATCCAATCATAAGGAGCATGTGCTGGAACTGACATTACTACTCCTGTTGCAACGTTTGGATCTGCAAAAGGACCAGAAAGTATGGGTATCTCTCGATCTACTATTGGTACAATACATGTTTTCCCAATCAATTCTTTACCCGAAATTGTTTCATTAAGAGGTTTTACATCTTTAATTTGATGGGATAGTTTTTCTAATGCCTCTTTAGATAGAATCCATATTTCACCATCTATTTCTGCTTTAACGTGAACTATATTTGGGTTAATCCACATATTTGTTACTCCAAATATAGTTTCAGGTCTGAGAGTTGCAGCAGGTAGAATTGTTCCGTCTTTCATTTTAAATTTAATAGTTGTGAATTCAAGTATTTCTGCTGATCCACCTTTTAATATATCTGTTTCTGATTTGTCTACTGCAACCGGTCCACAATTTGGACAAAAGGGAGCAAAATGAGGTTTTTGAATTAGTAGGTTCTTTTCTTTTAGCTTATAAAACTGCCATTGAATAAATTTTTTATAACCATCTGAAATAGTACTCATTATTCTTGAGTAATCTATTAAAAAACCAAATTTTTTCCAATAATCCTCAACATAAACATTTCCAAAATATTTTACAACTTCTGCTGGGTCAGAAAGTTTCTTAATTATTTCATTTGATACTCCATAGTTCTTAAGGTCTCTTATTGTAGTAGGATCTTTTCTTTCTACCTTTTTTGCAAAACCAATAGATGGAATTCCTGAGGCATGAAAACCTGCAGGAAACAATACATCAAAACCTGACATTCTTTTGTATCTAGCAATAATATCACAATAAGTAAAACCTCTCATGTGTCCAACATGAAGGTAACCTGATACACCAGGGTAAGCGAAATGTATGAAAAATTTTTTTAATTTTTCTTTTTTTGACTCATATATTTTTTCATCAAACCATTGTTTTTGCCATTTCTGTTCAATTTTTATATAATCGTATATTTTAGATTCCATATTAATTATCCTTTGGGAAATGAAGAATGCTTTATTTAATGGTTTTCTACTATACATCTCTATAAAAAATATTCTATTCAGTAGTTTCACTTGTTTCGGATTCTTCAGGTTCTTCTTCCTCTTTTTTTCTTTTAGGAATTATTCTTTTCATCTTACTAAGTACAGTTTTTATTTTTTCAAATTTTGATTTTTTTTCAGATTCCTCAGATTCCTTTTTATCTTTTTTTCTAAAACTTAACTTTATTTTTGGCCTTGGTTTAGGCTTTTTTAAATCAATATTTTCAAGTTTTCCTTCTTCGTTAATTCTTAATCTAAAAGTTGTTGGGGTAATTGGTTTTTCAATTATTTCTGGAATTTCCCTATGTACTTTTTTACCAAATCTAGTTTTAAATTTTTTAAATTTTTCAAATAATTTGGATTTTTTTTCTTCAACTTCCTTAAAAAATACTAACTCAGGTTTAATTTCCTCAAATGTTTCATATTCTAGATTAGTTGGTACTTTTTCAACAATTGGTTCTTTTGGTTCAAATTCCCCATATTTTTTTTCAAACTCTTTGATTTCTTCTAGCATCTTTAGTATTTCTTCATGCGTTTTTGTAATTGAAGTGTTATCTAATTGATTTAAATCTGATTCATCCATCTTATTATCACACTAAATTTATCCCTATCCTCACAACATTTTATCATCTATTATATATAAAGAGGTTATGGTTATATTCTTAAAATAAGTATATAAAAAAAATTGAACATATTATATGATATTTTTAATTTTATTTAAACATTGTTCAAATTAAACAAACATAATTTGATATATTTTTAATATATTAATTTTAATCGTGGTAGAATGAATAGGAAAATTATAGGTTTTTTTATATGTTTCCTGTTTTTAACTACAGGAATAGTATCGGCAGCTGATACTGTAGACTCAAATAATGAAAAAAATACTCAAGAAAGTCGTGGTAATAGATTATTTGTTTTTGGAAGGATGGAGCAAATTGATTATGCAGGTAATTCAATAGACTTTGTGGTAATTTCTTTTGTCTTAATTAAGGATGGAAAAGAAATTAATAGATTAAATGATGGTGAAACAATAAGACTATATGCACCAATGATTGGATTACTTATAAACAAAATAGTAATTGGATTTTTCTCAGATTGGGAAATACTTGAGTAATCTTTTTTTTTATTTTTTGATAAAAAAATATTTTGAAAAAATCATTTTTATCTGGTCTTTTTATTATTTATTTCTCTTAAAGGTATATAAGCTAGTAAAGCTGCAATATAGATCCAAACAATAATACCTGGTAACCATGGAGCACTATCATAAAAAGCAAGGTTTATACCCGCAACAACTAAAATTGCAATAATTACACCTGTTAGTGCCTCACCTGCTACAAGACCTGCCGTAAAAAGTAAACCTGTTCTAATAGCCTTTTCTTTTGGTTTAATATCTGTTTTTTTAATCGCAAGCTCCCAATCACTTACCTCTTCCGCCTCAGCAGATCCAAATTTCTTTTTAAATTGCCTATCTGTTAGATAACGAATAACTCCACCAGAGAAAATTGGAATAGATAAAGTAAATGGTAGATAAATTCCAATTGCAACAGGTAAAACTGGTAAATCAATTAATATTAAAACTAGAGCTAAAATCATTCCAGCTAATACAAAAGGCCAGAGCATTTCTCCACCGAGTACTCCTCTTACAACTCCAGCCATAAGACCTGCTTGAGGTGCAACAAGCTTTGTACTGCCTATTTTGAAAGCCTTATGTAATAAACCAATTACAATACCAACTACTCCAGAAATTGCTAAGACTCCAAATGTCATTGAAATCTGCAGATTCCTAGGAGTCGCACCGAGCATCTGTCCACATGCCATAGACTGTAGAAGATCTCCAGAAATCGAACCTCCCACAGCTATTACTGCGGATATGAATATAACTATCGCCATTCCCCCAGCACCTGTTACACCAAAACCAAGCATAATCAGGCTAACAATTAATAGAACTGCAACTGTGACACCAGATATCGGCATGTTTGATGAGCCGACAAGACCTGTAAGATATCCTGCAAGGGCACTTGCAATAAATGCAAAAAATATCGTAATAATTGCCATTATAAGAGATACACCAAACATATTTGATAGCCATAAATATAAGAAAAATACAGGAATTGTCATAAGAACTATAAAGACAAATATTAGTTTAAATGAAACATCTTTATCTGTTCTTTTTTTGCTTTTTACTTGCCCTCCTCTTATACCAATTATTGCCTCTTTAATACTACCAACAAGATTCATCCGTATCGCCCAAATTGCCCAGAGACCTCCGACAAGCATTGTGCCAACACCAATAAATCTAACTTGATTTGCCCAAATGGTATAAAATCCACCAAGCTCAACACCTAACTCTGTAAATTCAGGTGCTGGTACCGGTAGGCCATTTGCCAAAGCAACAATAGGAGCAATAATTACCCAACCTAATAATCCACCAACAAGAACGTAAGAAGCAATTCTTGTTCCAATTATCCATCCTACTCCGAGAAGAGCAGGTGATATTGTGATACCACCATATAACCAACCATCATTAACATTATCTCCGATTTTATATTTACCAATACTAGAAATATGTTCTATTGTTCCTCTGAATATGTTAAGGGCTAGTTCACAGAATTTAAAAAGGCCAGCAACTAATGCCCCCACTCCCAACCAAATTCCACTAACACCACTCATCTTCTTACTATGAGCTGTTTCACCACCAACAGTTGTGGTGAGAACTGCTGCTACTGCAACTCCTTCTGGAAATGGTAGATCAGTTTGAACAACAAGCGCTCTTCTTAGAGGAACCATCCAAAGAACGCCTAAAAGCCCTCCTAGTAAAGCAATTAAGGTTGTTTCTAAATAATTTATTTCGGTCCATACTCCAAGTAAAACCAGCGCAGGAATCGTAAAAATTACTCCCGCTGCAATACATTCCCCAGCAGAGGCTCCCATAGTAGCAAGATTAACTTCTAGAATTGTACCCTTAAACGGCCTTAAAAGTGCAAGAGCCATTACTGCTCCAGGAATAATTGCTGAAACTGTCATTCCTGCATATAAACCAAGATAAGCGTTTGCAGCACCAAGAATAATTGCTAAAAAGATACCTATCAAAATTGCTTTAAAAGTAAGTTCAGGTATTATTTTTTCTGCAGGAATAAAAGATTTAAAGTCTTCGCGGTTATTCATTATTAATAATATATAATCTGCATTATTATATTAAATTTCCTAATTAAATTATTAAGATTAATTTTAATTAATATATTATTGCAGGTTATTATTAAATATGTTTAAATTGTTAATGCAGAGTCGTTATTAAATTTATTTTTTATCGTAATTAAAAGTCCTATGATACCAATAACTCCAATCAAAAGTATATTGCGTATTATAAGTAATATTCTTAGAATACAAGTAGGTCCATATGGATTGTCTCTAATTATAAGATTTTCCTCAGTTTGCTTTTGAAAAACTTCTTTTAATTCCAAACGTTCTTTAACTGAACTAGATTCAGCTACAGATGTAGATGGTAATAGCATTATAGTACAAATTACTAAAATACATGCAATTAATATTTTATTTTTCATCTTATATTTTCACCTCCCCCGTCTGTTCATCATAAGTAATAATACTTTGATGATTTGGCACCTGACGGCGTACCATTATCAAATACTAAATAGTTTATTACCTATATTTAAATTTTGTATAATAATAAGAAAATCTGCAAATATAAAACGACGATACAGTAAAAGTATTAATAATAGTAATTTAATTTAATCCAGAAAAAAATGTATGAAGGGATGGGAAAATGACTAAAAATCATTTTGATAATTCCGAAAAAAAATTGAAAGAAGAAACAGAAGAACTTAGTGAAAAACTAAAAAAAACTGAACAAGAGTTAATCGAACTTAAGGGAACTCTTGAAAAAAAAGTTATTGAAAGAACAGTTGATGTAAATAAATTACTAAAGGATAAAATAAGATTTATTGATAATTTAAGTCATGATCTGGGAACACCATTAACTCCAATAATTACACTACTTCCAATCATAAAAAATGAATTATCTGATTTAAAATTAAAGGAAATGATTGATACATGTCTTAGAAATGCTGAATATATTAAAAGAGTTGTACATAATGCCAGAGAACTTGCTGAAATTGGTTCAACAGATTTGCTATTGAAAAAAGAAAACCTTCTTGAGATTATAAATGAGATGAATAAAAAATATGAGGATATTTTTAGAAGTTACAATATTGAAATTGAAAATAGAATAAACCCTGATGTTTTTATTAAGACAGAGAAAAACCGGTTAATGCAGATATTTGATCATATTACATCAAATGCAATAAATAGTATGATAGATAATGGAGGTAAAATTATATTTGAGTCAAAATCAATAAATAAAAATGGAGATTCATTTGTTCAGGTGTCAATAAGAGATACAGGAGTAGGTTTAACAAGAGATCAAATAGATCATATTTTTAATGAGTTTTACAAAACTGATGATTCAAGGCATAAACTAGATTCCACTGGTCTTGGTCTTACAATTTGCAAGACTATAATTGAAAAACATGGTGGAAAAATATGGGCAGATAGTCATGGAAAAGGAACCGGAGCGACAATTTATTTTACTGTTCCATCTGATAAGGTTGTTTATACTAGGAGCTTTTTTTAGAAAGAAAGAGTTTATATAATAGGTTTTTATTCCTGCCTTCTGGGGAGAGGTTAATTATGCTTGAATACCAGGAGAGATATACTAATAAGAATAGATTTGGTAAATTAGAATTAGTAGATAAAGAAATATTTTATATTTCATTTAATACTCGAGATACCTAAATTAATATACAAAATAATTAACAGATTTTTTTATAACGAAATAATTCCTGAAAACAAATTTTGAATCCAACCAAAGACATCAAAGTAATCAAGACCCATTAGAATTATAAAAAATACAACAACAACTAATAGTATTTTTATTGCAAATTTAATGAGTTTCCAAACAATAATTATAGCTATAATTCCTATAAGAAAAAATGCCCATAAAGGAAGGGTAATTCCCCAAATTTCAAGTCCAACAAACATAAATCAATATCAGATATCAATATTATAACAATTTTGAATTATTAAAAATAGTTTCAATGATACTGCAAATACAATAAAAAACCCCTTAATATATACCCTTTTTGTGAACATAAATCTGGAATTTATAAAACCTAATACTATTGAAAGTAGAGAATATCAAATTAATATTGCAAAATCTGCTTCTAAGAGTAATACTCTTGTTGTTCTTCCAACAGGTTTAGGTAAAACTATTGTAGCATTAATTATAATTGCAAAAGAGTTGAAAAAAGAAAAAAACAAGATACTTTTTTTAGCACCAACAAAACCACTTGTAATTCAACATTCACAATTTCTAAAGCAATTTCTTGACATAAATAATGAATCGATTGTTGTTTTTACAGGTGAAATACAACCTGAGAAGCGAAAAAAAATGTGGGAGGACAGTAGAATTATTGTATCTACACCTCAGGTAATAGAAAATGATCTTTTATCAAGAAGATTTGATTTAAAAGATGTTTCATTTATTATATTTGATGAATGTCATCATGCTGTGGGTGAATATTCATATGTTTTTGTTTCTAATATATATCAAAAACAAAGAGAGGATGGTTTAGTTCTGGCAATGACTGCATCACCTGGAAATGATATAAACAAAATCTTTGAAGTTTGTAAAAATCTAAATATAAATAATATTGAGATACGTACTAAATTTGATAGGGATGTAAGACCATATGTACATGATTTAAAAATTACTTGGAAAGAAATAGCATTACCTGAAGAGTTTTCTCATACAATTCAACTACTTAGAAAGGCATTATCTGAAAGATTAAAAGTGTTAAAAAATCTAGATTTTATTGAAAGCTCATCTGTTTCCTTAATAAATAAGACAAAGCTTTTAGAAGCGCAAAAAAGAATACAAATGGAAATTAAGTCCAGAGTAAAACCTCCAAAAATATTGTTTAAAGCAGCTTCTACTCAAAGTGAAGCAATGAAGATACATTATGCACTCGAATTACTACAAACTCAAGGAGTAAATGCTTTTAGAAACTATTTTCAAAGGATGGGTAAAGAGGCAACTTCAAAAGACAGTAGTAAAGCTTCAAGATCTATTATGTCAGATGGTAATATTCTAGATGCAATCGCATATGCAAAATCCTTAGAAATTGAACATCCTAAGGTTAAAGAAATTTCAAAAATTGTGGAATATCAACTCAAAATAAAACCAAATTCAAAAATTATTATTTTCACACATTATAGAGATACATCACAGCATATATACAATGTTTTACAAGATGTTAATAATGCTAAACCTGCTAGATTTATTGGTCAGACTATTAAAGAAGGTGATAAAGGTCTTACTCAAAAAGAGCAATCTAGAATTATTGAAAAATTCAAAGAAGAAGAGTATAATGTTTTAATTGCAACATCAGTTGCCGAGGAAGGCCTAGATATTCCTTCTACTGATCTTGTTGTTTTTTATGAGCCGATTCCTTCAGAAATAAGAGTTATTCAAAGAAGAGGACGTACTGCAAGAAAAATGGCAGGAAAGGTTATAATATTGATTACAAAAGGTACACCAGATGAAGGATACTATTGGGCATCTAAAAGAAAAGAAAAGCGTATGATATCTGAACTTGAGTTTATTAGATCTAAACTCAATAAAAAATTTGAGGATTCTAAAACATTTTTTATTAGAGAAATTGAACCAAAGAAAAATCAAAAAACATTGATAGATTATGAAAAAAAGGAAAATAAAGTAAAAATAATTGTAGATCACAGAGAGTATAGGTCAAATGTTGTTAGAAATCTTACTATAAAAGGTACATCTATTGAACCTCAACAACTAGACATAGGGGACTATATTTTATCATCAAGAATTGGAGTGGAAAGAAAAAAGGTTGATGATTTTTTAGAATCTCTTATCGGCGGTAAACTTTTCAAACAGATTGCACAATTAAGGGATGCATATTCCAGACCAATTATGATAATTGAAGGTGATGATTTATATACACAACGAAATATAAATCATAATGCAATTTTTGGAAGCTTAGCATCTATATCTGTAGATTATGGAGTGTCTGTACTTTCAACAAAAAATGCCCTTGAAACAGCAGATCTACTGAATGTCATTGCAAAAAGAGAACAAAGAGAAGATAAAAAAGCTGTTGCTGTTAGAGGTGAAAAGACACAGATGTCCCTAAGAGAAAGGCAACAATTTATAATTGAAGGCTTACCAAATGTTTCTGCTGTAATTGCAAAAAGACTGCTTTCACATTTTGGAAGTATAAAAGATATTATAAATGCAACTGAAGAGGAGTTATTACAAGTAAAAGGGGTTGGAAAGAGTATTGCATCAGATATAATTAAACTTTTAAATTCAAATTATCTTGAAGATTAATTCTTCCCAAATATTTTTATTTTAATCCCGTATACACTGCTAGAAAAAGCAAATGGTGACAACCATGCCTGCAGATGATAAGATTGCACAGGTTTGCGATGGATTAAATATGCTTCATGAAGATAATTCTATTCCAAGAAACATAAGAAGAGGAGCAGAAGAGATTAAGAATTCTTTACTTAATGAATCTGATCCTTTAGATGTCAGAGTTGCTTCTGCTACTTCTAGACTTGATGAACTAGCAAATGATCCAAATATTCCGCTTCATGGAAGAACTCTTATTTGGAATATTATGAGTCGATTAGAAGAAATAATCTAAGATTTTCTTTATTCATTCAAACAAAAAATATAAATAAAATATGAACAAATTTAATTTGAGGAGGTTTAAATATTTATGATTAGAATTGGGCAAGCAGGTATTCCTTTATCATGCAAAGGCAGAACAAACAAGGATGGATTAGTTTATACAAAGCAAATACTTGATTTAAATGCAATGGAAGTTCAGTTTGTTCGCGGTCTTTATATAATGGAGGATGAGGAAGCTTTATTTATGGGCGAATTTTCTAAAGAAAATGATATAGAACTACATGTTCATGCTCCTTATTACATAAATCTAGCAGGAACTGGTGAGGAATTAAACCTAAGTATTGATAAGATAGTATCTTCTGCAAGACTTGCAGATAAGATGGGGGCAAAAACAGTTGTCACTCACCCAGGATATTATGGTGAAGATAGTGAAAAAAAAACCATGAAAAAAATTATAAAAAATGTAAAAAAAATTATAAATCAATTTAAAAAGGAAAAACTCAAAGTAAAACTAGGCATTGAAACGATGGGTAAAAAAAAGGTTTTTGGAAGCCTTGAAGAAATAATTGAAATTTGCAATAATGTAAAAGGTGTAATTCCAGTTATTGGACTTGGCCACATTCATGCAAGAACAAATGGTGGTCTTAAAAAACGAGAAAATTTTGAGGAAATATTTCAGCAACTCAAACCTTTAAGATTGAAACATTATTTAATTCATGTCACGGGTGTATTATATGAGGATGGTAATGAGTATTACCATATCCCAATAAAAAAGGGTGATATGCCTCTTATGCCCTTTATTGATATTATTTTTGATAATAATTACAATGTTACTTTTATCTCAGAAAGCCCTCTATTAGAGCATGATGCAGTATATATAAGGTTGCAGGTTGAAAAAGCAATTATGAAAAGAACTGGTAAAGAAGAGGCAGATTATAGGGATCTTTCGGAGATTTTATGACCGAAAAAGATATATTTATAGGATCAATAAAATATATTCAACGAAAGATAAAAGATATATTGGAAAAGGTATCTCAAGAAGATATTAATGATTTTATTGACCTATTTTTTAATTCAAATAGGATTTTTGTTTATGGTGCAGGACGCTCAGGACTAGTGGCAAAAGCATTTGCAATTAGACTTGTCCATCTTGGGTTTCAAACCTTTGTAATTGGTGAAACAATTACAGCACCAGTGCAAAAAGGGGATCTTGTAATTATAATATCTGGATCTGGCGAAACAATTCCTGCTGTAATGACTGCAGAAATTGCAAATAACCTAGGTGCCTATGTTGTTTCTATTACAGCAAAAAAGAGATCTGAGATTGCAAAATTTGCAAACATTTCATTATTTATATCTTCCTATTGTAAAGAGGAAGAAAGAAGGAGATATGCTCCACTTGGTACTCTTTTTGAAGCTAGTGTTTGGATTTTACTTGATGGAATTGTTGCATATCTTTTAGATAGTAAAAAAGAAACAGAAGAATTTATGAGAAGCAGACATGCAACCTTGGAGCAGTAAATTAATCAGGAATAGATTTTTTTCATAATAATTAAGGAAATACTACAAGTTATTCCAAATGCATTTGCAACAATTACTGCAAGTGCCTTTAAAAAAATCCCATAAATTAGCCATAGAGTCATCCCAATTGCTAAAACTCCAGGCATATAATAAGAAATATCCATTAGACTTTTTGTCTTGTACCCTCTGTATAATTGGGGTAGGTAACCCATAGAGGTCACAGCCCCAGCAATTAATCCTAGAATTTCAACAGAAGGAAAATTCATAATAATTATTGTTTATTCTAAACATAATATTAAGGCTTTCCAAAAATGCAAATTTAGTTAAATATTAAAAATTATTATTTGAGAAAGTTTTTTTATAAGGATAATAATGCATGTCTCAAATAAGGGCCCGTGGGGTAGCTTGGCATCCTTCTACCTTGGGGTGGTAGTAACCCGAGTTCAAATCTCGGCGGGCCCACTCTTGGGCTTTCCTGATTTTCCATTCGAAACAGGGATTTTTTGCCTTTATTTTGATCTAAATGTACTTGCCTCTGACTAAGAATTGGCAATTAAAGGTATATTTTAACCAATCTAATAGATAAAGTCTAAATAATTTCCTAGCTGATGACTTTGTTAGCTAAAAATAATAATTGTGACAAAACATTTTGTAGGTATTTGAGAGATACTCCAAATAGAATATTTCTATAAAAGTAAAAAAAAGGAAGAGAAGGATTTTTAGTTTATAGAAATCCAAGTAGTTGACGTATTAGTGGGAATGCATTTGGGAATCGTTCCAAAATTCTTGCAAATAATGGATAATTTACTGCCCTGTTTCTAGGAGTCATAACATATACATCAATATTACATAAATCACTAGGATCATCTGAATTTATAATAGTTATCTCTCCAGTAAATTCTGTTTCTGAATCAGTTGGTGCAGTAAAAGATATTTCCACTGTAACCGCCCCAGCTTCAGGAGTCAAACCAGTTCCACTAGCAGGAGTAAAAGTCCAATCAGTTCCCCACTCAGGATACTCAGAAACCTCCCAATTAAGCTCAGAACCTGGATCACCATCATTAGCAACAGTAAAACTACCAATAACAGTAGATCCTGGAGCAATACCTTCCTGTCTAATTTCACCGGTACATTTTAGAGCAGGTGATATAAATTCTTCAAGAGACATATCGTCATAATATATGGGCCCTGCGCTGTTAGCAAACAAATCGGCCGCTCCTATATTTGGGTCTCCTCCACCAGTTACTCCGTCTTTCCAGCTCTTTTCGACTAATAGATCTCCTCCGTAATAGATCTTTTGAACATCATCATCAATATTTATATCTATACGAATTTCAATCCATTCACCTGTAATTAGAGGTAATTCATTACCATCATTATCAGAGTGTACAACATTAGTAGCACTATTGAATCTTAACTGAGTCGACCAGCTATTATCACCACCATCACTGTATCTATTAAGTAACATAAATCCTGTTTCACCTACATGATCTTCTGGGATATATTGCCAAGCTATATATCTCCATTTACCAGATGTATAACCTATATATTCGTGGACTAAATCAGATGTATCCTCAATCTCAACTGAATGTGGAGAACTTAAAGAATATGTATCTGACACATATGCACCAAATGTTGGATCATTATCCCAACCTTTCCATTCCCCATCATCTGGTGTACCATCAAGATATTGTCCAAGAGTATAGCTATTAAAATCGTCAGACCAGCTCCTATCTAAGGGTAAAACATCCTTTCTCATAGATATACTGCTAACACTAGCGCCAAAAGCTGCTACAACAAATAGGATCATTGATCCTATCGATAACAATTTTAATAAAATATTTTTATTCATTCTTTAAATTTCACCTCCCTTATGAAATAATTATTAATTTGTAGTATTAAAATTTTTGGATATAATAATAAAACAAAAGTAAAGATTTATATTTTAAAAGTTTAAAACATTATAAAAACAAGCTTTTTTAAAACGTTCCTGTAGACTTTTTTTCAACCCCTAACAAAGGTTCGGAAAATACTAACCCTTGAGAAATATAAATCATTTTATCAAGTAAAAATTAATGACAGTAATCTTTCCAGTAAAGGGAAAAGGGATAAAAACCAATGGAAAATAGGATTATTAGAAATCTTGTATCTTGGCACATTGACTTCTAGTATAGCCCAACAACTTTCTAATCCTTAGATATCTTTGGCTTTTACTTTTAATATACTGATTTCAAATTTCAAATAATATTAAATAAATTTTATCATTTTATTGAGCAGTTTAATAATAATACGAAATATCTTCAAAGATTATATATAAACCAGGTCGAGGACTCCAATTTATATTATCACTTACTCCATAAAATACTTTTCCTGAATATAATGGAATCCAGACTACATCCTCTGTAGCTATTGAAAAAATATCTTGTATCAACTCTTTTCTAATATAAGGATCAAATGTATAACAAATTATATCATAAAGTCTATCAACTTCTGAATTGGAATAATTTCCATAATTCCAGATTCCAATATTTTCTTGCATATCAGATGTATGAAGTAACAACTCTATGGTACCTTCAGCATTAAGTGGAGTAAAACCAGTTAAATAAAAAGACGTATTTTTAACATATAATTTTGAATAATATTCAAAATCTGGTAAAGGATTTAACTTAACAGTAATATTTAGATAAGATAGCTGATTTGCTATTTCACTGCAAATATCAATAGATTTTTTTGAATCAACACAGTCTAGTTCAACAGTAAACCCATCTGTATAACCTGCATCCTTCATTAACTGAGTTGCTTTTTCTTTATCATAGGGCAACCTTTCAATATCAGGATTATATCCAAATATAAATTGAGTAACAAATTGAGATGCAGGTACTAGAGCTGAAGTATTCGAAATATTTTCTAAAAGAGTGTTTATATTAATAGCATGATACATTGCTTTTCTAACTCTCATATCAGATAAAGGATTTTTTGATCCCATAAAACCATAGCTATCATTAACTCTAAAATCAAAACCTAAGTATGTAACACCAAGATATTGCACTGATTTTACAATCAAACCTTTAGTATTTTCTATTTCATCAACATACTCAAAAGGAATTGAAGCTATATCTAATAGACCTTCAATAAGACCATCTCTCAGTTCTTCACTATCCCCCATAAATATTACATTTACTCTTTTTATATCAGGTAAACCTCTCCAATATTCATCAAATCTTTCAAGAATTATATGATTGTCTGGTTCATACTCAACTAATTTATATGGACCAGTACCTATAGGCCATGTTTCATTTGTCTCTAAAATCTCATTTATGTATTTTTTTGAAAGAATATTAACGCTTAATAAATCATATAATAACAAAGGATTTGGCTCATTTGTTTTCATTTCAATAGTATAGTTATCAATTATTTTGATATCTGATAAAGAAGAAAGCGTTCCATTATAATATGAAAAATTATCCTTTAAAAAATTTATAGTAAAATCGACATCATGAGCAGTAAAATTATAACCATTATGAAATTTTACACCTTTTCTTAGAAAAAATTTCCATGTAACATTATCTGGATTATTCCAATTCTCTGCGAGAGCAGGAATTATACCCCGAGTTTTTTGATCGAGTTCAATCAAAGGATTAAAAAAATTTTGATTAAGAGAACAAGAGGTAGTATCTCTTATCATCCAAGGATAAAAACCAGAAAGATCATAAGCTGAACCTATGTAAATTTCATTATCAATATCTTTTCCATCTTTTTCTCCGTTTTGTATACAACCTGATAAAAATACTATTTGTAAAACAAAAATGAACAGAATCAAATATTTGATTAAATGATCTAACTTAATAATGGACAATATTAATCATAAAAATGAAACGAGTGATTTATTAAATAACTTGTGATTACTTAGCAATTCTAAATGGATATTTTAAGCTTATAGATTATATTTAAACGTATTAGAAAATAAAAATTAAAAACTATATTATTAAAGCAACATTTTTTTTTATGAAATCGAAAACAATATAACGCTATAATTGTATACCAATAATCGGTGATGAGGATGCAGAAAACCTTGTTTGATTTCCTTGATGAAAACGAAGATATTGATGATATCCAAGAGAAAATCATTAATGCATAAAACAGATGTTATGTAGTTAATTTTTATAACTATAGCTTTGGTATTTTATTTTTATAAAGGCGCCAAATTCCTATTGTAAATAATATCCCAAAAATAATTATACAAGCAATAGCAATAAACTGTAATGCTGGATCGTGAACAATTGCATATATTGTTTGTGATAGACTAGATGCTTCAGCTCCTAATGGTTCTGTCCCCTCAAAAAACTCAGTTCCATTTGTTAAAGATTTTCCTTCTAAAGATATCCATTCAATTTTAGAATCAGTTATTGCATTACCAAAGGCTCCTTTTAAATCAATATTTGTATTTAATGTTCTTGATAAGTCTGATACTGTCAGGTTCTGTAAGGGTACATGAGCAATTGGTGCTTTTAAAAAACTTGGGTCTGCCAATTGAATAATTGAATCTGAATCTTCTGCTGCAAGTAGTGTCATCTGTCCAGTATCAACAAATGGTTTACCCATAGCCACAATTTTTCCTTTAATAAAGTGAAATAAAAATATTATACCAAAAAATAATGAAATAAAGGTTGTTGTAAATAATACTACAATCCTTGAATTTTCTGGATGTAATAAGCCCTCTCCTTTCCATGTTAGCTTATAATAAACCCATTTATGTCCTTCTCTTTCTTTCTTTTTTACAAGACCTGCTTCAGTTAGTTTAGCTAAATGTTCATGAAGGGTTGCTTTATTTAGCTTTGTTGCTTCACTTATATCTTTTAAACCAAGTTTATTTCCATCCAAAGCTCTTAATATATCTAGTCTAGTATCTGACGCAAGAGCCTTAAACGTATTCATATCCAATGTAATTTTTGGCATTTATATAATATACTTAATCTAATATTATTTAAAAAACATTTGTTTTTGTTCGGAAATTTCCGAACAATATATAAAAGATAGCTATTAGATAATAATATTTTTAAAAATTTTTTTTATAAAATTATAAGATTTCATAATCCTTAGGTTTTTCAATATTAGGATAGTTAATAAAAAATTTTGAACTCTCTAGTTAAGCTATATAAAAATATAAATTACTATTTGCTATACTTATTTTGTATGAACAAAAATGAATTAATACAATTGCTAAAAGAATGTGGAGCAATAAAGTTTGGAAAATTTGTTTTAACATCTGGTGCTGTTAGTAATTACTATATAGATATTAAAAAAGCTAGTACAAATCCTAGAGTTTTAAAGAAAATTGCAGCTGAAATGAAAATGTATACAGAAGGATATGAAATTCTTGCAGGTATGGAACTTGGAGCTGTTCCATTGGTTGTAGCATTATCACTTGAAACAAATATTCCTTATGTAATTATTAGGAAAGAAAAAAGAGAACATGGTACTAGTAAACAAATTGAAGGAGAGGAAATTAAAGATAAAAGAGTATTGCTAATTGAAGATGTTACCACAAGTGGTGGATCTGTTGTTAAATCAATAAATGCTATAAGAGATAATAAAGGGAAAGTAGACAAAGTTTTAGTAGTTGTTGATCGGGAGAGTGGTGCTGAAGAAAAGCTTCAAAGTCTCGATGTTAATTTTATCTCGCTTTTATCAGTTAGTGAGATTTTAAAAAAATAGTGTTAATTAAATAGTTGAAGTGTATTTGAAAAAATTCTGGGAGGTTTATTTATTTGAAAGTATTAGTAGTTGGTGGTGGAGCAAGAGAACATGCTATATGTGATACAGTACACCTTTCTAAAAATATTGAGCTTTATTCTATTATGAGCAATTTAAATCCAGGCATTAAAAAATTATCAAAAGATTTTTTACAAGAAAAAGAAACAAATATTGATCAAATTCTTGATTATGCAAAAATAAAAGATATTGATTTGGTTCTAGTTGGCCCAGAGGCACCCCTTGAAGTTGGAATAGTAAACTGGTTAAATAAGTCAGGTATAAATGCTTGTTCACCTACAAAGGAAGCAGCACGAATTGAAACAGACAAGGAATGGATGAGAAATCTTTTAAAAAAATATAATATCCCCGGCCAACTAAAATGTAAAACTTTTACAGATATTGAAAAAGCAAGAAAATTTATTGAAAGTTTAGATGATGAAGTAGCATTAAAACCAATTGGTCTTACAGGTGGTAAAGGGGTTCGTGTCTCAGGTGATCATTTTAATGGTATTGAAGAAGCGCTTTCATATATAAAAGAGGTAATTTATAAAAAAATTGGTGGAGCAGCAAAGGTTTTAATTGAAGAGAAAGCTGTTGGGGAGGAATTTACCTTACAAGCTTTTTCAGATGGAAATACAATACTACCTCTTCCAGCAGTTCAGGATCACAAAAGACTTCTTGCTGAGGACCAAGGTCCTAACACTGGTGGAATGGGCTCTTATTCCTGTGATAATGGACTTTTACCATTTTTATCAAAAAGTGATTATGAAGAAGGCGCAGCAATTCTTCAAAAAATTGTAGAATCCTTAAATAAAGAAGGATGCCCATATATTGGGCCAATATATGGTCAGTTTATGTTAACAGTTAATGGTCCAAAAATAATTGAAATAAATGCCCGGTTTGGCGATCCTGAGGCAATGAACGTTCTGCCTCTATTGGAAACTGATTTTGTTGATTTATGTAAAGCTATGGTTGATGGAAATCTTAATACAAAAAAACTCAAATTAAAAAAGAAATCAACTGTTTGTAAGTATGTTGTACCTGAAGGTTATGGTTATAAAAGCATGGTTGGTGAAAAAATTTTTGTCAATGAAGAAAAAATAAAATCTACTGGATCAATGCTATTTTATGCTTCAGTAAACAAAGATAATGAGATTGTTAAAACTACCTCGTCTCGCTCTTTAGCAGTAGTTGGAATATCTAACACATTAAACAATGCTGAGAATATCTGTGAAGAAGCTTTAAAGCACATTAAAGGAGATCATATATTCATAAGACATGATATTGGTACTCCTTCTCTTATAAATAGGCGTATTGAGCACATGGTACAACTTCGTGGAATGTAGATATGAAGGAAGAAATATTTGTTTATTTCATTGGAACTGCTGGTTCTGGGAAATCAACACTAACATATAATTTTCAACAATGGATGAACCTTAGAGGCCTTGATGCAATAACTGTAAATCTTGATCCTGGAGCAGAAAACCTGCCATATGACCCTGATGTTGACATTCGTGATTGGATATCATTAAAGGAAGTAATGGACTCCTATGGGCTAGGACCAAATGGGGCACAGATTGCCTGTGCAGATATGCTTGCTTTAAATACATCAGATATTAAAAAAAGTATAGAGTCGTTTAAAACAGATTACGTTTTAATGGATACACCTGGCCAATTAGAGCTATTTGTATTTAGAGAAGCAGGAAAATTCATAATAAAATTCCTAAATCCAAATAGATCAATTATTGCTTATCTTTTAGATCCTTCACTTGCAAAGACAGCATCTGGTTTTGTATCTCAGATTCTATTATCAATTAGCACAAATTTTAGATTAGGGCTATCCCAAATAAATATTCTAAGTAAATCTGACACGCTTATAAATCAAGAATTAGATCAAATAAAGAGTTGGTCTGATAATACAGAACAATTATCTGAAGCAATTAATAGTGAAGAGGCATCTATATATCGTGAAATAAGCGAAAAAATACTTCATTTAATATCTGAATTTGAAAGCCAAGGTATACTATTTCCCACAGGAAAATTAGATTTTATGGGTATTGAAGATATCTATACTCAAATCCAATTGCAATTTGAAGGCGGAGAAGATCTAATGAAAGATTAATTATTAATCCTTACGTTATTTACTATCAAAATATCTTTTTTTACTATCTCTAGTCCACCTTGAAATCTGAAAGCAATAATTTTTCCTTTTACAAATTCATTGTTCTTACATATAATAATAGGAGCAACAAATCTTCCTGAAGAGCCAAATTTAAGTCTTGGTATATGATATGGAGTAATAAATAAAGTCCATGCCCTTACAGGGTCATTATTAATATCTAATAAACTTATTTTAAAAATTTGCGCTTCATTTACAATATCAGGTGCATTTATAACAAGCTGTTTATCAGTTTTTATAATATTTAAAAGATTAATTCTACCATTTCCCTGTGTATTAACATTATATCCAAGATCTAATGCTGATGTTTTCAATAATTGTTTTACATTAGTTGGATCAAATTTTGAATTAGCCTGTAATATCAAGGCTACAGCACCAGCAATATGAGGAGTAGACATTGATGTTCCACTATAAACTTCATAACCCCCTTTATTTTTTGTACTTTTGATGCTAACACCAGGGGCGACAACATCAGGCTTTTCCATATAATCTCCGTTCCATTCGACTGGCCCTCTTGAGCTTGAAGATGCAATTATATCATTTTTATTTGTGGAACCAACACATATTCCCAGCCGAGCACATCCAGGTGAAGTAATTGTACTTGGACCCGGCCCTAGATTTCCAGCAGCAACAACAACAGTGACACCGGCTTTCACAACATTATCAAGTACCTGACATAAACTATCATCAGGATTTCCAGGTTCTTTTGTTCCAAAACTCAAAGAAACAATGTCCACCTTATCAGAATAATCTCCATCGTTATTTGGATCTAGTGCTCTCATCATTGCATCATAATAGGTTGAAAAATTCCCCTCGCCGTCTTTTTTTAGTATCTTGAAAGAATAAAACTTTGCATCTGGTGCAACACCAACATATTGATAGTTTGATTCTATTCCTTTACCAACTGCAATACCAGTAACATGAGTTCCATGGCCATTATCATCCATCGGATCATCATCATTATTTACAAAATCATAGCTTCCCTCTGAGATATAATTATCCCTTAAATCAGGATGATTGTAATCAACTCCTGTATCAAGAAAGGCAATTGTTACTCCCTGTCCAGTTATATTTTTTCCAAAATCATCTTTTAAATTCCATACATAATCTGCATTTATTAATGGAACTGACACATCTAACGTTGCGTATATATTATAGGTAGGAAAAACGTTTTTAATTAAAGGATGATTTTTTAATTTAGCAATTATATCTGTTGAGACTTTTTTTATATAGATTCCATTGAACAACTCAAAAAATTCTCTTGTAAAAACTTCATTATATGATTTATACTTACCTGATAATTTTAAAATATCTTCCTTTATTGTTTTATGTATAGATATGAGTTTTTCTTTATATTCATTAATTTTTTGAGAAATAAAGTTAAATTTTTCATTCTCAGTTAAATTTAAAAACATGTTTTTTGTAATTAATCTTAATCTATTTATAAAACTAAATGTAGGTTCATCATTTAACTGGATAATATAATCATTAAAAATTGCTTTTTCTTTTTTATTTATAGTTTGAAAGGCAACAGAATTAAAATTAAAAATAATAGTTAAAAGTAGAAATACAAGTAATATAACAATTGTTTTTTTAAGTCTCATGATATCCTTTTATAAAAATATATTTTGTTAATTATTTATTAGTGTTATTTATCAAATCTTTCCACTTTTGGCTTTTTTGACAATAAAACTACTCTTGAGTCGGGGCGCTCCATTGTTAAATCGTAGCCTAAATTATCTGCAAGAGCCGTTCCAAAATCATGGACTTTTCTGTGTGAAGGCATATTTGAAATAGTCATTCTTTTTCTGGAATAACCAACAAAAACATAACCTTTAGGTTCAATAAATAATGGTGAAGCCTTATCGTCTAATCTAGAGTATTCTTCAATATATTTGGAATCCATATTCCAATTATTTACTAGTGTATGTCTAATTACAGTTCTTGTGTTTAAACATGGCAGTAATTCTAGTGTCTGATTTATCTTTTCCCAGCCCTCAGGTATTAATGGTGAGCATAATTTTTTATAGACTTCTTTGTTTGGAGCAACAACCGAAATATACAATTGTTTTGGTAAAGTATCAAGCCTTTCCAAGGCTTCTGGATTAGTACCATTTGTGACAAGAAATGTTGTAATTCCCCTTCTATGACATAACTCAAAGAATTCGCTAAGTTTGGGATATAATGTTGGTTCACCAGATAGTGAGCATGCAAGCATATTTGGTTTATTTGCTTCTATCCATTTCTTCTGATCGCATCGATCATCTCCTTTAAAACCCGTTATAAGTTTTTTTTGGATTTTAATAGATTCGTCTAAAATAAATTCTGGATCATCAATTTTTTTTAATTCTTTCTCAGTAAATCCTTGATGCCTCCAGCAAAACAAACACATTTGGTTGCATTGGGAGATAGAGGGTGTCATTTGTAAACATCGGTGAGATTTTATACCATAGAAGGTTTGCTTATAACATTCTCTTCCATAAAGTAAGCTCTGTCTCATCCAATGACAAAGTTTTACTCCAGAATGATTTCCCACTATTCCATATTGCTGTTTCTTAAGTATCTTCTGAAATTCTGTATTCATAATATTTCTTAATTGAGGATATGTTTAACTTTTATATTTATTATGTTATGATTCCATTAAATTTCTCTTATTTTTTGAAATATACTTTAAATTAAAATTTGTTTTAAATATAAAAAATTATTAATTTCAATAAAATATTTAGAGTATTATAAACAAAAGATAAAAAATTTATATGACAAACTAATTTATATAACAAAACATATATGCTTTTAAATTAAATACATATATAAAAAATGAATAATTGATTACCGGGGGAAGTAAATGATACATATCAAAAGTATAGGAAAAAAAATAATTCCGATACTAATCGTAACAATATTAGTATTAAGTATTTTATTACCATTAGGTCAAGCAGTAAATTTTGACTACATTGTAGGTTTTGAAAAAGGACCATCATACAAATCTGTAATACCTATAAAAAAGACGATTTTTGTAAATTTTGATGATGAAAAACTTATTGATGATTATTCATATCTTGCAGCGGTTCCAACCGCTGTTTTTAACAGTAATGGTAACCTATTTTCAAATCCTCTTTTATATTATCAAGATGAATATGAATATACTGAAGATAAAGAGCGGAGTTTGAATGCCTATCAGGGTTTAGATTATTTTATGCAGGATTGGAGCAGTTTTTGTAATAATAGATTTGATGAAGTCACCCTAATAAATGTGGAAAAAAATAAGATTGATCATTGGGGTAGCTCTAAAGTCTATACAACAATAAATGGAGATAATTCCTTTGATATTGCAAATGATTTAGCATTACATGACTGGAGCTATTCAAATGATGCAGTTATTGCTATAATTGAGGAGGAATTTGAGAAACCAGACGAAATATTTAATGGGAAAGTAAGTGGAACAATTCCTAGATATAAGACTGACCATAAGACCTTGAAACTAGAAAGACCTATAATTGGAATAGGTGCAACCTATGAAGATTTTGAAATAAATGATAAAAATTATAAGTACATTATTACAAAAATGTCATGGAAGGATAAAGAGGATTATGATCTACAATTATATGATGATCAACTTGGGATGGTTCAAGTTGCAATGGGAAGTTATAATGATCCTTTCCCTTATACAGAGGTTGCTGCCTCATTTATTCATAATTATGGACAATGGGAGATAAGTATAAGTGCGGTTCCAAAAAAAGGAACTCCCGAAGATATGGGAAAAATGGAGTCTATGTTTTATGATTCAAAACTTGAGGACATAAGTTCATTATCTCTTTTTAAAAGTAATACAATGAATGTTGAAATTGACCTTTTTCCAGGAGCCGAGGTACAACTTATGGGGTCACCCTTTGGGTGTAGAGAAGCTGATCTAACCTTAAAATGGAATGATCCCGGTGTTAATCTTGGATTTACTGTGCTTGATCCAATTGGTAATGAAATTGCTTGTAGTGTCACAGAAGATGAACTTCTTGAAGGAAGGATTGTGGGAGATGAAACAAAAATCAAATTATCACTGGATATGCTTGGAGAATGTAGAGAGGGAGAAAACTATAAGGTTTGTGTTTTTGCATTAGAAGATATTGATATACCTGTTGATTTTACTCTTGAATACAATTGGATTCAGAATTTTTCAAAGTTAGAAGGAAATTGTTTGGCTTCGGCATCAAACGGTGCTGTTTTGGCAAGTTCTTTGAATTCTCCACTGTTGTATTCTAAACCATCTGGTCTATCAGATTCTACAAAAGATGTTCTTCTTAAGCTTGGAGTAGAAAATATATACATTGTAAATATAGGTAATTACCTATCAAATAATGCAAAGGAAAAAATAAAAGAAATTGGAGAAATTAAAGAAAATTTTATTGAACCAAAACAAGTTTATGATAAAATCCGTGAAATTACTGGGGAAAATGATATAATTTTCTCTACAATTGATCCATGGGATTATTGGTTCATTGATGAACGTGTACCAGCTGGTACATTCCCTGGTGCTCTTCATATTGGCCCTGCTGCATTGATAGCAGCACATCATGGTAGCCCTGTAATTCTTGTTGATATACATCCTAGATTATCACAAGCAATTACCTATCCAACGATATTTTGGCGTAAACAAGCAATAGTTCGTTATAATGAACCTTCCTCTGGAGGTATGCTTTTATCTGGCAGGAGAGCATATGAATTTCTCGAAGATTACGGATTTGGCAAAATTGAGGAAGGGCAATCTGAGAGTCAGGATCATGAGATAATTATTACAGTTGCTGGTCAATTTGAAATTGGCATTCCTTGGGACCGATCTTTTACAGGCGCCGCTTACCCAGGTCGTTTCTGGGCATCCCCTGTTGATTCAGCATATTCTATCTGTAGAAATGTTTTCTATCCTGCTATGATATTTGTAAATCCTGGTATGGAGAGTAATAAGCTTATCCAGGGAAGTTCTAGCAGAATAGAACATATATTAGGTCGTCTAAAAAATCCAAGAGGTGTTAATCTAGTTATCTACAAACCTATGGCTGAAGAACAATTCCAATATCCTGTTCTTCAAACATATAACACATATCAGTACAGGTTTAATGAAAAGGCAAGTGATCATTGGAATTTTCAATACACAAGAGCTGATGGTATAACACCTTATGAGGAACCTTCACCTGATTCTATTGATGACGGAGTAGTTCCAACAAAATCTGGTGCCTATTATCCTGATCAAAGTGAATCAGAGGTTATTCCATTCTATGCTGAAAAAGCCGGTTATAGCAATGTTTTTTCAACTAATTTTAAGTATTTGATAGAGAATCTCAATAGAGGTGTTCTAATTTGGGTTCTGAATAGTCATGGGGATTTCCATATGGGGGGAAATGTTGGGATGTGGAGTCCAGATAGCCCTTATGTTTATGAGGAGAATCCTTGGAGGGCATATGAACCAGTAATGTTTAAACTTGGGCATTTTCGCACATATCTTCATTGGTTGTTATACTATTATTATGAACTGCTAAAAGGAGGATTAAACATTGATATTCCATTACTTAAAACTCTTTCACAAATAAGACCAATAAAACTTCAGTTATTTCCGGAAGTTGGTTCAACAGATAATCCTGACGTAGCAGCAATTAATCCTCAACTTGTTTATATAAACAAGATTTGGAAACCGATCAGATCAATTATTCAAATGCATGATCTTTGGGCAACTCTTGGAGCAATAATATATAGAGATAGAATTCTTAGACCTTTAAAATCATTATCTCAAGGTCTTCCATTAATTAATTGGTATGAGGGCGATGGAAAGGTTACAGTATCTCCTCGAAGTGGTTCAATGTTAACTCAAACTCATTATACTGGAATTGACTTTGATGATGCTTTAGAAAATCTTCATTCAATGGGGGTAAACTCAATATCATGCCTACCTGCAACCACATATTTGCATCTGACCTGGTTGAGGCATGGCTCTGTGTATCAGATTATCGATCCATGGACAACAACAGATTGGGCTTCATCTTGGACTCAACTTATAATAAAGAGATATGCTCTAGGTGATACACTAGGGGAAGCATATGAGAAAGGTATGAGAGCTTGTGGTCCTGAACTACTTGTTGGTCAATGGTGGTGGGACATCTGGGAAAATGTTTGTTTGTTTGGTGATCCAAATCTTCATGTATACGTTCCTGGTACTGAATTTAGCGATGAAAACTATTGGGAAAAGCCAGAAATTTTAAGCTATGATGAAACTCTAAATCTAAATGGTCATATGCCATATGGTGTAAATAAATACCCTCATAAAAAAGAATTAATAACAAAAACACCCTATATTTTGATATTAGGAATAATTATAATAATTCTTTTAATTATTGCAATAGTGATATCAGTTAAACCTCAAAAAAAGAGAAAATAATTATATAAAAATATCTAGCGCAGCAAAAAAATCGATACATATATAAAATTTATAAATATTTTCTATATTATACATTATTATATTTAATAAATTTAGGGGGCATATAATTGTTTAAAAGTTTTTATAAATCAAACAAAAAAATTACAATATTAATCTCAATTTTTATGTTGACTTTGATATTTTTACCTTTAATTTCTGCAGATTATATTGAGAATGTATCAAGCTTTGATAAAGGACCATCCAACAAGCCAGTAGTAGCTTTAAAAAAGGCAACTCTTGTACAATTTGATGAAGAAAAACTTGTAGATGACTATGCTTATCTTGCTGCGGTTCCTACATCAGCATATAATTTTAATGGTAAAATATTTTCACATCCACTTTTATTTTATCAGGATGAGATTGAATATGAAGAAGAAAAAGAAAAATCACTGAATGCACGGCAAGGTTTGAATTATTTTATGGATGATTGGTTAGAATATTGTTATAACGAGCTTGATGAGTTAATCACTATTAATATTTTTGAAAATCATATTGAAACCGATTGGAAGGCAAAACAATATACTAAAATTAATAACGATGATATCTTTAAATTAGCTGGAGAAATCGCTTTAAATGAATGGGCATATTCTAAGGAGGCTGTTGTTGCAACTGTTCAACAGGAATATAATAAACCTGATGAAACTACGAATGGTAAGATTTTAGAATCTTTGAATCCATATAATATAAAAAGTGAAGAATTTAAGGTAGATTTACCTGACATTGGTACATCCGGTACTTGGACTTCTTTTGAAATTAGAGATGATCAATACAAATACATTTCTATGGAGCTATCATGGCCTTATAAAGTACTTGATTATGATCTACAATTGTATGACACACAGTTAGGGCAAGTAGACAATGCAATGAAAGATTATAAGGAGCATTTAATGGAAGGAACCAATGAAATAGTAGGTTCCTTTATCCATAATTATGGAACCTGGAGGATAAGTGTTACAGCAGTTCCTAAAAAAGGAATGATACCAACTGAAGAAGAAATTAATGGTAAATCAATTATCTCTACACAACTAAATCAAATTGCAAATACAATTAGTAAAAAAGCAGATGTAAATATAAAATTATACCCTGGTAAAATCATTAATATCCCTGCAACGCCTTTTGGATGTAGAGATATTGATTTTTCTTTGGAATGGAAAGACCCCTCAATAAGATTGGGTTTTACTGTAATTGATCCTGCTGGAACAGAAATTTGCTCAAGTCTTTCAGCAGATGAGGTAATATTTAAAGATAATGATAATAATGATGGCGAAGTGAATGTTCATGTGGAGTTACTTGGTGAAACAAGACAGAATGAAAACTATTCTGTGTGTATTTTTTCACTTGATAATCTCATAACTCCAATTGATTTTACCTTTGATTATAGTTGGAATCAAAAATTTTATAAAGAAGAAGCTGAAGGACTTTCTTCAGCAAGTAACGGTGCAGTACTGGCAAGTAAGTTAAACTCTCCCTTGCTATATACAAGTCCTAAAAAATTATCTGAAGAAACAAAGGAGGTACTTTATAAACTTGGAGTAAATAAAATTCATTTAGTAAATATTGGAAATCATATACAATCTGAAGTTAAAGAAAGTATTAAGGAAATCGCAGATATACAAGAATACAATGAACCAGGAGATATCTATGATGCAATTAAATATAATACTGAACAAAACGATGTTGTTTTTACAACAAGTGATCCCTGGAGCTATTGGTATATTGGAGAATTAAAACCAGCTGGTGAATTTTTAGGTGCTTTATTTATTGGTCCAGCTGCTTTTATTGCTGCTCATCATGAAACTCCTGTTGTTATTGTTGATCTGCATCCAAAACTATCTCAGGCAATAACATATCACACAAACTTCTGGACAAATCCAGATTTAGAACAGCATATTGATATTCCAAATTCAGGAAATATGGCATTGAGTAGCAGACAAGTTTACGATTTTCTTGAGGAATATAACCTCGGAAAATTAGAAGAAGGATTAGCAGAGTCACAAAAACAAGAAACAATAATAACAGTTGCTGGACAGTATGATATTGGCATACCTTGGGATAGATCTTTTACCGGTGCTGCTCTTAACGGCCGTTTCATGTTTTCACCAGTAGATACAGCTTACTGGATTTGCAGAAACATATTTTATCCAGCCCTAATCTATCAAAACCCTGGTGCTATAGAAGAAATAAAGCTAATCAATGGAAGTAGCAGCAAGGTTTCTCATTTACCTGGTGCTAGATTTAAACCACCAATAGGAGTTAATCTTGTTATTACTAAACCTTCTCAAGAAGAAGACTTCCAATATCCTATATTACAAACATATGCGGATTTTATACATAAATTCAATGAAAAAGCAAGTAAGCATTGGGATTTCATATATGAAAGAGCTGATGGACATATACCATATTATGAGTATTCACCTGATCCTATAGATGATGGAGTTGTGCCAGGAAAATCTGGTGCATATTATCCTGATTTATATGAGACTTATGTCATTCCTTTTTATTGTAAAAAGGCAAAATACAGCAATGTTTATTCATCCAATTTTCAAGCAACAATTGAAAATCTAAATCGTGGTGTTATACAATGGATGGTATGTTGCCACGGTGGGCATAAAGGAGGAGGTGTCATAGCTCTTTGGGATTCTACAAGTCCATATGTTTATGAAGAAAATCCATGGCGAGTTTATGAAACACCGTTATTATACCCTGGAAATTTAAGGGAGCTTGGTCGTTGGATTTTGTATTTGTTAAATGGTAAACAGCCATCGAAATTATCAAACGGATTAATAAGATTTCATTTATTTAGTCATATAGGTTCTACAGAAAATCCAGATGTATTACATATAAATCCACAGCTTAGAATAATAAACAAAATATTATATATGCTAGGTAGTCCTATTGATTTCTGGGGAGCAACAGGTGTAATGGTTTATAGAGATAGAATTCTTCATCCATTAAAAACTCTTAAAGAAGGTCTACCCTTTTTTAATATGTATAACGGTGATGGAAAGGTAATTATCTCACCAATAAGTGGATCAGAATATGTCAAGGATTGGAAATCTGGATATGACTTTGATGATGCTCTCGAAAATCTCCATTCCTGTGGAATAAATGCAATCTCATGTCTGCCAGCAGGAACATATCTGCATCTGACATGGATGAGACATGGTGCTACATATCAGATTATTGACCCCTGGACAACTACAGATTGGTCAGCCGTATGGCAACAGATGCTTATAAAAAGTTTTGCAATGGGAGATAGTGTTGGCCAAGCCTATGAAAAAGGTATGAGGGCTGTTGGTCCTGAATATACCGTTGGTCAGTTCTGGTGGGATCGTTATCAAAATGTTGAGTTATTCGGAGATCCTGATCTAAGAGTTTTAGTTCCAGGTACAGATTATAGCAGTAATAATAATTGGGATGTAAATGATGTATATCCATTAAACTATAATCAGGATTTATCCCTCAATGGCCATATGCCGTTTGGAGCAACCAGACATCCTCATGCAAGAACAGAAAAAACATTTATAGATAAACATATTTGGATAATTGGAATTATTGTACTGATTATAGTTTTGATAATTGTTATGTTATTGATTGGTAGAAAAAGAAAGTAAAAACCTTGATTTATATATAGATTTTATTTTCAAGTCCGTAAATCTTACAAAGATTAATTATATTTTTTTCTGCTTTAGAAATATATTTAGCATCTGGCATGTAATCTTTTTTATACAATTTTTTATATTTTTCTATTAAATTTGGATAAAATTCATTTAAAATGTTAAAAAAACATAATTTTTGATTACCCTTCAATTCTAAATATTTATATAAAATATATTTTGCGTTGTAATCCTTAGCTAATTTTATTATATCCTCAATTTCCTCTTCATTAATATGGGGAATTATTGGTAAAATTGCAATACCTGCATCTATACCTGCACAATTGAGTTTTTGTATTGTTTGCAATCTTTTTTTTGATGATGGAACGTTTTTTTCAAATATATTTAAAATCTTTTTATCCAAAGTAATCAAACTAATCGTTACTTTACAGTTTTTAATTTTAGACAGAATATCTATATCCCTTACTACCAAATTTGACTTGGTTAAAATGTGACAAGAAAAGTAATTTTCACCAATTATTTTTAACAAATTTCTAGTAATTTTATAGTATTCTTCTGCTCTTTGATAAGGGTCGTGAACTGACCCTACAATTATTGTCCCTTTTTCTAATTTTTTTAACTCCTTTTTTAGAATGTGTTCAGAATTTGTTTTTATATAAATAGTATCATCAAGTGAGGAATCGCAATAACGACAACCAAATTCACAATTTTGATATGGATCAATTATAAAGTTTCCACCAAAAAGCGTATCTTTTTTTGTAATTTTATTAATTAGTGTATCAATTTTTATTTGCTTATACAGCATTTCTACATTTCCTCAGGTGCAACGATTCCAAGAGTATTAAGTCCATTTTTAAGAACAATTCTTGTTGCATTTACTAGTGAAAGTCTTGCTTTTCTTAGATCAATATTTTTTTCTGGTAAAACTGGGCAATCTCTATAAAACTTATTAAATAGAGATGCAACCTCAAATAGAAAAATTGGGATGCTATGAGGTTTGCAACCTTCACATGCTTCTTGAATGGTTACTGGAAACTTAGCCAATTGTTTTATCAGATTTTCTTCACTTTCATGCTTTAATAAAGTGGGATCAACATTATTTATTTCATCTTTATTTTTTGATAGTATACTGCATGCTCTTGCATGTGAATATTGAATAAATGGTGATGCATTTCCTTCGAAGTTTAAAGCATCGTCCCATTTAAAAATCATGTCTTTTTCTGGTTGAACTTTTATTATATTATATCTTAATGCACCAATTCCAACAATCTCTGCAATTTTCTTCATTTTTTTATCTGAAAGTTCCTTTCCTCTTCTCTTTTTAACTTCTTTATATGCTAGATTTACACATTCGTCAATAAGTTCATCAACATATACAACCCTGGCGCGCCTAGTAGACATTTTACCACCAGGTAATGAAACAAATGAGTAGAAAATAACTTTAGGAATTTTTTTTGCTTTAAGTAATTTTAAAGCAATTTCCACTTGATTTGATTCAAGTTTATGATCTTCACCAAGAACATTTATCATTATATCTGCATTTTCTGCTTTCCATAAATGATAAGCTATATCTCTAGTTGCATACAATGTTGTACCATCTTTTCTTAAAAAGAAAAAATTTGTGTTCCTGCCTTTTATCCCAAATGGTTTCATATCTAAATAATAAGCACCTTCTTCCTCTTGGCAATATTTAGAATTTTTTAACTTTTTAACAACTAAATATGCGCTTTTATCTTTTAGAAAATTAGATTCAGGTACATAATTATCTATTGTAATATTTATACGTTTTAAACTTTCTTTAATACCTTTTAAAACAGGTCTATAGGCCTTATGAATAAGATCAATTGTTTTTTTATCTCCCTCTTCACCTTTTTTAACAATTTTACCGATTTGTTTAGAAATCTCTTCATCTTCTTTTAACAATTTACTTGCTAACTGGTAATATCCAACTGTTTTATGATCAGGTTTATCATATTTTGATTTAGGAATATTTTTTGAATCTAAGTTATTTATTCCCCACGCAAGAATTGCTACTTGTTTTCCCATATCATCAAGATAAAATTGTGATTCAACCTTATAACCAGCTGCTTTAAAAATTCTAACAATTGTATCTCCAATTATTGGATTTCTTGCTCTACCTACATGTAAGGGTCCATTTGGATTTGCAGAAGTATGTTCTACAATAACCTTCTGCTTCATTTTTTCCAGATAACCATAATTTTCTTTTTTTTCAGATATTAATTTAAAAACGGAATTTTTATATGTATCTTTTTCTAAGAAAAAATTTATGTATGAACCTTTCGCTTCAACTTTTTCAATCCATTTATTTTTTTTAAATTCATTTACAATAATCTTTGCAATCTCATTTGGTGGTTTCTTAAACGTGGAACAAAAATGAAAACAGGGAATAGCGATATCTCCTAAATTTGTTGGCGGGATTTCTAGTTTTATATCCCCTTTATACTCATATCTTAATAGTATTGATTTTAATTGAGATAGAATTTCATCTCTTGCTTTATAAAAGGTATAAATCATATAATGATGAAATTAAAACCTTATTTAAAGCATTTTGCAAAAATAAATACAGTCTATGATTTTGACCTCGTATTATTCTTAATTTAAATTTTAGGCAGTAATTTTAAAAAGATTTATATTATAAGACTATATAACAGGAGCTAGGTGAAAAGCAAATGGCTATAGGTTTTGTTCTTATAAGTGCAGCACCTGCACGAGAGCATGATGTTTACAATAAACTCTCCAAGGTCCCAGAAATTGTAGAATTACACCCACTTTTTGGAGAATATGACCTTATAGCTAAAATTCAAGCTGAGGACTTCGAAAAACTTGGTAAAATTGTCGTAGACCGAATCAGATCAATTGAGGGTGTAATAGACACAAAAACTTTAACTGGAACAAAATTTTGAGGAGGAAAAAATATGGATTTAGTAAATCAATTTTTAAGTATGCTGACACTGGTATTTGCAATCGCAAGTATTATAGCTGGAATATTTACCGCTTATTTTGGTTCTGGAAAAAGCAGAGCAGTAGGCGGGATTTTAATAATTATTGGTTTATTGGTGTTTGTCATATTCCTTTATGGTGCTAACCTTCTATCTGGATTTATGGGAACACCTGAAGGTGTCTTGAATTTCCAGGGGACTGTAGTACAAGGTGTTGTCGCGATTGTTGGTGCCGTTGTAGGAGCAGCAATTGCACTTGGTATATTCTTGTTAGCTATAATGAAGGCATAAAATTTCATAAATAATCACTTTTATTTATATTTCCCTTTTTCTGGGAAATTTTTTAATATTTTTAAAACCCTTTTTTTTAGTATATTTAAATTTAAAGGAGTTGTAGAGTGTTTTCTGGGTATTGTAGATGAGGAGAAAGATAGATGGGATGCAAAAAAAAATTTTGCCCTCAGAACTCTACAACTCCCATATAAAATTAACTATATAAATATTTAAATTTTTCGTTTTTATAATTTTAATATATATAAATATTGTGTTTTTTTATATAAAATTATCTTTTTTTAAAAATAAATTAGAATATCAAATTTTTGTTTTTTCCATTTATTTTTGTTAAATGTTAGATTTTAAATAGAATATAATTTGGTTATATTTGTAATGAGAATTCTTGTTAATAATTTATATCTTAATAGAAAAATATATAAACTATAATATAAATAATAAAGATTAAGGAAATAGATAGTTAAAGGGTAGAAAGTCAACACCCTCATTCAAGCATCCTCCAGGTTCATATTTCAAATTTTGGCTTTCTATCCTATTCCTTTATTTTTATAAATATTTCTAAAAAAATTTAAATCATATCTAAAAAATATTTATGAATTCTAATATCATCAGTAAGCTCAGGATGAAATGATAAAGCTAAAAGATTATTCTGTTTTGCCATAATAATCTTATTTTCTATTTTTGCAAGTACTTTACATTTCCCCCAAACATTCTCAATTACTGGTGCTCTTATAAAAACAGCATTGTATGGTTCTGAAAAACCGTTAATATAAATATTACATTCAAACGATTCCTTTTGTCTTCCAAATGCATTTCGTCTTACTTTCATATTCATTGCTGAAAATAATTTAACATCATATGTATTATCAACTATTTTACTTGCTAATAATACACAACCAGCGCATGTTCCCATGATAGGAAGGCTATTTTCATTTATTTTTTTTGATATCGATTCAAAAAGTCCTGATCTGTATAGAATATTTGAAATAGTAGTACTTTCACCACCAGGGATTACTAGACCATCTATTATATCGATCTGTGCAGTATCTTTTATAACTATTACATTACCTGGTATCTCAAGTTTTTCAAGAGTTTTTACCATTGAAGAAACATGTTCTGATATTGCGCCTTGAATGCCAGTAATACCTATTGTAAGCTTATTTACCATCCTCTCTCCTGTAGGAGTTGTTCTTTTGGTATGTTTTCTATTTCAATACCTGCCATTGCATCACCAAGATTTTTACTAATTTCAGCAATTATTTCTGGTTTGTTGTAATTCGCAACAGCTTCTACAATTGCCTTTGCTCTTTTAGAAGGATTTGCTGATTTAAATATTCCAGATCCAACAAAAACCCCATCACTTCCAAGTTGCATCATAATTGCAGCATCTGCTGGTGTTGCGATACCACCTGCAGCAAAGTTAACAACAGGTAGCCTATGATGAACCTTTTTTATATCTTCAAGTATCTTAAAAATTTCTTTTTTAACTGTCGAATAACTATAATCACCAAATATTGGTATTTTTTCATTAACCTTTTTGCCAGTTAAAATTTCAGTTGAATTTACATAACTTTTACAATACTCTTCACTAAGTTTTTTTAACTCATCACTCTTCATTGTTTCTACTTTTTTTATCATAGTAGATACCATTCTCTGATGTCTTATCGCCTCTATTATATTACCTGTTCCTGCCTCACCTTTTGTTCTAATCATAGATGCACCCTCCCAAATCCTTCTAATAGCCTCTCCAAGATTTCTGCATCCGCACACAAATGGAATAGTAAATTTACGTTTATCTATATGATAAAAGGGATCTGCTGGAGTAAGAACCTCTGACTCATCAATCATATCTACTCCAATTGATTCTAAGACCTGTGCCTCAACAAAATGGCCAATTCTTGCTTTAGCCATTACAGGGATGCTTACAGAGTCAATAATCTGTTTTATGACATAGGGGTCAGCCATTCTTGCTACACCACCATGAGAACGAATATCTGCAGGAACTCTTTCTAGAGCCATAACTGCAACAGCACCGCTATCTTCAGCAATATGAGCTTGTTCTGCATTTGTAACATCCATTATAACTCCGCCCTTCTGCATTTTAGCAAAACCTTTTTTAAGTTTCTCTGTTCCAAATTTTGGTTCAATAATATTTTGTTTTTTCATATCTTTGAACCCCCAATTAGTGATTCAAATCCAATATATAAAATTCATTATTAAGAGTATGGTTAGATATAAATATATTGTTTAACAAAAAAAAATAATTAATTTTATTTATGTAAGGACTCTACAACTTCTTTACCAAAAGAAGTAAGTCCATAAAGTCTGATATTTTTCTTACTGTTTTTTTCTTCAACAATATCTAAGCTTAGAAGAGATTCTTCTTCTTTATACCTTGTACCCATCCCTCTGATTGCACCTATAACATTAGTAGGTGTTGTTTTAACATTATAAGCAATTTCTGAGGTATAACTAAAACTAGGACTAATTTCAAAAAGATATTCTGCTATCTTTTTTCTAACATTACTTCTCCTTAGAGATCTAATAACAAGTGGCCTTTTTAATTCAGGAGCTATGAGTACATCATCTATGCTAGTCATCCCATCCATTTAATAAATGAATATTGCTTCTGATTTATAAATTGTTCTTTAATGTATATTTATCTGCATATCCATTTACTTATTCATCTGGATTTATAACTGTAAAAAATGAATTCTTCCAGATATTTAACCAAAATTTAAAATAGTCTAGAAAAATTCAATTTAATAAATGATCGAAGAATGTAATTTTAAATCAAAAATAAGACATCGTGATAAACCAGGATGTGATCTCACTCCTACTGATGTAATTTGTCCGGGAGAAGATAATTGCATACTTTTTCAAATATATCAGAACCTTGAAAATCAAAAAAATAGATTGAAAAATGAGCAGCTTACATATTAACTACATTATTCTTTCAATCATTTCTAAAATAAAACCGTCACTATCTATTGCATATCTAGCTATTCCAATTTTTTTTGCATAGTTCTTCATTTTTTTTACAGCTAAGAAACGCTCAAATGTAGATCCTTTCTGTAAAACTTCAAGCTCTAAAACACAATCAGCAATTCCTTCCATTTTTCTTTCAAATACCTCTCCATGAATTCCTCTGGTCATAATCATTATTATAACACCATTGTTTTGAAAGTTACTTATCTTTGCTGCGTGTATTGTTCTCAGTACTTCATCCTGAGAATATTGATTTAAAAAAAAATCAAGTGAATTTATTATTATTTTTTCATATTTTGATGATTTTATGCTGTTTGAAAGAATTGCTAGAAAATCCTCACCACCTTTAGATATTTGGGGGGTTCCTGATGATCCAATTTCTATTAATTCTTTAAGTTTTATTTTAGATCTCTGTTCGTAAACACTTACTCTTTTTTGTTCACCGCTTAATACTGATTTAGAATATTCAGTAGCTATATCAACAATTTTTAGAGTATCAGATTTCCATCCAAACCTATTCATTGTGTCAAGTATTTCCTCTTCTGTTTCTTCAGTTGTGAAGTATAAAACATTACCAATAGTTGCCAATTGCTTTGCAAGAATCTCAATACCACTGCCAGGACCTCCAAGTATAAGTATTGAAAAACCTTTTGGTGTACCTCCTTCTAGTAACGTATCAAGTTTTTCAATTCCTGTACTGATAAATTCCTCCTTAGTCATTTTTCGCACTTTACAATATCAAAATCAATTTAAATTTTTAATCTTTACTAATTAACTTAAATAAAAGAATCCCTTACTTTTAGAATCTTGTCATTTAAATAAATTAATCTAGTAAGATATTTATCTAGTTCTTCTTCTTCTATTGCTAGAGAGATGGTATGTATATTTTTTGTTCTAGTACGGTTTATTATATGATAGAAAAATTCAGTAACTATATCTGGATCATTATAAATTATTAGATTTGTTAGCGAGTCTATTACAAGATATTTTTTTGTCTTTTCATCGACTTCCTTAAAAATGTTAATTATTTCAAGTCCAATTTTTTCAAGCATGGTGGGACTTTCTACAAACATGCAGTTATCAATTGCTTTGTTTATTCCTGCAGCTCGTGAAATACAATCAACAAATTTTATATTTTTTGAATCCTTTAAAAAATCATATTGACTGATTATATTATCGCATGGTTTTGTTACAGTTACATAAACCCATGCCTCTTCTGGATTTGAATGAATACGTTCGAATAATGCTTGGATTAGATCAGGATAATTAGCAGCTGGCAGAATTATTCCAATTGATTGATTAATCTTAATCGCATTAGAAATTCTCTCTTTTAAACCATCAATTAAAACGTTTACCATTATTAGTCTCACTCTCTAGATTTCAGTAGCGGTGCTAATTCTACACCATTTTTTGTTGATATGCTCATAGCAGATTTTGTTCTACTGTGTGCTGCTCCTCTCATTTTTACTAATTGAAAAGTTCTTATTAAATCACCTTTACGTTCAATATCACCAAGAAACATTATACCATCTGATATAAACTCCTCTATTCCATACTGAGAATATTGAAATTTTCTGGGGGGAACCTCTGATGTTAATAATGTTGTACATTTCATGGCTGCAAGAGAAGACCCAAGCTTGAAAATAAAATCTCTAATCATCTCTGGAGTTTGAAGTCGATAACAAAGTGCGGTTATTGAATCAATTACTAATCTTTTAACATTTAATTCATCCGCAATATCTCTTAGAATGTCTAAAAGAGCGCTAGCATCTTCTACTGTATATTTTTCAGTGTCAAGACCTAATCTTTCACTAATAATTCTTAAATCTATTAGATTTACCATACCTGATTCGATGAGTTTTTTATCATAAAAATCAAATCCTTCCATATTCTTTGTTAATTTAAATAATGGTTCAGTTATTGTAAAAAATACACCTCTCTCACCTTGTTTGGCTCCATTTATTAGGAATTGCATACAAAGAGTGGTTTTACCTGATCCACTACTTCCAACAATTAGTACAGTACTACCTGTTGGAATCCCACCTCCTAACATAATATCTAATTCTTCTATTCCAGTATTACATAACTCATTTTTAGATAATTCAGTTACTGGCATGCATCTCTCCTCTTTTCAATACTTTCTTATGACATATACAATTATTGGATATAAAACTTAAGGTTTAAATTAGTTCAGGGAAAGTGCTTTTACTTCAAGTTTAAATCATACTATTATTAAAGAATAGATTTTTTTTAAAAAAAACCACTAGGAAGGCACATTATATATAATCTAAATGCTCAATACAAATTTTAAATTTACTATTTGGAGTAATATTTAGTTAGATTGAGAAACGACTGTGTTAATTTTACAATTTTTACTACAGAGGTTGATATGATGTAGATTCAAAATACTAATAAAATTAGACTAATGTTTTGAATAAATCATATATCAACTCTGAATAAAAAAATTTTAGATAGATAATAAAATGATAGATTGTTTTATGAGATACATAAATATTTTTTGGAGTTTTTAAATATACTGGAATTAAACCAAAATCTGAAGAATTGCATATGTTATCTACTTTAATGTAACCCTGAAATTCCGAATTTGTTTCATTTGGAGCAATAACTGATACCTCTACTGTTACTTGTCCATCCTCTGGAGTTAGATTTTCTCCATTTTCTGGGGTAAATTCCCATATTCCCCAAGTAATAGATGTAATATTAACAGTCCAATTTAATAATGAACCTTCATCCCCAATATTCTGAACTTGAAAACTTCCAAATACTGTTTCACCAGGTTCAACATTATTCCAAGAAAGACTTCCAGAACAATCTAAATTTGGGGTATCAGGTTGAGGTGGTTCTTCAGGTGGAATATAATCGATTTTAAACACATCATTCATGCTTGGCATTGGATATGGATTTACATACTCCCATATAATATCTTTTTCTGGAGTGACTTCAAAGAATTTTCCAGCTACCCCATCACATATAAGTGTATTTCCATCTTTAATTCGTAATGCATCTCCACAATAGTATGAATAAAAGCTATTTGGTGGATTAGCAATATAACTCCATGAATAGTCCTCTGGACCATAGGCAGAGCCTGATTCAAGGTAATACTCACCATTTGAATCTGCAGGAGGAGTAAATTCATCCACAGTAGAATATTGACCACTTGGACGGTTATTACCATTGTTAAATACAAGAATATTTCCTTCACCTGGATATCCTGGTTGTATCCATGAAGTACCATGTTGGGAGAATAATTTTTGATCACTAGCACTTCCCGCATCATATGCTCTTGGGTTTCCCCAACGATACAAGAGATCACCTCCTTTCCCACTGTCACCACCTGAATGACTAGCAGCCTCCTCAGTAGTTGTACTATGATCAATTACCCAGATTTCATTAAAATTATGAACACTAAGAAGAATTTGATCAAACTCAGAGTGATAATCAATTGAGTTTGTATGAAGCCAATCTGTATAGCTCATAAAAAAACTGCCAAAATTGATATCAACTAATTCTGGATGATCTCCAACAACACCATAATTTGATTTTGAAGGATCATAATCCTGAATTAAATGATCCCAAACATGCCACTCCCAAACGATATCTCCACTTGTTGGACCTGTTGGTTTAACTTCTATTATATGATCAGGCATAAGTCCTTGATTAGTAACAGTATTAGGGTTCCTACCTGCAGCAATAGCATCATTACGTGTTTTTGTTTCCCAGGCAATCATCAACACATTTCCATTGGGTAAGGGTTTAATATCATGATGACTAAGTTTTCCACCACTATTGTATCTAAAATCCCATACAACTGTATCATCCCATTGAACTTTTTGAATGCCACCACCTGATCCACCACCACTAACTACAGTTCTTATTGTACGCAGAATAGTTCCATCACCCAACCAATAAGTAGCTGCACCAGGTGTGTAAGAACTTGTCCATGTATGATTTATTGTACCAGTGTTATCAATTAAATAGGTAGTTGTTCCATAAAGTGGGGGAAACAGGATTTGCCCATTGATAGCTTTTTCTCCAAGTTCATCAAAAGAGGAAAGGATTTTTGAAAATGACACTTGGGAAAAGGAGGCCCCTATCATAATAAAAAGTATTAAAAAAATAATAATTTGATATTTATTATTATGTTTCATAGAAATCTATTGTTTAAATATCTAATAAGGTATAAATGTTTATTGGTAAATTAAATTTTATCTATTGGACTTTCAACAGGGTTGAATATGCATTTTATGATAACGAAGAGGAATATCTAAGAGCTATTGAAATATTGATTAGATTATGTAACAAATCCGAATATATATTTTTTAAATTAAGCATAAATCTATACATTAGTGTATGAAGAAAATTTTTATTTACTGGAGTTCCTAGATATACTGGAATCAAATTAAAATCTGATGAATTGTCCTTGTTATCAACTTTGATATAACCCTGAAATTCCGAATTCGTTTCATTTGGAGCAATAACTGATATTTGAACAGTCACTATTCCATCCTCAGGTGTTAAATTTTCTCCATATTCTGGACTAAATTCCCATATTCCCCAAGTGATAGACGAGGTATTAATTCTCCAATTTAATAATGAACCTTCATCCCCAATATTTTGAACTTGAAAACTTCCAAATACTTTAGAACCTGGTGTAATATTAGTCCATGAAAGACTACCTTCACAATTTAAATCAGGTTCATTCGGAGCTGGAGGTTCCTCAGGTGGAATATACTCAATTTTAAATATATCGTTTTGGTTTAGATTTGGATAGGGGTTGGTCCATTCCCATATCTTATTTTGATCTGGGGTTACTTCGAAAAGCACCCCATGTGTTCCGTAACAAATGAGAGTATTTCCATCCTTTAGTCGTTGTGCACCACCATAAACATGCGAATAGAAACTTGTAGGCGGATCAGCAGTATAACTCCATGTATAGTCATCAGGACCATAGGAAGAGCCTGATTCAAGATAATACTCACCATTGGAATCCACAGGAGGAGTAAATTCATCCACAGTAGAATATTGACCACCTGGACGATTATTGCCATTGTTAAATACAAGAATATTTCCTTCACCTAGATATCCAGGTTTTATCCATGAAGCATCATGTTGGAAGAATAATTTTTGATCACTATCTGTTCCGGCATCGTAAGATTCTGGATTACCCCAACGATATAATAAATCTCCTCCTTTCCCATATTTACCACCAGTATGACCAGCTGCTTCCTCAGTAGTTGTACTATGATCGATAACCCAGACCTCATCAAAATTATGAACATCAATAAGTATTTGATCAAACTCAGGGTGGTAATCAATTGCATTTGTATGAAGCCAATCATATGTAAAATAATCGCCAAAATTTATGTCAATTAATTCTGGATGATCTCCAACGACACCATAATTATCTTTATATGGATCAAAATCCTGAATAAGATGATCCCAAACATGCCATTCCCATACGATATCTCCACTTGATGGGCCAGTTTGTTTCACCTCAATAATTTTATCAGGTGTAAATGTATAACCCTGAATGGTATCTGGATCACGACCTGCAGCTATAGCCTGAGCACGAGTTATTGTTACCCAAACTATCATAAGTACATTTCCATTTGGTAAATACTCAATATCATGATGGCAGGTACATCCACTAACTGTATATCTAAAGTCCCAATCTGTTGTTCCGTCCCATAAAATTTTTTGAAAACCACTAGTAGAGAGTATCGGACGGACAATAGATCCATTATCTAACAAATAAGCCTCAGTAAAAGGGCGATAAGTGCTTGACCAAGTATGATTTATAGCGCCAGTGCTATTAATTAAATATGTTGTTGTACCGTAAAAGGGGGAAAACAAAATCTGTCCATCAAACGGTTCCTCCACATTTTTATAAATATAAGAGAGATTTTTAGATAAGGTAACTTTAGAAAAGAGGGCCCCTAACATTACAAATAAAATTAAGAAGATTAGAAATTTCGATTTCTCATTATGTTTCATAATTATCAAATGTTTTAATATTATATATACTATAAAGGTTTATTGACAGGTTTTTTTAAAACCCAAACTTCGCAATTTCATAGGGTTTAATACAAAAAATATCAATTTTTAAAATTCCCACATCTTCAAGAAAAAGTTGTGAAGTTACAATTTTAAAAAAGTTTAAAATGATATATCATAAAAATTTATATAAGTATCTAATATCTGTTGAAATATTGGTTAATTTATGTATAAATTTCACAATCTCTGTACTATTATCGATTAACAGATTTTATGCAGGAGAAGTAAGTTTGACTTCAAGTTTAAATCGCCTTTCTTCTTTTTAGAATCAGGATTCTGTCATTGTTTTGAAACATTTTAAAATTTTCATACCTGCTGTATTAATAACATTTTTTTGTTTTCTCCTCTTTTACTAAAAGTAACAAAATTGCGGATACAACAGTCAACCCAATTGAAAAATACAATGGTATTACGATGCTAATTTCGTCCCAGAGAATACCTGCAATGAGTGATGCGGGAAAGGCACACAGACCAATAATCATTTGAAATCCACCTAATCCGCTTGCTCTATATTCTACAGGGGCAAGTTCACAAACGAATGCTTTTTGCACAGTATCCATCCCCGCTCTATGCATACCATAGAGGACAAATACAATAAGAATTGCCAAATAACTATGAATAAAAATAAAACCAAGGCAAACCAATCCCCATAGAGCATAGGAGATAAACAATACTTTTTTTCTACCAATCCTATCAGAAAGCTTACCAAATGGTAAAGAAAAGAGTGCAGCAAAGATAGTAAATATCAAATATAGGACCGGCACAAAAATAACCTCAAAACCAAATTCTTTAGCATATATTAGTAAAAACGAATAACTGAAAGAACCAATAGCAAACAGAGTACTTAAGATAAGAAACAGTTTGAAATTTTTATCAAGATCTTTCAACTTAAGTCCTTTATAAATTTTTTTATCTGCTGATTTCCGTTCTTTTATTAAAATCAAAATAAGTAATGCTCCAATTGCTGATGGTATTGCTGCTAATAAAAATAATGTTCTATATCCAAGTAGTTGAAAGAATAAAATACAGATTATTATCCCACAGACAGCTCCAAAGTTATCAAAGGTTCTTAAAAATCCGAAATGTTTACCTCGATTTTGATTTGTGGATATATCAGCAATAATTGCATCTCTTGGTGCACCACGTATTTTTCCTCCTCTATCGAGAACTCTAAAAGGAATTACATGCTGCCAGACTGAAGACAATCCATAACCTATTCGTGACAATGAACCAAATAAATATCCAATCCAGACGAAAACCTTTCTTTTTCTAATTCTATCTGAAATATAGCCAGAGGCTGCCTGAGCAATTGACACTATTGCTTCCCCTAAACCATCGATTAATCCAAGAACAGCCATATTTGCGCCTAAAACAGTTGTCAGGAATAATGGCCAAATTGGATAAATTATATCTGAACCTAGATCATTTAAAAATGAGGCGGCAGCGAATGATCGTATGGTTTTTTTCCTATCTTTTTCGTCCATAAATATTACAATTTTTGAATAGTGAATTGGTATTAAAACATTAATTTACTGAGTTTTAGTTTTTAAATCTCTTTTTTTATCCACAAAAACAAAAGAGAATCAAATTTGATGTTTTTTCCTGTTGGAATCTTAAGGATGCAGGGGAAGGGATTTGAACCCTCGGACTCCTTCGAGACAGGATGTCTCATCGAACCCTTTTTTTATAAGATAAGATCTTAAGTCCTGCGCCGTTGGCCAGGCTTGGCTACCCCTGCAATTACTTTTTTAAGTGCGGGCGACGGGAATTGAACCCGTGCTGAGGGCTTGGAAGGCCCTAATCATAACCCCTAGATCACACCCGCGAAATCAGGAGTGAAATACACTCCGCATTTTTGTAATTTACTATAAGTAAAAAACAAAATGTTTAATTTAGATAATTTGATTGATTACTAGATAAAATTAAATATATTTGCTTTTAGGTAAGTTCATATAATAATTGGTTATCCTTAAATAAAAATTTAATCTTATTTTCACGTGATAACCAACCAATTGCAGAATATATTTCATCAATTCTTAGATTTATTAACTTTGTAATAGTAAGAATATCTGCTTGTCCTTGTGAATCAAGTATTCTCCAAATCTTTCCTGCATTTTCTCCAATCTCATTTGTTAAATTTGTATCTCCTAATCTATAGTTTTCCATTTCTTTAGATATTTTGTTTTCACGGGCAAGCCAACCAATACCAATAAAGAAATCATCAATTGATAATTTTGTATTTTTAATAATAGAGGATTGATTTAATGGACCATATACCTGAAGGGCATTCCAGATTTTACCTGCATTACTTCCAAAATCTGTCCAGGTTATATTAATATCAGTTTTAATTTTTTTGTTAACAATTTTTTTATTATATTTTTGTTTTTTTAATCTAGATTCTTCATATCTTTTTTCAATTGCAGCAATTTCTCTATCAATTTTTCTTTGTTCTGGATTTCCAGGTATTTCTTTAATAAGTTCCCATGCTGTTTTTTTGGACTTTTTATTGATATTGTTTTTTAAGTTTACCAATATATCACCTTGTTTTCTTTATTTATACTTCTCAATTATAAACCTATATTTTTTCATAATTTATATTTAAAATTTATCTGTTAAAACGTCGAATTGGAAAAATTATAACGTAATTAATTATTTATTAATTGGTTTAAGTGTAAAATAAAATGTGCTTCCCTTATCAAGGCCTTTACTTTCAGCCCAAATCTGTCCACCATGTTTTTCAACAATTTGTTTACATATTGATAGACCTAAACCACTTGAATCAAGATCATGTCTGGAAATATCAGTCTTAAAAAATTCTTCAAATATTTGTTCAAGTTGTTCATTCTTGATTCCAACACCATTATCTTCAACTGAAATTTTTACAAAATCCTTTTCTTTTTTAGCATCTACTGTTATCATACCTTTATCTATTGTATTTTTAATAGCGTTAGAAAGAAGGTTATTAAATAACTCATAAATATAGAGTTTATCAGCCTTTACAACTATATTATTATTTACCTTGTTTTTAATATTTATATTCTTCTTATTTAATATATTTTTTTGATTTTGAATACAGACCTCAATTTCTTTCCTTAGATTTATATCTGCTAGATTTAAAACTTCAGAAGAAGAATAAATTTTTTCAAATTTCAAAGTCTTTTCAACTAAATTTTTTAATGTATTAACTTTATGATTTAGTAATTTAATGTTTTCCCTTACCTTTGAATTTTTTTCTTTTTTTTCTAATATTGGAAGTAATGCAACCAATGGAGTTAAAGGCGTTCTTAAATCATGACTTAGATGGAAGATGAATTCATCTTTTTGCTGTAAAAGTTTTTCAACTTCAGCAGTTCGTTTCTTAACCTTTTGTTCCAAGACTTTATTAAATTTCTCTAGTTTTTCATGAGCTTCTTTTAGTTTTATATCAGATTTCTTACGCTCAGTAATATCTCTACATATTATTACGGTACCTTTAACTTTATTATTATCTTTAATACATCTAGTGCTAACCTCTACAAAGTGTTTTTTACCATTCTTATGCTTAAGTTCTAAATCAATTAATTCTATTGTTTCTCCTTTCATTATTGAATTTTTAAAAAGTTTAATCATTTTAGGTAATTGTTTTAAACCTAGAACACCAAGTTTAACAAAGTTATTACCAATTACTTCCTCCCGTTTGTAACCGCATAAATCCTCAACTCTATTATTAATATCAATAATCTTTCCATGTTTATCTAAATAGGCTATAGTGTCGTTTATATTTTCAAAAATTATTCTAAATCCTTCTTCACTTCTCTTTATATCTTCTTCAATTCGTTTACGGGCAGTTGTATCTCTAAATACACCAATTGATCCATAAACTTTCCCCTCATGATTTTTTAGTACACTCAAAGATAAATCCACATTAATAATTTCATTATTTTTTTTAAGCATCTTTGTTTCCATTTGATATTGCAGACCTTTTTGTCTAATATTTTCTAACCTTATTTTTTTCCATTCTTCAGGCGGATACAGAATTTTTACAGGTTTCATAAAAAGGTCATTTTTGTCTACACCTAGTAAATTTTCAGTAAATTTATTCCAAGAAATTATTCTTTCTTCATCATCTGTTAAAGTTATTGCAACAGCGGAATTTTCAAAAATAGTACGGTATCTTTCTTCAGATGTTTTCAATTTCCTTTCGGTTTCTTTTAATTTAGTTATATCTTTTATAATTCCGACTGATCCTACTATTCTACCTTCTTTTCCTTTTAAAACACATAAAGATAATTCGACATCAAAAATTTCCTTATTCTTATTAATCATTCTTGTTTCCATTCGATATTTTATTCCTTTTTGCCTTACATCTTCTGCTCTAATCTTCTGCCATTCTTCAGGAGGATATAGTGAACTTACCGATTTTAAATATAAATCACTTTGATTCATTTTAAAAAGTTCTTCAGTATATTTATTCCAAGAAATAATTCGCTCTTTATTGTCTACTAAAGTTATTGCTATGGCATAATTTTCAAAAATTGTTCTATATTTATCTTCAACACTTACAAAATCATCTTTCTTATTATTATTTTCAAAACCATTAATCATATGACTTGTTTCTTCAGATTTTTTTTCAATTATTCTATTTGGTAACCTTTGTTCTTCCAAGGCACTATTAATCATGTTGTATAACAATCCAAGTTTCTCTTCCTCCCTTAGTTCTTTTACTATCTCTGGTTCTTCCTTCATTGAAACAATCCTCAAGATAAACAAAAAATAACTTCAAGATTAAATTTATTCAAGTATTGTAGATTACCATACACTTTTATCCCATCTGTCCTAGTAATATAGTAAATAGGAATATATTTCTAATATAAAACGCCTTTGTTAAATTATACATTTTATCTTAAAAATTACTTAATTATTTAATTTTAAAAAGTAGGATTATTATTAAACTTTATTTCATTACTAAATATGTGAAAATTAAAGAAATTCAAACAAAATCAATTTTAAGAAAATATAAAAAAATTGATTCCTGGTTTATTTCAAAATATGCAATGAATTTGTACAGAGGTTGTTCTCATAACTGCGTTTATTGCGATGGACGCTCAGAAAAGTATAGAGTTGATGGAGAATTTGGGGAAGAAGTAATTGTTAAAATTAATGCTATTGATTTACTAAAAAAAGAATTAGATAAAATAAATAAAAATGATACAGTAAAAAATGGATACTTAATGATAGGAGGTGGTGTAGGAGATTCTTATCAACCTGTAGAAAAGAGGTTTAATCTAACCAGAAAGACCCTTGAACTGATATTTGAAAAAAACCTACCTATAAGTATTTTAACAAAATCTACACTTGTTAAAAGAGATATTGATATTATAAAAAAAATCAGCAAAAATAATAGAGTACTTATAAGCTTTAGTTTTTCTTCTGCAGATGATAAAATCAGCTCTATTTTTGAACCTGGTGTTCCACCCCCCACTGAAAGATTAAAAACAATTGAATATTTTAAAAATGAGGGGATTTCTTGTGGTATGTTTTTACTTCCAGTAATTCCTTTTATTACTGATAAGCCAGATATTTTAGAGGAAACAATAAAGCAGGCAAAAAATGTTGGAGTTGATTTTATTATATTTGGAGGAATGACTTTAAAAGATGGAAGGCAAAAAAATTACTTTTTAGATACTCTTAATAAGAAATATCCTAAATTAACTACTGAATATAACAATATCTATAAAGGGAACAAATGGGGTCATCCAATACCACAATATTTTGAATCTATTAATGCTACCTTTGATTTATTAATCAATAAATATAAAATCCCAAAAAGAATCCCGTTAAATCTTTATCAAGACATTTTAAGTGAAAATAACCTTGTAATAGTAATTCTTGAACAAATAGATTATCTTTTAAAATTAAAAGGTAAAAATTCTCCATATGGATATGCTGCATATTCAATATCAAAAATAAAAGAACCTTTATCAGAATTTAAAGGAAATCTTCAAAAAATAAAAGGAGTTGGCCCTACTACAGAAAAGATGATTATTGAAATATTAGAAACTAAAAGCCTAAATTATTATGAGAAATTGATGAATGAATAATTTTTTCTTAATTAAAGAAATATTTAACTATTCAAAAATTATTCGAAATAATTGAGAGGATTGATGAAGGATATAAAACGAATAATAATACCTGTTGACAATACTGAAGATTCTAAAAAAGCGGTTAAACAGGGAGCTTTTTTTGCAAAATTATTAGATATAGATGTACAAATTATTACTATAAATGATACGCATCAGTTTATTTCTTCTGTCATACTTGAGGAAAAATTAAAAAAGGAAGCTTCTGCATTTCTTGAGAATTTCAAAAAAATTGCAGAAGAGTATGGCGTCAAAATCGAAACTCAGTTGATTGTTGGTAAACCTGCAGAAGAAATTGTAAAATATGCTAAGGATGATGATCTAATAATCATTGCTCATCATAATAAATCCAAAGGTTTTGACAAGGTAATGGAGAAAAGTGTATCAAGAGATGTAGTAAACAATGCCCCTTGTTCTGTTATGGTAGTAAAATAAATATTTCATTGGTAAATAAGAAATACTACTTTTTAATTTACAGTCGATTTGTAAAGCTATGGTAAAAAAAGATTATTATGATATTTTAGGTGTAAATAAAGATGCAAGTAAGGCTGAAATTAAGAAAGCCTATCGTAAGTTAGCATTAAAATATCATCCTGATAAAAATCCTGAAAAGGCTGCAGAGGAAAAATTCAAAGAAATATCTGAGGCCTATGCAGTATTGTATGATGATGAAAAACGCAGGTTATACGACCAATATGGTCATTCTGGTATAGATCAAAGGTACAGTTATGAAGATATATTCAGAGGAGCAGATTTTGGTGATATATTTAGAGGTATGGGTTTTGATTTCGGTTTTGGTTTTGATGATATATTCGAACGTTTCTTTGGTCATAGGGCAGACTTCAATAGAAGAGGACCCAGAAGAACAAGAGGAATGGACCTTAGGTATGATATTGAGATAAGTTTAGAAGATGCATATAATGGTTTAGAAACCGAGATAAATGTTCCAAGAACTGAAACTTGTGATAATTGTAGCGGAAGTGGAGCCAAACCTGGAACTAGTCCAAAAACATGCCCAAGATGTAATGGTACAGGCCAATCCAGACAGTCCAGAAGAACTGCATTTGGTATGTTTACTCAAATAACAACATGTGAAAAATGTAGGGGTGAAGGTAGAATAATTGAAGATTACTGTCAGAAATGCAAAGGAACAGGTGTAGTACAGAGGACACGTAATATAGAGCTTAAAATTCCAAAAGGTGTGGAGGATGGTTCACAATTAAGACTTGCTGGAGAAGGAGAAGCTGGATCTTTTGGTGGAGGCACTGGTGACCTATACATTGTTATACATGTGAAAAAACACCCAAAATATGATAGAAGAGGTTCAAACCTTTACATGGTAAAAGAAATCTCCTTTCCTGAGGCTACCTTAGGTGGAAAAATAGATGTTGAAACAATTGATGGAAGTCTAGGAAGCCTAAAAATACCTGAAGGAACGCAAAATGGTGATGTATTAAGAATAAAAAACAAGGGAATGCCAGAACTTCATGGTAGAGGATTTGGTGATCTATATATTGAAATCAAAATTTATACCCCAAAGAGATTGAATAGAAAAAGTAAAAAATTATTAGAAGAATTAAAAGATGAATTAAAAAATACTGATTAATCTTTTTTACCAGCCTTTTTTTTATCATCTTTTACTTTGAAATCAGCATCTATTGTTTTATCATCACCAGATGGTTTACCTGACCATGATTCTTCTTGTTTCTTACTATCTGCTTCACTTGTTTTTTGTTGCTGCTGTTGATAACTTTGAGCAGCTTGCTGATATATTTGTGCGGATGCTTTTTGGAGTACTTTTGATAGTTCATCTGTTTTATTCTTTATCTTTTTTGTATCATCACCGGATAATGCTTCCCTAAGTTCTTTCAGACCTTTTTCTAGGCTTTCTTTATCTTCTTTTGTAAATTTATCTTTTAACTCTTCAAGTGTTTTCTGGGTTGTATGTACCATTGCATCTCCATTGTTTCTGATTTCTACCTTTTCCTTTCGTTTTTTATCTTCTTCTTCATGGGTTTCTGCTTCTTTCTTCATTTTAGTAATTTCTTCATCTGATAGTTTTGTAGAACCAGTAATTCTTATGCTCTGTTGTTTTCCAGTTCCCAAGTCCTTTGCTCCTACATTTAATATTCCATCTGCATCTATGTCAAAAGTTACTTCAATTTGAGGTATACCACGAGGTGCAGGAAGTATTCCATCCAAATGAAATCTGCCCAGACTTTTATTGTCTGTTGCCATTGGACGCTCCCCCTGCAGAACATTTATTTCTACACTTGTCTGATTATCTGCTGCAGTTGAAAAAATCTTGCTTTTTTTAGTTGGAACTGTAGTATTTCTATCAATTAATGCTGTTGACACTCCTCCTAATGTTTCAATACTTAGTGTTAAAGGTGTTACGTCAAGTAGAACAATATCTTTATCTATATCACCTGAAAGCACTCCACCTTGAATTGCTGCACCAACTGCCACACATTCCATTGGGTCAACATCACGTTTTGGAGGTTTCCCAAAGATTTCTTCAACCTTTTTTCTAACAAGTGGAATTCTAGTTGTACCACCAACAAGAACAATATGGTCAATGTCTGAGGGTTTTAGTTTTGCATCCTTTAATGCTTGTTTACAAGGTTGTTCGGTTTTTTCAACAAAAGGTGAGATGATTTCTTCAAGCTTTGCACGAGTAAGCTTTAATTCAAGATGTTTGGGTTCTTTATCTAAAACTGTTAAATATGGTAGATTTATATCTGTTTGAAGGGTGGATGATAGTTCGATTTTTGCATTCTCTGCAGCTTCATACAAACGTTGAAGAGCTTTTGGGTCATCTCTTAAATCAATATCATTCTTTTTTTCAAATTCCTTTGCAAAAAAGTCAACAAGTGCCTTATCCATATCTGAACCGCCAAGTTGAGTATCACCATTAGTAGATAAAACCTCAAAAACACCTTCTCCAACTTCCATAAGAGTTATATCAAAGGTTCCTCCACCAAAGTCATATACTGCTATCTTGTGATCACCTTCTTTATCAAGGCCATATGCAAGAGAGGCAGCGGTTGGTTCATTAATTATACGTTTAACATTAAGTCCAGCAATTTTTCCAGCATCTTTAGTAGCCTGGCGTTGATCATCATTAAAATATGCAGGAACAGTAATTACTGCATCATTAATTTTTTCACCTATATAATCCTCGGCATCTTTTTTTATTTTTTGAAGAATAAATGCACTTATCTGTTCAGGGCTGTAACTTTTTTCACGTAACTTTACCATTTCTCCGCGTCCCATCTTCCTTTTAATACGATGGATTGTACCTTCAGGATTTGTAACAGCTTGTCTTTTTGCTGCCTCACCAACCAACATTTCCCCATCTTTAGTAAATGCTACTACAGAAGGGAAAAATGGTTGTCCTTCTGCACTTTTAATTACAGTTGGTTTCCCTGCTTCCATAACTGCTACTTCAGAATTTGTAGTTCCTAGATCTATTCCAATTATTTTTCCCATACAAATTCACCTCATTATTATTTTTCTTTCTTTTTTGCTACAATTACTTGAGAAGGTCTCAGAAGCTTATTATCAATTGTATAACCCTTTTTTACCTCCTCAACTATTATTTCATCCTCACAATTATCTTTTTCAAGAGTTGTAACTGCATGATGAAGATTATGATCAAATTTTTTACCGATACAATCTATACATTTTACTTGTTCCTTTTCAAAGAATTTTTGAATATTATCTATCATTAATTTAAGTGCCCCTTTGGGATCTTTATCGTTATATGCTTTTTTCAATAATTCATTAAGATCAATAATTTCAGAGAGATACTTTTGTTTTATTTCATATTCTTTAAGTTTCAATTCTTTTTCTATTCTTTTTTGATAATTTTGAAAATCTGCAATACTTCTCAATAATAGTTCTTTATTTTCTTTTAACTCCTGTTTAAGTTGTTCTATTTCCTTTTTTAAATCTACATCTTTTTTTTCATTTGAATGTTTCTTTTTGCCTGTAGGTTTTGCAGATGTCATAGTATTTAAATATAAAAAATAAAAGAGAGAATGGATTACTCTAGTAGTCCATTCCGCCTGGTGGCATACCACCCATTCCACCTGGAGGCATACCGCCTGGTGGCATTGCTGGTGCTCCACCGCCCTTTGAAGCAATTACATCATCGATTCTTAGTATCATTGTTGCAGCTTCAGATGATGCCTCAATTTCCTGCATGCTTACTCTTAGTGGTTCAATTACATTGTTTTTCATCATGTCGTCTACTTTTCCAGCTATAACATTAATACCGGAAAATTTCTTACCTTTTTTATGAGCGCTTCTTACTTCAAGCATCATATCAATTGGATCAAGCCCAGCGTTTTCAGATAATGTTTTTGGAACAATTTCAATAGCGTTTGCAAATGCCTCAATCGCCATTTGTTCTCTACCACCAACAGAGGGCGCATAATCACGAAGTGCCATTGCAATAGCAGTTGCTGCAGCTCCTCCTCCAGCTGTCATTTTACCATCTTCAATTGCGACTTTAACAACTGATAGGGCATCATGAAGTCCACGTTCAAGCTCATCTATAACATGTTCTGTAGTTCCCCGAATAAGAATTGAGACTGCCTTTGGATTTTTACACTGAGTAACAAATGTCATTTTATCTTCACCGATTTTTTTCTCTTCTACAAGTCCTGCATTACCGAGATCTTTTGATGAAAGTCCCTCTAGATTTGCAATTATTTTTGCATTTGTTGCCTTAGCAAGTTTTTCCATATCACTTTTTTTAGCACGTCTAACTGAATAAATACCTTCTTTTGCTAGATAGTGTTGTGCGATATCATCAATTCCCTTTTGGCATATTAAAACGTTTGCTCCACTCTTTTTTACTAGACTTACCATCTTTTTAAGCATTCCCTCTTCTTCATTTAAAAACGCCTGTAATTGTGATGGATCCTGAATCTGGATTCTAGCATCTACCTCTGTTTTTTTAACTTCAAGAGCTGCATTTACAAGGGCGATTTTTGCATTTTTTACTTGTTTTGGCATTCCATCATGTACTCGTTCTTTATCAAGAATAATCCCTGTTATAATCTCAGTATTAGCCATACCGCCACCCTGCTTCTTTTGTATTTGTATGTTGTCAAGATCAACAAAGGTTTTTCCATCAATTTTTTCTGCAACTCTAGTTACAGCATCAACAACTACTTCAGCAAGTGTATCTTTTTCAGAACTAGCACCTTTACTAGCCATTGATGTCATTGCTATATTTTTCAGGGTTTTTTTATCACCAGGTTTGATGTCTATAGCTAATTTTTTAAGTATATCTTTTGCTCTTTCTGCTGCAAGTTTATATCCACCACATATAACTGTTGGATGGATATTTTGATCAAGTAGTTCTCCTGCGTATTTTAGAAGTTCACCAGTCAGGACTACTGCACTTGTGGTTCCATCACCACACTCTTCGTCCTGTGATTTTGCAACTTCAACTATCATTTTTGCAGCTGGATGTTCTACATCTATTTCTTTTAATATTGTTGCTCCATCATTTGTTACTACTACATCTCCCATTGAGTCAACAAGCATCTTATCCATGCCTTTTGGACCCAGAGTTGATTTAACAGCGTCAGATATTGCTCTAGCAGCCATTATATTGTTTGATTGGGCACCTTTTCCTTTTTCTCTTTTTGTTCCTTCTTTTAATATGATTATTGGTTGTTGTCCAGTCATCATAATTTTCTCTTACCTCCTATAAAATATGTCT